>Ga0315338_1000383_pt1 | contig 113893 bp, 89 predicted proteins | sample ASW8metaG_FD_204518 | JGI IMG/M metagenome (GOLD analysis project Ga0315338, IMG submission 204518) | Ammonia-oxidizing marine archaeal communities from Monterey Bay, California, United States - ASW #8 | ecosystem: Environmental > Aquatic > Marine > Coastal | place: USA: California | collected...
ACCGTCACGCGGACCTTCACCAACACGGCGACTCCGTTCGTCCCCGCGGGACCTTTCATCGCGGATGTCGGCCCGACGGGCGGCACGATGACGGTCGATATCACCTGGGATAACCCGGAGGCCGCCATGTTCGCCGAGGTGCGTCTCATCACCGCGGTTCACACGACCATTTTCGAGCAGGCGCCGACGAGCGAGACACGAAATCAGTTCAGCCTTCCCGTCGAGGCCAACACGATTTATCAAGTCTTGTTCCGGAACTTCTCACAGGTGTCGTCGCCGTTCATGCTCGTGCTGACATTTCCGGGCTAGAGGGACATAAACCGGGGACATAAACCCATTACGCAGCTTTTTGAGCTTGGTTTGCGGCAAAAACCAGAGTAATGGGTATTGTGTCCCCCTAATTCCGTATTGTGTCCCCCTATTGCCGGTCCCCCCTATCCACGTTTCCCGGCCAGCCCCGAAGGTGAGAAGATCGGCCGATGAAACGGCTGGTCTTGAATCTCGTTCTCGCGAGTGCGTGCGTTCCCGTTGGGGCCGCACCGGCGCAAACGCCCAAGCGGCACTCGATAGAGCGGCTCTACTCGCTGCCGCGACTCATCGGCACGGCGCCCAAAGACGTTCGCTGGTCCCCTGACAGTCGTCGTCTCGCGTTCCTGTGGAACGTCGAGGGCTCGAACTTCTACGATGTCTGGACGGTGGACGCGCCGTCGGGAACACCCGAGCGTGTGACGCGCATGCCGCGGCCCGCAACCGGTGATGCGGCCGCTGCCTTGCGAGCGGAGCGCGATCCGGGAGTGACCGAATTCTCCTGGCACCCCGATGGACGTCGTTTCGTCGTGGGTTTTAACGGAGACCTGCATATCGCCGTACCCGGCGAGCCGACGAGAGCAGTCACGGCGAGCGCTGGCCGAGAGTCGGCGGCGACGTTCTCTCCGGACGGCGTGACGCTGACATACCTCCTCGACGGTGACGTCTGGGCGCAATCACTCGATGCGTCGTCCGGTGGCGCGAATGTGACGTCTCTTGCCGATGGCGACCGAGCGGTACGAAGCTACCGCATCGCGCCCGACGGAAACTCCATCGCTTTCGTCGAGGCGAACCGATCCCTGGTGCCGCTGCGCTCGATCCCTGATTACTTGACGGAGGAGCCCGAGCTCGCGCAGGTCAAGCGTCCTTACCCGGGAGATCCGTCCGCCAGCTTTCGCCTCGGAGTCGTCGGGCTCTCCGGTGGCGCCGCTCGCTACTTCGATCTGGGCTCGGGTCCGATGGACCCGATCTTCTCGTACCGCTGGTCTCCGGATTCACGAACGCTCCTCGTGGATACGAGCGACCTCTATGTCAAAGATCGCCGGGTCCTCCTCGTCGACGTGGATAGCGGAGCGGTCGTCGAGCGGATCCGCGAAAGAAATCCCTTGAACGTGCAAGCGCTCTGGCAAGCGGAGTGGGCTCTCGATGGAAAGAGTTTCTACTTCCTCTCCGATCGCGACGACGATACCCACATTTTCAGGGCGTCGGTCGAGCCTGGACCTCCCGCGAGCCTGACCCGTGGTGATTGGGCAGTGTTCTCTTTCACCGTGACCACCGGAGGCATTTTCTTCGTCGCGAACGAAGGACGTCCGGAGGAGCGCCACGTGTTCGCGCTCGGCGCGGACGGTAGCCCCCGCGATCTCCGGCGGGTGAGTGTTCGACCCGGTTTGCATCGGCCGACGATCTCTCCGGATGGGCGCTACGCGGCTGACCTGTTCTCGAGCGACGACACCCCCTATGACCTGTTCCTGACCGAGGTCGAAGCGACCGGTGAACGCGAGCGGCAAGTGACACATTCTCCGATCCCGGAGTTCTCCGACTACGCCTGGATCACGCCTCGCTACGTGACGTTCGCAAGCCATATCGACGGAGTGCCGCTGCAAGGCCGGCTCACCCTGCCGCCGGATCTCGACCGGAGTCGCAAACACCCGGCGATCTTGGGCTCGGTTTACTCCAACACCGTCCGTAACCAGTGGGGCGGGCGCACCGCCCATCCCACCTGGGGCCTCGACCAGTACCTGGTTCAACAAGGCTACATCCTTCTCAACGTTGACTTTCGCGGAAGCGTCGGCCACGGGAAATCGTTTCGGCAGGGCATCCGACTGGACTATGGGGGGATCGACGTCGAAGATCTGCATAGCGGCGTTAAGTATCTGGAGTCGCTTGGCTTCGTCGATATGGAGCGGATCGGGATCTGGGGCTCGAGCTACGGCGGGCTCTTGACGGCGATGTCGCTTTTCAACAAGCCGGGCGTCTACAAAGCAGGTGTCGCCGGTGCCCCCGCGACGAACGTGTGGCACGCGCTCACCGGAGAAAAGCGCGTGATGATGGAGCCTGCCGACGAGCCGGAAGCCTATGCCGACTCCTCCGCGTTCACGCATGCGGCGGGCCTCGAGGACCATTTGATGATCATCCACGGGATGCGCGACCGCATCGTGTTGTTCAAAGATTCGGTGAGCCTCGTGGAACGGCTCATGCGGCTGGGAAAAGATGTGGACTTGGTCGCGTTACCCAATTCGGGGCACGGCTGGGACAACGAGGGGCTCTACCAGACGAGATTTGCGTTCCGAAAGCTCATCGACCACTTCGAGCGCTACCTGGGCATAGGCCCGACTCCCGTCGAGAGGTGAAAATGAAAGCGATAGAAAGCCTGGCGCTCGTGGTGCTCGCGTTCGCCGTTTCCGTTTCCGCGCAGGACTCTTTTCGCGAGCTATCGAATATCGATGCCGACGTCGTGGAGCTCCGGCGAGTGGACCCGGCAACGCGCGAGGCACCGCTTGCGAGCATCCGGGAGCGCCTCGAGGCGCTCGATACGAGCGGCTATAGCCGAGAGCAGAAGGTCGACACGCTGCTCGTCTGGGCGAAGTGGGGCGCGCTCTCTTTCGACCAGCGCGTGATGAAGCCGTGGGCCCGCGACCCGCTCTATTTCCTCTACCAGGTCAACCGCATTCCTTACATATCGACGCCCGCGACGGCTGACGATCTCGCGGAGCTCGAGGCCGGGCTGAAAGACGTGCCCGAGATCCTCTACCGGGCTCAGCAAAGTTTGACGGAGCCGGTCGCGCCGCTAGCCAATCTCGCGATCTTTCACCTCGAGCAATTCGACGGCGTCGGCCAAAGACAGCCTTATCGCGATCAACCACCCGAAGGGACGATCGGCTGGTATCTGGATCTCTGCGGGCGGCTCGCCACGTCCCATCCGGAGCTCGTCTCGGATTGTGAGGCGGCGCAAAGCGCCGTCGTCGGCTATCGAGACTGGCTCTCCGCCCGCGTCGACCAGATGCCGGCCTCCGCCGCTATCGGGACCGAACATCTCAACTGGTACCTCCGCCACGTGCGCTTGCTCCCTTACGACGTCGACGATGTGTTGCTCCTCGGCAGACGAGAGCTCCACCGTTTCCGCTTCGACTACGTCATCGATCGCAACAAGAACGAGCACCTGCCAGCGCTCGGTCTCACGAGAAACGCGGACGAGCACGAGTACCGCACGCGCCGTGCCGAGGAGCGCATCCGTGCGATCGTCGCGGAGCAAAACCTCATGACCATCCCGGACAACACGCCGGAGTCGTTCGAGACCGATACTTACTGGAGCCCGAGAGCGTCGACGTATCGACATTTCTGGGAAGAGCTCCAGTTCCGGAACGCGCTGAATAACCATATCCACGCGTCGATCCCCGGCCACCGCTTTGATGCGTTCCTTCGGGATCGTCTCGACAATCCGGTGCGGATGACGTTCCAGGATACCGGCCGCGCCGAGGGGTGGGGCACGTATCTCGAAGAGATGCTCGTCCAAGCCGGGATCACCGATGACAATCCCAGGGCGAGGGAGCTCTTCTACATCGCGCTCATCAAGCGCGGTAGCCGTATCTATGCCGAGACGGCGATGCATAGCGGCGAGATGTCGCTCGAGCAAGCCAACGAGTACATGATCGACTACGTGCCGTTCATGGAAGAGAACCTCGGACGTTATGACCTCGAGAGCTATTTGAGGCGACCGGGCTCCGGAAGCATGTACATCATCGGCAAGATCCAGATCGAGCGCCTCGTCTCTGAACGAGCCCATCAGCTCGGAGACGCGTTCGACCTCGGAGCGTTCCATGATGCCTTTCTCGAGCGAGGGATCATTCCCATCAGCTTGATCCGCTGGGAGATGACGGGCTATGACGACGAAGTCCGAGAGTTGTGGGAAGATGTCGTCGGCCGCCCCTTTTGATGGGGCGAACCCACGAGGTATCCGCGATGAAGCAACCTTTGGCCGCGCTGAGCAGCGTGATGCTCCTGTCTTCTTCCGTCGCCATGGCGGAAGTCCGTTTCGAGGTCGACGTCGCGAAGAGCGTATCGGCGTCTTCGCTCGATGGTCGCGTCCTTCTGCTCATTTCCAAGACCGACGAGCCTGAGCCTCGGTTTCAGCGTCTTCGCTCGCTCGACTCGCCGTTGATTTACGGCGTCGACGTCGAGGCCCTCGCCCCGGGGACACCGGTGCGGGTCGATAGCGCCACGAGAGGATTTCCGCTGGAGTCGATAGCCGAGATTCCAGCCGGCGAGTACTACGTGCAAGCGGTGTTGAACGTGTACACGACGTTCGAGCGGGCGGACGGTCACACGATCAAGGCCCACATGGATCAGTGGGAAGGCCAGAAGTGGAACCGCTCCCCGGGAAATCTCTACAGCGCTCCGAAGAAGATGCGAATCGACCCTTCGTCAAGCGACGTCTTGACGGTGACCCTCGATACGGAGATCCCGCCGATCGAGCCCCCCGAAGACACGAAGTTCATACGTCACATCAAGTTCAAGAGCGACATGTTGAGCGCGTGGTGGGGGCGTGACGTTTTCTTGGGCGCGGTCGTCGTCGTTCCCGAGGGCTTCGACGACGATAGTGAGACGCGCTACCCGATCTTGTACTGGCACGGCCATTTCCGATCGACGTTCACGGGCTTTCGGGACACTCCTCCGGGAGACGAGCTGGAAGGCGCGGCTCGGCTGCGTGCGGAAGGGCAACACGAGTTCTACCGAAAGTGGGCCGATGGTGAGCTGCCCAAGTTTCTCATCGTGCAGATCCAGCACCCCACGCCGTTTTACGACGATTCCTACGCCGTCAACTCGGCCAATAACGGGCCGTATGGTGACGCGCTCACACAGGAGTTCATCCCGCGCGTCGAGCGTGAGTTTCGTGCGATCGGAGCGCCGTGGTCGCGCGTCCTATCGGGAGGCTCGACGGGAGGCTGGGAGTCGCTCGCATGGCAGGTCTTCTATCCGGACATGTTCAACGGGACTTGGACCTTTTGTCCCGACCCCGTGGACTTCCGCTATTTCCAGCTCGTCAATATCTACGAGGACGATAACGCCTTCTATCCGAACTCCGAATGGAAGACGTCCTCCGTGCGCCCGTGGCAAAGAGGTACCGACGACCAGGTACGTTTCAATCAGGAGGACGCGAGCCACTTGGAGGCGGTGCTCGGAACCAAGGGGCGCTCCGGCGATCAAATGGACATCTTCATGGGCGTCTTCGGCCCCGTCGGTGAGGACGGCTATCCCAAGCTCCTCTATGACAAGTGGACCGGAGAGATCGACCACGAGGTCGCCGCCTACTGGAAGGAGAACTACGACCTGCGCCACATCCTCCAACGGGACTGGGAGCTCATCGGCTCGAAGCTGCAGGGGAAGATCCACATCTACATGGGCGACATGGATACCTATTTTCTGGAAGAGGCGAGCCTTCTGCTGGAAGACTTTCTCGAGGAGACGACGGACCCGCCCTACGAAGGTTGGTTCGACTGGGGTGTCCGCGAGCCGCATTGCTACAGCGGCACGCCCGAATATCCCGGGCAGACCGCTTATGAACGCGTGTTGCCTCTCATGGAAGAGCGCATCTTGAAAACGGCCCCCGAAGGCGCCGACATCGAGACGTGGCGGCGCTGACCAGAAGCTCCGCCGTCCTACTCGGAATCCTAGCGCTCGCGGCGTTCCTGCGTGTTTGGGGGATGGATTACGGCATCCCACATCCGACGGCGCGCCCCGACGAGGAACGGATCGTCGGTCGCTCGATGCACATTCTCGCGACCGGTGATTTCCATCCCGGCGACTACACCTATCCCGGCCTGCTCAAATATCTGAACACGCTGCTGCTCGCGGCCTATGTGTGGGTCGGAACGCTCGTCGGGCGGTACGACCGAACTTTCGACTTCTTGTTCGACGCGGCGGTGCTGCGTCCGGGCCTTGGCTATGCGATTTCTCGCTGGACCAGCGTCGTGCTCGGCGTGGCGACCGTCGGTGCAACCTATCTCCTCGGCCGGGATGCATACCGAAACAAGGCCGTCGGTCTCGTCGCGGCCGCTGCCCTCGCGACGAATCTGTTTCATGTCCGGGACTCACGCTTCGCGACCGTCGACGCGACGATGACTTTCTTCATCGTGATGTCGATCCTGTTCGCGATACGCGTCAGCCGCGACTGGCGCCTCCGAGACTTCTTGCTCGCGGGCGCCTTCGCGGGGTTCGCGACCGCGACGAAGTACAACGCCGGGCTCGTCATCCTGAGCCTCATCGTTCCTACACTGCTCGGGATCGTGAAGTCGCGCTCGTCGGGCAGCGAGATCCCTTCACCCGTCTCCTTGCTCGAGCGGCTCGTGCTCGCGGGCCTCGTGATGACCGGCGTGTTCGTCGCCTGCACACCGTATACGCTCCTCAATTTCTCTCGAGTCCTGCACCAGCTCGGCACGATTCAGGGACAGCTCTATGGAAGTGTCGCTCCGCGTGCCCTCTGGACGCACCTCTCGGTGAGCTTTCCGGTCGGCTTCGGATGGCTCTTCTTCGTCGCAGCCGCAGCGGGTTTGGTGCGAATGTTATGGCTCAGGCGGTCGTCCGACATCGTGCTGCTCGCCTATTTCGTGCCCTCGTTCGTGACGATCGCGAGTGTTCGCTGGATCCTTCCGCGCTACCTGATGCCGGACATACCGCTCGTCGCCTTGGCCGCGTCCGAGTTCCTCGTCGTGGTGGTTGGCCGGTCCCGCATGATGCCGACGCTCCTTCTTGGGGTCGGCTTGGCCGTGCCGGGTCTGGTTCGATCCGTCGGCTTCGACCGACTCGCCGCGGCGGCGGATACGAGGCTGCAAGCATCGGAATGGGTGGCTCACAACCTCGCACCGCAAACCGAGGTCCTCTTGTGCCGCGGATACGGCGCGCCGTTTCTCAACGAGGATCGAAGACGCCCGCCCGCGTTTCAGCCGTCCCTCGTCGATTGCACTCCGGAAGCCGTGCGAGGCACCGGGGCGCGTTTTCTCATCACTCACGAACACCCCGTGATCACTTCCTACTCCGAGGTCAGCGGCGAGATGAAGGCGTTTCTCGCCGAGCACGCTTCGCCTCGCATCGTGTTCGACCCGTTCCGGGGGACCCCCTCGGTTCTCCCCTATTTCTATCCGAGCGACGCTTTCTTCTTACCCATTTCCCATTTCGGCACGCTGACGCGGGGAGGCCCGATCGTCACCGTCTGGGAGCGGTCGCCCGCTGAGAGCCCGTAAATAGCGAGAGTTGTTTTTGATATCATCCCGCTTTCGATTGGTTGTCGGATGAGCGAGTTTTGGGTCGATCGTCGCGTTGTTGTCACCGGGGGCTCCGGTTTTCTGGGCACCCACCTATTGGCGAAGCTTCGTGCGGCCGGGTGTGACGACGTCATCGTTCCTCGGAGCGCGCAATATGATCTGACGAAAGAGGATGCCGTCGAGGCCCTCTTCGAGGACAACAAGCCCGACCTGGTGATCCATGCTGCGGGCAATGTCGGCGGCATTGGAGCGAACCGCAGCCTGCCGGCGACGCTGTTCTACGACAATCTGATGATGGGTGCGCTGTTGATGGAGCACGCGCGGCGCGCGGGGGTCGACAAGTTCGTCGTCGTCGGAACGATCTGCTCGTACCCCAAATTCACACCGGTGCCGTTCAAAGAGGAGGCGCTGTGGGAGGGCTACCCGGAGGAGACGAACGCTCCCTACGGTGTCGCCAAGAAAGCGCTCCTCGTGCAAGCCCAGGCTTACCGGCGCCAGTACGATTTCAACGCCATCTACCTGCTTCCGGTCAACCTCTACGGGCCCGGAGACAACTACGACCCCGAGCGCTCCCACGTGATCCCCGCGCTGATCAAGAAGTTCCTGGATGCGAAGGCGGCCGGCGACTCCTACATCACGTGTTGGGGCGACGGCAGTCCGACCCGTGAGTTCCTCTATGTCGAAGATTGTGCCGAGGCCGTCGTGCTGGCTGCGGAACGCTATGACGGCGCCGAGCCCGTGAATATCGGCACGGGGAAAGAGATCTCGATCTCCGATCTCGCCGTGCTGATCGCGCGCGCAACGGGCTTCGAAGGAGAGATCCGCTGGGACGCCACGAAACCCAACGGACAGCCACGCCGATGCCTCGACACGGAGCGTGCGGCTGAGCTATTCGGGTTCCGTGCGGGGACGAGTTTCGAGGACGGACTGATCGAGATGGTCCGCGTCTATCAGGATCGGATCACGGCCTGAGGGCAACTTTTCTCGACAAAAGGAGAAACGTAAATGTCACGCGCTCTTGATCTCGCCGTCGTCGTGTCGCTGTGCGCGGCCGCGACCCCTTCTTTTTCCCAACATGCCCACGAGGTCGCCACTTACATCACTGCCGCGGATGTCGACGCCACCGTGGCGAAGGCTCCGGCGGGAAGGGTGAGCGACCAGCAGATTCGCCATGTCGATGCGGGCGACGGCTATCTCGGTGTCGGAGTCGTGCAGCGCCCGGTGAAGGAGATGGGTAGCGCCCTCGTCGGCATCCAGCACCATAAGCAAGGCGAGGTCTACCGCGTGATCTCGGGCGCGGGGACGCTCGTCACGTCGCATCGCTTGACGGATCCCAAGCCGCTCGATCCCGAAGGACAGGTCGTCCTCACTCTGACGGGTCCGTCGTCGATGGGCGCCATTGCGGGGGGCGAGAGCCGCAAGGTGGCGGCCGGTGACGTCGTCATCATCCCAGCGGGGGTGGCCCACGGTTTCAGCGAGATCACGGAGACCATCTCTTATCTCGTCGTCCGTATCGACGCGGAGAAGCTCGTCGAGCTGAAGTAGCAGCCGGATTCGCGCGGGCTTCGCTCGAGGGCGCGATCCCGCTAGAATCGCGAGGGATGAGACTACACTCGGCGCTTGCCGTCGTCGCCGTCGCGGCCTGCTGTCGCGATGCCGCTGAGGCACCGCGACCGCCGCTCTATTTGATCGAAGGCGTTCCGGGCTCGTCGCGGACTTTCACTCGAGCGGAGATGTCCGACCTCCGGGCCGAGAACATCCCGGCGGGCTTCATCACGCTTGGCGACGAGACCCGTCGCGCGATCGTCCCTTACGCGGATTCACGGCATACGTTCGCCGTCGAGGTCCCCGAGGACCCCCGGCTTCAGCTCGCCATCGGGGTCGCGACCGGTAGCCGCGTCAACTCCGGCTTCCCGGTGAATTTCACCGTTCTCGTCGATGGTAATGACGGCGACAGGGTCGCCCATGCTGCGACCGTCCGCCGCGCGGACCGCAATCGCTGGATTCCGGCCGAGGTCGACCTGACGCCGTGGGCGGGCAAGCAAGTGCAGCTATCGCTCGTAGTCGAACAGCCCACGCCCTCCGACGACGGCGACGCGCTCTATCCCCTCTGGGCGAGCCCGGTCGTAAGTGACCGACGCGACGCCCGCACCCGACCCCCGGTCGTCTTGATCTCGGTCGATTGCCTTCGCGCCGACCACTTGGGTGCGTACGGCTACGACGAGGACATCTCGCCTGCGATAGACGCCTTCGCGGCCGAGTCGACCTTGTTCGAGAACGCCGTCGCGGTGTCCTCGTGGACGTTACCGACCCACATGTCGATGTTCACCGGCCTCAATCCGTCGTATCACGGGGTCGACCGTACCCGGAGTCTCTCGCCATCGACGTTCTATCTTCCGGAAGTCCTGGCTTCCGCAGGATACGAAACGACCGCCGTCGTCTCGGGCGCCTATGTCTCTCAGGCGTTCGGCTTCGCCCGCGGATTTCACCGCTACCTCAGCTTGAAGCAACCCGAGGCCAGCGAGACCATCGACGAGGCTCTCTCAGCGCTCGACCGGTCGCACCATCGCGACACGTTCATGTTTCTCCACCTCATCGACGCTCACTGGCCGTATGAACCGCCCGAAGATCTGCTCGCGAAGCTGGGACCGACCCCCGTGAATCTGCCGCACTTGCTGGACAAAGTCGTGACCGGGGCGGCGCCCGTGGGCACGGACGTCGCGGATCTCACCAGGCTCTACGACGGCGAGATCGCTGATATCGATCGCGAACTGGGGCGCTTTTTCGCGGAGCTGAAAGAGCGGGGCATCTACGACGACGCGCTGATCATCCTGACCTCCGATCATGGCGAGGCGTTCTACGAGCACGGGCACTGGGCGCACATTACGACCCTTTATGAAGAGATGATCCGGATCCCCCTCATCGTGAAGTGGCCGGGCCGGGAGCCTGCCGCCCGCGTGTCGCGCTACGCGAGCCAGGTCGACATCGTGCCGACGGTACTCGAGGCGGTCGACCTCTTCGATGCGCTTCCGCGCACGTCGCAGGGCACGACGTTGAGCGACCGCATGGAGAGCGGGGATACCGATGCGGCGCGCGCGATCATAAGCGAAGTCATCTGGGCTTCTTCGACGTTCACCTCGAAGAAAGTAGCGTTTCGCGCCGGGCGCTACAAATACGTCGCGAGCTATACCGGCGCTCCCCCTGATGCCGCGAGCGTGGACGAAATGCAGCTACAAGAGGTCTATGATCTCGTCGACGACCCGGACGAGCGTCACAACCTCGTCGACTCCGAGTACATGGACGACTTCGAAGCGAGGCTCCATCGCTATCTCGAAGCATCCCGAGGATTCCGCGAGAGTCAACAAGGGCAGCAATCCTTCGCGATCGACGAAGAGCTCGAAGAGCGCCTGCGCGCGCTGGGCTACTTGCGCTAAGCGCCGGTCACCCGTTCGGCGAGGCCCGCCGGTTCAGTCTCATGAGCCAAACGACCGCGACGAGTCCGAGTGCCGCCGTGCCCGCGAGAAACATGAAGTAGTGATGATGTCCGGCGACGCCGGGAGCGTTGTCGAGGATACGTCCACCGACGGCTGCGAAGAAGACTTCCGGCGTATAGCCGATGAAGGACACCATTCCCACTGTTGTCCCGGTCATGTTCGCCGGCGTCCCCGTTTCCTGGATGAGCGCGAAGTACAACGCCCTCAATGCGAACACACCGAACAGCGTCGCGAACAGGTTCACGTAGATGAGCCCGAGCCAGGGAGGCGTCGGTATCGCGACCGCGAGGACTCCGTAGGAGACCAACAGGCCAACGAACGCGATCGTGATGATGCGGCTCGCGCTGAACCGGTCGGCAATCGTACCGGCCAACAGTGCCGCGACGGGTCGGGTATAGAACGCGTAGGCCGCGAAACGAGCGCCCTCGACCTCGTCCATGCCAAGCACCTGGACCGCGTAGAGTGAGTAGTTGTCGAGGCCTTTGTAGCCGCAATACGCACAGATGATGATAGCGGCCTGAGCCCACACGATCGGTTGTCGGATGACGGCGGACATACCTTCGAGTGGTGGTCTCACCGGCTCCCGGTTGTCGGAGACGTCGGACTTGGGAAGGACGATCCAGCACAGGAGGCCCGCAAGCGCGGTCATCGCGGAGTAAAGAAGGATGACCGTACGAAAACCGAGCCGTCGCTCCGCGTCCGTCGCGAGGTTCGCGTTGTCCGGCAAGTAGAGGCTCAACACGTAAACCGCACCGACCGCGACCGCGGAGGCGGCCAAGCCGCGGCCTCCGTCTAGGATCCCGAACGCCTTTCCCTGCGATGTGTCGCCGCCCCATTCACGTGCCGCTCGGACCATCGATCCCCAGAAGAGGAAGATCGTCGTCACGCCCCAGTAGCCGTAGAGGACGGCCATCTGAAGATCAGTGGGGTAGGTCGCCATGAAGAGCCCACCCGCCGCCGTCGCGAGGAGTGACAGGGTCATGAGAGCCCTCGCCGGATAGCGGTCGGCGATCGCACCGCCCGGAAAATAGGCGAGCATGGCGGTAATGCCGTAGACGGCGAAGATGTCGCCGAGCTTGGTGTTCGTCCACCCGAACGCATCGAGGAGTGTCGGACGAAAGAAACGAGCGGTATGGAACGGCAGGCTGAAGATCATCTCGCCCGCGAGGATCAGGGTGACGATGAACAGGACTCGATAGATGGCGATACCTTTCGACGACGGCACGCCTGCGCTTTGGCGCCCGGTGAATTGTAACCGCACTCCGGCCCGGTACGCGTGAGCCTGGCGATCACGGATTGTGGCGTAGCTCATAGAGCACGGCGGGTGCTGCGCTAGACTCGAGCAGGGAGGCGCCCTCCAGAATGCTGCGACCAGGACTCGTGACTCTTTCGCTCGCTATCTTCGTGCCCCTCGGGGCGCTCGCTCAGATCCCCGACGATTTCACGAACTTGAAGGTGCTCGCCCCGGACATCGAGAAGGGGCAGCTGGTCGGTACGATGCGAGATTGGGCCGGCGGCCTCGGGGTTCGCTGTACGTACTGCCACGTAGGGCCCGATAACCTGGTCGGTATGGACTTCGCGTCCGACGACAAGCCTACGAAGCGCACGGCGAGAAAGATGCTCGAGATGGCACGCGCGATCAATCGCGAGCTCATGGCGGATCTGCCCACCGTCGAAGAGAGCCGCCGCCATCAAGTCGTCTCCTGCCATACTTGCCATCACGGGATCGCGAAGCCGCCGCGTCAGATCCGAGCCGCTCTTGGCTCCGTCTACGCGGACGGCGGTGTGGAGGCTGCCGTTGCTGAGTATCGCCGGCTCCGCGATGAGCATTTCGCGGCGGGACGCTACGATTTCTCGGAGCGAGGCCTCTTCGGCTTGGCGCAGACGCTCGTGGAGCTAGGAAGCCCGCTCGACGCCGTCAAGCTATTGGAGATGGGTCTCGAATACTACCCGGGGTCAGCGGAGCTGAACGCTAGCCAGGCGATGGCCTACGTCGCGGCCGGTGAGCTGGACGAGGCGGAGCTGGCGCTCGACAAGGCGCTGTCTCTCGATCCCGACAGCCGCCTGGCCGGATTCGCGAAGCAGCAGCTGGAAAGCGCGAAGCAGTAAAGGGGCGCGCCTAGCTCGGCTGCAGCCTTCGGCGTTTCATCCAGTAGATCAAGATGATCGCGGCCGGGTAGACCGTGTTGACCGTGAACGCGAGCCCTCCCATGATTCCGAGCGAGTAGAGCATCGACGCGTGCACGATGGTGGCACCTGCGGTCGCGAAGAGGAGCGCGTCCCGCTGCGGTCGGTCTCTCCAAACCGCGAAGGCGCTCATGAACCAGAACAGCGCGATAACCACTGCGGGTCCTACCTGAACGACGGCGGCCGGAAAAGCCTTCGCGTAGTAGAGGTATTGAATGCCCCCGAATGCGTACAGTGCTCCGACGAGCAGGTTCAGTACGACGACTCCCACGATCCACCTCCCTCTCGATTCTCGTAATGCGTTTACGGCGGTCCACGAAAAGACGGCCGGGATGCCCAGCCAAAAATAGACTCCCCGGCTCCGGTGGAGCGACTCGATGAAGCCGCCGAGATCCTCCGTCGCGACCCTCTCGGGCAGCGCGCGCGCCCAGATCTCGAGGACGGCGAAGACCGCACGTCGAGCCCTCGTCGTCCTCATGCCGAGGTGTCGGGTACGAGCCGATAGAGGCCGGAGACCGCTCTCTCCTGGCTATGGGCGAGGCGGCGGCCCTTCGCCGTGAGCTCGTAATAGCGTCGCGGCCGGCCTCCCGTCTCTCGAGCCGACTCCCCGCTGAAGCTTCGGAGCAGGCCCTCTCGTTCGAGCGCGCGCAGCGCCGGATAGACGCTCCCGTGCAAGAGCCGGATGGCTCCACGGGTGCGGAGACGGACGCGCTCTATCAGGTCGAGGCCGTAGCCTTCGCCTTCGAGCAAGGCCTGGAGAAGCGCTGCCGAGGCATTCACCGGATTCTCCATCGTTTAGTAATATCATTATTTGATAATACTGTCAACGTGGACGTGAGCGGACGCGACGTGCTGTAATACGCCTCGATGTTTGGGCTTACGATTTTCCTCGTTCTCGGCTTCGCGAGTGGTCTCCTGGCTCAAGAAGCGTGGCCTCAATGGGGCGGACCGGATCGCAACTTCGTCGTGGCGTCGGGACCCCTCGCGGAGTCCTGGCCGGACGCCGGTCCGCCCATCGTTTGGAGTCGGCCGCTCGGGACCGGTCACTCGTCGATCGTCATCGACGACGAACGCCTCTACACGATGTATCGCGTGGGAAACGGACGCGAGAAGGCCGGCCCCTGGGAGGCCCAAGAGCGCGTCGTCGCTCTCGACCGCGCCACGGGCGAGACTCTGTGGGAGCATGAATACCCGTCGCGCCACGAAGACTTCAACTTCGGCTCGGGGCCGCACGCGACGCCGCTCCTCACCGGCGGACGGCTGTTTACCCATGGCACGAACAAACAGCTCTATGCGTTCGACGCGACGAGTGGTGACGTCATCTGGGAGCACGATCTCATCAAGGAGTTCGACGCTCCGCCGTTGTTGCTGCGCGCCGTCGTCAAGGCGGGGAACGGCGGCAGTCCCATCGCTTACGGAGACAACGTCATTGTCACCGTGGGCGGGCCGGGGCAGTCAGTGGTCGCGTTTCGACAGTCCGATGGCACCGTGGCTTGGAAGAGCGGAGACTTTCTACTCTCGCCCACGCCGCCCGTCCTCGTGGATGTGTCGGGGCAAATGCAGCTCGTTGTCGTCGGAGGCGGCACCATCAACGGGATGGATCCGACCAACGGCCGCGTCCTTTGGTCCCACCCCCACGACCCCGGAAACGACCTCAACATATCCATGCCTTTCGTTGGCAGCGACAACATCCTCGTCATGTCCACGGCCTATGAATCCGGAAGCCGAGGTCTTCGACTCCATCGAACGGGAGGCGCAACGACCGTGGAAGAGCTGTGGTTCACGAGCCGCACCCGTTTCATGTTTCTGAGCGCCGCACGTCACGAGGGCTACATCTACGGGACGACGGGAGATTTCGGTCCGTCGTTCCTGACCGCTCTCAACGTGGAGACGGGCGACGCTCCGTGGCGGCATCGCGGCTTCGCCCGCGCGAGCGTCATGATCGCGGACGGCAAGGCGATCATTCTCGACGAGGACGGCGACCTCGCGATTGCGAAGCTCACCCCGGACAAAGCGACCGTGCTTGCTGAAGCGAATCTGTTCGATACGACCGCGTGGAGCGCGCCGTCCATGGCGGGCACGACGCTCTACGCAAGGGACCGCGAGAAGATCGTCGCGGTCGAGCTGGGGGTACGGTGAGCGCTGCTAGGGTTGTTGCGACATGCGCCGGTACCCTCTTCGCCGCGACCCTCGCTCTCGCGCAGGCGCCGGATCTCGCCGGGACGTGGCGCCTCGATCTGGACGTGAGCAACGTCGACGCGGCTGTTTCTCTCGACGGACTCAGTGGCACGACCGAGACGGAGACCCTTCACATCACGCAGCCGGCGAACCGTACGGTGATGATCGAAAGCTCGATGCGACAGAGCCAAGCCCGGCTCTATCAACCGGGTGGCAAGACGTCGAACCGCATCCTGCTCGGCGAGCCGGGAACGCTCACGCTCGAATCCAAGTGGGAGGGGCAGTCTTTGGTGAGCGAGGGGCTGCGAGAGTTCTCTGCCGGCGACGCAAAGCCGGTTGCGGTAAGCGAGGTCATCCGCCTGCGCGACAACGGCGAGACGCTCGAGATCGTCGTGACCGCGAGCACTGCCGACGGCCCGAAGACGAGCACTCTCCTCTACAAGAAAGCGCCAAGCCTCGGCCCGTGCGAGAGCTGGCCGTCGCCCTGCAAGAGGCCCGGCGCGCAAGACCCGTAGGCAAAAAAAAGCCGGGCGGCGGGCAGAAAGCCCACACGCCCGGATTTAAAATGCGTTTGGTGTGGAAACCAAAGTGTAGACGGGACAGCGGTGCCCGCGCGTCCGTGAAACTACGTACAAACGCGCTTTTTCTTCACTTTGTCGTCAGAAAAACGTTCATCTAGCGAAGCGGAAGGGTCAAAACCGGCGTTTTAAGCTCGACGTCGCCCGCCTGCAGCACCATGAGCTGCGCTAAGAGCGTGAACGTCGACTTCGCGTGGATGTCATCGTCCTCGATGAAGAACCAGCTGTCACGATAAGAGACGCCGGTATAGGCGTCATTGGGCCGGTCCTCGCTCGAGCGGATCTTGAGTAAGTCCTTCGTGACCGGCCCCCAATCGAAGACCTTACCGTCTTTGTCGTGCGTGACAACGACGCGTCCGGCTTGCTGGTCGCGAAGCGGCGGCTCGACTCCCAATGACAGGAAATACATCGTGCCCATGACGGAACGTGTCACGACCGCGAGCGCGTCGGAGGCGTCCGTCGCCCCTCGAGCAAGCGTGATCCGCTGCGTGCCGCGCGGTACGTCGAGCTCGTCCGCTAGCTCATCTGCCAGGAGACGATCGCCGGAGCGCTCCAAAGCCAGTGTATCGATCTGAAGGACGAGAGAGTCCTCCTCCGCTCCGGCCTGCCCGAGCTCGATGAAGCCACGGGACTGCAAGTCACGAAGGATCTCGGCCACACGCGCGAAGCGTTTGTATTCAGGCGCGAGTGCGGGCGTGGGGGACGCTCCGCTGGGAGCGTTTCGGAGCTCTCCGATGCTTTGCAGACAGACCCTTAGAACCCGGTCGATGCGCCAGCCCGAGTGATAGAGAAGAAGCGGAACTCGTAGGCTCATCGGTGACATCAGCAAGCTCACGAACTGCTGCCCCTGCAGCGGTGAGTACGTGATCGTCGGCCTCTCCGCGTAACTCAAACCACCCGATATTCCGACAACGCCTAGATTCTCGAGCTCCGCGACTCCGCCGCCGGCATCGACCGCGAGCGTCAAGCTCGTCGACACACTGCTGACGTTCAGAAAGGCAGGCGTGTCCATGTATCGTAGCCGAACCACGTTCAGCAAGAGCTGCTGGGCGTTGGTTTGCTGGATCGCGACGTTGTAGTTCCCGCGTCCCGTTCGGATCGAGCGCGCCCCGGTCCCGAAACAACCTACGGCTGGAATCGAGGCCATGGCGACCAACATGCAAGCAATCCACCTAGCAACGAGTCGCGCGCTCATCTGGTTGCTTCTCCCTCCGACTATCCGCCGTCGAGAAAATCTACCATATTCCGTTTTGGCAATTCCAGGAGCTCGGTTTCGGTCGCTGGCCCCGTTGTACTGCCTTGTCGGTTAAACTTCGAAGCCCTTGCTCTTGGAGCAGGCTACAAGGAGAAGGAATGGCCATCGAAAGCATCAACCCCGCGACCGGCGCCCGTCTGCGAGCTTACGACGAGATGACCGCTGCCGAGGTCGACACCGTCATCGACGACTGTCACGACGCCCATCTCGACTGGCGCGGCGTCCCCTTCGCCGAGCGCGCGAAGCTCATGCGCGGCGCCGCCACCGTCCTTCGCGACCGCGCCTCCGACTACGCGGAGCTGATGACGGAAGAGATGGGAAAGCCGATCCGTGACGGGCGCGCCGAGGCCGAAAAATGCGCCTGGGTTTGCGACTATTACGCGGAGAACGCAGAGGCCTTCTTGAGCTCGCAGAACGTCGCGACCGACGCCTCGAAGAGCTTCGTCGCCTTCGAGCCCATAGGCGTGGTCCTCGCGGTCATGCCGTGGAACTTCCCGTTCTGGCAAGTGCTTCGATTCGCGGCCCCCGCCCTCATGGCTGGAAACGGCGGTCTCTTGAAACACTCGTCGAACGTCATGGGCTGTGCTCTTGCGATCGAGGACATCTTTCGGAAAGCCGGCTTTCCCGAGCACTTGTTTCGCTCGCTGACCATTGGCGGCAGCCGGGTCGCCTCTGTCATCGAGCACCCGCGAGTGGCGGCGGTGACGCTGACCGGCAGCACGCCGGCGGGCAAGGCGGTGGCTTCGAAAGCGGGCGAGATGCTCAAAAAGACCGTACTCGAGCTCGGCGGAAGCGACCCCTATGTGGTGCTCGGCGACGCCGACCTCGAGCAGGCTGTCGGGCTCTGTGTGACGAGCCGACTCATTAATAGTGGCCAGAGCTGCATCGCCGCCAAGCGCTTCATCGTGCTCAAAGAACATCAAGAGCGCTTCGAGACTCGGTTCACGGAGCTGATGCGCGAGAGAAAGATGGGCGATCCGATGGAGGAAGATACCGTCGTCGGACCGCAAGCGCGAGAGGATCTGAGAGACGAGCTCCATGACCAGGTGCGAAGGAGTATCGAGGCCGGGGCTCGTGTGCTGCTCGGCGCGGAGGTCCCGGATGGAGCAGGCGCGTACTACCCGCCGACGGTCTTGACGGATGTGCGCAAAGGAATGCCCGCCTATGACGAAGAGCTCTTCGGTCCCGTCGCCGCGATCATCCCGGTCGAAACCGAGGATGAAGCGATCGACGTCGCCAACGACAGCGTCTTTGGGTTGGGCGCCGCGGTCTTTACCAAAGACCTCGCCCGCGGCGAGACGATCGCGACGAAACGTCTCCACGCCGGCGCGTGCTTCGTGAACAGCTTCGTGAAGTCGGACCCCAGGCTTCCGTTCGGCGGCGTCAAGGAGTCCGGTTACGGACGGGAGCTGAGCGAGTTTGGTATCCGCGAGTTCGTGAACATCAAGACGGTGTATATACAATGAAGGCCTACATCGTTATTGCCGGGCTCCTCATCTCGACCTCTGCTCTCTCTCAAGAGAACTGGCCTCGTTTTCTCGGCCCGGATTCACTGCCGGTTGCCGACAACCCCAAGCTTCCAGACCGCTGGTCGACGACCGACAACGTGGAGTGGTCGACGGACGTTTCCGGGGTCGGCTGGTCGTCGCCGATCGTGTGGGAAGGCAAGATCTTTCTGACGTCGGCGGTCAGCGATCAGCCGATGAAGCAGCCCTCCCTCGGCACGGACTTCAGCAACGAATACCTCGCCGAGATGAGAGAGGACGGCGTGTCCCGCGAGGACGCGGATGCGCGTCTCTACGAGCGCGATCGCGAGATGCCCCACGAGGTCGTCATCGACTTGATGCTGTACTGCCTGGACCTCGAGACCGGCGAGCTCTTGTGGGAGAGCAAGGTCTATCACGGCAACCCGCTCGGCGGCCGCCACCGCAAGAACAGCTTCGCATCGGAGACGCCGGTGACGGATGGCGAGCTGGTCTACGTTTACTTCGGGCACCTCGGCTTGTATGCGTACGACTTCGACGGCAACCAAGTCTGGGCGAAGCCGATGAAGTTCTACGAGAAGGTGCGCGACTTCGGCACCGGTGCGTCCCCGGCCCTTCACGGCGACCGGGTCTTCGTGCTCAATGACAACGAAGAGCAGGGCTTCATCGCCGCCTTCGACAAACGAACCGGAAAAGAGCTTTGGCGCACGCTCCGAGACGTCGGCGACCGACGCAAGACCGGCTGGGCGACACCCTTCATCTGGGAGCACGAGCTTCGTACCGAGATCGTGACCTCCGGGCCCGGGGCGGTCATCAGCTACAGCCTCGAAGGGGATGAGCTCTGGCGCATGGAGCGCATGGCGACGACGACCATTCAGAGCCCGTTCGCGTGGGGAGGACGCTTGTTCGTCACCTCCGGAAGCTCCGGTGGCCAGAACAAGCCGATCGCGGCCATCCTACCCGGTGGGTCGGGTGACATCACCCCGGTGCCGCCCGCGAACAAGAGCGCGCACGTCGCTTGGTACAACCGCGTCGCCGGAGGGACGTACCTTCCGACCCCGATCGTTTATGACGACGCGTTGTACGTGCTCACCGAGAAAGGCATCTTCGCGCGTTACGACGTCGACTCGGGGGATCGGGTGTATCGATCGCGCGTTGCTCCGGGCGCCGCCGCGTTCACGACGACACCGTGGGCCTATAACGGCAAGATTTTTGCGATGGGCGAGGAAGGCGACACTTTCGTCATCGAGGCGGGAGACGAATACCGGCTGTCCCATGTGAACGACTTGGAAGAGTGGACCTTGGCGTCCCCGGCGATCGTCGGGGACCGTTTGCTCATCCGGACCCAGAGCAAGCTCTATTCGATCCGGAACGAGGATCGATGAGACGTCGCGACTAGGCGAGCGCGACTTCGAGTGGTCGTTCTTCTCTTTTGAGCAGCGTCGCCACGATGATCAAGTTGAGCAGATTGAAGACAAGCCCGACGGCGAACGCGTTTCGGTAAGAGCCGGTCGTATCGTACAGAAAGCCGCCGAGCCAGCCACCCGTCGCCATCCCGATCGCACCGAAGAAGTACACGGTGGCGATCCGCCAGCCGAGCGAGCCGCGCGAGAAGTAACGGCTGACGACGAGCGTATAGCTCGGAATGATGCCACCAAAGGCGAGCCCGAAGAACGCGGAGACGATATAGATCCCGATGAGGCTGTCGACAACGAGGTAGGCGCTCAGGACCGCGGCCTGTGCCATAGATCCCACGAGGAGCACGCGCAAGCCGCCCCAGCGATCGCCCAAGGCCCCCCAGGCAATGCGGCTGAGAAAACCGAACCCCAGCAAGATCGCGAGAACTTCAGCCCCGCGTGCGAGCGGGTAGCCGAGGTCGGTCACATAGGCGACGACGTGGACGATCGGCATGGCCATCGCGACGCAGCAGCCCACGATAGCCACGCAAAGTGAGACGAGGGCAGCGCCGGGTGTGAATCCCAGGACACGGTCGTCCGCATCGACCTCCCTTGTCTCGCTGTGCACGATCGGAGCCGGCGCACGCGGCCAGAGCAGCAAGCTCAAGGGGACCATCGTGACTACGGCGAAGCCGGCGTAGAGGCGATAGCTCTCACGCCAGCTCGTCGTCTCGATGAGGTATCGGAAGGCCGTCGGCCAGATGATCCCCGCGAGTCCCTGCGCGCTCGCAACGATCGACACTGCGATCCCTCGCCGTCGATCGAACCAGTGGGCGACGTTGGCAATGAGAGGAGAGAACAACGCCGCGTTCCCGATGAGTCCGATGAAGATCGCGTGCGATGCCAATAGGGCCCAGTGGCTCGATGCAACGCTGTTGCTCCACGAGCCGAGCGCGATCATCACTGCGCCGATGAGCGCCGGCTTGCCGACACCGACGCGCTCCGACCAGCGGCCGATGAAGATTCCGCCGAAGCCCATGCCCAGAAGAGCAAGAGAGTAGGCGAGCGAAGGAATCCAGCGGAGTCCGCCGAAATCCTCGGCGACCAGCGTCAATCCGACGATGACGATGAAGTAGCCGCCGGCCCCGACCGTCATGAGGAGCAGGGACGCGATGACGACGACCCAGCCGTAGGGTCGTTCGATTGAAGGTCCTGTTGTCACGTGGGTCCGATGATAGTATGAAGTTTCGTCAATCTCTCAATTTCGGGGAGGCCCGCTCATGAAGCTCTGCTTATCTCTTGCCGCTATGTTGTCCCTTTTCGTCTCTGGAATAGGACTGTCACAGGACAATTCCCAGAGACCCATGTCGTTTCTGGATGCCGAAACGCTCTCCCGGCCCGGCTCGTGGACACCCAGCCCGGACGGCGCATGGATGCTCTACACGGTCACCACCGTGGATTGGGCTGAAGGCGAGCGCCACACCGACATCCATCTCGTCTCGATGAGCGAGGGCGTATCGTCGAGTCGGGCGATGACCTTCACTGCCGACAAGGACGAGATGTCCCCGAAATGGGCCCGCGACGGGAGCTTCTTCGCGTTCGCGTCGGACCGCGACGCTCCAGGTGGGAAGAGGCAGAACGAGATCTACGTGATGCGGCCGGACGGCGGTGAGGCGCGACGTGTGACTGAGACCAAGCACGGCGTCTCGGACTTCGCCTTCAGCCGCGACGGCCGATGGCTCGCCTACCGCACGGGTGACGAAGGGGTCGAGCAGCTCCATCGCCTCCCCGTGGACGCGCTGTTCGAGGCGGAGCCCGATAAGCTGACGGACGGCACCTCCGGCGTTGAGGATTGGGAGTGGGCGCCCGATAGCGGAAGCCTCTATTTCACTCGCGCCGACGAGCGCGACGCGGACGACGCCAAAAGACGTAAGGAAGGCTTCACCGTCGACATCAAGAACATGGAGACGCCGCTCGTGAACCTGTGGCGCCTGAACCTCGACTCGATGCAATCCGAGCAGTTGACGAACGATCCGGACGTGAGCCTCGCCTCGTTCGACGTTTCCAGGGACGGCAGCTACGTGACGTTCACCGGCGGCTCCTCCCAGCGCTACGAGAGGAACATCACGCAGGCGCGTCTGTACTCGGACCCGTTCCTTTTCGAAGTCGCGACCGGAGAAGTCGAGCGCCTCGCCGAGAACTACGAAGTCCCTGAACGTGGTCTCTCGATCTCGCCGGATGGACGCTACGTCGCCTTCGCGGCACCGGACGACATGACCCGCTACACCATGACGGAGAATCGGATCTACGTCCGCCAGGTCGCTGATCGGGGAGAGCCCTTCCGTAAGCTCGGCGAAGGGTTCGACGGCAGCCCGCGCTCGTCGTTCTGGTCGGAGGACTCGAACACCGTTTACTTCAACTCCGGCGTCAAGGTGACCACGCAGCTCCACGCGCTCGACATCCAGACCGGAAAAGTTCGTCAAGTCACGGACGAGCGGGCGGCGCTCAACGTCAACCGCGACGAAGATTCGGGAGCGATCCTCATCGGCTATCAGGATCCCAAGACGCCGCCCACGGTGTTCACGGTGCCGGACGTCGACAGTGTCGCCGATCGCGCGAAATGGATCCCGCTCGTGGACGCGAATCCTCAGGTTCGGGAAATGGCCCTCGGTGAGGAGGTCGAAGTCGAATGGACGTCGACCGACGGAAAGAGAGTCGGCGGCGTGCTCGTGAAGCCGGTCGGCTATCGCGAAGGGATGCGCTACCCGCTCATCGTCGCGATCCTCGGCGGCCCCGCCGGCGCCGACGTGCTGAGATTCAACGGCGGCTACGGCGCGCAGATTTATGCGGGCGACGGCTACGCCGTGCTCAAGCCCAACTATCGCGGGTCGATCAATTACGGTAACGCCCACCGCACCGATATCGTCGGCGACTACTTCACTCTGGGCTTCGACGACATCATGACCGGTGTCGACCATCTCATCGAAGAAGGGATCGTAGATGGCGATCGCATGGGCGCTCTCGGTTGGAGCGCGGGCGGCCACTGGTCGAACTGGATCCTGACCCATACCGATCGTTTCAAAGCGATCAGCTCGGGTGCGGGGACGATGAACTGGATCTCGATGTACGCCCAAAGCGACGTCCAGCGAAACCGGCAGTTCTACATCGGCGACGATTTCCTGTACGAGAATTTCGAGCCGTACTGGAACCAGTCGCCTCTGAAATACATCAAGAACGCGAAGACCCCGACGATGGTTCACGTCGTCGAAGGCGACCCGCGTGTTCCGAGTCCGCAATCGGTGGAGCTCCACATGGCGCTCAAGAAGCTGAACGTTCCCACGGAGCTGTTCATGTATCCGGGACGGACCCACGGGATCCGCGAGCCCCGCAATCGGCTCGTCAAGTCGGTGAGCGAGAAGGCGTGGATGGATCACTACGTGCGCGGTATCGGCAACAAGTTCGAATGGCGCCAGGTACTCGACACGTTAGAGGCGGGTGAGGAGGCTTCGCCTGCGGAAACGCCGACACCGGAGCCCATGGACCAGCGGTGAACCGCAAGATAGGAGTCCCGCTGCTCCTTGTCGCGTGGACGCTCGCGTTCGCGTCGCTGACCCACGCACAAGAGATCGAGCTCGTGCTTTCGGGCGGTCGGGTCATGGACCCCGAGACGGGCCTCGACGCGGTTCGAAACGTCGGCATCGCCGACGGCAAGATCGTCGCGATTAGCGAGGAGTCGCTCGAAGGGGCTCAGACGGTCGATGCGAGCGGGCTCGTCGTCGCTCCTGGGTTCATCGACCTGCACGCTCATGGCCAAGACGCCGTGTCACGAAAGCTTCAGCTTGCGGACGGCGTGACGACCGCGCTCGAGATGGAGCTCGGCATCTTCCCGATGGACACCTGGCTCGCCAAGCAACAAGGGAAGTCCGTCATTCACTACGGCGCGACCGTCGGCCATCTCGGCGCTCGTCTGAAGCTCTTCCACGACGTCGAGCTAGAGAGCTGGGCCACACTCTCCCCCGAGCGCACCGACCTCCTCGAATTCGACGACTTCGAGATGAAGGATACGAGCGCGCGCGAGCGCTTGGAGCTTTGGGGACTCATGAAGCAAGGCCTGGACCACGGAGGTCTCGGCTTCGGACTGGGCATTACCTACACGCCGGGAGCCTCTCGCTCCGAGATCTATGAAGTCTTCAAGCTCGCGGCGCAGGAGGACGTGCCCATCTACGTCCATACCCGCGGGCGAGGAAACGGCGGCACCCTGGGCGCGTTTCAAGAATGTCTCGCGAACGCAGCGTCGACCGGCGCCTCACTTCACTTCGTGCACATGAACTCGAGCTCGGGTGAGCTGGCATCCGTCGTCCTCGACCTGATTCGTGGAGCGGTGGCGCGAGGTGTCGACGTCACCACCGAGGCCTACCCCTATACCGCCGGCTCCACGCGGATCGAGTCGGCGTCGTACGACTCCTGGGAGGAATGGTCCGACGACCGCTTCGAGCGACTCCAATGGCCGGCGACCGGGGAGCGGCTCACCCGCGAGAGCTTCGCTCGCTATCGGAGCGAAGGCGGATGGCTCATCAGTCACGGTCGGAACGAGGAGACGAACGCGTGGATCGTGGCTCAGGCCGATGTCATGGTCGCGAGCGACGGCATTCCATTCCTTTATGGTCCCGCCCATCCGCGAGGCGCGGGGACGTTCTCTCGCGTGCTCGGCCACTACGCCCGCGACCGCAAAGTCATCGGCCTCATGGAAGCGCTCGGCAAGATGACGCTCCTGCCCGCCCGACGCCTCGAAGAGACGACCGATCAAATGAAGACGAAAGGCCGCGTGCAAGTAGGAGCGAATGCGGACTTGACGCTCTTCGACCCCGACACGATCCTCGACCGCTCGACCTTCGAGCAGGGCGACGTGCCTTCGGCGGGTATCTCGCACGTGTTCGTGAACGGTGTCCACGTGCTCGCCGATGGAGAGATCCGTGAGGGGGTGTTTCCGGGTGAGGCGATCCTCGGGACGCGCTAAGAGCTTCCGCGAAGGAACGCGCTCCGCGTTGTTCATCGGCTCCCTGCTGTCCGTTTCGGTCGGCGCCCTTGGTCAGACTCCCGCCCGTGCGGACCTCGCGATCGTGGACGTTCGTCTGTACCCGGGGCCGGGAGAGGCCCCCGTCGACGGAGCGAACATTGCGGTCCGAGATGGGGTGATCGTTGCCGTGGGGACAGGTCTTCCCGTCGAGGCCGACACCGTGCTCGATGGCGGCGGTCGAGCCGCGACCGCTGGTTTGTGGAACAGTCACGTTCACTTCACGGACCCCGACCTTCGGGGCAACGAGGCCGAGCTGATCCGCGACATGCTGTTGCGGTTCGGCTTCACGACCGTCGTGGACACCGGCTCAGAGCTTCGTGACACGCTGGCACTGTCGCGGAGGATCGATACCGCCGAGATCCCGGGGCCGCGGATTCTTCTCGCCAACGGAAGCTTCGTCTATACCGACGGAACACCATCCTATCTGCCGGGGATCGAGCTTCCGGAGATCGTGTCTCCGGAAGCCGCCGAGCCCGCGGTCGCCTCCGTCTTGGATTCGGGATCGCACGGGATCAAGATATTTTCGGGATCGTTTCAAGCCGAGCGAGCCACCATTCACCTTCCCGCGGAGATCGTTCAGGCGATTGCGGACGCCGCCCATGCACGCGGTAGCTTCGTGATGTCTCACCCGACGGATCGCACGGGTCTGGTCAACGCAGTCGAGAATGGCGTCGACGTTTTGGCACATACGGCTCCATCGGCCGGGTCTCTCGGCGCGGATGTGATCCGGACGATGATTGAGCGCAAAGTCGCGGTGATCCCGACGCTTACCCTGTGGGCCTTCGAACTGATGCGCGCCGGCGTGTCGGAGCAAGAGGCGCGGGCCTATCAGGAGCGCGGGGTGGCGCAACTGGCGGTGTTTCATCGTGCCGGTGGGGACGTCTTGTTCGGTACGGACGTCGGCTATATGGACGTGTTCGATACCGCCGAAGAGCTCGTGTTGATGGAACGTGCCGGAATGAGCTTCGACGCGATCCTGGCGTCATTGACGACGAGCCCGAGCACGCGATTCACTGCCGAGCCCGGCCGAGTGACCGTGGGCGTTCCCGCCGATATCGTGCTCTTCACGGATGATCCGGCGGATGACGTGACTGCGTTCGCTCGAGTGCACGCCACTATCAGAGGCGGTCGCATCGTGTTCCGGGCTGACGTGCCGCCGCAGTTTCGACGCCCGCCGCGCTACTAAAGGTAACGCGTTTCCGCGGAAACGTTTCCGGTGCCACCGTCGCTACATTGCTTTGCTTGCCGACCCGTAGCCGTCGTCGTAACATCGTCGTTTCGTGTCACTCTCGCCCGGTCACAAACTCGCCCACTACGAGATCGTAGAGCCCATCGGCAAGGGCGGGATGGGCGAGGTGTTCCGGGCGAGAGACAAAAAGCTCGCCCGTGACGTCGCGGTCAAGGTCCTCCCGCCGGCGTTCGCAGCGGACCCTGACAGACTCGGGCGTTTCGAGCGTGAGGCGAAAGCGTTGGCGGCGCTCAACCATCCTGGGATCGCCGCGATCTACGGAGTCGAGGAAGACGACGGCACGCATGCTCTCGTCCTCGAACTCGTCGAAGGCGAAGACCTGAGTGAGCGCATCGCTCGTGGCCCGCTGCCGCCGGAGGACGCGGTCGGCATCGCACGGCAGATTGCCGAAGCGCTCGACGCGGCACACGAGAAGGGGATCGTTCACCGCGACCTGAAGCCCGCGAACCTCCGGCTCACCGTGGACGGGACGGTCAAAGTGCTCGACTTCGGCCTCGCAAAACCCACGGAGCGAGAGCCCGCGGCGGCGGATCTTTCGGATTCGCCGACCATGGACATGGGGACCCAAGCCGGTGTCATCCTCGGGACCGCTGGCTACATGAGCCCGGAGCAGGCGCGCGGCCGTTCCGTCGACCGCCGCGCCGACATCTGGGCGTTCGGCTGCGTTCTCTACGAGATGCTGTCGGCTAGGGCGCCATTCGCGGCCGAGACGGTCTCGGACACGCTCGCGAGGATCCTGCAGACGAGCCCCGATTGGGACGCGCTTCCGGCGTCCGTTCCGAAGCAGGTGCGAGCGCTCATAAAACGCTGCCTCGAGAAGGAACCGAAACGTCGGCTGCGCGACATCGGCGACGCGTTTCCCGCGCTTCAGGTGGAGTCCGAGGAAGAGGCGTCCGGGACGGCGGTTTCGACGAGCCCGCCGAGAACGGCGCGCACCGTCGGCTACCTCGCCGCCGGTGTCTTGATCGGCGCGGTTGTGGTGATCGCCACGCGTCCGTCGCCTCCAGTGCCGCCCACGCGGAAGTTCGTGACGCCCGTGGACGGTCTTCAGCTCGGCTACGGCGCAGGCGTGTGGCCGAGCCCGGATGGCGAGCGGATCGCCTACGCACGAAATGACGAGATCTTCGTCCGCCATCTGGCGGAGCTGGAAGCCCGGAACCTGGCGCGACGTGGTCCGGACGATTCGAATGGTCCTTTGTTCTGGTCGCCGGAGGGTGACACCGTCGGCTATGCCAGCGCCGGGCGGCTGTGGAAGGTCTCGCTCGCGGGCGGCAGGCCTGTCGAGATCGCGAGCGTTCCTGAAAGCGGCCGAGCGCTGCACGCGGTGTGGGGGGGAGACAACCGCATCGTGTTCACGGTCTGGCGGGGAGGCCTCTATTCCGTTTCATCGGAAGGTGGCGCCCCCGAGCTGCTGCTCGCCGCGGACCATGAGACCTTCATCGACTTCCACCGGGTCGAGCTCTTGCCCGACGGCTCCGTGATCTTCGATCCTCACTATACGGCCGACGCAGGCCCGGGCTCGGGCTTTCTACGCTTCGACGGAGGTGAGCTCGAAAGCGTCCACAGCGGCCAAAACCTTTTCGGCGCGACCTACGCGCCATCAGGGCACCTCTTGTACAACACGAGCGACGACGACTGGCAGAACGCGACGATCATGGCTGTCCCGGTCTCGGCCTCGACCTTGGAGATGACCGGCACGCCGTTCCGCGTCGCGGACCAAGCGTTCGGCCCGTCCGTGACTGGCGACGGCACGCTGATCTACGTCTTGCTCGAGCGTGTGGTCGAGGCGCACCAGCTCGTGTGGCTTCGGCCCGACGGCCGGCGGGATGAGGTCGCGTCCGAGCCCGGCGAGAACATGCGCGATCCCGTTCTCTCGCCCGACGAAGATCGGATCGTCGTGTCGATGGGAGCTCCGGCGAAGCTGGATCTGTGGGTACTCGATCGGGAACGAGGCAGCCAGCGCCGGCTGACGTTCGCGGACGGCCTGCCCGAATTGCGCCCAGCCTGGTCACCCGACGGCCGGCGCGTCGCCTTCCATCGGCCGGGGGGGGATCTCTCGGCGTCGCTGGTGTCGATGCTTGCGGACGGAAGCGGGCCCGAAGAGACTCTGGGCGTCGGAAACAACGCCGAGTATTCCGTCGATGGCCGGTACCTGCTCTTTGCACTACCCGAGCTCGACGGCGACTCCGAGTTGGTCTATCTCGAGCTCGCATCCGGGGGCCGCGAATCGGCCCCATTGCGGGCGACGGATGAGTATGAAGGCGAGCCTTCGATTTCTCGCGATGGCCGGCTTGTCGCGTTCGAGACGGGGGAGGGGATTTTCGTCACGCAGTTCCCGAGCGGCGACGGCTTGTGGCAAGTGTCCGCAGGAGGTGCGATGCCTCGGTTCAGCCCAGTGGCCGACAGGCTCTTTTATCGGAGCGATGGCGCGCTCGTCGTCGTCGAGATCGAGACGGAGCCTTCCGTCACCATCGGCAAGCCGGTCGAGCTGTTCACGGAGGTCGAAGCGTCGATCGTCCTCGAGCGAGGCTTCGACATCGCGAGGGACGGACGCATCCTCGCGGTTCATGTGGATCGCGTCAGCGGCGCGGTGACCGACGAGTCCGTCTTCGCGGAGGCGAGCCGGATGAAGCTGTCGATCGTCGTGGTCGAGAACTGGCTCGAAGAGTTCCGCTAAGTGAGCGTCCGTACGATTCGACGCCAGGTTGCCGACCCGTACCCGTCGGCGTAACATCGTCGTTTCGTGTCACTGAAGCCTGGTCACAAACTCGCCCACTACGAGATCGTCGAGCCCATCGGCAAGGGCGGGATGGGCGAGGTCTATCGAGCGCGCGACGGGAAGCTCGGCAGGGACGTCGCGATCAAGGTTCTTCCGCCGGAGCTTGCAACGGACCCCGAGCGGATCGCGCGGTTCGAGCGTGAAGCCAAGGCGCTGGCCGCTCTGAACCATCCGGGCATCGCCAGCATCCACGGGCTGGAGGAGTCCGGCGGTACGCACTATCTGGTCCTCGAGCTGGTTCCAGGAGAGACGCTCGCCGAGCGCATCCACCGTGGACCTCTTCCGGAGAACGAGGCGTTTCAAGCGGCCGCGCAGATCGCGGACGCGCTTGTGGAGGCTCACGAGCGAGGCATCGTGCACCGCGACCTCAAGCCCGCCAACATCAAGCTCACCCCGGACGACAAGGTCGTCGTGCTGGACTTCGGCCTCGCGAAAGCGCTCGTCGACGAGCGGTCCGATCACGCCGACTCGATGTCTCCGACGTTCACGAGGGACCAGACCCGGGCCGGCGTGATCATGGGGACCGCGGCGTATATGAGCCCCGAGCAAGCGCGCGGGCGGGAAGTCGATAAGCGGGCCGATATCTGGGCGTTCGGCGTCGTCCTCTTCGAGATGCTCACGGGCCGGCAACCGTTCGGCGGTGAAGACGTTACCGAGATCCTGGCATCCGTGGTGAAGGACCAGCCTGCGCTCGACGAGGCTCCGCGACGGGCACGACGGCTGCTCTCGCGCTGCCTCGAGAAGGATCCGAAGAAGCGACTTCGCGATGTCGGGGATGCGCTCGACCTCGTCGACGAGGAACGACCCGAACCATCGGTCGAACCGGCGACTGCGTCTCGGCTTCCCTGGGCCATTGCCGCTCTCGCGACGCTTGCCGCGATCGCGTCCGCCACCTTGTGGTTATCCAGTGCGGGATCTCCGGACGAGACGTCCGAGACGACTCGCTTGCACCTCGCGTGGCCGGAGCCCGAATCGCCGGATGCGGTCGTGAGCCGCGTCAAGTACATGGAGCTCTCGCCCGACGGACGAAGCGTGGCTTTGGTTACCGCCGGACAGCTCTGGGTACGCCCTCTCGACGCCGTCCACGCGCGCGCGCTCGAGCGGACCGAGGGCGCGACCTATCCGTTCTGGTCGCCCGACGGGGCGTGGATCGGGTTCTTCGCGGGCAACGAGCTGAAAAAGGTCTCTCCGGCGACGGGTCTGGTCCAGACGCTCTGCAACGCACCCGGCTCGCGAGGCGCGTCATGGAGTCGGGATGGTGTCATCATCTTCGCGCCAACGGGAGGTCGGAGGGGTCTGTTCCGAATCCCGGAGGACGGCGGTACTGCAGAAAGCTTGACGCCGGACCTCGCTGACGACGTGGTCTATCGTTATCCCCACTTTCTTCCAGAAGGCCAGGACTTTCTCTACGCGAACTTCGTGCGGGATCCGAAGCGCGCCGGCATCTATGTCGGCTCACTTGATGGGACGACTCCCGACCGGGTGTTGCCCACGGCAGCCCGCGCTTCGTTCGCGCCACCGGTTAGGATGGGCAACGCCGGGCATGTCGTTTTTCAAGAGCAAGACGTATTGATGGCCCAACCCTTTGACGCCCGACGGCTCGAGACGACCGGCACGATGTTTCCCGTAGCGGAAGGGCTTGGACGCGTTGGCAACACCGGCTATGGCGCCTTCTCCGTGTCTGACGACGGGACACTCGTGCACTGGAGCGGGAGCGCGGGCAGCCGAGCGTCCGAGCTCGTGTGGCGGTCCCGCGCTGGCGCGCGTCTCTCCGTTGCGAGCCCTGCCGCCATGGTAGATGCGTTCGCGATCTCGCCCGACGATCGAAGGGTCGCGATCGCGAAACGAGGTGCCGTCGATGGCGCGCGAGACGTGTGGCTCCAGGATTCGAGCGGCGGCATACCGTCCCGGTTCACGTTCAGTTCCCAGACCATAGGGTGGACGTATCCGGTGTGGTCGCCGGATGGCCGCGATGTCGGGTTCATTACCGATTATCAACCTGGGGCGACCGCATACGAGATCCGGAGGAAACGCGCGGACATGAGCGACGAAGAGAGAGTCGTTGTGAGCACGGCCTCGCTAGTGTTCCTCTCCGATTGGTCCTCCGCGAACGATCAGCTTCTCTACAGCTCTGGCGGAAGCCTCTGGACGGTCCCGGCAGAGGGCGGCGAGTCCAAAATGGTAATCCAAGAACTCTTCGGACAACCTTACGCAAAGCTCTCTCCGGACGGCCGGTTCCTGGCCTTCGTCTCGAATGAGCATGGTGCAGCACAGGTCTACGTCCAGCCGTTTCCGGCGAGTGGCGGCTTGTGGCAAGTCTCGCCGGACGGTGGAACGATGCCGATGTGGCGGAGCGACCAAAAGGAGCTCTACTATCGTGCGTCCGACGGCGCGTTGATGGCGGTTGCCATCGGCAGCGTGGAAGGCTTTGAGTACGGCACGCCGGAACGACTCTTCGAAGGGCTAGCGGCTTCGGGCGGTGCCGGGGACCGATACACCTTTCAGGCCGCGTCGGACGGCCAGAGGTTTCTCGTCGCTGAGCTGATGAAGGACGACTCGCCGATCTCGGTGGTCCTAAACTGGCAAGTCGGCTTCGAGAACTGAGGAACATCCATGGGATTTCAAGAGAACTGGTACCCGGACGAGCAGCTGCCGCTGCTGGCGCAGGCTTTTGGCATCGCTCGTGAGCAACAAGGCTCGATTCTCGAGATCGGCTGCTGGGAGGGCAAGAGCACGGTTGCACTCGCGAACGCTTGCTATCCCGAGACGCTCGTCGCGATCGACTCATGGCAAGGGAACCTCACCGAAGGCGCGGATCACGAGACCGTCCGCGCGCTCGAGGAGAGGGACGTCTATGCCGCGTTCCTCGCGAACATCGAGCAGAAGACGCAGCGAAATGTGGATGTGCATCGTAAGGACTGCTTCGAGTTCCTGGAATCGTTCGACGCGCCGGTGAAGTTCTGTCACGTCGATGCGGCTCACGACTACTCGAGCGTGAAGCGTACGATCGAGCTGTTGCTACCTCGCGTCGTTGCCGGCGGCGTGCTTTGCGGCGACGACTACGCCTCCGCGCACGCGGGACGAGACGACCTCGAAGGTGGCGTGCAGCGAGCGGTAACGGAGCTTCTTCCCGGTCACGGCTCGGCCGGTAACTTCTGGTACTGGCTCAACGAGGGTTGAGCGTTAGCGGCAGTCCGTCGCTTCTCGAAACCAACGGGTGCCGTCGAGTGTGAGCTTCGTGCCGTCGAGCGCCAGCTCGTAGGTCGCGGTCGAGCCGTCCGGATAGCTCAAGACGAGGTTTTGTCCTTGAACGGCCCATTGCCCGGCATTACTCGATTGGAAAGCGCCGCTCGCGCCACCGCCGAAACCACCGGACTCTGCGTTCCGGTAGAACGCGCCGTTTCCGCACAGGTGCATGCTTTCCGTCTCCGAGTAGCCGGAGCTCGTGTAGAAGCGGGTGATCTTCCGGCCTGCGAGCGCGGCGGACGAAACGTTTCCTTCCGGAGTGGCGTCCTCCACCGCGACGAAAAAGCGCACCGTCTCCGCCAGCGAATACAGTGCGCTTCGGAACATCGTCTCGTGCGCGCTCGGAAAGACGCCGATGAAGTAAATGCCGGTGCCATGATCGCCGACGATCGTGCGCGCCGTGCTGATGAGTGGCTGCGGTGCACCGCGAACGTCGTAGTCCCCGACCAGTGAATTGCCGGAGATGTCGACCGTCCCCTTCGGATTCAAGGAGATACCGTCGCCCAGCGGCACCGGGCTCGCCATCGCGTTCGCTGCGTCGTCGATTGACATTTCATCAGCGCCCGCGAAGATATAGCCCTCTTGTCCTCCGGGAGCCATGATAAAAAGCTCCGCGTCACGTGGAAGCCCTCCGCTCCATCCGGACGGTAAAGTGAAGCCGACTCCTACCGAAGGTGCTTCGAGCTCTGCCGGCCCCTCGTACTCGATGCCGGGCTGGATCTTGGTCGCCGTCGATTGACTGGTCGCGATCGCCGGAATGAAGGAGATGAGGAGGAGTATGAGCCGAATCATTCGACGAAGTCCACGCTTACGGTTCCCAGATTCGTGAAGATCACGCGTGCGTGATCGCCTGCCTTCACCGGCGGCGGTACACAGACCGTCCCGGTAACGACGAAGTCGCCGGCGCGCAGCTGCATTCCCCACTTCGGAAGCTCGTTCGCGATCCAGACGAGCGCCGCGAAGGGATCCGATCCCATGATGCTCGTCGCTGGCCCTTGCTCGATGATCTCCCCGTTGACCTCGACTTGGCCCGTCTCCGCGGCGAAGTCGACGTCATCGAGCTGGAATCGCTCGTCGCCGAGCACGACGCCCGCCCCGTAAACGTTGTCGGCGATCGCGTGCTCGCGCTCGTGCGGCATGGTGAGACGTCCCGAGACGAACTCCATCGCCGCGCCAACGGACTCGACCGCTGCCGCGACGTCTTCCGCGCTCACCATCGGTCCGGGCAAGTCTTTGTTGATGTAGAACACGACCTCGGCTTCCGCGCCCGTCGAGCCGTTCACGAAGTGCTGAGTCGAGAGCGGCTCGTCTTCAGGGAAGAGTCGGTCTTCCATGACATGGCCGACGACAGGATCGAGAACCTCGTCGGGCTCCGCCTGACGCGACCAGCCGATCTTCCATCCGATACGACGACTCGTTTGCTCACGGTGCGTGAGGCGAAGCTTCTGGATCGCGTAGGCCCGCTCGCGGGTCAGATCCGGAAAGTGGGTCGTGAGTGCGTCGGTCGCCGTTTGCTCGAGCTCCGCCTCGTAGAGGTGCTCCATGATCTCGGCGTCGGTCGCGTCCGGACCGATGGCCCTTGTTTCCGACTCCGGGGCCTCGACCACAGGCTCGCTCGCGCAAGCGGCGAAAGCCAGCAACGAGACAACGACCAGGCCTCTCATTTCCTCGGAAAGAGCTCGCGAACCGCGATCTCGACGTCCGGCCACGCCGACGCTGTAATGACCGCATCCGTCCCGAATCGGGATTGCGACGCGTAACTCCCGTCCCGAGGATCACGAAATACCACCAAGACATGTTCCACGACGTCGACGACCCAATACTCCGGAATACCGGCTTCGGCATAGAGAGACGCTTTGGGGCCGAGGTCGAACCGGATGGATGAGTGGGAGACCTCGACGATGAGAAGAGGGTGGCTCGCATCGGTACCAAACGCGTCAAGGTCCGGGTTCGAGCACACGACGACGTCCGGCTGAGGCTCCGAGAACAGCTCCGGAAAAGGAAGCGAAGCCTCGGGATACACGCTCGCGCGCCCCTCGAGTTTCCGATCCAGAATCCGGCCCACCCGCGCGCCTCCGATGGTGTGAGCTCGCCCCTTCGGGCTCGTCTTGTGGATGACTCCCCGGATGAGCTCGACGCGCTCATCGGGGCCCAGCACTCCGGACTCTGCCATGAGGTGATATTCCTCGACGGTGAAGCGGCGCGTTTCCACGCCGTCGACGACTTCGACCATAACGTCATTCTACCTCCTCTCGTCAGTGTCAGACGAGAACGAGGGCTCGAAGCCTCCCTTGGTTTTCTGGTAATAATTAGTTCGGAATCCAGGTCCGGTTGTACTCGACCACCTCGTAGCCGTCGATCGGGATGAAGCGCACGGGGCTGCTCTCGTCGAGTGAACGTCCCAGCTCGTTGAGTGCCTCGGGCTCGGTGCTTCCCCATCGTCCGGTGTCGAGGCGCTCCATCATCGTCTCGATGGCGGCCGCGCTCTCCGCGAGTGTGAACCCGCAATGGGTCGGCGCTTTGGTATAGGCCGTGCGGTAGAGCTCACCCTTGCCGTTGTCGCGAACGAGAGACGCGTAGCCTTGCAGCATGCTGATCGGCACCATGTCATCGCCGATGTCGTGAATGCGGAGCGTCGGAATCTTGGGATTGCCTTTCACGGTGCGGCCGGGAGCGCCCCAGAACTCGAGCGCCTCCGCGTCGGCGGTGACGCGCGGCAAAGCGTTGACGGTTGCGAGATCGGAGTCGAGGTCGAGACCGGCTTCGCGATAGAGGGCGTCCACCGCGGCCCGTTGCGCCTCATTGCCGTTGTCGAGAAACGCGGCATAGTCGATGCCGTTGTTCCAGGAAAGCTGCGACGCTCGGATCCCGGGAGCGCGCTCGAGCATGTAGCGGGAGATCCCTCCGACGTCGGTGGTCAGCCGATGGATCGAGCGGAACATGCTGAGCTGGAGATCGGCGACGTCGCTTCGGTCGGGCTGCGGCACTCTTGGCTTGACCCAGTCCGGCCACTGGCCGACGGTGACGGCGAGTGCAAGCCGTGCGCGGCCTTCCGGTGTCTTCTGCGCGTTCTCGATGACTTGACGCCACGCGAACACGAGCGGCGCATGCTCGGGTCGTAGCGAGCCGTCCGTGGTCAGGTCGACAATGGGCAGCTCCGGTGCCAAGAGCGCCTTGAGCACGAACCACCCGTCCAGCCACGAGTTCATGAGCCAGACCGGCGTATGCGCGGCCCAAGCGATGGCGCCATCGATCCGTGAGGAGAAGTCTTCCGATACCGCGAGCGTCACGTGGCCTCCACCGGAACATCCGTACTGAATGACGCGATCCGGCTCGCGGAAGCGCTCGATGAACAGGTCTTGTACCGTGTCGAGATGCGCGATCTCTCTCGCCGGGTCGTAGTAACCGGCCCACCGGCGGGAGTGCCGTGCGGTGCCCGACACCGCGTAGCCGCGTGCGAGCATGCCGAGGTAGCGCGCATCGTTCGCATTCGTGACGTAGTCGAGATCCCTCAGGAGGGTGCCGTTCCAGTTCGACGGCACGCGCATCGAGTAGCGCGTGCCGTCGCGCAGCGCGCCGCTCTCCTCGGTGAACGTGACTTGCGCGAACGCGCCGCCGGAGACGAGTGCTCCAAGCGCTACCGCAAGCGCGATCCTCATCGACGTCCGAGACAGGAACACCCTGAGTGACGAACGCGTCACGAGTCCTTCTCCGGAGAAGGTCGGCGCGCCGAGCGCCGAGAGCTGGTGCGACCGAGGACGAAGCCGGCGATTGATCCGTATATCGTCGAGATCGTTGTCTCGTGCACGACCCCGACAACGGCGAGGGCGTAGACGGCGGCGACGATGATTCCGGCAGTTACGAGAGGTAGCGCTTCATACCACAACCTTGCGAGGTCGGAGGCGGGTGTTCTCCTAATGACGGAAGTGCATCCAATGGTTACGCAGATCGCAACCAGTGAAGAAAAGCCTCCAACGAATAGTGTGTGGTAGTGCGTCCAGTTCTCCATGCATTCCTCCCGTGCCGTCGGTCGTCGACGATTGACTAGCATTGTCATGAGAAAGTCAAGCAATCATTACGTCGAGCCTCTGAGGGTCGAGACTGCGGTCGGGTACGATAGTCGTCACGGATGACGTAGGAGGAGTGATGTCGAAAGCAAGCTTGGTGCTGTGTATCAGCGGATTTGTCTTGTTCTCCCAAGGTGCTCGAGCCCAGAGCGTTGGGGAGCCGGATCGCTGGACCATCGTGCACGCGGGTGCTCTACTTCCGGTCCCCGGGGAGCCGCTTTTGGAGCAGCAGTCCGTCGTGATCAAGAACGACAGGGTCGATCGCGTCGAGGCGGGCTATGTGAGCGCTCAATCGCTCGATCTGGAAGACGCCGACGTCATCGACCTCAAGGACGAGTTCGTCCTTCCCGGGTTGATGGACATGCACGTCCACTTCACGGGAGGCTCTCTCCCGAGCTCCGTACCGGCCGAGGCGGCGGATGTCTATCGGATGACACGAGGGATCGTGAACGCTCGAAAAACGCTGCGGGCCGGCTACACAACGGTGCGCAATCCCGGAGCCAATGGTTGGTCGATCTTCGCGCTTCGAGACGGGATCGCCGCAGGAGATTTGGAAGGCCCCCGCATGTTCGTCGCGGGCCACACGATCCGGATCGGCACCGAAGGAGGCTCGGGCTCGTGCTACAGCGTCGAGAGCTGCCGCGAGGCCGTGCGTCGTCAGATCCGGATGGGCGCGGACTTCATCAAAGTCTATGCGACGTGTAGCGGAAGCCAGCCGTGCTCGCACGAGAAAGCGCCGGCCGTCTTCATGAAGGATGAGCTCGAAGCGGTCGTGGCGACAGCGCGCACCCGCGAGCTGAAAGTCGCGGCCCATGCGCACACGACGGCGGGGATCAACCTGGCGCTCGAAGCGGGTGTTGATTCGATCGAGCACGGCTCCTGGCTCGACGACACGTCATACCGTCTGCTCGCGGAGTCCGAGGCTTACTTGGTGCCGACACTCATGGTGCGAGACCTCGTCGGGCGGAGACTCGATAGCCAGACGGACATGGCACCGGAGCGCCGGGCACGGATGGAGCGCTCCCAGAAGGAGCATCCGCGACGGGTCGCAGGGGCGTTCGCGGCCGGAGTGATGATCGCCTCCGGTAGCGATGCGGGAGTCGTTCCGCACGGCGAGAACTCGCGTGAGCTCGAGTGGTACGTCGACATCGGTCTCTCGGAAATGGAGGCGATCGTCGCTGCGACGGTGAATGCGGCGCGGCTGCTTGGGGAGGAGGAGGACTTGGGGACGCTCGAGGCCGGCAAGTTCGCGGACCTGATCGCGGTTTCAGGCAATCCGCTCGACGACATCACCGCTTTGAAGGAGATCGCTTTCGTCATGAAAGCGGGCCGCCGCGTGCCCCTCGAGTAACGTCGCTTCGGGCCCGGTAGGCTACTCGGGGCCGAGGCCCCAGAGACTGAGGGATGTGTGTCTGGCGATGTGTCGGAAGTCCACATCCGGGCTCAGGAGCTCGGCATCGAGGTCAAGGCACGTTTGCGCGATGATACAGTCGATGGCGCCACGCACGGTGACGCCCTTTCTTCGCAGCGAGCGGAATAACCAGGCTGCCCGGACGTGGCAATCGATACTGGGCCGGATCATCGGGAGCGCTTCGAGAACCCGTCGGGCCCGCCGGAAACCGCTGTCGGTCCGGAATCCCTGAAGGACCTCGGTGAGCACGATCGGAAGTACTGCGACGTCTGCTTCTTCGCGCAGAATGTCGTCGAGGCGCTTCACATGTCGATTCGACGCCCCGTTGAAATAGTCTGCCCACGCGTTCGAGTCGACGATGATCATTCGCGAGATGGGCGAGAAGACCTCGACGCGCTCACGTCCCCCACCCACTCGAGCTCGCCCTTCAGGCGCCGCATCGAGCGGTAGAGACTACCCTTTTCGACCAGGCGCCGGAGCGCGATATCGACGACTTTCTTTTTGGTCGTCGCGCCGGTGAGTCGCATGGCTCTCTCGACGAGCACGTCGTCGAGCTCGATATTCGTACGCGCCATCTCGGGGCTCCTCATGTCTACGTGATACACCAATATACCCTGTTTTGGTGTATTCGAGTCGGTGTCGCTCACCATCGGCTTCGCTACCTCCGCCGACTAGAGACGAGAAGATGGAGGCGGAACCTCCTTCTTACTGGTTTTCCGAGCTTGGTCCGACCTCCTCGACGTTTTTGGAAAACGTCCAGCGTGCGAACCGCTGGTGTCACGGCCCTCCGGGCGACGCTTGCCGCCCGGAGGGTCGCGGCCTTACTGATTACTCGAGCCCACCCCTGCCATCCGGCTCAAGTCCGGGCGGATCGCCAAGACGAAGACCTCGGTCGACGCGATCGATTCATTGAGAAGAACACGGAGGCGGCGCGCGGCCGTGGCGCCGTGCGCCTTCTCGATGACTTCCCAAATGTTGGCGTTTTGAGCGTCTCTGTCGGCCCACTTCGTGAACGGTTGCGATGAGGTATAGGTCGCGGTGGGGCCCAGTACGTTCGTGCGACGGACGATCTGACGGTTGTCGCCGGCTTGCTTCCACGCCTCGTTCAAGGCCTGCACGAACACGCGATACTCGTCCTGCTTGTCGAGATGCACTTTGTTGACGCGTATTTGAAACATCGTGGGGACAAAGCCCTTGTCGATGTTATAGCTCAGGTCCCTCGCGTGGCGGCCGACGCTGGTCTCCGACGACTGGATCGCCATCGTCCCGTTACGGTAGATCTTGGCGCCTTCTTCTTCTCCGTACGCCTCGATCAACGTCTGAGGCGCTTGCGTCCATGCATCCATCTCGCCCCATTTCTCGAAGGGGAGGCCAATTGCGTAGCCGCCGCCCGGCCCGCCGAACGCGACTTGGCCGACCCCCCACTGCTGTGCCGCCCCGATCTTGTCGGCGCCCGCTTTCAGCTTGGTGAGGAAGTCCTCGAACTGAGCCGCGTGTCCCGGCTTCACGGTGATGTTGTAGACAGCAAGGAACTCCGCGGGAGTTTGTTGCGCGGCCACCCCGGATGTGAGCGCGAGCGCGGCAAAGAGCACGACCGATACAACCTTGGTTGGTTTCATAATGCCTCCTCTGTGTTTGTCCAATTTGACAAAATGAGGCTATAGCAGCGCTTTACGTTTAAGTCAACATGTGCCACTTCTCTATGTGAAGTCGCGATCCGTGGGATCAGCGCCTGAGAGCGTCGCGGTCCAGCTTCTCGCCTTCCCGATAGAGCGCTTCGATCGTTCGCGTATTCTTGATGTCCTCGAGCGGATCGCTCGCGAGCACCATGAAGTCTGCGCGCATTCCGGGTGCGAGGGTCCCGCGGTCGTCGAGCCCCAAGATGCCGGCACTCGTGGCCGTGACGGCCCGGATCGCCTCGAGCGGGGACAATCCTGCCGCCACCATGAGCTCTAGCTCACGATGCTCGCTGAACCCGATGAAATTGCGCGGAATGCCCGAGTCGCTTCCGAAAGCGATCGTCGCTCCCGCTTCGGAGAGCCGAACGAGGCTCCGTTCCATATTACGGTAGATGGCGAGGCTGGCATCCGAAACCGGACGTCCTTCTCCGGAGGCGCCGCGGAGCTCTGCGATCTCATCCGCCGAAACGCTCTCGTGCAAGAACGGATCGTCGAGCGAGGTGTTCTTCTTCGGATGCGCTTGCACGTTGAGGTTCGAAACGATGAACACGTCGTGCTCGAGGATGAGCTGCTCGAGCTCGTCGTCGACCACTTCGTCACGTACGAGGTGAGCGAAGCCGTCGACGCCCGCGCGTACGAGGCCCTTGGCGTCTTCGAGCGTGTATACATGCGCCATCACTTTGATGTCGTGGCGGTGGGCCTCGTCGATGATCGCGGCGTAGACGTCGGGCGGGAGCTTCGCCACGCGTCCATTCCGATCGTCGACCCAGATCTTCACCATGTCGGGGTCTCTTTGTGCGAGCTCACGCATCGCCTCGCGGCCTTGTTCGGCCGTATCAACGAATCGCGGCGCCGTTTTCAGCGCGGGGAACTGCGGTCCGGCATCGGTCGCGGCGAGACCCTGGCCTGCGGTGAAGAGCTGTGCGCCGCCGAGGGTTCCGTTTCGTTGTTCGTCGCGAAGCTCGAAGGCGAGATCCCCGCGGTCGACACCCATCGAGACCACGGCGCTGAGCCCGTAGTACAGGAACGTGTCGAGCTGTCGCACGTAAGTGTCGCGGTCATAGTGTTCTTCCGAGAACGTCACGCCGCGTGCGTAGCCGGGGTGGGTATGTAACGTGATGAGGAGCGGCATCACCGTCTTGCCGGACAGATCCACACGGGTCGATCCGTCGGGAACGGTGACCTCCGCCGCGGTGCCGACCTCGGTGATTTGGCCGCTCTCCACGAGAAAGACGGCGTTGTCGATCGGCGCGCTTCCGTCGCCCGGGATCAAGCGGGCGCCCTCGAATACGGTCGTGTCCATCGATCGTGGCTCCGGCGGAGACGGCGGCGATGCGCAGCCGCTTGCCAATGCCAAGACCATCAGCGTTACGGAAGGATAGCTTCGTCGTCGCTGCACCGGACCTCCCCTCTAGAACATTTGCCGAAGCGCGTCCGCTCGCTCGAGCGCGCGGTCGAGGGCGTGATTGATTCTGTTCCGCTCCCGGATCAGGTGGGCTTCGAGGAAGCCGTAAGCGTCGCTCGTCGGGTCCATATCCGCGAGCTTCCGCGCCGGATCGAGTGCCGGCAGTACCGGCAGAGGGCCCGCGATATCTTGCTCGTAGGGACCGAGCTCCGTGTACAGCGCGGCGTGGAGGATACGGGACAGCCGTAGAATGCCGTCGTCGATGCGCCGGTCACGAGGGGCTTCCCGCATCTGTCGGGTCACGCTGTCGACCTGTCGCGTGACGCTTCGAAGGCGACGTAGCCGCTCGAGGCAGGATGATAGGTCGAAGTTCGTTCCCGCAGCCGTTTGGATGTCCTCGACCGCGCTACGAAAGTCGTTGACGAGTCCGGCAAATCGGTAGGGGATGACGGGGGCGTTCGAGAGCCGCATGAGCATCGCCATCTTGATCTGCGTATCCCGCACGAGGACGTCGATGTCGACCTTGTCGATCGTGTCCTCGGGACCGTGCCACCAAAAACCGCCGCCTGAGCCACCGACATAAGGTCGTCGGTCGGGATGATCCTCGGGCAGACCGGGAATGCCGCCGATGAGGTACGGCATGCCGATACCCTGGAAAGACGAGTCGCCTGCTCTGAACGGGCGATAGATGCTGCCTTCGCCGCGCAAGCCGCCTTCGGCGACGGACTTTCCGGTGGCATCCGCGACCGTTTGCTCTCCGAAACGCTGAAGCACCGGCCAGCCTCCCGCGTAGACGCGCTCGATGTCGGCTCCGCGGATACCGTTTCCGTCGATGTTCATGTTGGCGATGCCGTTGTAGTACAAGTCGTCCCACTCGCGATCCGCATACCACTGAGAGCCGGAGTAGCGTCCGGTCGAATGGCCCGGCCACCACGCGAAGCGGATCGAACGGTCGAGCTCGTCGCGGTGGTTCTGAAAGACACGCGCCATCTCGAGCATCGTCGCGTTGGCAGTGCCGTTGTCCGTGACTCCTTTGTGCCAGCCGTCGATGTGGCCGCTCACGAGCGTGAACTTCTCCGGGGACTTCGCGCCTCGAACTTCGGCGAGCACGAGCTCGATCGGCCGCCACTGGGTCTCGACCGTCGTCGACATCCGTGCGGTGACCGTCCCGCTCAGGGCTTTGAGCCGGTCGCCGTCCGACTTCTTGATGGACAGCATGTGGATACTGGGAATGCGCTCCTGGCTCCGGATCGTCGGTGTGCCCCAGATCGTCGTCGCGATCATCTCGTGGAGCAGCTCTCCATCATTAATATGTATGAGCCCGATCGCTCCTTGCTGCTCGGCGAGTAGGGCGTGTTGCGGCGTCAACATGCCGTCGGCGACGACGATCTTGCCGCGCACTTCCTTGCCGTCGTAAATACTGGGGTCGAGGCTTTCGAAGACGAGACCGGGGCGTCCGACGAAGACGAGCTCTCCTTCGATCTCGCCGGTGGCGCTGAACGCGACCGTCAAAGCTTCGATCGGCTCGCGGTCGACTTCGAGCTGCCCGGAGATTGGCCAGCTCAGATAGGAGTAGAACGTCTCGCTCGTCGTCGGGACGCCGTACTGATCGAGCTGCTGTTTGATGTAGTTGAGTGACTCGACCTCTCCCGGGCTCCCCGAGTTCCTATCGAGCGTGTTCAGGAGCTCGAGGAGCTTCATCATTTCCTCCCCGGAGACTTCCGAGAGGATGCTCTCCTCGGTAGCGCTTAGCGGTTGTGAGGCGGAAGGGACGGCGGATGCCAGCAGGAACAATAACGGGAGAAACTTCGACGACATGCCGCGGATTCTATGACCTGTATGGCTCTCGAGGGAAACGGGGTAAAATGCTCGCCACCTTTCGCGAGCTTTCAGGCCTTTGGAGCGACTCATGAAATACCTAAGAGCGATACTTACCCTCGTTACCGCGCTGAGCCTACCGGCGCTCGTCTATAGCCAGCCGTCCGGGATGGGCGGGGACCTCCCGTCGATCGAAGAGAAGACGGCGGGCATGGAGAAGCTAGATGGCTTCGTGCCGCTCTACTGGCACGAGCGCACCGGCGAGCTTTGGATGGAGATCTCACATTTTGACAAGGAGATCCTCTACGGCAACGGGCTGACTGCCGGTCTCGGCTCGAACGACATCGGCTTGGACCGCGGGCAGAACGGCGGCAGCCGTCTCGTCAGCTTCAAGCGCATCGGTCCGAAAGTTCTGATGGAGCAGCCGAATTACAGCTTCCGCGCGATTAGCGACAACGCCGCGGAAGTGCGTGCCGTTCAGGACGCCTTTGCGCGCTCGGTCCTCTGGGGCTTCACCGTTGCGGCGGAGACGGGGGATCGCGTCCTCGTGGACGCGACGAAATTCTTCGTACGTGACGCCATCGGTACCGGGGGGCGACTAGGCGCCTATGGCTTGGACGCGTCACGGAGCGCCATCCACATGCCTCAGACCAAAGCGTTTCCGAAGAATACCGAGGTCGACGTCATCGTCACCTTCACCAGACGCCAGACCCCGAGCCGGGGCGGCGCGCGTGGTCCGCGTGAAGGACCGAGCGTCGTCGGCTCCAACCTGGGTGGCGGCGGTCGCGGCGGTTTCGGACGAAATCTTTTCTCGGGAACGGTCGCGAGCGTATCGCCGTCCCCCGACGCGGTGACACTCCGTCAACATCACTCCTTCGTCGAGCTGCCGGGGCCCGGATACACGCCCCGCGAGAGCGACTCACGCGATGGATTCGGCGCCCTCATGTATCAGGACTACGCGGTACCGCTCGGTGAGTCCATGAGCAAGCGCTGGGTGCGTCGCCATCGTCTCGAGAAAACCGATCCGTCGGCCGATGTGAGCGGCGTCGTCGAGCCTATCGTCTACTACCTCGACTCCGGAACACCGGAGCCGATGCGCTCAGCGCTTCTCGAAGGCGGGCAGTGGTGGGCGCAAGCTTTCGAGGCGTCCGGGTTTCGGGATGCGTTTCGCTTCGAAGTGCTCCCCGCGGACGCCGATCCCATGGATATTCGCTACAACGTCGTCAACTGGGTGCACCGCTCGACTCGGGGTTGGAGCTCCGGCTCGACCGTGGTCGACCCGCGGAGCGGCGAGATCATCAAGGCGGTCGTGACGCTCGGCTCCTTGCGAGTGCGGCAGGACTACCTCATCTTCGAGGCGTTGCTCTCACCCTACACGAATGGAGATGAGCGGCCGGCGATCCTCGCGGAAGCGGCTCTAGCGCGGCTGCGTCAGCTCTCTGCTCACGAGATCGGGCATACGCTCGGCCTAGGGCACAACTACTACGGAAGCACCAAGGGCCGGATCTCGGTCATGGACTACCCGCATCCGCTCGAGACGCTGCTCCCGGACGGCACCATCGACCTCTCGAATGCATATGAGGCCGAGATCGGTGAGTGGGACAAAGTGGCGATCGCCTACGGCTATCAGCATTTTCCCGCCGGTGTCGATGAGAAGGAAGCGCTCGGGAGCATCTTGAACGAAGCGTGGCAAGAGGACATTCGCTACATGTCGAACCAGGATATGGGTGTGAGCCCCATGTCCGATTGGTGGAACAACGGCAGGGACGTGACCGAAGAGCTGGGCCGGTTGATGAAGATCCGCCGCTCCGCTCTCGACCGGATGGGCCAGCACACGATCAAGCTCGAAGCGCCGATGGCGACGATCGAAGAAGCGCTCGTACCCGTCTACCTCTACCACCGCTGGGCCGTCCAGTCGGCATCGTCGATGATCGGTGGCCAGGACTACATCTACTCGATCCGTGGTGACGGCCGGCTTCCGTTCGAGCGACCGTCGGGGGACAAGCAGCGAGCAGCACTCGCGGCGCTCGCGGCGACGATTGCTCCTTCCGAGCTCGTGATCCCTGAAGAGGTGATTGAGCTGCTCCCGCCGCGCCCGTCCGGCTTCGGCTCCCACCGTGAGCTCTTTCAGAAGACGACCGGCTCCGCGTTCGACGTACTGGCGCCTGCCGCCGTTGCGGCGGACGTGACGATCGGCTTCGTGCTCGAGCCGGATCGAGCGGCGCGCGTGGTTGGACAGAACGCGATCGACCCGAGCCTTCCCGGACTGGAAGAGGTGATCGACAGCCTCGCTGACGCGACCTTCGGGGCGACGGCGGCGAATCCGTACGAGGAAGAGATCCGTCGCGCCACCCAGCGCGTCCTCGTCGATCGATTGATGTGGCTCGCCGGCCGCGCTCCCTTGGCTCAAGTACGCGCGGTTGCGCTCCATCGTCTCCAGAAGATGCATGAGGAGCTTCTGGCGAACGGGGCCGAAGACCAAGCGGAGGGTGCGCATCGCGTATTGATGGCGAACGACATCGGACGTTTCGTGAGTCGTCCCGCAGAGACGATCGCTCCCGTGTTCGTCAAGCGTGCGCCTCCGGGCGCCCCGATCGGTGACATCGGGATGGACTGGCTCTCGCCGGTCGTGTGGGAGTGTGTCCTGGAGGAAATGAACTAGACGCCGGGTGATGAAGGCGGTCGTCCGGCAGTAGCGCGCGGACGGCCGCCCCGGCTCGTGTCCGCTATGGGGCAGACAACGTCGCTCTTCGTGCGGAAGGTCATCGAGCAAGTCGATGCACGGCGATGACGCCTGAATCTCAGCGGCTGCTACGCTTTGGCGGCCTCGACCACGCTGACCGGGCTCTTCGTCGGGTGGATCGCTTTCAAGGTCAGACCGGAGGCCTCGCACAACGCGCGGTACTCGCCCTCGGTTCGCTCGCAGCCACCCTCGGTCATGGCGAGCATGTTGACGTCCATGAACTTCGCCGGGTGCGGCTCGGCGCTCTCGGGCATCACGGTCTCGACGATGACCACGCGGCCTTCGGGATCCATCACGTTCGCGATGTTGCCGAGGAGCGTCTTGCAATGATCATCGCTCCAATCATGAACGATGTGTTTCAGCGTGTAGCAATCACCGCCCGCGGACACGCCTTCGAAGAAGTCGCCGCCCACGAAGCTGACTCGGTCCGCGGGCTCGGCGCCCTCGACGACACCGGGTAGATCGAAGACGACCCCCTCGGCCTGAGGCGCTTGGCCGAGCAGTGTCTTCAAGAACAAGCCGTGTCCACCACCGATGTCGACGATCTTTCGGAAGCCAGAGAAATCGTAGCCTTCGGAGACCGCGTGACTCGTCGCGCTCGAGAAGCTCGTCATCGCGGCGTTGAACAGATCCCACTCGTCCTTGTTCTCGTGTTTTTGAAACCACGAGAACAGATCGTTACCAAAGGCGTGTTGTGGTCCGGACTTCCCGGAGCGGAGCGTGTCGGTGAGGCGTCCCCAGGGCATCCAGTGTGATTCCGATGTCAGCAAAACGGCCAGATCGCGCATCGACGTGGGCGTATCGGAGCGCAGCAGCTCGGAGATGTCGTTCAAGGCAAACGTTCCGGCGGTCGGCTCAGCAAAAATGCCCACTGACGTGAGCGTGCGCATGACGCGGTGCAGGGCGCGTTGGTCCGCGCCCACCTTGGTTGCGAGATCGGTGTAGTACAAGGGGCCGTCGACGAGCGCGTCGGGTACGTTCAGCTCCGCGGCCGCCGACACACAGCGCGTGACCATGAAGCCGAAAAGCGATTGCAGGAGCTCTGCTTCGGGAGGTAGCTGATTGGATTCCGACACGTCGACCGTCCTTTCGAAAGATGGTGAAGGCGAATTGTCCGGGCGAAATTATAACGCCGTTAGGAGCTCTTTGAGAACGCCGAGCCAGCGATCCGAGAGGTGGATCTCACCATCCGGGTTCGGGTGCACGCCGTCGTAGGTTTGAGAGGCGGCGTCGAACCCCGTGAACTGGTCGACGATGATCACGTCCTCCGCTGCCAGCTCGGCGATACGAGCGTTGAGATCACGGATTCCACGATTCGCCACGGGCATGGCGGTGGGGATGATCTGGGCGAGAAGGATCGTCGCCTCCGGACGGGCCACGCGCACGATGCCGATGAGGCTGCGAAGCTCTTCCACCGTTTCTCCGATGCTCTGACCTTGGAAAACATCGTTCGAGCCGAGATGAACGAGGATGACATCCGGTTCGTGCGCGTCCAGCCATCCGTCGAGGCGTTCGAGGATCTCGTCGACGCGCCAGCCCCAGTGACCCTCGTGGTCCCGGTCGAAGTCGGAGCTCGGTGGGTCGCCGCGATGGTTCGTTTGCGAGCTGCCGACGAAGTCCACCGCGTAGCCCTCGGACTCGAGGGTCTTCCACAGGGGGCGCCGATACGTGTCGTGCTCGGAATCGCCTTGGGTGATGGAGTCGCCGAGAGGCATGATCCGCAGAGCTCGGCTCGTGCCGCCCTGCGCCGGCGTCGAGGTCGTCGCCGCTACCGGGGGGGCGGTCACGGGCGCGGGGCCGGAGTCGCCGCATCCCGCGAGAGCGAGCGCGATTGCGAAAGCGCTACCGAGGTGCCAAGGGCGATGCATCGGTGAGATAGTATCGCGCATGCTGAGAAGGACGTCGTGCGGCGTCGTCGCATTGCTACTACTCTCGACGCTCAGCGCGTGGTCGCAGAGCGGTCGCTGGGCTCCGGAGCTCGATGACGCGAGCGCCGCGCTCGGAATCTCGCGACACGCCTTCGACAGCCGCCTCGTCGGCGAGCCCGTCGGCTACTACCTCTACCTTCCGCAGGACTATGACGACAACGATGACATTCGCTACCCCGTCGTCTACTGGCTCCACGGTCTCGGTGGCTCACCGGCATCGGCGCAGGCGATCGTAAAGCGAATGCCCGACGCGATCCGGCGAGGTGAGACGCCCCCGTTCATCGTCGTGAGCTGCACGGACAAGACGTCGCGGACGATGTGGACCGACGCCAAGGACGGCAGCGTTCCCGTCGAAAGTGTCATCGTGAATGAGCTGATCGCACATATCGACGCAACCTATCGGACGCGGGCCGAGCGCTCTTTTAGAGGCGTGGGCGGGTTCTCGATGGGAGGTTTCGGCGCGGCCTATCTGGGCTTCAAATATCCGGACGTGTTCGGCGCGGTGTCGATCTTTGCAGGCGCGCTTCACTCGGCGGAGAGCTTGAGAGACAACCGTAGAGGCATCTTCGATGGTGTCTACGACGGCGATCTGGGTCTTGCGACGAGGCTTTCGCCGTGGACGGTCGTGGTCGACAACGCGTCCGAGATTCGAGATCGAACCCACGTGCGGATCTTCGTCGGGAGCGAGGACGGCCTGCTCGAGCGGAACCGTCATTATCACGAGCTTCTCGACCAGCTTGGTATCGAGCACGATTGGGGCGTCGTGCCGAACGTCGGTCATCAGATGGACCCCCTTCTCGCGAGCTGGCCCAAGGGGTCGCCGTTCGACTTCTATCAAGCGGCGTTCGGGGCGCTCGCGACGCGCTAAGGCTCCGACGCGCCGATCCCGTGGATCTCGGTGCCGGGGCGAAACGAGGCCATCGCGAACCAGAACGACGTGAACGTCGCGATCTTCTGAAGCCTTTCTCCCTGAAGCGGGCCCGCGACTGCGACGCCGTTCAGATTCCAGACCGATCCGGTCTCGCGATCTTGGAGCTGGAACAAAATCGCGTCTGACGGCAAAACGTCGAACGTGAGACGCTTCCGCTCTGCCTGAGGATTCTCGGGCGGCGCGGGAAGCCGACGATCGAAAGGAACCACGAGCTTGCCTAGCGCGTCATGCACGACGAGCACCGGGCGCCCATTCACATCATCGTTGATGGCGAGCCTTGGGCCGGCCGTAGTCATCCGCGTCATCGAGTAGGCTCGCGAAACGCCTTCATGGGTGATGCCGAGAACGTTCTCTTTCATCGGCAGCCGGCCATCGAGTGTCGTGTGCGGGAATAGCAACTGCGTGCTCGCGATGTCGTCATAGCTGCCGTAGGGATACACCGTGTAGTTGCGCGCGAATCCCGTGTCGCGGCTCACGACCGTCGTTTCCGGCTGTAGCGTTTTCCATGCGGCCCAGGTGGATTGGACGACGGGCACGAGCGGCGGGCGCGTCCCGCTCATAGCGCCGCAGATGCTATCGAGGCGCATCTGAGACCACAGTGAGTCGGTCGTGCGGTCGAACATGATCAGATTGTTGTCGAACAGCAGGCCAGAAACTCCGAAGTTGCGCGCGCTGCCATCGAAGACGGGATCGTAGACGATGCCGCTTCCGGTGAGCGGACAGAACGTCACGAGAATCGGCCGACCACCGAGAACGTCATTTACGATCTCGTGCCACCACAAGATGCCGTGCGGGTAGGCCCGTGCTTCCCCGTTGATGACGACACCCAAGACCATGTCGTCGTCGCGCATGAAGCTGTCCGCGACCGCCCTAGTGACGACCTCGGGGTTCGTGAGCGACGGGATGCCGTCCTTGCCGGGGCCGCCACTCACGATGAGATCGGTCGGGACGAGACACTGGCCGAGCGCGGTGCTCCCGGTTGCGAGAAACCATGCGAAGAGCGCGATGCGGTGCATAGTCGCATTCTAGAGAGCATCGATAGGGCCTCCTATTAACCAGCTCACAGCGGGTCTCGGAATCATTGGCGACAGTGGCTTCATGGGCTTTCGGACGTTTTGCGCCGTCGTGTCCTTGCTGTCGATCTCCCCATCACTCGAAGCGGGTGCGTGGACACAGCCCAAGGGCACACACTGGTTCAAGGCCGGCTTCATGTTTCAAGACACGACCGAGCGCTACTTCATCGACGGAGAACGCACGCCGTACTTCTTCGACGGCCGGAGTCAAACCCGCGCGCTCTTCCTCGAGCTCGTCACCGGGCTGACGGATCGCTGGGACGTGAAAGCGCAGATCCCGATCTTCGGAATTTCATTCAATGACATCGCCGATGAGAGGACGAGCACGGGACCCGGAGACCTGCGCGTCGAGTCACGCTATAACCTGCTCAACGGCCCCGTCGTGCTGACCGCAGGGGGCGCCGTCAAATTCCCGACGGGCGAGTTCGTGAACGACGCTGAGATCGTCCCCGTGGGAGAAGGTCAGTACGATTTCGACGTCTTTGCGGAGGTGGGGAAATCACTCTGGCCCGTCCGGGGCTATGTCACCGGGAAGGTCGGCTATCGCTTCCGTGCCGTGAATGCGGAGACGGAGATCGACTACGGGAACGAGATTATCTGGCGAGTGGAGGGCGGCTACCAGTTCACCACGCATTTCTTCGGCAAGCTCTTGGTGCGAGGACTTCACGGTTTCGATACCTCGAGCTTCGATATCCCGCTCGAAAGCTTGAAGCGCGCGATTGTTTACGTCGAGCCCGGCGTCAGCATCGCGCTGTCTCCGTCTCGCGGCATCGAGCTTTCGGTTCCTATCTCCGTTTCCGGACGCAACTGGCCGGCGGGCCCCGTCTTCAACGTCAGCTTCACGCAGTCGTTCTGAGTGAACGGCTTGCAAACGCGTCCGGGGTGCGGTTCCATGGGCCACTATGTCGATCGCCCGATGGATCCCGATACTCGTCCTCGTCGGCTGTGCCGCTCCGGAGCCGGCTGACAACGCGGCTCCCGCCCCCCCGATCGAATCGGGTGCGGTCGTGGAAGCGGACCACTTCGTGCCGTCCCGCCCGGAGAATTTGAGCTGGGGCTGGTATCCGATCGCGAAGGAGCCCGTGCTGACGATCCAGTCGGGAGAGACGGTTCGTGTCGACACCCTGACCCATGCAGGCGCGACCCAGGACGAGGACCCTGCGACCTTTCTCGCCGGGCTCGGCGTTCCTGACGAAGAGATCCTCGACGAGGTCAGAGACTTCTGGGCGTCACGGGACGGAAGACCTCGCGAAGGCCGGAGCGGCCACGTCATCACCGGTCCCATCGCGATCGAAGGTGCGGAGCCGGGCGACATGCTCGAGGTTCAGATATTGGAGATCGAGACTCGCGTTCCGTGGGGCGTGAACAGCACGAGTCCAACCGGCGGTGTGTTCTCGACGAGCTACCCGGGCGCGGAGCCCGACGACACGGCCCTCGACATCGAAAGGGGCCGACATCTGATCCGAAGCGGTGTCGTGGATGGAGTGGAAGTCGCCTTCGCTGCTCCGAACATCCACGTGCCGTTGGCTCCCTTCATGGGCATCATGGCCGTCGCGCCCAATCCGGTGGTCGGTGAGCCGGGTGTGAGCGTCGAGGGAGTGCAAGGCTCTCGGCCACCGGGTGCTTTCGGAGGGAACCTCGACGTCAAGGATCTGACCGCGGGGACGACGCTCTTCCTGCCGGTGTTCCATCCGGGCGCGCTCTTCTATACGGGCGACCCTCACGGCGCTCAGGGGGACGGCGAGGTGAGCGGTACGGCGATCGAGCAGTCGCTTACCGGCACGTTTCGTTTCGTCCTTCACAAGGGTGTGACGATCTCGGGTCCTCGTGCCGAGACGGAGTCGCACTACCTATTGATGGGTATCGATCTCGACCTCGATCGAGCGGCGCGAAAGGCGACGAGGGCGGTGGTCGACTTTCTCGTCGACGAGAAGGGGATGGCGGCCGACAAAGCGCTTTCTCTGGCGAGCATCGCTGTCGACTTTCGGGTCAGCGAGGTCGTCGACCTGACGCAAGTCGTCACGGGCTTCATTCCCAAGAACATTTTCATCGAATCGCGGTAACTCTTCGCGAAGGCTTGACCGCAGGTTGACGGCCGGACGTCCGTCCGGCACGTCGGTCAGGGTTTCGCGGATGAGGGCTTGCGAGTCTTTGCGTCAGCCCATCCTGGGACGACGGTCCGCGCCATCAATTCGGGTGACGCCGTCGACGCCATGATCCGGCATGTGAGCGCTCCCGAGCCGCCGGAGTGATATTCGCCCAGAAGGGCGAAAAGGTTGTACCATCACGCGGTTTGACCTCCACACTGAAGAGCGAGGGGCTTCGAGTCGGGGGGATCGAAACGGGAGGGGTACACGAATGGCACAGAGAATTCAGCTGAATCGACGCACTTTCTTGAGGACGACCGGGATGACGGCGGTCGCGGGAGCGATAGGAGCCGGCACTTCGATGGCGGCCGCGAGTCCGAGTGCTGCGTCCGAGCCTGCGGACGGCAAATACGATTTCGACGAGATATACGATCGTACCGGTACGCACTGCACCAAGTGGGACGCCCAGATCAAGAAATGGGGCAAAGAGAACATCGAAGTGGGGATGGGGATCGCCGATATGGACTTCCGGGTGGCGCCCTGCGTCACCAGGGCGCTTCAAGAGCGTGTCAGCCACGAGAATTGGGGCTATGGGATCCCCTCGGATTCTTACAAAGAAGCGATCGCCGATTGGAACCGGACCCGCCACGGCGTCGAGGTCGACCCCGATACGGTACATCTGGCCGCCGGCGTCCATCCCGCGCTCATCGCAGCGCTCAGGGCGTTTTGCCCCTCCGGAAGCAAGGTCTTGATGACCACGCCCATCTATAGCGGGTTCTACAGCGACCTTCGCGAAACGCTCACCCTGACGGCGGACAGTCTAGGCAGACTCGATAACGGCCGCTACTCGGTCGATTGGGACGATCTCGAATCACAGATGAGCATCGACACGAACGCGTTGATCCTCTGCAACCCGCAAAACCCGACGGGCAACGTTTGGTCCGAAGAAGATCTCCTGAGAATAGGCAGGCTGTGCCTCGAGCGGCGCATCGTCGTCCTCGCCGACGAGATCCATTGCGACTTCGTCAACAAAGGGCAGAAATATGTGCCTTTCGCGAGTCTTCCCGACAAAGATGTCGTGAACAACAGCATGTCGTTCAAGGCCATTAGCAAGACGTTCAGCTTGGCGGCCATGAAGAGCGCGTATTTCTTCTCGAGCAATCAGGATTACCTGGACCGCACGAACGTCCACCACCGTGGTGACCTCAACACGCTCGGTATCATCGCCAACGAGGCCGCGTATCGCGAGGGCGCTGATTGGTTGGACCAGTTGCTGCCATACATCGATGCGAACCACGACTTCGCCGAAGCCCAGATCAAAGAGAAATTGCCGCTCGTCGATTACACCAAAGCCCAAGGTACCTACCTCGCGTGGCTCGATGTGAGCAAGCTCGCGGACAAGGTCGATGCAAAAGGCAAAGCCGAGGCTGAGAATAAGACGTCGGAGACCCCGGTCACGCCTGAGCGCTTCATGCGACGCTGGTTCGTCGAGAACGCACGCGTGGATTTGAACCCCGGCTCCGACTTCGGCACGGGTGGAGCGGGTCACATGCGTATGAACCTTGCCACGCCGCGAAAGCTCATCGCGCTCGCCATCGACAACATGGCCGAGGCGATGGACAAGCTTTAGGGCGTCGCGGGCAGCTGCCAGACGAGCAGCTGGTCATAGGACTTCACGACGAACGATTCAGCGAGTATCGCTGGGTGGGCCCAGACTTCTGTTCCGGCGATCTTGTAGTCGGCGAGCTCTCGGAAAGTGTCTCCGTCCTCGACAACGCGTAGACGGCCTTTCGGCGTGACGTACAAGACCGCGCCCGGGACTTTGATCACCGTGGCGTGCTTTGCGAAGCGGTTCGGGCTGCGCCAGATCACGTCCCCGGTCGCGGCGTCGGCGCAAAACGCGAATCCTTTCTTGCGATGGCTGAACCCACAGAGCTGATCCCCTCCCGCTGACACTGCCGAGCTCATGTGGAGAGGGATCTCCTTGTTCTCCCAGACAAGCGAAACGGCCCAGCTCTCGCCGTCGCGCTGCGGACGGAGCGCCCGGGTGGGTCGCCCCTTTGCGGCCAGAACGACGTTGTCACCCATCGCGACGGGCGTTGGCGTGTTCTCGCGGTGGGATTGCTCGAAGCGCCACAGCAGCTCGCCTTCGAGGTCGATACCCATGAGAGCCTTGTCGGCCAACGCCACGATCTGGCGTACACCGTCGAGCTCGACCAATATCGGTGAGCCGTAGGCGGCACCGAAGCCTGCAACACGCCAGATTTCCTCCCCCGATCGAGCGTCCAGCGCCATGAACGCGCCTTTCTTGCGCCCCGCGTGGACGTAGGCACGACCACCGGTTACGAGCGGCGATGCGGCCACGCCCCATCGCGGCCACGGTTTGTCGTGTTCTTCCCGGAAGTCCCGCCGCCACGCCAGCTCACCGGTGGCGACGTCCCAGACGGACAGCACACCGGAGATCCCGAAGGTGAATAGACGGCCGTCTCGGAGGGTCGGGGTCGCTTTCGGCCCGGCGCCGTGATGTCCTCCGCCCATCGCCGTATTGAACGGAGCCGGATACGACTGCGACCACTTTAGAGCGCCGCTAGCCAGGTCGCGGCACGACACGACTTCGTTCTTGTCTATCCGGCTATGCGTGCAAACGATACCGCCCGCCACGACCGGTCCTGCGTGACCGAGCCCCACGGCCGTGCTGAAACGGAGCTCGAGCGCACTCGGCCAGCTCGTCAGCGTCTTGAATCCGGCGGCCTCGCCGGCGCGTGCCGGACCTCGCCATTCACTCCATTCCTGCTGAGCGGTCGAAGAGGAGGCGGAGACGACGAGCGCGGCAACGACCAGAGCGCGCGCGAGAGGGCGTGGGCCGCTCACGGCGCTGCTGCGTTGCCCGCGGCGATCAGAACGGTGTGCCGATTCTCGAGGTTCGATGCCGTATTGAGCTTGAGCAACCAACGCCAGATCGGGCTGTCGACCCGGGCGGTCTCGCGCCAATGAACTCTGGTGCCCGTGCCTTCGGGGGTGAGCTCGAGGACGCGGTGTGACACGAAGATCTGAAAGTCCACGTCGATCTCCACACGCGTGGGTGACTCGGCGGATGTGTAGATCCACCGCTCGAGGACCGGGCCACCGGGGGCGCCGAATCCCACCTCCATGCCGACGCCGTGATCGGGGCCGTCGACATGTGTCACGGCGAAGTCGCCGCCCATGACGCTTGTCGCTTCACTCCACCACCGATCGACACCGTCGATCGTCGTGAACAGAGAGAACAACGCTTCGGGTGGTGCGGCCAAGTTCTCCTCGAGATCCAGGACGGCCTCCGCGGGGAGCAGGTAGCCCGCCAGCACGAAAAGAATGACGGCGGCGATGACGCCGGCGATACCTATGGCGAGCCACTTGAGCACGCGTCTCATCGTCGTAGATTAGCGCGGCGCGTGTCCGCGCCGGCGGGTGGTATAAGGTCGTCCAGGATCGCTGCATGAGATCGAAGGGGAATATGCGATGGACCGTCGACGTTTCTTGAAGTCCTCTGCTTCCGGGGCGGCCGGTGCCGGCATGCTTGCGGGGTGGGACGATTTGATCGCCCATGAGCAAGACTCTGTGGGTGAGCCCAACGCGGGGACGGCGCCGACAGCGCGGAGCCAAAACGGCGCTAAGCGCACGCTCATCCGTGGCCGATGGGTCGTCGGATATGACGGCCGCGAGCATCGCCTCATCGATGACGGGGTCGTTGTCTTCGAAGACGACCGGATCGTTCACGTCGGCCGGACCTACGACGGAAGAGCGGACGAGGTCATCGACGCCAAGGGGCATCTCGTCATTCCGGGCCTCATCAACATTCATGCGGTCTCCAACATCGATATCGTCCACTTTCGCATCGACGGGCTAGGCACGGGCGGGGCTCCGACGACGAGGGCTCGGGTCCTCGAGGGCATCGATGACCCGAAAGCTCATTTGCAGGGCGACGACATCCTCACCAGCGCGAGGTTCGCAATCGCCGGACTCCTCAAAGGAGGCGCCACCACCATCGGAGAGATCACCGCTTTCGGCTCCACGGGACTCCAGCCGCCGCGCGAGCAAGTCGAGCGGCTCGCGGAAACGGCCGTGGAGTTTGGGGCGCGCGTCTACCTGAGCCACCCCTACCTCGATGGAAAGAAGTACACCGATATCAGCGGCGATGCCTACCACTTCGACGAAGAAGCGGGTGCGAAGGCGCTCGACGAGGCGGTTCGCTTTTGCAACGAGTACGAAGGAGCGGACGACGACCGAATCCGCACGATGTTGTTCCCGTACCGCTTCGACCACTGCTCGGAGCGTTTGCTCAAACGGACGAAGGAGAAGGCGGAAGAGCTCGGTGTGCCCATCCACATGCACACCTCGCAGTACCTTCCGGAATTTCACGAGATCGTCAGACGTCATGGCAGGACGCCCGTACGCTACCTTCACGACATCGGCTTTCTCGGCCCAAAGACGATACTCACCCATCTTCTCTATACGAGCGCAAATCCCGTCTCCCCCGCGCCGAACACGGCGCTCCGGGATCCGGGTGATATCGAGATGCTTGCCGATACGGGGACGACGCTCGGTCACACGCCCGCGATATGGGCACGCTACGGACTGCCTCTCCACTCCTACGCCAGGTTCAGAGATGCCGGAGTCAATATCGCGATCGGCACCGACGCGTTCCCGATGGACATGTTCATGGAGATGCGCACCGCCGCGATCATGGGGAAGACGGTGGAGAGGGAGAGGTCCGCCGTCACCGCCGGCGACGTCTTCAATGCGTCTACCCTCGGAGGCGCGAAAGCGCTCGACCGAGATGACCTCGGGCGCCTCGCACCCGGCGCGAAAGCCGATATCGTCCTCGTCGATCTAACGGGACTCCACAACGCGCTCACTTTCGACCCCATCAAGACGATGGTCTACTTCGCGAGTCAGAGCGATATCGACACCGTGATCGTGGACGGGAGAAAGGTCGTCGAACGGGGCCGTATTCCCGGGCTCGATGAAGAAAAGCTGGCGCAAGAAGCGGATGCGATCAACCGTCGATTCGCGGCAGCGACCGGAGAGACCTTTCCGGCGTCCATCCCGAACTGGGAAGAATAGGGCTCGGGCGGCGTGATTGCCACGAGAGCTACAGGGTTGTAGAGATCCTTCTTACTGACATCTAGCCGTGATCGTCGCGTCGACCTCGACGACCTTTGCCCCTGGCGCTCGTTGCAGTGGTCCGAACTGCATTTTGCCGGAATAGGTCACGGTTTTGCCTTCGACGGAAATGGCGTCGTTGAAGGCGCTCGAGTTCAACGGATCTCGAATCGCAAGATAGCCATTGCCGTCCGGAAGCTCGACGCGGACCAACGAGTTCCCCATCAAGACGGCGCTGCTCTCGTCGGTCGCCTGGAAGCTGACCCGAAACGTACCCATGAAAACGGAGCAGCTGTCCGAATCGGGGTCGGGAACCTCCCAAACGAATTCTTTGCCGTCGATGGTTCCGCTGACGCTTTGCGCCGACTCGTCTTGTGAGGGTGCTCCGATCGCAGCGACGGCGGTCACGAACGCGAGAATGAGGGTTTGCGAGACGGCCGGCGCGATACTCTTGCGGTTCATGATTCGACTCCAATCCGAAGCTTCCATAGGACGAATTGTACCGCGCCTGAGGGCAACGGGTTCGGGCGCATCACGAGAGGGCTTCCACGCTCCCCGCGGCGGTATGTCGTAGAATCCATCGGATCATCCGGCCATGAAGGAGTGTGCATGAACGCATCGAGCTTGCTGCTGGTCGCCGCCTTGTCGGCGCCGCAAGCTGAGAAACTGGTGAGCCCCGACCCTCCCATCGAATGTGGGATGTGCGAGGCATGGAATCGGCCTCACGAGCCCTTCCAGCTGTTCGGCAATACGTACTACGTCGGCACCGCGGGGCTATCGGCGCTTCTCGTCACGTCCGACGGGGGGCACGTCCTTCTCGACGGCGCTTTGTCGCAATCGTCGGCACTCATCGACGCGAACATCAGGAAGCTCGGCTTCCGCACTGAAGACATCGAAGTGATCGTGAACTCACACGCCCATTTCGACCACGCGGCGGGCATCGCGGCACTACAACGGGCGAGCGGTGCGCGCGTCGTTACGAGTCCGGCGGGGGCGAGTGCGCTGCGAGATGGGATGCCTGCGCCGGACGACCCACAGGCCTCGTATGGAGATGGGTTCCCCGCGGTCGCGAACGTCCACGCCGCAGGCAACGGTGAGGCGATCCGGGTGGGGCCGTTGGCGCTGACCATTCACTTCACTCCCGGACATACTCCCGGCGGGACGAGCTGGACGTGGCGGTCGTGCCAAGGGGACCGTTGCCTCGACATGGTCTACGCCGACAGCTTGACGGCCGTCTCCGCGCCCGGATACCGATTCACGGACCACCCCGACGTCGTCGAGGCGTTGCGACGAAGCATCGGCGCCACCGCCGAGCTTTCGTGCGACATCATGGTCTCCACGCATCCCGAGTTCTCGAACGTCTTCGAAAAGCTCGCGCGCCGCAAAGCGGGCGAGAAAGACGCGCTCATCGATCCGAGCGCTTGCCGCGCGTATGCCGACGGCGCCGCCCAGACCCTGGACAAGCGCCTCGAAAAAGAGCGCGCCGAAGCGCCCTAGTTGCCCTAGTCAAGAGGTACCGCTATGTACAAAGTGTCCCCGGTCTTCTTCCTTTCCGTTCTCTGTTGCGCTTTTTGCGTGAGCGTTCCGGAAAGTGTCTCTGCCCAGGATGTGACTGCCATTCGGACTCTCGCCGTGGTCGACGTCCTCAACAAGACGATCGTCGAGAACGCGGTCGTCGTCGTCACGGATAACGAGATTACCGCCGTCGGTGCGAATGCGACGATCCCACCTGGCGCAACAATCATGGACCTGAGCGACCAGTACCTGATGCCCGGGATGATAGATGCCCATACGCACGTGACGGTCACGTCCGACTTTGCGAGCAACAATCCAATACTCAACAAGTCGATCCCGTACCGAACCATAGAGGCTGTGGCTGCCGCTCGCGCGACACTCATGGCCGGGTTTACGACGATAAGAGACGTCGACTCCGAGGGCGCGGAATGGTCGGACGTGACACTGCGAGATGCCATCAACGATGGACTCGTCATCGGGCCCCGAATGCAAGTGGCCACGCTCGCGATCAGTATCACCGGTGGATACATGAACAACGAAGGTCTAGCGCCGCACATCGATGTGCCGCATTTCGGTTCCCTCGCGGATTCGCCCGAAGCGATCGTCAAGACGCTGCGCCTTCAGGTTCGTAACGGCGCCGACTGGATCAAGCTGTACGCGACGGGCACCTCGAGCCATGTCAATCTCGAGAACATGGAGCCATTGCCACAGTTCAACGACGACGACATTCAGCTCGTGGTGGACGAAGCGGCTCGCTTTGGCAAGCCGGTTGCCGCGCACGCCTATGGCGGGCCCGCCGCGCACGCGGCCGTCGACGCAGGTGTTCGTTCGATCGAGCACGGGATGATGCTGAGCGATGAAACGCTCGATCTCATGGTTGAAAAGGGTACCTTCTGGGTGCCGACCATCACGGTCTATTTCCCAACCGAGACCGGCGCGGAGCTTACCGAGCGGCAGGCCGCCATCACGGCCTCGCACCGACGCGTGTTCGGCAGAGCCGTCGAGAAGGGCGTACGCATTGCGTACGGTACCGACGCCGGCTGGGTGCCTCACGGAGACAATGCGGTCGATTTTGCAGAGATGGTGGAGTACGGGATGGCACCGGTTGATGCGGTCCGGGCGGCCACCATTGTGGGCGCCGAACTGATGCAGCTCGATTCGGAGATAGGTTCGATAACCGCAGGGAAACTGGCTGACCTGATTGCAGTTCGATCCAACCCGCTGACGAATATCGCCGCCTTATCGGACGTCACGTTCGTGATGAAGGACGGTGTGGTCTACAAAGCTTCGGAATGAATCTAATAGTGGCTTCGCGTTCGGTCCTCGGGCGTGATCAAGCGAAAGTATGCGTTTGTTCAACGCTACTCACCCCGCGCGACATCCATAATCCAGATGTCACCGAGCGCTTCCTCCCAAGTGAAATAGAGGTACTCGCCGTCGGTCGTGAGCGCGAAGGTGCCCTGTTTTCCGGGCCTTCCCGATAGGTCTGCGACGAGACGTTCGGTGCGATCTTCGAGAGAGAGCGCCCAATATTCGCTTTGTTCCAACGGCCCGCGGAAATAGACCGTCTCGCCGTCGGGGGTGATTTTTGGGAGGAAACTTTCTCGCTTTGTGAGCCGCTCCGGCTGCCCGCCGTCGGCGCTGACACGCCACAGACGCGTTGACCCACCCCGTTCCGATTCGTATACCATCGAGCGGCCGTCCGGAGACCAATCAGGTAGCCTGTCGGTGCCCTCGCGGTCGGTCAACCGTTTTTTGTCTTCACCCGTGGCAGACATCACCCAGACGTCGAAATTGCCGTCACGGACCGAGACGTAAGCGATGCGGCGCCCGTCTGGAGACCAGGACGGCATGATGTCTCCTCCTGGGTGAGTCGTGAGCTGACGTGCCGGACCGCCGTCTCTGGGGATGACAAAGATGTCTCGGTTGCCGACGCGGGTGGAGTAGAACGCGATCTCCAACCCGTCCGGCGACCATGCCGGCTTCGCATCGAGCGCAAGGTCATTTGTGAGCGGCTGCAGCTCGCCGCCTCCGGGTGGCAGCGTCCACAGGTCGGGGAATCCGGCGCGGTTCGAGTTGATGACGAGTCGCAGACCGTCCGGAGACAGATCCACGAACTGGGCGTAAGCCTGGTCGAAGGTCAGCTGTTCGGCATCGGACCACGTTGCCGCACGATCCGGAAGTACCGGCACGCGCCAAACGTTCGCGAAGAGGCCACCCTTGGAGTAAGCGAGCTTCGTCCCGTCGGCGGAAAAGGAAACCGACTGGATGCCCAGACCCGTGGTGACGGGCACAGGCTCTCCCTTGGATTGGGCGTCTTCGGAAAGCTCTTGCATCCACAGATCGTGGCTTCCGCTGCGATTGGAGACATAGAAGACAGACTTCCCGTCGCGCGGCCAAACAGGACTCCACGCTTCCGTCGTCCCGTCATTCAACCGAACCGACTCCCCGGAAACGCTCATGAGCCAGAGAAATGTGGTCTGCGCTGTCACTGGGTTGATCGCATCGACGTAAGCGACAAAACGCCCATCCGGTGACCAGCTCAAATCCGTCGCCGCATACTGTGCCTCGAGTGGCAGGCGCTCGACGTCTCGCGTGGCCAAGGTCACGATGTCGACGAAATTGCCGCTCTGCTTTTCGGCGTGGGGGCAAGCGAGCTTCGCGCCGTCGGGAGACCACGCCGGCCCTCCCATGAGACGATACTGAAAGTTTGGTTGGGAAACGACGCGGCGGGGCATACCGCCCAGGGCTGACATGACGAAACAACCGCCGCCGTCGCGTTCCGACTTGAAAGCAATCTGGCTTCCGTCAGGAGACCAGCTGGGATGGGAGTCGCCTCCCATGAAATCTTCGGTCAAGTTGACGGCCGATCCGCCGCTCACCTGGCTCACCCAGATGTCGGCGTTCCCGTTTTGATCCGATGTGTAGGCGATCCTTCCACCGCCGGGAGACCACGTGGGGTGGTTCTCGAGCCCGATGGCGGACGTCACCTGAAAGGGCTTCGTGAGGCGTGGAACGTTGGCGCCGACAGAACCCGCGGGTGCCCGGAGAAGCGCTCCTACGATAATTCCTGTGACGAGCAAGACGACAGCCCCGGCGAAAATCATCGACCGCGACGAGCTCGGGTGTCCGGCCGCACCCACCTCGCTCGCATGCAGTTCCCCAGTGCTCAGAGCTTCCTTCAGTTCCTCGAGCTCGTTCCGAACGTCCTTGCACGTTTGGACACGCCGCTCCGGATCTTTAGCCAAGCAGCGGCGCAAAAGCTTGGCTAGGTCGCGGGGAATTGACGGCCTGAGCTCGGCCACCGCTTGTGGCGTATCCTTGATAATCGACGAGAGCGTCGAAGCTGGCGTCTCCCCATCAAAGGGACGCTCGCCGGTCAACATCTCGTAGAAGACAATGCCGAGAGAGAAGATATCGGATCGCTCATCGATCGGCTTGCCTTCCGCCTGCTCGGGCGACATGTAGCTAACCGTTCCAAGGATGAGTCCATCCGCAGTCATTTCCTGCGTGGGGAGATCGCTGTCGGTCGCCGCGAAAGCAAGCCCCGCGATTGGCTTGGCAAGGCCGAAGTCGAGCACTTTCACGTGGCCGTCATCGCCCCGCATCACATTGTCCGGTTTCAAGTCCCGATGGGTGATGCCTTCTTGATGGGCCGCGGCAATCGCGTCCGCGAGCGGGATCACGATCTCAAAGAACTGATGGAGCGAAAAACCTTTCCTCGGCAGAAGCCCGGAAAGCATTTTTCCGCGCACGAGCTCCATCGTCATAAAGTGTACGCCGTTGGCTTCTTCGACGGAGTACACCGTGACGATGTTCGGATGGTTGAGTGCGGCGATCGCTCGGGCCTCGCGCTTGAAGCGCGCCCGCCGCTCTTCGCTCTCGGCCATCCCGGAAGGCAAGACTTTGAGCGCGACCTCCCGGCCTAGCTCTGTGTCTTTGCCAACATAGACGTCACCCATCCCGCCCGAACCGAGCTTTTCGAGAATTTTGTAATGGGAGAGCGTGGTCCCAATCGTCGCGCGGTCCTTTCAAACGTGGATAACGCGCAATTCTACTTGCAAACAAAGAGCTTGTTCAATGTGCTCGCGCGGGAATCGCATGGCAGATGCGACGTCGTGCGACCGCGCCACATTCACGTTAGCCTGCCTCACAGGCAGGAGGCGTCGTATCGACGCAAGCCCTGTGAACTTGCTATCGATTCAGCCGTCGAAGCCGGCCATTTCCGCCTCGAGGGCCGCGTCGAACTCCGCGATGAGCTCATCCATCTCCCCGGCAACTTTTTCGTAGACGTCGAGCCAGGGTCTGTTCGGCGGGCCTTCCGACGTCTCCATAATATTGTGCAGCATGGTGAGGATCGCGAGCGGCTTGGAAGGCTCGCTGATGATCTGGACCAGCGTCGTGCCGGTGGCAACCATGTTCGACTCGAGATTCGTGCAGAGCTCGACGACCCTCTGCGCCTGCTCCGCGGCTTGCCCCGATCCCCCCACAGCGACGGCTACACGGTCGCGCGCCGCCTGGGCCCGCAGTACCGCCTGCACGCCTTCCTCGGCCTTGTCGTAGAGACGCGTCCACGCAACCGCCTTGGCGTCGGTCTCCGCGCGGGTGTAGCTTTCGTTCGGGTTGATTTGCATCTCGAAGCTCTGGGTCTGGGACTCCCCGTCCACTGTCAACCGCACCTGATAAGTCCCGGGCGGGGCGATCCGGTTGATGAGAACCGGCGGCAAGCCCGGAATGACTGAGACCGACGGGTAGCGCATGTCCCAAATGAAGCGATTCAGGCCCGGACCGACGCTCGCTGCCGGCGCGCCGCTGACGAGCTCCTGGACATAGCCGCGGTTGTCGAAGCTCGCGAAGCGTTCCGTCGGAATCTCGTTCATTCCCCAGGAGCGTATCTCTTCGCCGCCGGCGTCGAGGATCGTAAGACGGACGTCCTGCACCTGGTTGCTGAGCAAATAGTGAATGATGACCCCTAGCGGACGCGCGTCTCCGGCATCGATGAAGTCGCGCTTGCGCTCGCCGTTGACGACGCCGCGCTCATAGAAGGTGTAGCCGGGCTCGGCGTTGCGCACGAAAAAGTATTTCTCGTCGGACGGCGGGCCGCCACCGTAGTCGATCCACCAGTTGTAGCCGAAACGTGTGTGGTCCTCTGGAGCGAAAAGATGCGCCTTCTTGGAGGCGAGCTCGATCGAGTACTGCCGAAGCGGACTGATGTCGTCGAGGATCCAGAATCCACCGCCATGTGTCGCGGCAACGAGATCGGCGTTCTTGACCTCGAAGTCGAAGACCGGAAGGGCCGGCATGTTGAGGTTCAGGCCGCGCCAAGTGGCGCCGTCGTCGATCGAGGCGAAGACGCCGGTCTCGGTGCCGACGAACAACAGTCCCTGCCGCACCGTGTCTTCACGGATCGTCCTGGTGATTTGCCCTTTCGGGAACGTGTCGCTGATGCGATTCCACGTTGCGCCGTAGTCGGACGTCTTGAGCAAGTAGGGCTCGTAATCGTCGGCCTTGCGATAGCGCGTGATGGCGATATAGGCCGTCGGTCCGTCGTGGGGAGAGAGCTCGATCTCGTAGATCGCCGAGAGCTCGGGAAGGTTCGGCGGAGTGATGTCTTTCCAGTCGCCTCCCTCGTTGCGCGTGATCCAAAGTCTGCCGTCGTCGGTCCCGGCCCAGAGTACGCCTTCCTCGTCGGGCGACTCCACAAGTCGATGGATGGTCGAGAAGATCTCTTGGCCGAAGTACTCGGGCAGCCAGGTCGAGCCCGCGACTTTCATCTTTTCGGTCATGTTGTGGGTCAGGTCGTCCGAGATCCGCTCCCACGTCATGCCTTCGTCCCGGGTGCGGAAGACAACGTTGCCGGCGAAGTAGATCGTCTTCGAATCATGGGGCGAGATCAGGAAGGGCGCTTGCCAGTTGAAGCGGTAGGTGAACTCCGAAGCCGGCGTGCCGAAGAGCACCTCCGGCCAAACGGATCGCGTCTCGTTCTGCCCCGTCTTCAGGTTGTTGATCGTGAAGTGAGCGGCCCCGCCGTAGGTGGCTCCGGTCGAGAGCGAGTAAATGATGTCGGGATTTTCCGGATGGGGGATGGCCGAACCCGTCTCACCGTTGCCGATGAATTTCGTCGTGTGCACGGGATGCCGCCCCACCGCGACGCGCTCGGGACGCCATAGACCAACAGGTCCTGCGAGTTGCCGTAGACGTTATAGGGGAACGCGTCGTCCGTGTTCACGCGGTAGAACTGGACGCCGCTCTGGTTGGCGAACGTGGACCAGCTCTTGCCGCCGGTCAAGCTCACCGCGGTGCCACCGTCGCAAGTGATGATCATACGATCCGAGTCCTTGGGGTCGATCCAGATGTCCTGGAAGTCGTCCTTGATGCTCGGCTCGAGGATCCACGTCTCGCCGCCATCGACGGAGCGGCAGAGTTTATTGCCGGGAGACCACAACTCGTCCGCGACGTTGGGATTGGCATAGATATGTGTGAAGTAGAACGGACGCGCCGTGACGTTGGCATCGGCGGACACGAAGCGCCAGCTGTCGCCCCGGTCGTCCGAACGATAGAGGCCCGATTGGGTTTCCGAGTCGATCAGCGCGTAGACGCGGCTCGGATCCTCCGCAGACATCGTGAGCCCGATGCGACCCATGTCTCCCTGCGGAAGCCCCGGGCGCTCGGTGATCTCTTCCCAGCTGTCACCGCCGTCTCGCGATCGCCAGACGCCGCCGTCCGGACCGCCGAAAAACGAGCCCCAAGCCTTGCGCTCGAATGTCCAAAACGCTGCAAAGAGCACATTCGGATCGCCGGGGCTCATGATCAGGTCGATCGCCTCCGTGCTCTCGTTCTGATAGAGGACTTTCTCCCAGGTCGTGCCGCCGTCCCGGGTCCGGAAGACGCCGCGCTCCTCGGTGGGGCCGAAGGCGTGTCCCATGGACGCGACGAAGACGACATCGGGATCGTCCGGGTGGATGCGGACCTTGGCGATATGGAGGGAGTCGTTGAGACCGATGTGCTCCCAGGTGTCGCCGCCGTCGACGCTCTTGTACATGCCGTCACCCCACGACACGCTCTGACGCAACTGCGGCTCTCCAAGACCCACGTACATGATGTCGGGATTCTGCTCGTGCAGCGCCATCGCGCCGACCGATGCGTAGTTGAATTGTCCTTGGCCGACGGGAATCCAGTAGGTCCCGGCGTCCTCGGTCTTCCACAGCCCGCCCGAGCTGTGGCCGAAGAAAAAGACGTTGCGATCGGTTGGGTGGCCGACGACGGTGGTACCCCGCCCGCCGTTGAAGGGCCCGATGTTCCGCCACTCGAGCGCCTGGATCTGAGATTGAAAGGTAACGCGCGCACCCTCATCCTGTGCCAGTGCGGGCAAGCAACTAAAGCCGGCCAGCAGGAGCACTAGTAACGCGATCCTGGTCGAGTTCCGATTCATCTTTCTCCTCGTCATTTTCCGCTTTGCGGTAGGAATTCTACCGTACCCTGCTTTCGAGATACTTGATACGTAGTCTGTCACTGCGTACGGAACAGCTCGTAGAGTCGGTCTGCGATACCGTCGCGATCGAGTGACGTCCCGTTCGCGAGAACGACGATCCCGAGCGAGTCCTCGGGATAGAGACGCATGATGGTCGCAAAGCCGGGGCCGGCTCCGGTGTGCTCATACATGTCGCCGCCCTCGGCGGGAAACACCCACCAGCCGAGCCCATGCTGCATCCCGGCTCTTCGAAGAGAGTACGGCGCGACGCCGCTGGACCCGGCGCGGATCCAGCCGTCTTCGAGCATCTTGCGTACGGTCTCGGGTGAGAGCACGGGCCGGCCGTTCAGCCGCCCTTGCTGCAGGAAGGCGCGGAGAAAATTGGCAGCGTCAGCGACCGTGCCCATCGCTCCGCCATAGGCGTTCGCGTCGAGGTGAAAGGGGTCGAGCCAGAAGCGTCCTTTGGAGAACTCGCGAACGTAAGCGTCGAGGTTTCCGGTCGCAGGAAGAAAGATCGTTTGAAAGTCGATCAGGGGGTGGCAGCCGGTGGCGATGTGTCCGCGCATCGACTCCGTGACTTCGAAATCCGTCTGCCGCATGGCGAGCGGGTCGAGAATACGCTCGCGGACATAGTTTTCGTAGCTCTGCCCGGAGGCTTTCTCGATGAGCGCCCCCAAGAGGAAGTAGCCGTAGTTGCTGTAGTAGCCGCGTCGCCCCGGAGGCGCGCGTAGTCTCTGGTAGCGCTCGAAGCTCTCCATCAACCGCTCATCGGCGCTTGGTCCCGTGGCGTCGGCCGGGTGCGTCCAGCGAAGCACTTCGAAGCGCAAGTTGCGAAAGCCAGCGCTGTGATTCAGTAACTGCTCGACGCGGACGGGCGGTACGGGGTCTCCCCGAAAGGTCGGATCGATGAAAGGAAGGTGTTCCCGGACGTCGTCTTCGAGGCCGATGGCACCCTGCTCTTGAAGCTGCAACACGGCGAGCGCCGTGAATAGCTTCGTGAGCGACCACCAACGGTAGACGGTGTCGGAGCTCGCCGGAACGCCTGCCGGACCGTCGGCGAGGCCGAAGCTCCTCTCGTAGACGATGTCGTCCGCCTTGACGACGGCGACGGAGAGTCCTGGGGGATGCGACGCGGCGACGAGATCCTCGAAGAAGGACTCCATCTCGGCGATGCTCGACACGGCGTCCGGAGTCGCCGGAGCGCGGGGTGCCAGGGCGAGCGCGATTGCAAAGACGAGAAAGAAAAGGAGAAAGATCGCGGTCAGAAGGGCGCCGGCGCGGCGGAGGAGCACATGCGATCGCGGATGGAGTACGCGAGCTCTGGCCTTGGAGCGCCTTCGCATGCTTGGCCGGGCTTACCTGATCGACGCAACCACCCGTTGGATCACGCCATCCACGTGCTCGCCTTCGACCCAGCGCGACACGATGACGAGGTCGTGATCAGGATCGACGACGATGGTGCTGGTCGAGCCGGCACCGATCGCGAAGAAAGCGTTGTCGGGTGCGCTCGGAAATCGCTCACGACCGGTGTTGAGCCACCACATATACCCATAGTTGGACTGGATGTCGACCGGTGTCGTCGCACGGTCGATCCAGTCTTCGGAGAGGATCCGGCGTTCGCGCCACTGACCTCGTCGCAAGAAGAGATAGCCGAAGCGAGCGTGGTCGCGGGTACTGATGAACAAGCCTCCACCCCAGTGCCCGCCTCCGCTCACGGATTGAACGCTGGTGCCGTCGAGATCGGTGAAGGAATTCTGATAGCCGTGCCACCGCCAGCTGTCGGACGCGCCGATGGGGTCCATGACCTCTTCCTTCAGAACGTCGGGGAGCGCTCGACTGAAGATGGGCAGGAGGCTCGCGGCGAGCAAGTTGACGCGAACGTCGTTGTACTCCCAAAACGCCCCCGGCGCGTGGAGCTCGCGGTCGATTCCTTTCCGTCGATCCGCGGTGTCGGGTTTGTCCCAGAGTGTTCCCTCCCACTCGCTCGTCTGCTGGAGGAGGTGGCGCCAGCGGATCGAACTGTTGTGCTCGGACTCGAAATAGCCCGGCACGAGGTCTCCCGCGAGAGCTTCGACATCGGGGATCGCGCCACGGTCGACGGCGAGCCCGGCGACGGTCGACAAGTAGCTCTTGGTCACACTGAAGGTCATGTCGGCGCGCGCGGTATCGCCCCACTCCGCGACGATGTAGCCGTGGCGAATGACGATCCCGTTGACACCGCCGCGCTCCTGGGTCGGGCCGAGAATCTCCTGGTCCGCTTGCCCGTCGAAGCGCTTGCGTAGATAGTCGCCCAGGTCGACATCCATCGATGTCTCATGAGCTTGGGCGAAGTCGATCGCTTCTCGCAAGCGCTCGGGGTCCATGCCGAGCTCCTCGGGCGGTCTCGTTTGCCAGTCGTCAGGGCCGGGATAGTAGATCGCGCGGCCGAGCTCCTGCGGCGCGCTTTCCTGACACCCGATGGACGCAGCGGTGATGACGAGCCACGCGAGAGCGCGTTTTGAAGTCATCGGTCGCCAGGATACCACCGGAGCGAGTGCTCACGTTGGCGGGCGGCGTACGGATCCCATATGCTCTTTGGATGCGCTCCCGCCGTCTTCGAGCTGTCCTTGTAGGCGCGCTCGTCTCTTGGGTAACGCCGGCAGTCGCCGCACAGAAAGTCATCATCGACACCGACCCCGGCGTCGATGACGCGATCGCGATCTTGTTCGCGTTTCGCGTCCCGGATCTGGAGATCCTCGCATTTACGACGATTTTCGGAAACGTCGAGACGGAGATGGCGACCGTCAATGCGCTCAGGCTCGTCGAGATGAGCGGGCAAACCATCCCCGTCGCCGAGGGAGCGGTGAAGCCGCTCTATATGAAGAAGCTTCCGTCGGCCGACTACGTTCACGGAGCAGACGGGTTCGGCAACGTGAACCTCCCGCCGCCGGCCGGGAGTGCGGTCGAGGAGAGCGCGGCGGAGCTCATCGTGGACATCGTGCGGGCGAACCCCGGCGAGGTCACCCTCGTCGTTCTCGGTCCGATGACGAACATCGCGCTCGCGCTCGCGCTCGAGCCGGAGCTGCCGCGCCTGGTCAAGTCGGTCGTGCCGATGGGCGGCGTTCTCCAGGTAATGGGGAACGTGTCTCCGGTGGCCTCCGCGAATATTTTGAACGACCCGCACGCAGCGGACCTCGTGCTCGGAGCGGACTGGGACGTGACGCTCGTCCCCGGCGATACGACGCGGCAAGTACGGATTCAGGACGCGTTCCTTACGCGCGTCCGCGACAGTGGAGCGCCGAACGGCGCGTTCCTCCACGACATGAGCTTGTTCTATCGTGACTTCTACCGATCGGTCGGAGTGACGGATGGATTCTATGCCCACGATCCGACGGCGATGGCGTTCGTCGTCGACCCGAGCCTGTTCGAGGTCGAGGAGCGGGCGATCCGCGTCGTGACAGACGGAATGGCCATCGGCGAAGTGATTGCGGCTGCGGAGCGACACTGGAGCCAGCCGGGCCCGTGGCATGGAATACCGAAAGCGAAGATTACGACGGCTGTCGACAGCGACCGTCTGCTACAACTCTTAGAGACTACTCTCACGAAACCATGAGGTGCTCCATGACACGTCGCTCGATTTTTCTCACTACCGTAGCTTTGCTCCTGACGGTTCCTGCGATCGCGCAGCAAGAAGACAAGTACGACTACTGGCGTTTCGATCGAGACATGATCCAGCACGGGCAGCAGGCGATTTTCATGTGCAACGGCCTGTTCACGTCCGGCCGGAACCTCGAGCAGGTCTTCGCCCAAGAGCTCGCCTACTTACGCCACCCGGTCGGTACGGCAAAGGGCGGCGACTATGTCGTCGATTGGGATCGCAAAGCCGTTGCCATCGGCGCGGCGGGCGGCACCCCGACGATGCGCGCGGCGTTTCGTGAGGGGCTTGGCTGCGTGATCCTGGCGCCCGACCAGACGTTCGAAGATATCGATGGCCTTCCGGTCGTCGACCTGCCGTACCCGCCAGGGGATCCAGCGGCGACGCCGTGGCCGGACGGTGACATGGTGACCGAGGCGCCCCTTCCCGGCGGCGTCGATGCGGCTGCTCTTCAAGCCGCCTCGGATTGGGCTTTCGATCGTGAGTCGAAGGAGCAAGTGACGCTGAGCCTGATGGTCATCAAGGACGGCGATATCGTCCACGAGCGCTACGCGCCGGGAGTGGATGTCACGACGAGGACCCGGACCTGGTCAACGGCGAAGAGCATCGCGGTCACTCTCATCGGCATGTTGGTCGACGAAGGTAAGCTCGCGCTCGACGAGCCGCTCGGATTCAGCTTCCTTCCGGAGATCTCCTCGGAGGACCACGATCCGCGGTCCGCGATCACGTTGAGGAACGTCCTCAACATGTCGAGCGGCCTCTACCCTATCGACAACGAGGGGCTGGAATACGCGACCGGCTCCGGCATGTCGTATTGGGCCGGTGCGAGCTCGATCGCCGGTATGAGAAATCGCGGCCTCGTTCGAGAGCCGGGGACCTACTGGGACTACGAGAACTACGACACGCTCCTTGCCGTCTATGCGATGAAGCAGCAGCTGGGCGACGACTACTTGACCTTCCCGCGCAAGCGGTTGCTCGACCGCATCGGGATGCGCAACACGCTCCTGAGCGCGGACCGTTTCGGCGACTTCATTCTGAGTAGCCAGGTCTATACGAACGCTCGTGATCTCGCTCGCTTCGGACTGCTCTATCTCAACGGCGGCGTGTGGAACGGGGAGCGGTTGATCTCGGAAGAGTGGATCGATTTCGTTCGCACACCGGCAGGAGCGACGGCGGAGCGGGGTAACTTCTACGGCGGTCAATGGTGGCTCGTGCCCGACGAACGTAACGATGTTCCCGGAAACGCCTACTCGACCGCCGGCAATCGGGGGCAGTACGTCATCGTCGTGCCGACCCACAACGTCGTTATCGTCCGTCGAGGACTCGACTACGGCCGGCAGGGCTTCAACCGCTGGGACCTGACCCGAGAGGTCCTGAAGGCGATCGGCACGGCGTCGACCGACAATCAATAGGGAGAACTTCGTGAAGAACTGGTTGCTATGGATAGCTGTCTGCCTGCCGCTCGCCTTTCTCAGTTGCTCGCCCGGCGTCGAGACGGATGCGGAGCTAGAGCGACAGGAGGCCCACGCCGCCAACGTCACCATCATCCGCGACGATTTCGGTGTTCCGCATATCTACGGCAAGACCGATGCCGATGCGGTGTTCGGCCTTTTGTATGCGCAGAGCGAAGACGATTTCAATCGGGTCGAGCGCAACTATGTGTGGGCGACGGGACGCCTCGCAGAGGTAGAGGGCGAGACGGCTCTTTATAGCGATTTGAGAGCGCGTCTCTACATGACGGTTGATGAAGCGAAAGCAGCCTACGCGTCCGCTCCGGAGGCGACGAAGAAGCTGTGCGAGGCGTTCGCCGATGGTATCAACTACTACCTTCGCACCCATCCTGAGGTCGAGCCAATGCTCCTGACCCGGTTCGAGCCGTGGATGCCCATGTTCTTCAGTGAAGGCTCGATCGGCGGCGACATCGAGAGCGTTTCGCTCGAAGGACTAGAGGCTCTCTATGGCGACGCTGCGGCCACCGAGAAAGTCGCCGTCGTGGAAGAGAGCGATCCGTATCTTCCCGAGCCCGTCGGCTCGAACGGGATCGCGATCTCGGGTGCCTTGACGGAATCCGGCAATGCGATGCTCTTGATCAACCCCCATACATCCTTCTTCTTTCGAGGCGAGGTACACGTCGTGAGCGAAGAGGGGCTCAACGCTTACGGCGCGGTCACGTGGGGTCAGTTCTTCGTGTACCAAGGCTTCAACGAGGATACGGGATGGATGCATACGTCGACCCGCGTGGACTTCAAGGACGAGTTCGTGGAAGAGGTCTCCGAGCAGGACGGCGCGCTGGTCTATCGCTACGGCGAAGAGTCGCGGCCCGTGGAAGTCTTCGAGGTCACGCTGAAATATCGCGACGGTGACCAGATGTCCGAACGGACGTTTCCGATGTACCGGACGCATCACGGGCCGGTCACGCACACGCTCGACGGGAAGTGGGTCGCGACCAAGATCAACTGGGATCCGGTACGTGCGCTCCACCAGTCGTTTCTGCGCACGAAGCTCGATGGACACGACGCCTTCTGGGAGATGATGGATATCCGCACGAACTCGTCCAACAACACCGTCTATGCGGACTCCAGCGGCAATATCGCCTACTACCACGGGAATTTCGTGCCGAAGCGAGATTCGAGCTTCGACTACTCGAAGCCGGTCGACGGCAGCAACCCCGAGACGGATTGGCAGGGGCTCCATACCGACGACGAGATCGTGACCGTCGTGAATCCGGAGAACGGGTGGATACAGAACTGCAACTCCACACCCTTTACGTCCGCGGGCGCGTTCTCGCCCAAGCGTGAGGACTATCCCGTGTACATGGCGCCGGATGCGGAAAATTTTCGAGGTATCCATGCCGTGCAACTCTTGGATGGCCTATCCGGCCTGACACTCGAGGGCTTACTGGACCTCTCATACGACCCCTACCTGCCGGCGTTCGAGGCTCTGATCCCGGGCCTCGTCGCGGCCTATGACGGCGCGTCGTCGAAGCCGGCCGATCTCGCCGGAGCGATCGAAGCGTTGCGGGGTTGGGATTACCGCGTGTCCGCGGATTCCGTGGCGATGACGCTCGCACACTTCTACGGAATGCGTGTTGGTACCGAAGGCGACAACCCTGATGGCTTGCGCGGAATCGACTTCGTTCGCTACTTCGGCTCGGACGCGCCGGCTGCGGAGCGGCTGCAGCTGTTCGCGGATACGGTCGAGGCCGTCGCTGCCGATTTCGGTAGCTGGGAGACACCGTGGGGTGACGTCAACCGGTACCAACGTTTGACGGGAGACATCGTCCAGGATTTCGACGATGACGCGCCGAGCTTGCCGGTCGGGATGGCGTCGGGTCGCTGGGGCGCACTGGCCTCGTATGGCGCACGCCGCTATCCGGGGACGAAGCGCATCTACGGGACGAGCGGCAACAGCTTCGTCGCGGTCGTCGAGTTTGGCGACAAGGTTGTGGCCAAGACGATGTTGGCCGGCGGCCAGAGCGGCGATCCGGAATCTCCCCATTTCGACGATCAGGCGCAACGCTACGCGGATCGTGCCTTCAAGGACGTTGCCTACTATCGCGAGGACGTCGAAAGCCGCGCCGCGCGCACCTATCACCCCGGAGAGAAGTAAGCCTCGCAGTTGCGAGCCTCGGCCGATTTGAAAAAGATGACGGTCGATGGCTCTGGCACAAGCGTCTAGGATCCGCCGACTCCTCGAGTCCCCAAGAGTCGGCCTCGTCGCGATCGCGATCGGGGTCGTTCTGAATCTGCCGTCGGTGCCGTCGGGCTGGCACCTCGACGACTTGCTCCACCGCGCCCACTTCCTGGAAGTCGGGCCGCTCATGGACTCGTCGGACATGACGAATCGCATGTTCGATTTTCTCTCCGGTGATCCGGGGGACATCGCGGCTCTCAAAGAGATAGGCGTGATGCCGTGGTGGGCGTATGACGAGATCCGGATCCGGTTCTGGCGCCCGCTATCTTCGTTCACGCACGTCGTGGACTACGCGCTCTGGCCGAACAGCGGCGCCCTGATGCATCTGCAGAACCTGGCGTGGCTGGCGCTTCTCCTCTCCGCCACGTCGATGCTCTATCGACGTCTGATGGTCGTCCCGCTCGTTGCCGGCCTCGCATCCTTGCTCTACGCGCTCGACGACGCTCACGGGCTGCCGACCGGGTTTCTCGCGAACCGCAACGCGCTCGTCGCGACGGCTCTTGGCGTGCTCTCCGTGGTGTGGCTCGACCGCTGGCGCCGCGACGGCTGGTCGCCCGGCGCTTGGTTGAGCCCGACAGCTTTTGGTCTCGCGCTCCTGGGTGGAGAGAGCGGCATCGGCGCCGCGCCTTATCTTCTCGGTTATGCGATATTTCTCGAATCGAAATCGGGTGCGCGGCGCTTGTCGTCCATCGTGCCGCACGCCGTGGTGGGTGTCGTGTGGCTCGTCGTCTACAAGGTCTCGGGCTACGGTACTTACGGTTCGGGTTTCTATCTCGACCCCGTCGGCCAAACGGGTGAGTGGCTGTCGCATTTCTTTATCCGTGCGCCGTTGCTGCTCCTCGGGCAGTGGTTCTTGCCGCCGTCGAGCTTCGCGTTTGCGTGGAGCCCTTCGCAGGCGATGGGGGTGGCCGGCTTCGGGGTGGTCGTTCTCGCGTTCATACTGACGCTCGTGTGGCCGATTCTGAAGCGCGATCCGGTCGCGCGGTTCCTCGCGTTCGGCATGTTGCTCTCCGTCGTCCCGATCACCGCCGGGTTCCCCCATGACCGGCTTCTGTTCTTCGTGGGAGTGGGCGCGATGGGGCTCCTTGCGATGCTGCTCCACCGGCTCTTCGACCGGGAGCAGAGCCCGACGCTTGGTCGCTCGATCGGTTGGGTGCTCGTGTTAGTACACGTCTTCGTGGCGGCGTTTCTGCAGATCGTGATGACGACCGCGATGGCGGCGCAGGAGCCGATCTATGCGGGACCCGCGCGAAGCTTGCCGGACGACGCGGCGCTAGAGCGACAAAAGCTGATCGTGGTGAACCCGCCGTCGTTCTTCTACGGCCAGTACGACATGCTCGTCCGCCGTTTCGACGGGAGGCCGGCGCCCCAGAGCCTGTTGATGATGGCGCCCGGCATCACGAATCTCACCATCACGCGTGCGTCGGAGACGACGCTCTCGATCGACGCCGAAGACGGCTTCTTAATGTCTGCGTTCGACGATGTCTACCGCGGGCGAAGCTTTCCCGTGCCGCGCGACTATCGGCTCGAGCTCGAGGACGTGAAGATCGCCGTCGTCGGATTCACGGATGACGGCCGTCCTCGCTCGGTGCGCTTCGCGTTCAACCGACCGCTCGAGGATGACTCTTATCGTTTCGTGCGCTACGAGGCCGGCACCTACCTGCCGTTCAATCTCCCGCCGATCGGGGGGACCCACATCCTGGGCGCGGTGCCCTTCAGCCTGATTTCCCCCAACTCCGACGAATAGAAGGGGACCACGGGCGACAGGCTCCGTTATCGCCAGCGGGCGGCGAGCTCCGTAAGGCGTTGCTCGAGGGTCTCCACGGCCGCGACGGCCTGGGCCGTGGGCCTTTGGTCGGCGCTTTGTAGCACGCTCATCATGTAGAGGAATTTCTCTTGCAAGCCGACGACGGTCTCTTCGGCGGCCGAGCGGTCGACGATGCTGCCGTAGAGGAAGTCCGGGGTGGTCGGCATGCCGTCTCCACGCAGCGTCTCTAAGCGGGCTCGTTCATCGGCGCTCGCGCCCGGCAGCGCTTCATCGATCGCATCGCGGATCCGGGCGAGCTCGAGGTAGCTGCGATAGCACGTCATGGAGTGTGCGGTCTGAAGTCGAACGTCCTCGTCCGTCATCTCGACGCGCGGGTCCAGCCTCACGTCGAGATCTCGTTCGAACGAGGTCCCGCCGACGGACAGGCGTACGGTGTAGCGGCCCGGCGCGACGTAGGGCCCGTGCGGACCTGAAGGCGTTCGCTCGTGGACGGCCGCGATCGACAAGCCGCGCGTCGTGCCCGGTGGGGGCTCGTGACGCAGATCCCAGACGAAGCGGTGATGACCGGCCTCGGTCGATAGCTGCAGGCTAGCGCCTATCCAGTAGGTCGGATGCCACAGCGTCGTCGGGTCCAGAGCTTCCGGAACGTCCTTGCTCGAGAAAGAACGGATGACTTCTGTTCCGTCGAGGATGGACAGCGTTACCTCCGCGGCCGTGCTCTCCAGAAAGTAGTCGAGGATCGCGCCGTCCGGAGGGTTCTCGCCCGCGGGCTCCTCGGGAGGAAGCGGTGTATCGAGGAACATATTCCACCGCACCCGCGTCGCCTCTGGCGGCGCGACGAGATGCGCCTCCGTCGCCGGCTCCACCTGGGAGAGCTCCCTGAGTGGAGCGATGTTGTCGAGGATCCAGATCGAACGGCCATGAGTTCCGACGACGAGGTCGGTGTCGTGGATGACCAGGTCTCGTACGGAAGACGCCGGCATGTTCTGACGCAATGACTGCCATTGCTCCCCGTCATCGACCGAGAAGTAAACTTCGCGCTCCGTTCCGGCGAACAGCAAACCCTCTCGAACGGGATCCTCTCGAACGACGTTGACGGGTCCGTCGTCCGGTAGCCCGACAACGGTGCGCGCCCAAGAGTCGCCGCCGTCGTGAGTACGGTAGACGTGAGGGCGCATGTCATCGCGGCGGATCGCGTTGACCGCGATGTACGCGGTGTCGTCGTCGAAGTGACCCGCATCGATCTGGGAAATCTTGTCCCAAGCTCGAAGCTCGGGCGGGGTCACGTCCGTCCAGCTCTTGCCACCGTCGCGGGTGACATGAACGAGACCGTCATCCGTCCCGGCCCAGATCGTGTCGACGTCGAGAGGGGACGGACCCACCGCGTAGATGACGCCGCGACGGGGCATCGTCGCCAGCGCGTCGGTGCGGAAGTCGCCGATGCTCTCGGGAACGTCCGGCTGCTCACGCGACAGATCGGGGCTCCGTTTGCGCCAGCTCCGCCCGCCGTCGTTCGTGCTCCACAACTCGTTCGTGGCGAATAACAGCATCGTCGGGTCCGCGGGATGAAAGAGCAACGGCATCGTCCTACGCACCCGAGTGCTATCCGCGCGCAACGCCTCGGGCGCGATGTTTTGTGTCTGCCCGGTACGCTTATCGAAGCGAACGACCCGGCCCCCGTAAATAATCTCGGGGTTCCTCGGGTCCGGCGCGACGTAGCCATATTCGTCCGCGCCGACGCCCATCCAGTCACGAAACGAGATCTGCCCGCCGTTTCCGCGGCTCGCCGTTCCGATAGCACCGCTCTCCTGCTGGCCGCCGTAGACCCAGTACGGAAACGCGTCGTCGGTCGTGACGTGATAGAGCTGAGCGGTTGGCTGGTTGTACCAAGAGCTCCACGTGCGGCCGCCGTTGACCGTGACCGTCGCGCCCTGATCTGCGGTGAACAGCATCACGTCGGGTTCGTCGGGGTTGATCCAGATGCGCTGGTAGTCGTCGCCACCGGGGGCGCCTTTGATCGACGTCCACGTCCGTCCGCCGTCATCGGAGCGATAGGCGGCGATCGTTCCGACGAACACGACGTCCGGATTCTCCGGATGCACCCGTACGTCGCCGCCGAGCCGCTCGTCCATAGACACAGAGGTCCAGCTCTCGCCCCCATCGTCCGAGCGATAGAGCCCGCCGCCGCCGCGAGCGCTCACGGTCAAGTAGAGTCGGTTCGAGTCGCTCGGCGCGATTCCGATGAACAGCGGACCCCAGCCGGAGTCCGGCAAGCCGGAGCCGAGCTGTTGCCACGTCGATCCGCCGTCGGTGGACTTGTAGAGGCCTGTCCTCGAGCCCGAGAAGCTGCCGTTCTCCCACGGCCCCATGCGGTGCTCGTAGAGGCCCGCATATACCGTTCGCGGCTCCGAGGGGTCCAGCTCGACCATGCTCGCGCCCGTGTTCTCATCGATGTAGAGCACCTTCTCCCAGCTCGAGCCCCCATCCGTGGTCCGGAAGATCCCGCGTTCTTCGTTCGCGCCGTAGGGGTGGCCGAGCCCGGCCACGTACACGATGTCGGGATCCGTGGGATGCACGACGAGCCGCCCGACTTGTTGCACGTCGGACAGGCCGATGTGCGACCAGCTCTCGCCGCCGTCCGTGGATTTGAAGAGCCCGTCGCCGACGCTCAAATCCGGCCGGTGGAGTCCCTCGCCCGTGCCGACATAGAGGACGTCGGGATTAGAGGGCGACACGCCGATGTCTCCGACGGAGCCGGTTGGGGCCTCGTCGAAGATAGGACGCCAAGTCCGGCCGTAGTCGTCGGTCTTCCAGACACCCCCATTGTTGACTCCGGCGTAGAAGACGTTCGGCTGACTCGGAACGCCGACACCGCCGACTGTCCGGCTCGCGCGGAACGGTCCGATGAGGCGGTAGCGGAGGCTCTGATAGAGCGACACGTCGACGGGCTCCGCAGCGGAGGTCGAAGCAGGAATCGCGAGGACGAGACCGGTAAGGATCGAAAATAGAAATCGGGACATAGTCCGTGGATCATACTTCCGATCCCGAGTCGAAGGTCGTGTTCGCGGTTGCTCGATTTCTCGCGGTTTCTTATCCTGGAACTATGGAGTCTTCGGAGTCAGGATTCGGGTTTGCGATGCGCCGGTCGTCTTCCCGCCAGAGCGACTCTTGGAAGGCCGCTCCATTCCGGCCAGTCTCGTGCACAACGCCGCAGCTCGAGATAGCGGGCCATCACGTCCATGGCGCGATGAGGTCTTCGGACCACTTCCTTCAGATGTTCGAGCGGCGACGGCCCTACATATGCCGGCACATCCTTCACCCAGGGACGCAAAGCGGACCCGGCGACGACGACGTCCGCGAGGCCGGCTTCCTCCATCAGCGTTCGCAGCGCTGAAGGTCCGTGGTACCACACATGGTCGAGCTGGTATGCCCACCAATCCGCGCCGCCGATGATGCGGTCCGCGCTCTGGTAGTTCGGGGTCGCCAGCACGAGCGCGCCGGACGGCGCCACGTGAGATGTAGACTTTCGCAGCAGCGTCAGCGGATCCGCGACGTGCTCGACAATACTCCACAAACAGACGACATCGAACTCGCGTTCCTCGCTGAGGTCGTCGATCGTACCGGTGATCATTTCGATCGAAGTCTCGCTCGTCATCTGCTCGGCAACCGGGTCGAGACCAGTCACGCGCCATCCGCGCTCCGTCGCGCTCCGGGCGAAGGTACCGCTGCCCGCGCCTACGTCGAGGAGTGTGCCCCGAGCGGTGAGGCTGTCGAGGAGATCCAGCTCGAGCTTGGCGGTACGACGTCTCTTCTCCGGGTCGAAGTAAGTGCCGACTTCCGCGTCACGGTAGCTCGACCGAAAAAACGCTTGGCTCTCCTCGTCCGCTCTCGCGATTGGCCACTGCCACGCGAATCCGCAGCGGCGACACTCGACCACGTCGAGCCCGGGCTTGTCGTCTCCCGCGTCATGGGCGAAGGCGCGGAACCGGCGAAGCGACGATCTCTCGCAAAGCGGGCAGGAGCTGCCGTTCGAAACGAAGCTTTTCATCGTAGCGTCCCCCTGCGGAGTGTCAGCCATACCCGGACGTCGAATTTTACCGCTTCGGTGCCGGCTCGGCTCGCTCGATGAAGGCTCCGATCGTCACCAGCGTTATCATTCGTACCGAGTGCCTGGAGGGGCGTGCCGCTTCGCTCGACCGAGCGATTCGAAGCGTCACGGCCGAACAAGAGCCGGCAGCCCTTCCCATCATCGTCCACAACGGCCATCGCGCCCACCCGCCGACCTTGGAAGCGCTCCGACGTCGCAGCGACATCCGTCTCTTCGAGATGGGCGAGCGAGATTTTTCGGACGCCCTGAGAGTCGGCCGTGAGCAGGTGGACACACCGTTCTTCTGCTTTCTGGACGACGACGATTGCTATCTTCCAGGCTCGAACCGCGAGCGTGTCGAGGCCATGCGGCGTCATCCGGCCGCGAGCGTTATCGTGACCACCGGACTTCGAAATCATGAGGGGCGTGTCGTGGCGGTCCCGAGATCGCCGGCATTCGATCCCACGGATTTGTTCGCGAGTCTCATGAAGTCGAGCTGGCTGTCCGCGTGCGGTGGCTTCTTCCGGACGCAATCGGTGAGTGCGGCGCTATTCGACAATGGTCTCTCGCACAACGAGTGGACTTACATTGCGTTTCGCCTGACAAGGGAGAGCCACGTTGTGTTCGAAGCCGGATCCGGCCCGCACTTCGAGATCACCGACACGCCGGGCTCGATGTCGAAATCGATCGACCAGACGCTGGCGACGCCCGCGATCCTGCAGCGGATGGGAGAGGCCGATTTGACTCCCCGGGAAAGGAGACTGCTCGATGAGAAGCTGCGGCGGTGCTGGCATGGAGTGGCATCGGTGGAGCTGCGCCGCCGCAGAATCGGAGCGGCGTGGCGCGCTCATCGAAGGAGCCTTCTTCTACCAGGAGGGTGGCGCTACATATTGTTCACTCGGAAGCTCTTACGATTCAATCGATCGCACGACGGCTGACACCCAGTCGTAAGATCGCATCCTTGACCGTGAGGACCGGCATCCCGGTATCGAGCACCGCCTTCGCCAGTCGTTCGAAGTCGGCGGGGTTGACTCCGAATCGGGACGGTGTGTCCCGAACATCGTGAGTGTAGAAGATGAGCCACCCTCGCTCACTCCGGTTCCGTTCGACTAGCTGCTCCGCATCCGAGAGCCCGCGAGAGCTGTAGACCGCGTTTGCTCGGAGGCCGTTCAAGTCGGCACCGCGTCCGTTGATGCCCGCTTCGATGCCTCGGCAGCTATCGTAGGTCCGACCCAGGAGCGTCTGGACGCGAGGCGTCATCGCGCCGAACGGGTAGGCAAAGTTTTTTGCGTCGTAGGACGCGAGCGCCTGACTGCCTCGATGGCAGTCCTCGATGAAATCCTTCTCACTCGTCTTTGAACAATCCGAGTGGCTGAACGAATGGTTCCCGATCTCATGTCCCCGCGCGATCCCATCGTCGAGCTCGCGCACCGTAGCGAGTCGTCCGGATGCTGAGTCGAGGCCGAGGAGTCCGCCGGAGGCGTAGTAAGTCGCTCGCCAGCCGAAGCGTTCCAGCAGCGCCCCCCCGGAATCGAGAGCCGTAGCGGGAAAGTCATCGAAGGTGAACGTTACCAGGCCCGACTCCGACCGACCGTCGAACCTACGGGCTCCGAGGCGCTCGTAAACGGGTCGATAGAGCCGATCTCGAAGACGCCCCACCATGATCGTCGTTCTAGAAATTGTCCGAGTCGAGCATTTGAAGGTCCCAGTTCGCGGACTGTAGCCAGACCTCGGTGTCGATGTCTGCGTCTCCGCCGTCGACCGCGAGGGGTTTGACGAGCAGAGACGGCGTGAAGCCGTCGACCCCCCTCGTTTCGTCGAAGCGACGGAACCCGGCCTTGCTCAAGAGCGCTCGCGTCGTTTCCGAGTGAGACTCCGTCCACACGGAGATCGATTGAGGACGTGCCTGCGTGATGGCGGCGCGGAGCAGTCGTTCCCGGACGGAATCGTCCAGGGCCGTCCAGTCCACGATGGCGAGACTGCGAGAATCGGCTCGCCGACGGGCCTGGAGGGCGATGTATCCGTCCAGATCGGCGTCCGACCCATAGTGAAAAACAAAACGATACTGGCTGAGCGCGCTTCTGAAACGCCATTCGTAGAACTCACGGCTCACAGCGTGTCGCATCCGTGTGTCACGACGAATGCGATTCGAGAGCGTCGCCATCTCCGCCGGCCGCGCGTCTCGAGAAGGGACGAGATCGGGAGAGTCAAGGGCGCCCGCGGCGTCGAAGCGCGAGAACGCACCATCGGCGTCCTTGGGGCCCGCCGCCGAAGCCCACCGCCAGACGACCGGCATCGAGCGTGCCGCGTGCGCCCCTCGACGCATCAGGGCCACCAGCCTGCTCTCCCCGCGCATCGTGCGGTAGGCACCGACGCGGTGCCAGCCTTGGCGTAGTGAGCCGAGATAGGTGATCGGGCTCGCGCTCATGTTGAGAAGGCACGGGAATCCTCGCGCTGCCAGATCGCGCTCCGCGACCTCCATGATGCGTCGGAAAAGCCCGCGCCGCCGGTGTTCGGGAGAGACCACCAAATCACCGGCGCCGGCGGCACGCAACTGGCTCGACCCGTCGCCGTTCGACCAGCGTGTTTCCCAGAAGCCACGTGCTCCGGCAACCTCGCCATCGTGTAACGCTAGATAGACGAGGGGCTCACTGTCGAAGAGGTTCTGCTCGTATTTCCACGCGAAGTGGTCGGAGCTCACCCCGGGGTCGGAGTCCCAGAGGTGGGTCTGGAGCGCCACGACCTGCTCCCTCCACTCCGGACGATACCGTTCGATCGAGTACTCACGCTCGGCGTCCACGATTCTCAACAACCATGGTACACCCGGATGGCTTAGTCGCCACGAAGTGCCGACACGGGATCGACCCGGGCCGCGCGTCTCGCGGGCGTCCATGCGGCGAGGAGTCCGACGATGGTCGCTCCGGCGAGCACGACGGTATAGGTCAGCGGATCCGTGGGGGCGACGTCGAACAACAGGCCGCTCAGAAAACGCGAGCCACCCAGAGCGCCGACGATTCCCAGGACGGTTCCCGCGAGCACGATCCCGAGCGCCTGGCGCACGATCATCGACACCGTCGCCGAAGCGTCGGCTCCGAGCGCCATCCGTACGCCGATCTCGGTCGTGCGCTGCGACACCATGAACGCTACGATGCCGTAGGTGCCGACCACCGCGAGCACCCCGGCGCAAAGGGCGAGTCCAATCAGAAGCGCGGTGTTGAACCGTGGCTGCGCGACGGATTCCCACAACAGCTCGGAGACGACCGAGACTTCCGTCGGCACGATCGCCGGATCCATATCGTTCAGGACGCTCCCGACGGCGTTCGAGATCGCTTCCGGCTCGAGCTCCGAGAGGACGACGACGTGCATCTCTCGTGTCGAGATGCGGCCGTAGGGAACGTAGACTTCGGATTCGTACTTGGAGAGGAGGCCGTCGTGCTTCACGTCGTTCACGACGCCCACTATCTCGACCTCGCCGAGCATGTCCACATCGATTGCCCGGCCGATCGGATCGAGATCCGAAAAGTAGCGCGCGGCCAGCGTCTCGTTCACGATCGCGACGGAGCGCTCACTCGTCGCATCGAGGGAGTTGAAGGCGCGACCCCGAACGAGCGCCATGTCCATGGTCTCGAAGTAGCCCGGCACCGCGAGCCGGAACTCCGCACTCGGCCGCGCGGTAGGTGAAATCGCGTCGAGACCGGGTACCTTGAACTCGAGCTCGAAGTCGAGCCCGATCGAACTCATGGGCAAGTCCGAGATGGCGCCTGCCGCCTGCACGCCGGGGAGCTCGCGGGTCCGTTCGACGAGTTGCTCGAAGAACGGCCGCCACGTGTCGCGCGCATAGGTCGTCCCCGGGAGCTGGATCGCGATCGAGACGACGCCCTCCTGGCGAAAGCCTGGGTCGACTTCACCGAGCTTACTGAAGCTCTTGGCCATGAGGCCGGCACCGACCAGTAGAACGATGGCGAGGGCCACCTCGACCACCACCATGAGCTCGCGAATGCGGCGTCCGCCACCGCTGCCGGCGCTCGACGCATGGGTGGGCTTGACGAGATCGACGACGTTCCCGCTCATGCTTCGAAGGGCGGGGAGCAAGCCGAACAGGGCCGTCGCTCCGAGCGTCAAAGCGAGCGCGAACAGGAGAACGGTCGCGTCCAGGCTCACGGTGACGCCGCGCAGAATCTCCGCCGGCATGACACCCTGAAGAAATCGGGCTCCCCACATCGCGAGCAAGAGTCCCCCGGTGCCGCCCGCGATCCCGAGCAAGAAGCTCTCTGCGAGCGAGCGCCGCACGAGATCTTGTCGGGTGGCGCCGAGCGCCGAACGAACGGCGAACTCTCTCGCCGCGGCGGTGGAACGTGCAACGAGGAGGTTGGCGACGTTCGCACAGGCCGTCAGGAGCACGAGGAACACCGCTCCCGCGAGGACCCAAAGGGTCGCGGCCAGATTTCCGGTGAGCTCTTCGCGCAGCGAACGGCCCACGAGCGTCCATCCCGCATTGGTGTCGGGGAACTCTCCCTCTAGTCGCGCCGCGAGCGTCATGAGCTCCGCATTCGCGGCCGTGAGCGGGGTCTCTTCCCCGATCCGTGCGATCGAGTCGAACATCCGATGGTTGCGATCGAGGAGCACTTGATCGCTCAGCTTCATCGGAAAGTACATCTCGATCTTGTCGTCGCCCGGCGGGAACTGAAAGCCCTTTTCGGTAACGCCGACGACGGTATAGGGCTCGCCGTCCAGGGAGACGGTGTCTCCGACGATCGATGGGTCGGCTCCGAAACGCCTCGTCCACGAAGCGTGGGTCATGATGAGCTTTTTGCCTCCGCCGGGCTTCTCGTCGGCGTCGTCGAAGAACTGGCCTACGGCCGGCTTCGCCTTGAGCACCGGAAACAGGCGCGGGGTAACGGTCAGAGACCCGACGCGGACGGGCTGGTCGAGGCCGGTGAGCGTGGAGCCGATGGAGCGGTATAAGGCGACGTTGCCGTCGAACGCATCGACGTTCTCGCGAAGATCCCGGTAGTCCGCCGGGGACAGCCGGAACGTGTCGGCGCGGTTGTTGTCATGAGCCGCCCACACCACGACGAGTCCGTCGTCGTCGTCATAGCCGAGCGAGCGCAAGAGCACGCCGTTCACGACGCTGAAGATGGCGGTGTTCGCACCGATCGCGATGGCGAGGGTCGCGACGATGACGAGGGTGAGGCTCGGCGTGGCGAGGAGTGACCGTGCCGCTGCTTTGAAGTTAGCCATTGGGGTTACCTCTCATGGGGAACGGGTGTTACCCGTCGATGTTCTTCGGCCCGGCGATTGAGCCACTCGTGAAAGCGCCGGCGCTGGTCCGGCCGCAAGAGCTCGGCGATTTCCATGTTCACTTCGTTCATGGCGCGCGTCACTTCGGGGCGCAGTTCTTCCCACTTGGCCTGTACGATCAGCTGACGCTCCGCGAGAATCGCGTGGACTCGTTCGGTCTGTTGCTCGTCGAGCTCGAGGATCTCCCCCATCTCGGTCATGGCGGCGCGGTGGTGCTCTTCGGGCGACATTGGCCGGTTCGCTCGAGCCGAGAGATGACGTTCGTAGAAGATGCCGGCGAGGATGCCTGCCGTGAAGACGCACAGCAGCACCACGGTGGCGCGCGATCGGCTGCCGGGCATCATCGTTCACCCTCGCGCTCGAGCGCTGGCGGGAAGTGCGCCAGCATCGCCTCGACGCTCGGCGGGGCCGCGCCCCCCAGGAGGGAGCCGACGGCTTCGTTCGGAGTCAAGGAACCCTCGATCCACTGGGCCGCGTCCCTCGCGCTCCGAGCCGGAAGCGCGAGCCAAAGGGCCAGCGCTGCCACCGCCGAAGCGGCCACGAGCCAGGGCGCACGCAGCGACAGCCATCCGTACCATTCTTGTTCGGGCGCCCGATAGGCGGCAAGAGGTAGCGCCGCGTCGTTCCGGACCCGCTCCGCGAGAGCGTCCCAATAGGCGGGGTCTCTTGGTAGCGGCGAAGGCGGGAGGTCAGTCATTGGGGTAGGAGACCTTTCTCGGGGTCGAGCAAGAGCCGGAGCTTTTCGAGCGCGCGTCTCCGGTGCGTGCGTACCGTTGCGTCATCGATGCCGAGCATCCGCGCAGCTTCGACACTCGTAAAGCCTTCGATGTCACACAAGTGGAGACAGGCCCGTTGACTGGGTGCCAGTCGTTCGAGCGCTTGGTCGACGTCTTCGGCGAGGTCCGGGTCGATAGGGGGCTTTGCCTCGGGCTCGGGGACGTCGTCGAGTGGCCTGAGCGGGGCGAGTGAAGCTCGCCGACCTGCCTTGGTGAGCGCCGTGGATGCGACGTTGCGCACGATGGTGTAGAACCATGCGCTGAAAGCTCGCGATTCGTCGTAGCTCGCGAGCGATCGCACCGTCCGGTGGAACGCCTCTTGAACGATATCTTCGCTATCCGCGACGGAGTGAGTGAACTGCCACGCGAGTGCCATGGCGGGCCGCAAATATCGCCTAACGAGCACATCGTAAGCGGTGAGGTCACCACGTTTCGCCGCGCCCGCCAGCTCCTCGTCGGTTTGCTCCTTCTCATCGCTCATAGCTTCCGTTCCGGGAGCCCACGTCGTTCGATTGCCCTGGAAGCACTCAAGTCTATCTTGCTGTACTCACGACCCGCCCGGATCGTTGACACGGGACGGTGACGAAACGAGAATTATCGAAAGCCCTGGCGCTTAAAGCCCACAATGTTCGAGGTTCTCGTCCAGCTCGCATCGACCGCCGTCTTCGTCCTGGCGATCTGGGTCGGCTTTCGGTCGCTCTCCAATTTGGGTGGTAAGCCGCTGCCGGATCTCGCCGAGGGCGGTGGTCGGATCCCCGCAGTCGGACTGAAAACGTTCACCAAAGGGGGGTCGGCCCATTTCGGATTTGGCGATCGGCAAAGCGGCGGCTACGTCGAAGTCGATCCCGCGGGGCTGCGGAGCGGCTCCTTGGTGGCGTGCGAGGCGAGCTTCGACGAGATACGGTCGGTGACCACGAAGCCCTTCGGCTTGACGAGGATCGTCGTGATCGAGTTCGAAGGGGACGTGAAGTCCCTGGCCGCGACTCTGCGGAAAAACCAGGTCCCACGGCTGCTCAACTACCTGCAGAGTCACGGCGCCTCGGTCTCCGAGTCCTAAACGCCGTTCGTCTGGGCTTATAGTACGCTCGCACCGATGGATGGCCTCGTTTCACCTCCGCTGTCGCCCGGCCTGTTCCATCTCATCCGCGTCAGCTACGCGGTCCTGGTGCTGGGCACACTCTTGTGGGCCCTCCCGCAAGCGCGCCGCTTCTTCGTGAGCGACAGATTCGGCGGCTACGCGCACGGATCCATCTGGATCGATCGTATCCAGAATCCGTCGATGCTTCCGATCGTTCTGGCTATTTGGTTCTTGTCGGCGTTGTCGATTCTGTTCGATGTCTACGGCGTGGCCGGAGCGTTCTTGCAGCTGCTCTTATGCCGGTACTTCTTCGTGCACATGCGCTGGAAGGGTGTGCTACGCGGCATGGGAGCGCCCGGCTTCATGACTTACTGGCTCGGCGCCGCCGTGTTCTTTTTGTACTACGCGCACCGATACGCGCCGGACCACGACCTGGCCGCCGTCGTTTTGCTCGCGTTTCGTCTGGACTTCGCTTTCATCATGCTCTCTGCGGGCCTCTACAAGCTCTTCGCCGGTTATGCGAGAAACGAAGGCATGGAGCTCGGGATGGTCAATCCCTGGTGGGGCTTCTGGTGGGCGCGCTACAAGAATCTCCCACCGCGGCACTGGATCTTCAAGCTCCTGAATCATCTCGCGTGGTCTACGGAGGTGGTTGCGGCCCTGTTGATGTTGTTGCCGTTCGCGAGCTTGCGTGCGACGGGGGCACTCCTCATCTTCGTGAGCTTCGTGTTCATCGCGAGCCACATTCGCCTGGGGCTTCTATGCGAGACGGTAATGGCGGGAACTCTCTTGTTCATTCCTTCGGGTGGTGCACTCGACAACTTGCTGTCGGGCTTTGGGGGACGTCCGCCGGGTCCCTCTCTCGCCGTCGTCATGCCGGGATGGTTCAACGATGCCTTGTTGATCTCGTTCCTCGCCTACATCGTGTTGCTTCCACTGGCTCATGCGGGGCTGTTCTTCAATTTCCTTGGCCGGCGCGCGCTCCCGAGGTGGCTCCAGTCGTCGCTCGAGCGCTACACGAATTTTTTCGGGATCATCATCTGGCGAGTATTCTCCGTCGATGTCGTGAACTTCTTCGTGCGTGTCTATCGGGTCGGCCGCGAGACCGGCGACAGGCGCGAGTACACCTCGTTCGGTGATTACGACTGGGCGAGCCGTTTTCGCTATAACCACGTCGGAGAGTTCGTGTGCTTCGCGAGTCTATTCACGACGCTCAAGTACTATCCAAGCGATGCCGAACGGTTCGAGGATCGATTGAAGCGCTACGCCGCGACGATACCCATGTCCCCCGACGAAGTTCTCGTCTTCGAGTACGTGTCGATCCAAAAGACGCCCGAGCGCTTCGAGTTCGTCGTGGCCCGAGAGTTCGAAGTCGACGTCGAGGCTGGCCTTGTGCGCGAACGCATCGTGGACGCCACTATCGACGTGCGCGTCCCTCATCCGGTGTCACCCGTGTTCGAAGGGTCCCAACCGGGGAGCTATGCGCCGAAGTCGACGGACGGACAGCGTTGAGCTTCGCGTCTGCGATGAGCGTTGCCGCCCTTGGAGTCGCTCTCATCTCCCTGACGCTCGTGCCCGGCTACTCCCTGCTACGTACTCTTGGGCTCACATCTGATATCAACGGCCGTCTCGCGGACGGCGTTGCGGTGTCGTTCGTGTACGGCTTCGTGTGGCCGAGCGCAATCGGACTCCTCGGGCTCTGGCTCGACGTGCCGTTCGTCCCTCTGATCCTCGTTCTGCTTGTCGGGTCGGCCGTCATTCTTTTTGTCGCGATGCGTAAGGACGGACCGAGATTTCCCATGCGGATCTCCGGGGTGGGCTCGTTGGCGTTGCTCGCTTGGGGTCTCCTCGCGCTTCAGGTCGGCGGCATCGATGGCGTCTTTCCGTCGCCGGAGCTGTCGCGAGACATCATCGCCATCCGGAAAGCGAGCGCCGGCGCCGGTCTTCTCGACCTCGCGTACCGCCAAGACGTCGCGGCTTATGAAGGTATGCAGCCGGCCTACGCGGTGTTGATCGCGAGCGCGGCTGCGCTCGCTCGAGTCGAGGCCTTGGCGGCCATCGAGCTCCTGCGACCCTGGTGGAGCGTTCTGTCTCTGTGCTTGTCCTATGCGCTGTTTCGTCGCGTTTTCGGAAGCGAGCCGGTCGCTTCGTTCTCGGTGGCGTGGATACTCGCGCTCTCGCTAAGCGTTCCGGAGGTCGCTCGATTCGCGCCCTTTGGCGCTTCGTCCGACATTGGGCTCGCGGTCTTACTTCCCGCGGCCATCCTGGCGGCGGTGCGTTTGCTCGAACCTCGGCGCTCGAGCCGCGCCACGTGGCTCATGGCCCTAGGCGCGGTCGCGGCGTTCCGGCTCGCATCGGCTGAAGTCGCAATGGGTCTCGTCGCGGTGCTCGCGAGCGCGCTCGGGCTTGGCATCGCACGTGCGTCGGAGCGGCGTCTCGTCCCCCGCGTCGCCGTGCTATTCGCGCTGACGCTCGTCCTGGGCGTTCTCCTGCCGGGCGGCCAGACGCCATCGCCTGCCGGAAGCTCGATGGCCCCGGCCTTCTCTCTTCTCGTTGCGGCCGCATCGCTCTGGCTCCTCGGCGGGCCGGGCCTGAGGCCTCTGCTTCCCGGCGCCGCTCTCATCGTCATCGTCTGGCAGGGTCCACAGCTCACTCCTTGCTTGCTGGTCTTGGGAACGGGCGTCGTCGCCGCCGCGGGGCACAGGCTCGTGGTCGATGCGTGGACGCTCTCGACCTATGTCGAGCGCGTGGCCGGGACGGCCCTCGAGGTTCGTTTCTGGGAAGGTGTCGACCCAGAGAAACGCGCTGACCGCGCCCCGTCGCGATTCGAGCTTCGGGTGCCGAGTCGAGCGGTCGCGCTCTTCGTGCTGGGAGTCGTCGCCGTACTCGTCCTCGTCGCGGCCGACTTCTACGCGCCCGCTGTGACTCCGTACCTTCGCGTTGCCGCCGCCGGGCTTGCGGTGCTTCGGATCGCGGTAGGCTCGCGATCGGTCGGCGAAGTCGGACTCGAACCGGAGCGCTCCTTTGCGGTTGCGGGCGCCGTCATCGTTATCGGGGTCGCTGTCTATTTGTCGTCGGGCGTCGAGCCGGCCGGTCCGGAGATGCGCGACCAAGGACTCCTCGCGCAACGGACGACCGCCGCCGCCAAGACGTCGCCGCGGCCGCTCGCTCAATGGGTCGACTCGACCCGCTATCTCGATGTGCCTCCCGCGCTCCTCGAGCGCTTGGAGAGCCTACCGACCGGCGTACTCGCTTATCCTCCGGAGCGTATCGCTCGCGTGCCGGTCGTGACGAAGCACTACGTGCCCTCGTTGGGGCGCTACGATTCACGCGAGAGCCGACTCGTCGACGCGTTTGCCCGGTTGCATGAGCTCGACGCGCCCGCGGGAGATCGGCAGCGGTTCTACGACGAGACGGTGCTCCCGAGGTTTCCGTTCTACAACGATCTCGATCCGCCGTCGCTGACCGAGGAGTGGCTCGACGAGCTTCAGATCGACTACATCATCTGGAACAGCGGCCGAGGTGCGGCCTCACGCGGAAGCCACGCCGTCGATGACTTGTCGCATCGGCTCGAAGAGATCGAACGACGCTTTCGTTTCACTCTCTATCGCGTGCTTCCGGATCCAGGTGCAGCTCGAACAGAGTGACGCCGTCTTGCTCGAACACGGTCTCGACGACTCCCTCGGAGAGCTCATTCATTCTTTCCAGTCGAACGCGATCCTCCGACGGAGCGACCAGGTAGTCCACCCCTAGCTCGTGCACGAGCGCGAGCGTCGTCTCCGGTGGCTCCGTCGGCGCGAATATCGGGTTCCGGTCTTTCATGAGCTCGCGGCTAAACTGCTGTCGAGCACGGAACCTCTCATAGGGGTCCTCGGGAAACGCCATGTGTTTTCCGGTCGCTCGGAGCCATTGTTCGCCGAAGCCAACCTCGCTCGACAACCAATAAGAGACGTAGGCGACGTAATGATTGGTCAGCATCGGTATGGCGAGCCCGGCGTCGTAGCGGAACAAGAAGAGCTGTCCCGGGGGGAGCTCTTCGCTCATGAACTGACGGAGGCTTGGTGGGATGAGCGTCGATAGCGGCGATGCGTTGTACCACGCGTCCCAGTCGGCGACGTTCCGCGTCGCGGCAGGCGTCTCCCGAGCGAGCGTCAACAAGCTCGGTTCGTACGGAGCGAGGTAGAGCGGGATCAGCATCGCGGCGAGCCACGCCGGCGCTGCGCGAGGATGACGGGGCTCCCGATCGAGGAGAGCGCCGCGTGCTCGGCTCCCTCGCCATCGCCTGGCCACCACGAGGCTCGCCGCCAAGAGAGTCAGCAGCAAGAACGTATCGAAGCGCTCGATCGCGACGTACTGGCACCACGACAACAACGACAATATCGCCCAGGCGAGGAGAAATGCGGCCACCCCGCCGACCACGACCGCCAGGGATCGATGCTGCGGACGAGGTGTGGAGGAGAGGCTGAGCCAGCTCTTTTCGGGAGGGCCGACCTCGAGCTTGAATCCTGTCGTGATCGCACCGACGCCTCGATCCACGAGGAGCAACGAAGCGGCGAGGACGAGACCGAGCAAGACATACGTCCACGGATAGAAGAACCGCGCCGGGATGAAAACCATTTCCGAATAGGTCATCGTCACCAGCAGCAGTCTCAGATAGGGCACGCGCAGCACGACCAAGCTCATGAGGAGCCCCGCGCCGACGAATGTCGACAGAAACCAGCCGCGGCTGGTCAACAAGAACGGAACGAGTAGAAACGGCAAGACGAAGACCGACCGGTAGAGCAATTGATAGGAGAGGAACTCCTGCTCCATGACTTCGCTCGGAGGTGCTTCGAGTAGATCGGTGAGCTCGCGCCAATGCAGGAGTCTCGTGCTCGATACCTGGTCGACCACGTGGTCGACCGCTTCCCGCTGTCGGATCTGATGAATGAGTCCGATCGAGACGATCCCCGCGATCATGACGGCGAGGCGTGCCACCAATCGCCAATCTTTCTTCCGGAGGACGAGACAGCCGATGATCGCGCTCGCGAGATAGAAGACGAGTAGCAAGACCTCCTGGACGTGGATCACGAGCGATGTCGCGGCGAACAGAAAGGCCAAAAGGGCGAGCCCCCACGAGGCGTTCGCCATCGTCAGGCGGACGACGAGCAGGAGGAGAAGGGGGTACTCCACGCCTCGGCCAAAGTCCGACCAATGCGTGAGTGGCACGAGCTGCGCCCAGGGCGAGTTGCCTATTTGTCCGGCGTTCCCCGACAGCGCCGCGACGATGAGGACCATCATGGCGGCATCCGCCCAGAAACGGCGTGGGAGTACGCGGATCAGAATGCTATAGAGAGCGAGCAAACCCACGAGTGCGGCTGCCGGTCGGAACTTGACGAAGACTTGGACGGGGTCGAGCCGGGAGAAACGACTCGTGAGCGCGTGCGCGAAGTGATAGGTGGGGTAGACATAGGTGCCCGCGACGTCGGGCTTGTGGAGGACATTGGTGACACCGACTTCTTCGTTCTCTGCGAGCTTGCGAGTCATCGCGAGCTGTAGTGCCTCTTCATCGTTGAACCCGGTCAGTACCGGTCCGTCCGGGAGTCTTCCCACCCCGCCGACCTCGTAGAGCAGCCCGGCGATGAGCGCCAATCCGATGACGACGGCCACCGTCCACACCGACCACGGCTCTTTGGGCGGACCGTCTCCCTCTCTCCTTGCCCGCAGCCATTCCGAGACAACGAACAATAGGACGCTCGTCGACCATAGAATCCAGGCGGCGAGGCCGGCGTTCCATTTCAGCTCCATCACCGCGACCAGAAGCGGCGTCAATAACGAAAGGCTCGCGGCGGTAGCGAAGGGAATGCTCTCCCAACGGTTCACGAGGGTCCCGGGAAGGAGAATCCTCATGAGACTTCGGCCCGGGAGGTAGAACACGTTCGCCAAGCCCACGAAGAGAACGACGACGAACGGCAAAGCGTCGAACGAGTCGGGCGTGATGAGCGGCAATACGCCCGCGAGGAGGAGCGCGGCGTGAACGCCGAGGCTCATCTCACCCGTCGCTCGAGGCGGTAGGAAACGATGCGGCGGATCGCGTCGGCGACGTCTTCGATGTCGCGCCGGCGGATCGATGGGAAGAACGGCAGCGATAGCACTTCACGTCCCGCTTTCTCCGCGACGGGAAACATGCCCGAGCGAAAACCGAACTGTCGCCGGTAGTACGGTTGAAGATGGAGTGCTCGATAGTGGACCCCGCACCCGATGTTCTCAGCCGCGAGCGCGGCTAGGAGCTCGTCGCGTGTCAATCCAGCGCGGCGCTTGTCGACTCGAACTACGAAGAGGTGAAACGCGTTTCTGTCACCGGAACGCTCTCGTTGCGCCAAGGGAGTAATGCCGGCGACGTCTTTCAAAGCGTCGACGTAGATAGCGAAAGCTTTTCTCCGCGCCTTCAGTGAGCGCTCCAACCGGTCGAGCTGATGGATACCGAGAGCCGCTTGGATGTCGAACATGTTGTACTTGAAACCCGCTTCGACGTGTCGGTAGTGTCTGAAGCCGGACGAGCTGAACCGCTTCCATGCGTCCCGGCTCATCCCATGGAGTGAAAGGATACGCGCGCGCTCGGCGAGCCTCTTTCGATTCGTCGTGAGCATCCCGCCTTCGCCCGTCGTCATGTTCTTGTTGGCGTAGAAGCTGAACGCGGTGAGCTCCGAGATGGAGCCTACTTTTCGGCCGTCGGCGACGGTCTCGACGGCGTGCGCTGCATCTTCGACGACCGCGAGCTTGTGCTTGCGTCCGATGCGGCGGATCGCAGCGAGCTCACAGGGTTGGCCCAGATAGTGTACGGGCAGGATGGCCCGCGTATGCGAGGTAACGGCGGCCTCGATGTGGCGAGGATCGATCGTGAGTCGTTCGGGATCGACGTCGACGAAAACGGGACGTGCCCCGGTGTGAACGATGACGTTCGCGCTTGCGCCGAAGGTCATGGGCGTCGTCACCACTTCGTCACCCGGCCCGATGTCGAGCACCGCGAGTCCAAGGTGAAGTGCGGCGGTACAGGAGTTGACGGCGACGGCATATTTCGCGCCGACGAGCTCGGCGAACCTAGCCTCGAAGCGTTTCGTGCGCGCTCCGGTCGTGAGCCAGCCGGAGCGCAGCGTCTCCAGGACTTCACGCTCCTCCGCTTTGCCGATGTCTGGGCGGTGGAAATGGAGAAACTCCGACCGGATCGGGGCTCCCCCCTCATAGGCCGGCCGCTTCGAACGTCTCACGAGCTAGTAGAAATCTTTCTTGCCGTCTTTGAACGTGAGCGGGATCGCTCGCATCCATAGCATCGGGGACCACCAGTCGCGGTTGTCCCGGTACCAGGAAACGGTTCTCGCGAGCGCATCGCGAAATGGTGTGACGGCCTCCCACCCGAGAAGCTCCTTCGCGCGCGTGGTGGAAGAAATGTGACATGCGACCTGACCCGGTCGATCCTGCACGTGGGTGATCGTCGATCGGGTGCCTGGAACGAGCTCGAGCACGACTTCGGCGATGTCGTGGATGCTGTGCTCTTGTCCGGTGCCGACGTTGATGGTCTGTCCTCCGACGGCATCCAGCGGTGCGTGGATCGCTTTTGCGACCGCGTCGCAGAAATCCTCGACGTAGACCCAGTCGCGCGTGCAAGAACCGTCGCCGTGCACCGTGATGGGCTCGTTGAGGATCGCGCTGGTGATGAAGCGAGGGATGACCTTCTCCAGGTGCTGCCTCGGGCCGACGTTGTTGAAGGGTCGGATGACGACGATGGGGAGCTCGTAGGTCGCGGAGTACGCGAAAACGAGTCGATCGCCTCCCAGCTTGGCTGCCGCATAGGGTGTCAGCGCATCGAGCGGGTGCGACTCATCCATCGGTCGGGTCACGGCGGTCCCGTACACCTCCGAGGTCGAGATGTGAATGAAGCGCTCGACCCGGTCTCGATATTTCAAGACCGCGTTGGCGATGACCTGTGTCCCCATCACGTTCGTGTCGAAGCAGATGGAATTGTCGAAAATGGAGCGGGCGACGTGCGACTCTGCTGCCATGTGGACGACGATGTCGCTCTCGGAGATGAGCGAGTCCGCCAGCTGAGAGTTCTTGATATTTCCATACCAGAAATCGAACCGGTCGGAAGCTCGGATGTCTTCCGGGATGCTGTTCAGATGGCCGGCATAGGTCAATTGATCGAGAACGACGATCTTGTAGTCAGGGTAGCTGTGGAATAGATGTTTGACGAGGTTGCTACCCATGAACCCCGCGCCTCCGGTGATGAGCACCGTTTTCATCCGACTCGTCCCTCCAATATCTTCAAGCTGCTCGGTCCGCAATTGAACAGCAAATCTACGACACTCATATACGGTGTGAACCCACCGTGGATCTGTGGATATTCCGGGTGCCGATAGTCATGAAACTCGATCTCGATCCCTGCGTCGGCGAATAGCGACGCGTCGAGGTAGTTCTTCGCCGCCTCGCCGGTCAAGTATCGGCTCGCGCCCACGTGCTGGCAAATGGAAACGAGCCGCTCGACTCGGCCGCCGCCGATTCCGAGCTCGGACGACCGGACGGTCTTGGTTCGAATGCCGAGCTCTTGGTTGAGGTGCTCGGTCAAACGAATGTTGAGCTCCACGAGCTTTTCGGTCGGCTCGGAGAGAATCGCGTCGATGCCGGATCGGTAGCGGTCGATATGAGGCGCGCGCGCGTAGCCTTGGTGCAAGCTCTGGCGGTGCTTCTTTCGCCAATCACGCGCCTCGTCGATCTCGATCTCATTCAAGGCGATCCCGAACTTGCCCTTCAATCGAACCGGCACCGTCAGCCACTGCGAGCCCTCTTTGGTGCGGATGCGGTTGCGATTTCTCCAGCCGTCACGGTCATACTGGACGTCGTCGTAATAGACGAAGACGTCGGCCTTGTGCATCTGGTCGAAATAGCCAATCCAAGGTAAGTAGGATGGCTGGAGGATGACGACGTTCAAAAGCATCGCTCCGCACCGAAATAGGACTCCCACCAGACTTGGAGTGCCAAGATCGATAGCACTTTGTTGGCTGCCGTCGTCTCCCCGGTTCTGAAGCTCGTCACGACCGCCTCGACGCCGTCGGGGTCGAGGAGGCCGGCCTCCGCGACCCGCTTCCGCCGCAATGTTTCATCGACGAACGGCGCGAGTCCGTCGAGGAGCCACGTATTCACCGGCATCACGAATCCCTCCTTGGGTCTCGAGATGAGTGCCTCCGGCAGGTAGCTCTTGGCCGCGCGCTTGAGGATCCGTTTGACGTCGCCGTCCCGGATTTTCAGTCGCGCGGGTAGGGAGGCCGCGAGCTCGATCATGCGCGGGTCGAGATAGGCCGTCCGCGTCTCGAGGGAGTGCGCCATCGAGAGTCGGTCGACGAAGGTGAGCACCTGGTCCGGTAGAAAGCCGCGAAACTCGGCTTCGAGGACGAGGTTCAACGGATCGGTCGCGGTGGCGCCTTCGAGGTAGCCGCGAAAATGTTGCGCTGACGTCTCGAGATCCGTTCGGGCCTTCATCTCCGGCCCGTAGATTCGTTGCTTGTCGGGCTCCGAGAACACGAAGAGCCGGGAGCGCCACGAGGCCATATCCGGCGAAGCAATTCGCCGTACCAGATCCGCCTCCGCGAGCCCGGGCGGAAGGCCAGCGTCTCCCTTCTTCACATAGGCATCGACCGGCCCGGCGATCCGGTGGGAGAGATAGCTTCCGAAGAGCTCGTCCGCGCCGTCTCCGGACAACGCTACTTTGACGTGCCGGCCGATCAATCGCGCGAGAAAGTAGGACGAGGTTACGCCGGAGAAAGGCCCGCCGAAACACTGCTGCGCCGTGCGGAACTCGGACGCGAAGTCGTCGATGCCGATAATTTCTTCGTGATGGGAGGTGCCGTAGCGCGAGGCCACTTCTCGAGCGAACGCACGATCTTCGTCTTTCCCGGGTGTCTTCGCGCCTTCGTCATAGGCGAGAGTAAAGGTCTCGATCCGCCCGGGCGCTTTCGACGCCGCGATCGCGGTCGACAAGCTCGAGTCGAGTCCGCCGCTCAAGTAGAAACCGATGGGGACATCGCTTATGAGCCGATCGGAGACGGCCGTCTCGAGCACGGAGAGAACCTCGCAGGCGACGTCTTCTTCGGAGGCGCCGTCCCACTTGGCATCCGCCGCGAACGAGGGCGTCCAGTACTTCTTCGTGCCGACGATGGCGTCATCGCGCCACAGGAGCGTCGTCGCCGGCGGAAGCGAAAAGATGCCTCGAAACGCGGTGAGCGGCGCCGGGACGTGCTTGTACGACAAGAAGTGATGGATAGCCTGTGGGTTCGGCGCTCGGTCGAGGTCCGGGACGGCGAGGAGTGCCTGTATCTCCGACGCGAAATAGAGTGCGCCGCGATGCTCGACGTAGTGAAGGGGTTTCTTGCCGGCGTGGTCTCTCGCGAGCACGCCTTGGCCCCGTGCGTCGTCCCAGATCGCGACCGCGAACATCCCGCGTAGCCGGCGTGCGAAGCTCTCGCCGTGGGTCTCGTACAGATGCGGGAGGATCTCCGTGTCCGAGCGGGTGCGGAAGCGATGTCCGTCAGCTTCGAGCTCGGCTCGGCACTCCTCGAAGTTGTAGAGCTCGCCGTTCTGGCACGCCCAGACCGTGGCGTTCTCGTTCGATAGAGGCTGGCGGCCGCCCTCCACATCGATGATCGACAGTCGTCGTGCCCCGAGAGTGAATTTTTCGCCGGAGACGAGGAAGGAGTCGTCCGGCCCCCGGTGCACCATGCGCTCGAGCATCGCCCCGACGGCCTCCGGGTGAGGCCTGCCGAACACCCCCGCGATGCCGCACACTAGTCGACGAGCTCGGACGACAGCAGACCGAAGCGGACCACGTCGTGCGGTTTCCCGTTCACGAAGCGGTCTTCCCTCAAGACGCCCTCCCGCTTGAAGCCGGACGACTCGAACGCGCGCGCGGCCCGGGCATTCGACTGCAGGACTTCTGCTACGACTCTCTTCAGCCCGACGCGCGTGAATGCCACCCGTGCCAGCGTCCGCAGTGCATCGGTGCCTCGGCCGTGCCCGAGCTTTCCGCCGAGCAGGATGCGGACTTCAGCCCGGCGGTGGTGCTTGTCGATATCGAACAACCAGGCACAGCCGAGAAACTCGCCGGTCTCGAGGTCGTCGACCGCGAACATCAGTATCGTGTCGGAGGTCGTGACTCCGTCATACCAACGCCGGTGCTCCTCGAGCGAGACGGGTCGATAGCGGTCCACGAGAGAAGCGAGCTCCGCGTCGTTGACCCACTCACGGTAGCGGGTAGCGTCTTCCCATTCGAACGCGCGCAGCCGCACGACCTTTCCGTCATACATGACGTCAAGTCGTCGTTTTCTCGTCGGGAGTGGCGACGTCGGTAAGCTCGATGGCGTGGATGCGGTGTGACTCCGCCGTTCGCATGACTTTCTCCCAGTTGTGCGTCCACGAACGGTATTGCCAGTCCGGACATTCACGACAGAGAGGGATCTCGCCACCCCGGCGTTCGAGGTGCATCCGGCGCCACCATTCGAAAGTGGGGCCGGTCCAGATCTCGTGGATCGATTGCTCGTAGACGCTCCCGAGATTCGTCCGCCCCGCGATGTCGTAGCCGCACACTTCGACTTTGCCTCGGCTGTCGATGTTCAAGCGATGGAACGGATAGGGGCAGGGCTCGCCTATGGTCTTGTCGAGATAGGGAGTCGGGTCACCTGCCGTTTCGGCGTCAATGGTGGTGTTCGAGCCCCAAGTGAGAAACTTTCGGCGCATGACTTCGTCCACGCCGACGTCGAGCCAAAACTGCACGATCTCGTCCATCCGGTCGACGACGGTCTCTTGCTCGATGACGCTCACGACGATGTTCGTGGAGGAGCCGCTACGGTTGCGTGCTTCGACCATGCTGCGCACCGTGAGTAGGAGGTTGTCCCAGTCGAGGCCGGCGCGCACGACCGCATAGGTCTCGGGGTCGGCGGCATCGACGCTGAACTCGATCTGATCGAGCTCGCAAGCAAGCAGGCGATCGATTTGGGGCTGCGGAAGGAGCGAGCCGTTCGTGTTGAGCCACACCTTCGCGTCGACGCCCTTGGCGTACTCGATGAGAGACACCATATCGGAGGGGTGCATCATCGGCTCGCCGCCGCCCGTAATACGAACGAAGGAGCCGTAGACGCCGCACTCATCGGCGATCTTGTGGAAGAGCGCCCGGTCCATGAATGGTTGATCCGCGTATTTTCGGCGGATGTCGGAGTTGGTCTCCGTATACGGGCAGTTGGGGCAAACGGCGTTACACGGATAAACGGTCGCGAGCACGACCATCTTCGGAAATGCTTCCGCCCCGTCGGCGAGCCCGTAGCGCTCCTTCGTGTGGGTAATCTCGCTCTCCGTCGTTTTCTTGATCGCGAGCGGCGTGGCGCTGTCGTCGAGGACGATGAGCTGTCCGGCCTGCACGTCGTCCACGAGAGAAGGCTCGGTCCAAAGGCGGATGGCGCCGTTCGCAGTCTTCACGACGACGGCGTCGTTCTCGGCGCGCATCGCGAGCCCGGCTTGGACTTCGAACGACTCTTCCTCGACCGGCTCCGCGCGGACAATCTCGATCGACCGATCTCCGCGAAACGTGTGAGCCCCTGGAGACGGGTGCATCGCACGGATGCGGTTGTGCACGTTCGTCGTCGGCTCGTCGAACTTGATCAGTCCGTCCCGTCGCCCGACGGCTGGAAAGAAAGTGATGCGCTTGTCGTCCTGTGCCTTCCCGTCCAGGCTCTCGCCGGCCGCGACGTCCTCGAGTACGCGCGTCAACAGCTCGGCAGACGTTTGCGCTTGGCGCGCGCTGACATCGCCGTGCGTTTCCTGCGGCCCGATCGCTAGACTCCCGCTTGCGACGATCGCACCTTCGTAGGCTTTCGGCTCGAGCCGGTAGATAGTGACGCCCGTGGTCTCATCGCCGTTCACCATCGCCCAGGACGTCGGGGTGGGGCCTCGATAGGCCGGAAGAAGAGAAGGATGGATGCCCAGGCATAGCCGGTGCTCCACCCGGACGAATCTCGCCGGTAAAAGCTCGGGATAGCCTGCGGCGACGACGACGTTCGGCGCGAGCGCGTCGATCGCCTCTTCGAGCTCTTTCTTGCGGAGATCGGGCTGCAGACGAACGTCAATGGCTCTCTGACGCGCGAGCGAGGCAAGAGGTTCGTCGCCCGCGACGACGAGCACCACATCGAAGCCGGAGGCCTCGCTGGCCCGAAGCGCGGCGCGCGCGAGATCGCCTGCACCAAACAGGACGAGGTTCATGTTGATGGCGCAGTATATAACGGGGAACGCAGCCCTTGTGGCCCGTGGCCCTAACTCTTGTCCGAGTTGGTCGGCAGTGCGTCGAGCGTCGAAAGCTCACCGGAGGGAGGGGCTTTTTCGGCGGAGCCTCCCTCGTTGTTGACCTCGTGGCTAACGTAGTACTTGAAAAGGGGTACGACGAGGCGCGCGACTTCCTCATCGAGAAAAAAAGGCTCACTGACGCGCCATATGCGGCGCTCTTTGTTGCCTAGATTCTCCCAGCGGAAGCGCCAGCCGTGACGAAGCCAGTTGACGAGGATGTCCCGGACGGAAGCGATAATCGCCGACAACCGCGTGCCCTTGCCGTCTCCTTTGGAGCGTCTGATGAAAGGGATCGGCACTTCGATGAAACGTGCGTCGCGCTTCCAGTAGCGCATCAGGATCTCGGGGCTGAGAAAGGAGCTCTTGCCGTGCAGTCCGAGCGATTGCAGCACCTCCGTCTTGAGAATGCCGACGTTCTGGAAATCCTGAAACGGCATGCCGAACAGGATGCGCAGTAGATAGTAGTTCGACAAGGAGACCACGGCTTTGAACAAATTGTCCGAGCGGGTGCGAACGCGATAGATCGAGCGGACGACCGGGACGTGGCTCAAGAGGCGTTCCGGACACGGCCGGACACCCCAGATGACGTCGTAGTGGCGTTGCAGCTCGAGCAGAATCCGCAGCTCCGAGATGTCGTAGGACCAGTCCACGGTCTGCCAGAAGAGGGTCTCTTTCTTCGCGGCCGCGAAGGCCGTCCTCGCCGCCTGCCCGACGCCGAGATTGCGAGGGTGCGTAACGACTCGAATCCTTGGTTCGGATGAAGCCGCTTCCTGCGCGATGCGAGCCGTTCCGTCCGTGCTGCCGTCATCGACGAGAACGACTTCGAAGTCCTCGACCGTGCTCGATAACAGAGCGACGGCTCGTGCGAGAAAATCCCCGATGAGTAGCTCTTCGTTATATGCCCAAGCTACCATCGAGACCGAACCTGCGAACTTGGGCAGAGGCGAGACGCGGTCCACGGCGCCGTCATCGTAGCATAGGCCGCTACGGGCTTTCGTTTGCCAACTACAGGTGATAGCGTCTTTCGGTTGTCGAGTCTGTCGCCAGTTGAACCGCAAACGACGCATTTGAGCGCGAATCCGTGGGGCCGATGGGCCCGGCGGATCACGAGCGTCCTTCTCGTGGGCTTCGTGCTGAGCCGGACCGACTGGGCCGCGCTCGCGTCGGTACTGCGAAGCCTCTCCGTATCCGTCGTTGTCTCGGTCTTGGCTATCAACCTCTCCGCGCATATCTTTCTCGTGCTTCGCTGGCACATCGTCTCGGGCTGGCTGCGCGCAAGAGCACCGTTCGCGACGACGCTCAAGTGCTACGCGCTCGGCCTGTTCTACAACTTGTTTCTGCCTTCGAGCATAGGGGGCGACGTTGCGCGGAGCTACTACTTGTTTCAGGCGAACGGCCGGCCCCAGCTCTCCGGAGCGTCGTCGATTCTGGATCGGTGGGCCGGCTTGCTCTCGTTGCTGTTGATGGGCGCGGTCGCGAGTGGGTTCGTAGCACCCGATAGCGAGATCGCATTCTTGAAGCCATGGATCGTAGCGGCGCTCGCCGCCTACGTGCTCGGAAGCGTCACACTGATGAGTCGAGCGAGCCCGTGGTTGAAGAGCTTTGGTCGATCTAGATTGCGGGCGGTTGCGCGAGGGCGCCTGCGTCCGCTCTCGGTCGCCCTTCGCAGCGTGAGCACGAGTCTCCGCCTGGTCGTGCGCCGACCCCTCAAGCTCCCGGTAGCGATTCTACTGACGTTCGGCTACTACGCGGCCATCAGCGTGACCCATGCGATGCTCGCGGCCGATATGGGGCTACCGGTGCCGATGGCCGTGCTCGGAATTTACGTGCCTCTCGTCGCTGTTTTGTCCATGGTACCCATCACCGTCAACGGCATCGGTTTGCGGGAGCTCGTCTACGTGTCGCTGTTCGCCTCTTCGGGGTGGGAGACGGAGGCCTCGTTGGCACTGTCATGGGTGATGTTCGCAAGCGTCCTGCTCGCGGGCGTGCCCGGGTTCATTCTCCAGATGCTTCCGTCTCGCGTCGGCCCGACAGGATCACGGACGGGGCCGGCTATCGGGTAGGATCGTCACAGCGGCGAAGGGGCTTCGATATGAGAAATTTCTACGGGTTCAGCGTATCTGCCATAGTGTTGGTGGCCGGACTGGCTCTCGCCCGCGAAGACGCGGTCAGGAGCTGGCCCCAATGGGGCGGACCGACCCGAGACTTCCACGTCGAAACGACCGGCATCGCGACCTCCTGGCCGTCGGGGAGCCCGACCACCCTCTGGAGCCGACCGCTGGGTGAAGGCTATTCGAGCATCGTCGCGGATGACGACAGGCTCTACACGATGTATCGCGTGGACGAGGACGAGGTCGTCGTGGCGCTCGACGCTTCCAGCGGAGAAACCCTTTGGGAGGTGCGCTACCAAGCGTCGCTCAAGGAGCATATGGACTACGGTACCTGGCTGCGACAAGGAGGAGCCGGACCTTACGCGACACCTCTCCTCTTCGGCGATCGGGTCTACACCGTGGGTACGACGGGCCGGTTTCACGCAATCGACTGCGAGAGCGGTGAGATCGCATGGCAGCACGATTTGGACGTCGAGTTCCGCATGAAGGGTTATCGCGGTTACGCGCCGAGCCCGATGATCTATCGAGGAAGCCTCATCGTGCCGGTGGGTGGTGAGGGGCAGGGCGTCGTCGCGTTCGACCCGTCCGATGGTGGCGTCTTGTGGAAGAATCAGGACTTCCGACTCGCTCCAGCTTCTCCGATCGTGGTCGATGTCGACGGCCAGGATCAGCTAGTCTTGTTCACGCCTGAAGACGTCGTCGGGCTCGATCCGGTGGGCGGTGCGTTCCTTTGGAGCCACCCCCACGAGACCAACTACGGCCTCAATATCAGTACGCCTGTATGGGCCGAAGGCAATCTGTTGTTCTCATCATCCGCTTATAACGGCGGCAGTCGTGTGATCCGTCTCGTGCGTCGGGAGGGCACAACGACCGCGGAAGAAGTCTGGGCGAGCAATCGGCTGCGGCTCCACTTCGGGAATGCCATCCATCTCGGCGACTGGATCTTGGGGACGAGCGGTGACTTCGGTCCGGCGTTCTTCATTGCCGTGGACGTCGAAACGGGCGAGGAGGCCTTTCGGGAGCGGACGTTTGGCCGCTCGCAGTTGATCTACGCGGACGAAAAGCTCGTCATCGTCGACGAGGGCGGCGACCTCGCGATAGCGTCCGTGAGTGCGTCGGGTCTCGAAGTGCATGCGCGGACGGAGCTTCTGACAGAGAACGCTTGGACGGCGCCGACGCTCGTCGGAACGACGCTTTATCTGCGGGATCGCAAGAGCATCATGGCAGTCGAGCTCGGCGAATGACGAAAGAGGGTGCACAGCGCGTCGCAACCGACGGCCGGCAAGCCTCTCGTCGCGCGAAGCTCCACGAGATCATTTTCGAAGCCGACACGCCGGGGGGGAAGGCGTTCGACGTCGCGCTTCTGATTTTTATCGTCGCGAGCGTCGTGGCCGTCATGCTCGACAGCGTCGGTTCGGTACGAAACGAATATGGCGGCGTCCTCCGCGCGATCGAATGGACGACGACGATCCTGTTTACCGCCGAGTACCTGCTCCGGCTGTACTGCGTAAAACGGCCTCTGGCTTACGGCCTGAGCTTTTACGGCATCGTTGATCTGCTCGCGATCCTTCCGACCTATTTGAGTGTCGTGTTCACGGGAGCGCAATCGCTCGTCGTCATCCGTGCGTTGCGGCTCCTCAGGATTTTTCGAGTCTTGAAGCTCGTCCACTTCGTCGGCGAGGCAACGGAGCTCCGGGCCGCCTTATCCGCGAGTGCCCGGAAGATCATCGTCTTCATCGGCGCGGTCATGACCGTCGTTCTCATCGTGGGCTCGCTCATGTACCTCATCGAAGGCGAAGCGAGCGGGTTCTCGAGTATTCCATTGGGAATGTACTGGGCGATCGTGACGATGACCACCGTGGGCTACGGAGATATCGCGCCGCAGACGGTCCTCGGCAAGTTGCTGGCGTCGCTCATCATGATTCTCGGCTATGGAATCATCGCCGTGCCGACGGGTATCGTCAGCGTAGAGATGTCCGCCGCGAGGACCCGCTCCGTCAGCACCCAAGTGTGCCCTCACTGCACCAGTGAGGGGCACGATCCAGGCGCCCGCTTTTGCAAGGATTGCGGGAGATCTCTCGAGCACATCTAGCGACGCCTCGCGGCGGTACGAGGAAGCGTCGCCTCGTGCTAAGCTGGAATCGGGCGAAGCGACTGACACGACTGTATTTCTCTTGAAATAAAGACACTCTTCACGTTGACATCAGAGGTTCCGTGCGTCCCTTCACCTTCTTGAACATCCTTCTTCTGCTCGCCCCGTTTGCCCTAGCTGCTCAACAACAACAGCCGCCGATCGCGGCTCAGGGCGCCGTGCCGACCGGCTCGGCAAAACAGATCTCCGAGCCGCCGACCATCGATGGACGGCTTGGCGATGCCGCGTGGCAGGACGCTCCCGTCCTCACGGACTTCGTCCAGCGGGAGCCTGTCGAGGGGCAGCCGGTCTCGGAGCGGACGGAGATCCGGCTCCTCTACGATGACAAAGCTCTCTACGTCGGCGCGTGGATGTTCGTCGAGGACCCGTCCACGATCGTGGTGGGGGAGACGCGCCGAGACGCGCCACTCGAGAACACCGACGCTTTCCTGATGGTCTTGGATACCTATCTCGACGGCCAGAACGGATTCGTCTTCGGGACGACCCCGGCCGGAATCGAGTATGACGGGCAAGTGACCCGCGACGGCCAAGGCGGCGGGGGCGGCGGACGACGACAGCAGTCGGGCTCCGGTGGCGGCTTCAACTTGAACTGGGACGGGGCGTGGCAAGTCGCCACTTCGACGGATGAATCCGGCTGGTATGCGGAGCTTCGCATTCCCTTCGAGACCGTCCGCTACCTCCAAGGTGGAGAGCAGACGTGGGGCGTCAACTTCGCCCGCAACATCCGCATCCGTAACGAGCAGTCCGTCTGGGCTCGCATCCCGCGAAATTTCAATCTTTATCGGGTGTCTCTCGCGGGGAGGGTTTCTCAATTTCAAGCCCCGAGCAAGAGGATCTTCACGATCACACCCTATGCGCTCGGGGACGTGAACCGAGACTTCATCCGCGACGACACCTCGACCGAGGGCGCGATCGGCGGAGAGGCGAAGATCGGGCTCAATCAGAGCTTGACCCTGGATCTCACGGTCAATACGGATTTCGCTCAAGTCGAGGTCGACGACACGCAGATCAACCTCACCCGCTTTCCGTTGTTCTTTCCCGAGAAACGGCCGTTTTTCCTGGAGAATGCGGGCTCGTTCTCCGTGGGCTCCGCTCGCTCCGCCGAGCTGTTCTTCAGCCGCCGTATCGGCCTGGAGTCGGGTGAGGCCGTGCCCATTCAGGCGGGCGCGCGCCTGACAGGAAAGCTCGCCGGGGTCCAGGTCGCGTTCCTGAACATCCAGGCCGACCATTTGGACGTCTTCGACGATGAGTCGGGTGAGGACGTCCGGATCACGCCGCCGAACAACTTCGGTGCCGTGCGCCTCTTCCAAGAGTTCGAGAATCGCACCCGCATCGGCGGATTGTTCGTCTCGCGCCTGAACACCAACGAGACGAGCGACTACAACCTCACCTATGCCGTCGACGGTACTTACGGGGTCGGCGAAGCGGTCAACTTCACCGGCTGGGCGGCGGGAACGAAGACGCCGGGCGTCGACAACGGCGAGTACGGATACAACTTCCGCAGCGCCTACGACACCCGTGATTGGCGACTCTCGGCGGAGTACCGTGAGATCGGTGCGAACTTCAACCCCGAGGTTGGCTTCTTGTCGCGCAAGGAGTACCGCCACGTCACGACGCGCGTCCTTCGTGCCTACCGCTACCCGGAAGTCGAGTGGTTCCGCGAGCTCCGCCCGCACGTCTCATGGACCCACTTTTGGGATCTCGAAGGTTTTACCGAGACGTACTCCGTTCACATAGACAGCCACTTCGAGTTCTCGAACGGCTCGTTCTTCCAGCTACCGGCGGTGAACTTCACCGGTGAAGGCCTCAAGGAGCCCTTCGAGATCAGCGACGGGATCATCATCCCTCCGGGCACGTACCACAATTTCGACTGGGGCTTTCGCTACAACACCAACCGGAGCTCACACTTCTCCATCGAGGGCACCATTGACGCGGGCGGCTTCTTCTCAGGCCGTCGTGTCGGAGCGACGACGACGCTGAACTATCGCTATCAGGACAAGCTGGTGAGCTCGATCCGCTACAGCTACTTCGACGTGAACCTGAAGGAAGGTGACTTCATCACCTCGCTCTTGGCGGTGAAGGGCTCGTACTCGTTCACGCCGCGGATCTTCATCCAGGCCACCATCCAGTACAACAATGACAGCGAGGATCTAGGGAGCAATATCCGCTTCGGCTGGCTGAACACCGCCGGTACGGGGCTATACGTCGTCTACAACGACCTCGAACATTTCGGAATGTTCGACCGCACGGGATTCGACCGCGGGCCCAAGACGAGACAGTTCATCGTCAAGTACACGAAACAGTTCAACCTCGGCTGGTAGAGCGCGACGTTACCGAGGCGTTCGTCTCTTCCGTCGGGTGACGGTCGCGGCCACGGCCCCGATCGCGAGCAACATCAACGATCCCGGCTCCGGGGTCTGAACGACGTTGTAGGTCCCGATCCAGTTCGAAGTGTTCTGGAGGATCGGATCGAGGGGCGGCACGGAGTTGCTTTCGGTGGCTCTGACGCTGCCGGGCACGCCGAGCTCGAAACTCACGAGTGAGTTAGTGGCGAGATTGAGGCCGCTCCAATCGAATACGCCGGTCGTCGGGTTCCAAGTATTCGCGCCTACCGGGATCGCGAAAACGGCTCCGATATCGAGTCCGCCGATGAACAAAGCGAGATCCGTTACCGAGCTCGTCGCGGTGTCGTCCGCCCGGAACGTACCGGTGGACGTGGTAGGCCCGAAGGTCCAAGGCTCGAAGCCCGGCGAGCGGTTGATCGTCGTGATCTCGACCGTAATATCCCAGGAGATGATCGCGCCTTGTGCGGACGACGCCGCCAATACCACGGCTGCAACAATCACGAATCGGCGCATATCGGTGATTCTCCCTCTGTTTCTCGAGCCAGTACCACAGACGTTAGCATGCGAACAGCGTGCCGAGTACGGAATTTGTATTGGAGTCAATGACTTGCGAGGATTCCACGCTCGCGCTATCGAGTGATGGGTGTCGGACTACTTGACAGTGGGAGATTTTCTTGCGACGTAAGTGCAGTGTTGTCAGCATTTTAAAGTTAGCGCTTCGTTTGTAAAGAATCCTGACGCATTTTCACTACTCGCGTCCCCAAGTCGCGCCCCTCGTACTCTGCTCGGACGCGGGCTCGTGGCGCTCCAACATCTGGCGGCGCACGACGCCCCCGTAGACGTTTCCGTGGGCGTCGACGCCAATGGCTTCGGCGCCGCTATGAGCAAAGTCTCGGGACTCGATGTCTTCGAGGAAGTAGTGGACTTGACCGGTCTTGGCGCTGCCGATCCGGATCCCCTTCTTCCAGCCTGGGTTGTCCGGACCCCAGGACTCGGAGTCGGCGACGTAGATGGTGTCGGTGTGATCGATGTAAACCCCGCTCGGCCGACCGAACTGATTCCACTGGTGGACGTAGTTGCCGTCCTGATCCCAGATGATGATGCGGTTGTTGTCTCGGTCGGCGATGAACAGCCTCCCCTCCGTGTCCATCGCGATGGCGTGCGGCGCGCTCAGTTGCAAATGTCCCTGCCCGGTCGTTCCGAAACGCTCGATCAACGTGCCGTCCGGCGAGAACTTGGAGAGTCGGGCGTTGGGAGCGTTTTTGACGTGGCCCTCGGTCACGAAGATCGTGCCTTCCGGTGATACGACGACGTCGGTCGGCTCACGAAATTGGCCCGGACCGTCGCCGGGGACGCCCGGCTCGCCGAGCGTCATCAACAGCTCTCCCTCCGCGCTGAACTTTCGAACCAGGTGCCCCCCGGGTGCGGAGCCACGGCCGATATCGGTCGTCCAAACATTGCCTTCGTAGTCGATATGAAACCCGTGCGGGAACGCCATGAGGCCTTCCCCGAAGGTCGAGAGGCGCTCGCCCGTAAGCGGGTCGAGCTTGACGATCGGAGGCTCGGGTCGATCGACACAAGAGTTCGACTGGCATCGGTGAAAGATGTACAAGTGGCCATCGGGTCCGCCCTCGGCACCGGTGACCGCGGCCCACTCACCGTTGTTACCCGGCGGCGGGTCTCCGAACGGTTCGATGCGCGTGTAGGGATTCGGGAGATCGTTGTTGTTGGCGATCGGCCCATAAGCGGCGACGAGCTGCTGGAGCAGGTTGACGACCGCGCTATCGAAGTTCTCGTTCGTGATCGGCCGGTCGATGTTCGGGTTCTGTCGAACCGGGGTCGGTTCCTGGGACGTCTCTGTCCACAACAGGAGTGGGACTATCAAAGCACGTAGCATCGCGAGCCTCCAAAGAGCGCTCATTGTATCGGAGCGAGTAAGATCGAGATCATGAGTGACGTCGTGGAACGTTTTCAATCGATGACGACCGCGCAGCTCTCGGACGCCGTTGCCAGGCTCGAGCTTCCTGCGAAGATCGCGCCCTACGGGATCCGGCCGCTAGTCGGGGGGGCCAAGTTCGCGGGACCGGCCTCTCCGGCCGTCATGGACGGTGGCGCGGACCGCGTGCTCGAGTGCATCTATCGAAGCGCCCCGGGCGATGTGGTCGTTCTCGACAATGGAGGGCGGACGGACGAAGCCTGTTTCGGTGACCTGGCGGCGTTCGAAGCCCGCAGCCAACGCACCGCCGGTGTCGTCATTTGGGGTGTCCATCGAGACCACCGCGAGCTCGAGGAGATCGGTGTCCCGCTCTTCTCCTACGGTGCCTATCCGCTGGGGATGCAGCGCTCCCGGACGCCGTCCGACGAGCCGTTCGCACGTTGCCACCTCGGAGAGACGACGGTGGCGCGCGGGGACTGGGTCTTCGCGGATGATGACGGCGTCGTCGTCGTCAGTGCGGGCGCGATTGACGAGGTGATGACGAGCGCTGAGGCCATCCACGCTGCCGAGCAAGCGCAGGTAGAAGCGATCGAGGCAGGGACTTCACTTCGCGAGCAGCTGGATTTCGATCGCTACGTCGAGGCGAAGAAGACGGACCCGACCCTGACCCTCGGTGAGCACATGAAGAGAATCGGTCGTCACTTCTAGACGTCGCGGCTTCTGAACGTCTCCAGTCGCTCCAGCTTGTCGAGGCACCCGACCCATCCTGCGAGGTGGCCGTCTTTCGCCTCGAGCGACGGAAACAGCGTATGGGTGACAACGACTTCGGTGCCGCCGTCTCGAGCGGAGAAGTCGACCGTCACGACCGTCTCGTCGGCGCTTCCGAGGCGGTCGTGCTTCGACATCTTGACGGCCTTCTCTTCCCAATCCCAGGTGTAGACGAGTCGCTTCGGAGGATCGATCTCCCGATAGACGCCGACCGCTGTCCAGAATCCTTCCTCGCCTTTCATCCGGATCCGGTAGGCTCCGCCCACCGATAGGTCGACGCTCGCATCATCGACCGTAGCGCCCTCGGGACACGACCACAGTTTCAGCTGCGACGGCTCCGTCCATGCGCGGAACACCGTTTCCACATCCGCCTGGATCACACGGGAGACTCGAAGTGAATGGGTGGGTTCCGTGCTCATTGCTGCTCCTTACCTGGATTTCCGCTCGTCCAAATAGTGGGAGAGTGATTCGAGCTGCCCCTCCCAGAACCGCCGGTAGCGCTCGATCCATCGCTGCGCCCCGCGCATGGGTGCGGCGTGAAGCTCGCACCGACTGATCCGTCCGTCCCGTGTCCGCTGCACGAGCCCGGCGCGCTCGAGCACTCTCAGGTGTTTGGAGATCGCGGGGCGCGACATGCGAAACGGCCGTGCCAGCTCACCGACGACGGAATCTCCTCGTGCTAGCTCGGTGAGGATCGCGCGTCGAGTCGGATCCGCGAGCGCGCCGAAGACCTGGTCGAGTTGTCGATCATTGGAAACCATATGGTTACCAATGCTAACAGCCGATGGACGTCGCGGCAACTACCTTGGGGAGTGACGGCGATAGACTAACGGGGTTGATAAAGGGGGGACCATGAACGTCTTCGGATTCATCCTTTTGTTGAAGCCGCTGCTGTTGACTTCGCAGCCGTCGCCGGATTTAACCACCCACGTCTACGAGTGCGACGACGGCACGCGCGTCGTCGCGAACATCGAATCGAGCTCGGAGGAGAGCGAGCTCACCTTGTTCCTCCCCGAGGAGACGCTTCGTCTATCGCGCATGACATCCGGCTCGGGCGAGAAGTTCAGCGACGGCACGGTGACGTTCTGGACGAAGGGCAACGAGGCGACCCTCGAAAGGAAAGGCACGGCGACCCGATGTGAGGAGAATCGCGCAGCATCGATCTTCGAGGACGCGAAGCTCCGAGGCGTCGACTTCCGCGGCGTCGGCAACGAGCCGGGATGGAGCCTCGAGATCGGACCCGATGAGATCGTGTTCCACACGAGCTATGGCGAAGACACCTACCGGTTCACGACGCCGACACCGGAGACGTCGGATTCCGAGCCTCGCTCCTTCTATCGCGTCGCGGAGGACGGCCACGAGCTCATCGTGGAGCTCGTGGGAAGGGCCTGCGCCGACGACATGAGCGGCGAAGCCTTCGAGACCACTGTCCTCGTGACCTTCGATGGGACGGAGCGCCGCGGCTGCGGACGCCCACTCCACTAGCCGTAGGTTGGTGCGAGCGTCGCTCGTCGAGCCTTCGCTTCACTTCATTGTTCGGTGCTGGTCGCCGGCTCCAGGCGTAGGATCGGCGTCAAGTCACCCTTCTCGTCTCCGTCGATGGCGATATAGATGTAGCCATCCGGTCCTTGCCGCACATCTCGTATCCGTCCCATTCGATGCACGAGCGTCTCTTCGATGACGACCTCTTGCCCGTCCATCGTGAGACGCGCGACCTGCTCGCCGGCGAGGCCGCCCGCGAACAAGCTCCCCCGCCAGTCCGGGAAGACGTCTCCCGTGTAGTGCATCAGCCCCGACACCGCGATCGACGGTACCCAGACCTGGACCGAGTGCTCCATCCCTTCACGTGCGGTGCCTTCGTGGATCGTTGAGCCGCTGCGGTAATTCACGCCGTAGCCGATGACGGGCCAACCATAGTTGGCGCCGGCAGCGATGAGGTTCAACTCGTCTCCCCCTTGCGGGCCGTGCTCGGTGATCCAGACGTCTCCCGTCGCGGCATTGATGGCGAGTCCCTGCGGGTTGCGGTGCCCGTAGCTCCAGATAGACGGCATCGCGCCGTCCTCTTCCACGAACGGGTTGTCCGACGGAATCCGGCCGTCGTCATGGATCCGGTTGACCGTTCCATGATGGTTCGAGATGTCTTGGGCCGGGTGTCCCTCGAGATCGTCCTTGGGCATGATCATACGGTCGCCCACAGTGATGAAGAGGTAGCCGTCGGCATCGAACGCGAGCCGTGACCCGTAATGGCCCGGTCCGCGAGACTCGGCTAGGAACACCTCCTCGACTTGCGTGAGGGTGTCGTTGTCGAAACGACCTCGTACGACCGCCGTGGTCCCGCCGTCTTCATCGGGATGCGCCTTCGAGTAGCTCAAATAGATCAGGCGGTTCGACGCGAAGTCCGGGTGCGGCACGACATCCATGAGGCCGCCCTGTCCCTTGTAGAACACTTCGGGGAGTCCGGGCACGGACGTCTCGACGAGCGCGCCCCCGCGAACGATGCGCAGTCGTCCCGGCTGCTCGGTCACGAGGATGTCTCCACCCGGAAGAAAGGCCAGAGACCATGGGTGCTCGAGACCGTCGACGAAGGTCACGATCCGATAGTCGTGATAGGCGGAGCGCTGTGCGGGCGCCTGGGCGACGCTTTCATGAGCGAACAGAACCAAGAGACAAACAGAGAACAGACGCAGCATTGTCGGTACGCTCCTACTCGTCCGTGACGAGGCCGTCGAGAAACGGCTCGAACGGAACCGACTCGGGTCCGTTCTCCGTACACAGCGCGAAGTTGCGGCCCTCCCCGCCGTACATCGAGACGCCGGCGTAGTCGCCCTTCTTGTTGACGACGTAGAACGACAACCCGAACTTGGGGAGGCCGCGGCTATTCAACAGCCGTTTCTCGACCGTGTTCTCCTTGACCCGTTTGAGCGCGGCCATCGCCGCGTCCTTCGGGTGCGAGCCTCTCCGCATCTCTTCGACGATAAAGAACGCACACAGTCCGTACAGGTTGGCCTCGCCTCGTCCCGTCGATCCCGCGGCACCCACCTCGTTGTCGACGTACAGACCCGCTCCGAGAATGGGAGAATCCCCTACACGGCCCGGGATCTTCCACGCCAGACCGCTCGTCGTCGTCACCCCGCAGACATCCCCGTTCGGCGCCACGCCGCTGCAGTTGATCGTCCCGAAGAAGTGGTCGGCGTCCACGTGTCCGTCGCGGAGCATGGACAAGCCCGCCTGGTAGAAGGCGTCGGCCCTGAGCTTCGGATCGAGGTAGTGAGTGGGGTCGATCCGCCTCTTCCATTCGAGCCAATTCTTCCGCGACTTCTCGGTGTTGAGGTCGTCCTCGATCTCGAAACCCATGTTGCGGGCGAACGCTTGAGCCCCGTCTCCCACGAGAAGATGGTGGTCCGTCGACTCCATGACTGCCTGCGCCACGAGTGACGGGGTGCGGACCCCCTCGATCGCGGCGACCCCGCCCGCACGCCTCTTGGGTCCGTGCATGCAACACGCATCGAGCTGGACGACTCCCTCGGCGTTCGGCTGGCCGCCGAAGCCCACGCCCGCCTCCTCGGGGTCGAGCTCCACGATGTTGACACCCGCGATGAGGCTGTCGAGAACATCCTCGCCCTCGGTGATCATCCGGTAGGCCCTCTCCACGCAAACTTCGTCACCGCCGTTCTTGTAGGTGTTGCCGTTGCCGGAGGCGATCACGACGGGCTTGTTGGGCTTTTGCGTGATCATGGTCGGAGCGGCGGCTCCGCTCTTGGCCGTCGCGGCGATCCCTGTGCCCGCCACGCCCGTTGCTACGAATTCACGTCGACTGAGCTTTCTGGTCATAACCGATGGCTCCTTCCAATCTTTCGTGAAATCATAGCCGACTTCTCATGCGAAACGCTCGTTTCCTCGCCTCGTTGATCCCCGCGTTCATTCTTCTCTTCGGGCTGATGGGGGTGGTGACGGTGGTGACGGAGCGCGTCGAGGGCGGCGTCGGTATCGCGATGGGGGTCGTCTCTGCGATCTGTTTGCTGCTCGGAATCTTGCTCGTCTACTGGTGTGCCGTGGACTGGTTGAATCTAAGGGTCATCCATCGGTCGCTCCGCGAGCCCTCGTTCGCGGACGGCGACGTCGTCGCGTTTAGCGGGATGACTCGCATCGACGGAGAGCCGATGGTCTCGCCTTTTACGAAGACGCCGAGCGCTGCCTATACCTATATCGTCTCCGCACAGCGGCGCTCGGTTCGACGCGGACGGCACGTACGGACAGTGCTGGCGCAAGGATTTCACATGCTGCCGACGCAGATCACGGGGCCGTCTCGAACCCTTACTCTCGCGTCGTTTCCGGCCGTCGAGGACGATCTCCGCGAGAACGACCAGAGCGGCCGTTTCGGCGACGAGGGAGTCGCGCTCATCGAACGCCTATCCGAAGCGGGAACGGAGGCGGGCAACGACCGACAACGTCACTCGCGTTTGCTCGAGCTTCGCCATACCGAAGTCCGTGAGGTCCAAGAGGACTATTGCCAGACCTCGTCGGTGGGGACTGGTGCCGGCCTTACCATCGACGAGGAAGTGCTACCCGCGGGCGAGACCGTGTGCGTGGTGGGCACCTTCGAAGCCGAGTCTTCCTCTTTGACGGCGCGCCGATCTCGTTTCGGGCCGAACCTCATGGTCTATCGCGGCTCGGCGGAGGAAGTCATCGCGCGCGTCGGCAAAGACAGCCGTTTCTTCGCGAAAGCCATCGTCGTTCTGCTCGGCACCGGAGTCCTCCTGGTCGGGCTCGCCTTTCTTCCAGCTTCGTGGACCTCGAAGCTTCCGGTCATAGGCTCGGCCTTCGTCTCCTCCGCGTCGTAGCGCCGGTCTCGCCGCCGCTCGCGGCCTTGACTCCATCTCGCCCTCGGTCCGAGAATGCTCCATGTTTACAGCGAGAAGACTCCTCTCCTTCGCCGTCGCCTGCTGTCTCGCAACGTCGGCGGTCGCGCAGACGACGAGCGAAGACTACGCGCGCGCCGAGCGCCTCTTGGGATGGAACGCGGAGAAGCTCGTGTTCCACTTTCCCGTCGACCCGCAGTGGGTAGGCGACAGCGATACTTTCTGGTATCGCAAGCGCGTTCCGTCCGGCCATGAGTTCATCTATGT
>Ga0315338_1000384_pt1 | contig 113791 bp, 89 predicted proteins | sample ASW8metaG_FD_204518 | JGI IMG/M metagenome (GOLD analysis project Ga0315338, IMG submission 204518) | Ammonia-oxidizing marine archaeal communities from Monterey Bay, California, United States - ASW #8 | ecosystem: Environmental > Aquatic > Marine > Coastal | place: USA: California | collected...
CTTCGAATACATCGAGATATTCTACAACCGCGTCCGTCGACACTCGGCTTTGGGCTACAAGAGCCCTGCCGAGTTCGAACAGGCCGCATAACCTTAACCCTGCGCCCACAAAACGTGGGGAAGTTCACCCTGCGCCCACAAAACGTGGGGAAGTTCAATGTGCGACATTGAGTAACGGGATGCCGTCACTTGGGCCAGTGTGTAAACCATGGCCGACATAAAACAGGACAAGAAAAGGTTCCAGGAACCTTTGTGGCCCACCGTTTGTTAAGTGGCACGGCGTTTGCGTCGCGGGTCAGTCGTTGATGAGGTCGCGCCAGAATTCGTAGTAGGCCCACGGGGCTCATTTCTTTTTTGGCCCTTGATAAAGCGTCTGTAACAGTTGACTACTTCGCATTAGCCGCGAGGCTTCTTTTTCTCAGGATTCAGACGAAAACACACCACAATTCGAGCAGCGCGCTAAGGTGCCCGGCGAGCAGAAAGTACTACAGGACCGTCGGTTGCTGGGTCGAAGTTGCACGAGAAGTGTCGGCGATGGTCTAATTCCGGCATGGAGAAATTCACGGCAACGTTACAAGACGATGCTGGCGAGACCATCGCTGAAGGTGTCAACGTTCTTGCGGTGATCACGGGCACGGGGCCGCAGAAGGCGTGGGCCGGAGCCTTTTGGTTGGCAACGGCTAGGGTGCTGGTGCCTGGGAAGTACCGATTGATCGAGACCGATGGTAGGCAGGGCGACATTGTGATCGGCCGCATGGTCATTGGTGACATCGAGTACTGGTTCACGGGCACCGGGCCGTTCGAGTAGCGACGAAGGCAGGCTCGCAAAGGAATGCTTGCAGGTACCGTTCAAAAGGAATTTTCTTTTTCTCGAAATTTTTTATACCCCTGAAAACCTATCACTACCCGAGCCGGGCGGAAGTTGACATAATCGGAAAATGGGTCAGTTCATAGTTTCCCCGGACAGTGGGTCTATCGCGGCGTAGATGTTTACCGGATTGGTCGAAGGGCGAGGCACGGTTCACCAGTTGCAGCGGGAAGACTCCGCCATTCGCCTCGGTGTGACAGTTCCGGAAAGCATGGCTGGCGGCTGCGAGATTGGGGACAGCGTGGCCATTAATGGCTGCTGCTTGACTGTCGTCGACATCGACGATCGCGTCTGGGCGTTTCAGGCCGGGGACGAGACGCTGGCGAAGACAAACCTCGGCCGGCTTGCCGTCGGGGATCCGGTGAACCTGGAACGTTCGCTGTCGGCAGACGGACGCTTGGGCGGCCACTTCGTGCAGGGGCACGTCGACGGTGTGGGCGAGATCGTTTCGCTCGATCTGGATGGCGAGTGGGCCACGTTGTGGGTGAAAGTGCCTGAGGCATTGGCCCGGCAGATGGTTCCCAAAGGATCGGTGACGGTCGACGGCATCAGTCTGACTGTGGTCGAAGTCACCAGCAATCGATTCAGTATTGCACTGATTCCGCACACGCTCGATGTGACGACTCTCGGTGTGCGGCAGACGGGCGATGCCGTCAACATCGAAACCGACATCCTCGGCAAGTACGTGCAACGGATGCTGGAAGATACGGGGTTGATGCCACGATGAAGTCGACCGAAATGACACACCGGTTGGGTTGCTCTGGTTTGGCACTGGCGGACAAGCCGCCAGACTTCGGAGAGCTCAGTCGAGCCGTGGCACTCGTGCGCTTTGGGTTTGTGCTGGAGTTCGGCTGGCCGCGGTGGCCGCTTTGGTGGGGTTGATGAAGCAAGCAGAACGGCAAACGCGTTCGCATCTGGTCAAGCTCCTCGAGCAGCAAGGCATCAACCCGCGCCATCATCTCGGTCAGAACTTCTTGATCGACCTGAACATCGTCGACTACATCGTCCAGGAAGCACACCTGGGACCCGAAGACGTGGTGCTGGAAGTGGGTGCGGGAACGGGCGGGTTGACGGCCCATCTGTCGCAACACTCAGGCCACGTTGTCTCGGTCGAAGTCGACACGCGGATGATCCCGTTGGCCCAAGCGGCGGTGGCGGGGCGCGAAAACGTCACGTTGCTCAATTGCGACGCGCTGAAGAACAAGAACCATCTCGCTCCCGAGGTGCTTCAGGCCGTGCAAGAGGCTTTGGATGACGGCGACGGTAGACGATTGAAGCTCATCGCCAACCTGCCTTACGCCATCGCCACGCCGGTGATCTCGAATCTTGTAGCCACCGAGCTGCCGTGGACGCGGATGGTGGTGATGATTCAATTGGAACTGGCCCAGCGAATGGCTGCCAAGCCAGGCCGCAAGCATTACGGGGCATTGTCGGTCTGGTTGCAGTCGCAGTGCCGGGTAATGCTGCTCAAGCGGTTGCCGCCGGCCGTGTTTTGGCCGCGTCCCAAGGTCTCCTCGGCGGTGATTGCCATTCGGCCCGAAGCACGGTTCCGCGAGAGGATCTCCGATCGGGCGTTCTTACAGGACTTTCTACGACGGCTGTTTCATCAACGCCGCAAGCTGATGCGGGGCGTGCTGGCGGGCGCTTATCGCAAACAACTGAGCAAACCCGAGACCGACGCCTTGATTGCCGAGGCGGGACTGACGGGGCAGGTCCGCGCCGAAGAGTTGAAGCCGGCCCAGCTGGTGGCGCTGGCCAACCGGTTTCACGCGGCGATCGGTGAGAAAGCCGATGCAGGCGTTGCCGAGACAGCCGCCGTTTCCACACAAATTGAACCCGAAGATTGACACACCCGCTCACCAGAACCATCCAGAGCAATTTGCTCTGCTTCGTGCCCGCGGCAACGCGTTGCCGCCGTTGAAAACCGGGATCCTGCGAAGCAGAACATCCATAATATTCGTAGACCGCTCAAAGAACGGGAGAACGACATGGAAGACCGCATTGCCTATCGCGGATTGACGTTCGACGACGTGTTGCTCGAGCCGGCGTACAGCAGCGTCATGCCGAACGAAGTCGCGGTCAGTTCGCAGCTGACCCAGCGCATTCCGCTGAATGCCCCGATCGTCAGCAGCCCGATGGACACGGTGACCGAGAGCGAGATGGCGATTGCCATGGCCCAGGAGGGGGGCATCGGCATCATTCACAAGAACATGACGCTCGAGCAACAGTCGCTGGAAGTCGACCGCGTGAAGCGCAGCGAGCACGGCGTAATTGTCGACCCGGTGACGTTGCCCCCGGAAGCAACGGTGGGCGAGGCGGCCCGCATCATGGACGAGCGAAACATCGGAGGAGTTCCGATTACGAAAGATGGGGTGTTGAAGGGAATCTTGACGCGCCGCGATTTGAGATTCCTCGAATCCAAGGAAAGACACATCTCAGAAGTGATGACGAAGGAGAATCTGGTCACCGCCAGCGAAGAAACCAGCCTGCAAGACGCGCAACGAATACTCCTGGAAAATAAGGTCGAGAAACTACTCCTGGTTGACGAATCATATGAATTGAAGGGACTCATCACGATCAAGGATATTGATAAGAACCTTCGCTACCCCTTGGCGTCGAAAGACTCGAGGGGACGACTGCGGGTGGGAGCGGCGGTCGGGGTTGAAGACCACGAACGAGTCGCCTGCCTGATCGAAAAGGGAGTGGATGTGGTGGTCGTTGATAGCGCCCACGGACACTCCACCAACATTGTGGAAACCGTCCGCGAAATTAAACGTCAATGGGACATCGACGTCATCGCGGGCAACGTCGCGACCGAAGAGGGGGCAAGGGATCTGGTTCGCGCGGGAGCTGACGCCGTCAAAATCGGCATCGGCCCCGGTTCGATCTGCACGACGAGAATCATCTCCGGCGTCGGTGTGCCGCAACTTTCGGCCATCGCACACGCAGCTCGAGCGGTGAAAGACACCAACGTTCCACTGATTGCCGACGGGGGAATTCGATACAGCGGAGACATAACGAAGGCGTTGGCGGCAGGAGCCCACGTAGTGATGTTGGGCGGACTGTTGGCGGGGCTGGATGAGAGTCCCGGCGAAATGATCTTGTTCCAAGGACGCAGCTTCAAGCGTTACCGCGGAATGGGTTCGCTGGGTGCCATGGTTGGGGGGAGCAGCGAACGTTATCGCCAGAGTGTTCCCGAAGGAGACACAAAGACATCACCGAAACTCGTTCCCGAAGGAGTGGAAGGTCGCGTGCCCTACAAGGGGCCGCTGCACCGCCTGCTCTATCAGCTCATCGGCGGCCTGCGGGCCGGCATGGGTTACTTGGGGGTCGAGGACATAGCAGAGCTGAGAACGAAGGCCCGTTTCATTCAGATTTCAGCGGCATCGGTTAGGGAGAACCATCCCCATGACATCGCCATCACACAAGAAGCCCCAAACTACACGGCAGAACACGCGCCGATCGAGATTCGCTAGCGCATCTGCCGTGCTGTCGGGATTACTGCTGGCCTCCTTCACTGCTGCGGCCGTTGCCGACGAGCAGGCGGGCGCCACGCCGGCAATCGAAGCCGCAGACCCGGTCGAAGACCTGCGGAATCGCTCGCCCGAGAACTACTGGGACGAGTTGAATGCCTTGTGGGACAACGTCAAGCCGGAAGAAGCGGTGCCGCAAACACCTCCCGAGCAGGATGGCCCGTTGGGCAACGCGCCGGCTCCTTTCCAATTGCCAATCGATGCCGACGTGGCGCAGCCGACTGCCCAGACACCCACCCGCGTGGCCGCGCATGCCGGGGCGTCGGTTCCGGTGCGTTACGCCGCCCAGCTGGGGCAGGAGACCCCGTCTCAACCGTACACCGAAGTGGTTCGCGATCCGAGCCAGCTGAAAAAGCTGACCGACATTCTGCCTTACGACGACTACGAACCGAACCCGGACATTCGGGACAGCGATGCCTGCGAGAACTTGTGTCCGCGTCCGGACGGATTGGACTGCAAGGTCTACGAAGATGGCCGGTTCCGGCCCGAGTGCCCGGAAGAGGTGCGCTTGAGCGAGGGCGCCTTCGAAGGCCGCCTGTTGCCCGAAACTGTCTTCACCTGGGAAGCTTCGAACCTGTACCACCAGCCACTGTACTTCGAGGACCCGCAGCTCGAGCGCTACGGACACACCCATGGGCACTGCGTCCAACCGTTCATCTCGGGCGGCCGGTTCATGACCCAGCTGATGGGACTGCCCTACCAAATGACGCTGCACCCGCTGTGTGCGAAGCGTTACACGCTGGGCTGGTACCGTCCCGGCGAGTGTGCACCGAAGCAGATCTACCAGATCCCGCTCAACCTGCACGCCGCCGCCGTCACCGCCGCGTTCTACACCGGTATGATCTACGCGGTGCCGTAACGGGGGAGTCAATCGCCACGGCAGAAGCTGGCGGTGTTCTCTGTGTCTCTGCAGTCTGTTCAACCACAGAGGCACGGAGCGGCCGTTCGGCCACAACCAATCAGGAGGGCGTCAGTCACCTCTCCCGCCTGTGGGAGAGGTCGGGCCTTTGGGCCCGGGTGAGGGTCTTCGGACCTTCATGAAGACCCCCGCCCGGACGCTACCGCGTCCGACCTCCCCCGCGCGCGGGAGAGGTGACCTTCAGCGTCTTCCCCTGGCCGTGAAAAAACTTGCGCAGACAACAAATCGCGGATTAGTAGTACAGAGAAGACAGGGCGGGTTGAAGCGGCACTCGCTTCGGCCCGGCTGGCCAGCGGGGACAAAAAGCTAGGTAGCACATACGAGCCGGCATTCTTGCCGTATCTTTCCTCGCCGTAATGATCGCTTCTCTTTCTCTGTGCCTCAGTGTCCTGTGGTTTGTTTGTCTTGGTAACCTGCATGCCTCGCTCCAACGGGGCTTGGAGGCACTCGGCGGCTAGGGCGTCGTTGTGTACAATGAGCTTGTCGGTGTCATCACAAGCAATACTTGTATTTCGTAGGACGACGAGCGGCCCATATGCCCAATCCAACATCCACCCGCCAATCGTTGGCGACCGGGCTGATTGACCGAGTCGACGCGCTGGCCGCCGATGCGCTCGAAGCGGGCCAGCCACTCGAAGTCGACCCGTATCACAGCCAACTGTTCGAGGCATTCGTGACGGCCGAGGGAGCCGGCTACCTCGAAGAGGACTCCGATCCCGACCTCTCGGCAGACGGCCTCTGCCGCGTTTTAGCCCAGCGCTGGGGACTGGCCGACGCCACACGCAACTCGTTCGAACAACAAACCCGGCTGCCCCAACAACAGTTGGCGCGGATGCGGATGTTGTGGTCGCTCATGCGGATGTGGATGGAGTGGAGCTACGCCTGGAAACGCTGGTCTGAGTTTCACTGACGGTACGGCTGGTCCACAGTTGAAGTGTGCTACTGCACTGAGCAGTGCCACAAAGCTCCAGACGGTTTCACCGGTTGCTCGTCGTACGGTGCGATGCCGCCGCAATAGGCCGTCACCGAAAACGGTGGGCGTTCACCCATGGCGCTGCGGCGGCGCTCACCCTGCCCTCTCCGCCAAAGCGTTCACGTTGATGCCAACGTCAGCCGTTCTCGATGCGCAAAAAAAATGGGCACCGGCATGATACCGGTGCCGCGAGGGAACAAGGTATTTCTTCGGCGTGCTGCGAATGCCGGCTAGTTGGCCGCTGCCAGGGTGGCTTCGCTCAGCTTGGCGTTGCGAACGGTCGAAGGATGGCTCACCCAGCGACCGACGCGGACTGCCGACGGAATTCGCACGGTGGGCTCGACAACTTTGGATCGCCTGGTCGGCGGCAGACTCGTCGTGCTGTCGTCGCGCTGCGGGATCGTGTCGTTGTACTCGTAGTTCGTGCGATCGATGCCTCCGCTGGCATCGTGTTCGAACATATCGCCCGAATTGTTATTGTTGTTGCTGGTACTGCTACGGCGAAACGGCACATCGCCTCCGCTGGCGGTACGGGGCGGTGAACTCGATTGCGCAGAGATCGGATCGGGCGTCGGGGTGGGAGCCAATGCGGTGGCCGTCGGCGTACCGAACGGGGCATACGCAATGGCACTGCCGATCGGAACCGTCCGCATGACGGTCACCGGCCGCTGCACGGTGATCTCACGACTTACGTAGCGCACCTTATTGACGGCCACCTTACGCGTCGTGGTCCGCGGCTCCATCCGCGTGACGTTGTAGGTCACCTTACGCGTACCATGTTCGGCAACGCGGCGCGTGTAGGGGACGGCGGTGGTGACGACGTTGGGGACGTACTGCCGGGTCGTACGATACCGCGGCGTGAACGCCTGCCGCATTTCGAAGCCGGTCCGGTTCATCCAGCCAAGGAGTCCGGGCCGGTTGTCATAGGCACACGGCCCCACGCGGCGGTTGGGAACGTAGTTGGTGACCCACCGGCCGTAGTCACGCTGCACCGTCTGGCACTGGGTGACGTTGTGGTAGGTAACCGTAGGCACGTCTGCAGTCCGCTGCTCGACGACGGGCCGATACTCGGTGAACTGCCTGTCTTCGTACTCGGTGTACGTTTCGGGGCGCTGCACGGTCTGCTTTTCGGCCCGAAATTCGGTGACCGGCACCGTTCGGTAGCAGAGCTGCGCGACGGGTTGAACGGGTTGAGCACACGCACAAGGATTGCCGCCGGGGTAATACTGAGCCGACGCGTCTTGCGCAGTCACAATCAAGGTGAGAACCCCCATTGCAGGGATCCAATACAACATCCTTCCAGACATGGGCACTTTCCTGTCAGAAACTGGGCTACTGAAGGAGCGGGTAAAGCGCGAGAGACGGGGATTGCGAACGTGACCTCCCTCCCTGGAGGAGACTTCCAATCGAGGTCCGCAAGCGAGGGGCGGAGATTTATCGAAATCAGAAAATCGGGTCAAGTCCGCACGCCGCCGGTGACGATAACAGACGATTCAGAGCTCGGAAACTGGCCGGCGCAGCGCCTCTAAATTCAAGTCCAACGCAGCTTTGCAGCGCGCGGCTGCAATCTTTACAAAATCTGCACACGCGACTGCGCAGCGACGCGCCTCATCCGCCTGACGATGCCGTCGCGACGCCTCGACGAAAGGTCTGCGCCGAGCGAAATATCTGCTCGAGCAGTCCCCGTTCGCTAAGCAGCCCTTCGCCTGGCGAATCCGACTCGATGATGCCGAAATCGGCTCCCTCGGTGCGCAGACTCAGCAGTGCTTCGAGTTTGGTCGCTTTGGCGTCGATACGGGGCATCGGCTGAATCAGTGCTGAAATCGATCGCCCGCTCAGTTCCAAGTCGATCGTTCGTATGTAGCCGTACCAGGCATCTTTCGAATCGGCTTGTCGTACCGGGACGCTGGTCAGCCCGTAGCGCCGCGCGTGGGCCAAGATGTCTTGGCGCGACGCGTCTGCCGAAACACCGAGGACCCGCCCGGCAGGCGTCATCGAGTCGGTGGCGGCTTGTCCGGCAATTTGCATCGTGCCGTTGATCAGCCGGCTCTGACCATCGGTCAGCAAGCCTTGTTCATGACCCCAGCTAAGCACCTGCACCAGACGCGCGCGACCGAGCACAACTTGCAGCGTGTTGCCGTCGGAATGGGCGATGCGTTCGACCAGACGCGCCAACCACACCAGGGGAATCGTGATCGGGCGAAATAGCCGGAAAAAGAACATGAAAAACCGCAGCTCGCGCCGCAGCAGGTGCAACGGGGAGCGGTAATACAAATACTTGGGTATCAACTCTCCGAAGACAAACACAACCGGCGAGACACACAACGTTGCGGCTATTTCCGCCCACCCCGCGCGGTTGGCGAGCACCGCGACCGTTGCCAACCCGATGGCGAGCGTTGTCAGATAGTTGGCAACGTTGTTGCCCACCAGCGTCGTCGCCACGAAATGATTCGGGTTTTCTGCGAACCACAGGAGCCTGCGGGCGATGGGGTCGCCCCCTTGCGAATCGATCGTCAGCCGCAAAAAACTGACGCGGTAAAACCCCGTCTCCGATCCGCTAAAGAACGCCGACAGCCGCAAACCGACTGCGAACAACAGCAGCGCTCCGCACAACGACAGGAATAGGGTCATTGTTGATCCGTCTGGACGATCAAGACTTTCAACTGGCCCGGACGAGGCGCGTCGATGACTTTGATGCTCAGGCCCTGCCATCGACATTCATCGCCAACGATTGGAATTCTTTCGAGTTCCTCGTGCAGCAGCCCGGCCAACGTCACCACGCCCTCCGATTCAGGTTCATAGTCGAGGTCGAGCCGCTTCGACAGGTACCGCAAAGTGGTGATGCCCTCGACGTGATAGCGGCTTGGTGCAATCTCCAATACCGGCTCGCGCTGCAGCAATCGTTTCGCACGGCTGGGAGTCGGCGTCAGCACCGTGTCGATAATATCCTCGTAAGTGACGATCCCGATCGACTCGCCATACTCGTTAACGACTGCTGCGACGCTGCAAAACTGGTCGCGCAGCAATTGCAGTGTGTAGGCCAGGCTGGAGCACCAGGGCACAAACACAACATCCTCGGCCGCTTCGTGCAGGTTCGTTTTCGGGACGTCAACGAAACTTGATAGTGAAACCGCGCTTTCGACTTCATCGGTTCCCTGTTGAACGATCAATACGTAGTCCCCCGGCACATCGCGATTGAGATCGTCGAGATGAACGGGGGCCGGCTGGCTGAAATACGTGCCACGCGGCCGCATGACTTCTTCGACCGAAATCTCGGACAAATCGAGAATGTTGTGCAACACTTGGCGTTCTTGTCTGGCAACGTCGGCCCCCAGCTTCGAGGTCTCAACCGCCCGTTCAAGATCCTCGGCCCGCAGTGCCGGCTCGCGATGAATGTGCGGCCAGATCGTCCGACGGATCATCCGCGTCACCCGGTTAAGCGGCGGCACGATGGGATCGACCACGCGAACAACAACTGCCAGCGGCCAACTGACGAGGGAAGCCAGTCGCAGCCGGGCGACGACGGCGAGACTCTTCGGCAGGACCTCGCCCAGTACGATAATCGCCAACAGGCACCCGATGCTGTACACGCCTGCCGCGCCGGCACGGCCCTGGCTGACGAGGTATTGCACGAAGACCACGTTGAGGGCGAAGTAGGCTAAGTTGATCACCAGATTCCAGAACAGGATCGCCGTTAGCAGACGATCCGGCTCGCGGAGCAACGCTGCCGCCATTTGCTCTGCAGGATTTCCGTTCCGCAAGCCGCGCAACTCGTCGTGCGAGAGATAGAACAGGGCGGTCTCGCTGCTCGAAAAGAAGCCCGATGCGAGAATCAGACAGATCATTGCCGCCATTCCCGGAAGCCAGGGGGCGGCCGATTGCAAAATTTCGCTCATCGCGTCCGGCCGACGATTCCGCCAGCTGCCGCAGGGCGAGAGCCAGAAGTACCGTCCATGAGGAGTTTAGCCCTTGTCGAGGGTTGTGCGTCCGAGAGCCACGTCAAATTCGCTGACCGCCGGGATCAGCATGGCCAGCGTCGCAAATCCATAAGCCGCTCCTATCGCCAGGCAAACACCCAACGTGCCGTCCAACAGAAACTCCGTGATCGCATAGAACGTCAGGAACGGGAGCAATCCGGCGGCCAGGGTCAAGGCGTTGGACGGGTTCTTGTGAGTCAGCGAAGCCCACAATCCGAGGCTGCCCGCTCCGATAATCAGCAGGAACCCGGGCAGTTGCAGCATGAATGAGGTCCGGGTTTCGACGAGCAGAATCATGAAGATGAACACGCCGATCGACAGAAAGAAGATCGTCCCCAGGCTGTTGGCAATCGCCGCCCTCGAACTGTCGTAACTCAATCCTGAATGCAGGCCCAGCATAGTCGTAAAGGCCAACAACACCAGGAATCCAATCACCAGATACACGAGTTGTTCCAGCGTGATGCCGCCGGTGAAAGCGTAGTAGCCGACCAGCAACAGGGGAATGATGATCAGCTCTTTGGTGTTGTACAGAATGCCGCCCAGCTTCCCGAAAATGAACTCGCGAGCCGTGACGTCTGTGACCAGCAGCAATTCGAGTGTCTTGCCGTCGCGTTCCGACGTCAGCGATGTGACCGCTTGCGAATTGATAATCATCAGGCTGATCAGCGTCAGTCCGACGAAGGCAAACCCGGGAGCCGAGACCATTCCCAGCACCAGTGTCTCGTCTCCGGCAGGCCGTGCAAAATAGAACATGGCAAACGCCGCGACCACAACATATGCCAGCTTGATCACGAAGACTTTGCGGCCGTAAGCGCGGGTACGAATCTCACGCCAGATGACAGGGTTCTCCCACACCTCGCGGACCGCGCCGGTTTTGGTTTCCGTCTGTTGTTTGTCGACCTGCACCTGTTGAAAAACCGACTTCGACGGGTTCCAGATTCGCAGCCGCAAGATGGTTGCCAAATTGAGTAGCAGAGCTAGTCCGGAGAGCGCCAACACCGAACCCAGCGCCGAGTGTCCAACTCCCGTTTGAGGTTCAGATCCGAGCGGGTCGAGTACGCCCATCAGGGCGCGATAAGGATTCAGCTGCGCGATGAACTTGCCCGCGGCAGAATCTGTGCCAGCCAAAACGACCGCCGCCTCCACCGTCCCTAAGAACAGCACAACGCCGATCACGCTGATGGCCAGTGTCTGAAACGTCTTCTCTCGCCAGAAGGCGACGAGCGAACCCCAGCTGCCGGCAACAAGCGCCGTCGCGGCGCAAAGTCCCAGCGCCCAGCCGATCTGATCGAGGGACACGCCGCCCAACAGTTGAAGCATGACGAACACGGGTACGGAGGTGGCCAGCAGCACTCCGACCAGCAACAGGCTGGCCAACAGCTTTCCCAACACCAGCTCGCGATCTCTGAGATCGGTCATCAGCAGCAATATTAGAGTCTGCCGGTCTTTCTCCTGAGCGACGGCGCCTGCTGCCAACAACAAAGCAAAGAATAAAACCAACGTGAGTTGGACAATCGAAAAGATCTGAAACGACAGCGTACCGAAACCCGCTGCGTCGCCCACGTTGCGAATTTCCTGCCAGCCGAAAGTCGTCACGCGGGTCGTGTACATCAGCAGAAACAGCACCGCCACATATCCTGAGCGAAGCAGATAGTGGCGGAACGACCGGGGCGAGGTCAGCGCCTCTCGGCTGAAGATCGGACCGGCTAACAATGTGGTTCCTCCGTTGCCGTGTGAAGACCGGCTGACTGCAGTTTTGATCGAAAGGCTTGTGCACCGAGTCGACAGAGCGGCGCGCGACACATTAGTGCACGACGCATCCATGATAATATGTTGGCCTCGTCCTCCGAAACTCCGACGACGTCGAACACGGTTGCCCGGAGGGGAACGGGACTGGGCATCGCAGCAGAATTCACGTGGATCCGATCAGTTCATCGGCTCCCTGCCCCCTCAAGTCGGCCGCCACGTCACGGCCGACCTGCTGGGCCGCGGATATGGGTCCGGTGAGTGAGGCGGAAATCCGCTGACGGCCGTCGGCACTCAGCACCACCGCGGCCAACGTCAGCCGATCGTCGTCGATCGTTGCCGCCGCCCCGACAGGAGCATGGCAGCCCGCCCGTAAATTGTTCAGCAGCGCCCGTTCAGCGGCGGTTGCCGCACTTGTCGGTTGATGATCCAGTTCGCCAAGCAGCGAGAGCATGTGCTCGTCATCTTCCCGGCACTCTAGTCCGAGTGCCCCCTGCCCGACCGCTGGATAGAACTCTGGCGTGCTGAACGTCGAAGTGATGCGCTCGGCAAGCCCCAGCCGCGTGAGCCCCGCCGCTGCCAATACCAACGCATCGTAGTCACCGTCGTCGAGCTTTCGGAGCCGGGTCTCGACGTTGCCGCGAACGTCCAACAGTTGAAGGTCGGGCCGCATGTGCAACAGTTGAGCGCGACGCCTCAGGCTTCCCGTGCCGACACGTGCACCTTCAGCGAGATCGCTCAGACCGGCGCCCTCAGTCGCAGACGGCAACACCAGGGCGTCGGTCACTGCGCCTCGTTCGGGGACCGCGGCCAGCGTTAAACCTGCTGTTGTATCGGTGGGTAGGTCCTTGAGGCTGTGAACGGCCAAATCGGCGCGTCCGTCAAGCACGGCGTGTTGGATCTCTCGCGTGAAGACGCCAACTCCGCCGAACTGTGGCAGCGAACTCTGGTGGTCTCGATCGCCCACCGTCGACACATGGACCAATTCGACCTGGGTTCCCGACCCTGCCGCCCGAATCAGGCTCGCCACGTGGTTCGCCTGCCACAGCGCCAGTTGGCTGGAGCGGGTTGCAATGCGAATCGTTCCCGCCGTCACGAAGTTGCCTCGGGCTCTTGTGGTTCGTGTTCGAGCGCGGGACGAACCGCATTTCGCCGCACGGCCGATTCGGAATCGGAGAACCGCTTGGCCATCTCCTGTTGCAAGAGTTCGGCGGTGACCACCTGTTGAGGGGGAACCAGCACTCCGCACGACAGGCAGAACTGAAACGCTTGATCGATGGTGATGTCCACGTCGACGACCTGGCTGCGGGGCACGTTGACCGTGAATCCAGTCATCGGCATGGGCGAAGTTGGCATGAGCACGCTGACCAGCGGTTCGCCGGCTGCGGTTGTCACTTCCAGCAAGCTGTCACCGGTGACAAAACCCAGCGACCAGACGCCGCGGCGCGGGTATTCAAGCGCAACCACGCGATTGTATTCGATCGTCCGTTCGGAAAAGAAAAAGTCGGTAACCTGCTTCACCGACGAGTAGACGTTACTGACCACCGGCAGCCGGCCGAGAAACACCGTTTCTACCTTGTGCACGGCCCATGACCCCAGGCGGGCGGTCACGAATCGACCCAGGAAGTACAACAGCACAATCACGACCAACACAGCCAGTGAACTCAGATAGAACTGGCTTTGGAAGTATCGCGCGGTAACGAGTTCGCGGTAGACGCCGATGGACGACGTCGGCATCTCGGCTGGGCCGACCAGCCGTGAGGCCTGCAGGTAGTCGACGTAAGGCACGGCCCTGTTGCGCAGAGGTACGTAGATCTCGTCACGTCGATCCCCCAGCAACGCCGCAACCCTCTGTTGGGCCAGGCTGAGTGCCGCATGGTCGATCAGAACCTGTAGATCCGCAGGGTCCAAGTCTGATGACACCCCGCCGGCCAGATCGGCTACGGATCGCAACCGGTTGAGTTCCTGCTTCACGTCGTCGCGCAGGGCACTCGTGACACGATAGTTTCGTGCACAGACCTCCAAGGGCGGGCGATTCGAGATGATTTCCAGGTCTTCGGTCGGCACAGAGCGGTCGATGAACTGGGCGATCGTGACTCGCACACCGCTACTGGTGGGGTAGATGAAATAGTCATAAACGACGCCGCCGATCCACATCAAAATGACGACCGTCAAGATGGGCGGCAGGCTAATCGCCAGCCCCTTCAAGAAGAATTGGGTCGGTGACCGCCGGCTCTTGGCCGATTTGTCGAGGCCGTCACTCATGCGGGCGCGGGCCTTTGCTGTGGTGTGTTCTGGTGGCCGTGGTGTATGAGGGCTCTAGCCGCAACGGCAACAGCCACGCGGTGGGCGCCGGCGCGTAGAAGTGACTTGGCTGCTTCCTGGGAAGTTGCCCCGGTCGTTAGCACGTCGTCGACCAGTAGAACCGCGGCGCCTGAAAGATCCTTCCGTCTGCGCGCCCGGAACGCGCCACGCAAATTGGTCCGTCGACGGCTGGCGGGCAAACTCGCCTGTGCCGGTGTTCGACGAACCTTCGAGAGTATAGGTCCGCCATAGTCACTCCGCAAGGTGTCCGCCAGCGTGCGGGCGAGTATCTCGGAAGCCTGATGAGGATGACGCCAGCGCTCTGTCCAGTGATGAGGCACAGCCACGATCAGGTCGCAACGTAGCCGCACAAGGTCCGCCTGCCGTTGCCGATGCAGCAGCCGACCCAGAGCCGCTGCGAGCGGTCCGCCGCCGGGATGTTTGGCCCGCAAACAAGCCCGCCGCAACTCGTTCTGGTAAACACCCAAGCAGACCACGGTCTCGAAGGCGAAATGGTCTCTGCGGCAGTGAATGCAGCCAGCCGTTGTGTCGGTATGCGGACCGCTGGGCGCACCGCAGCGCAGACAAGGTCGCTCGATGAGCGAGGCCAGCGCTGCCAGGCACATGTCGCACAACCGACTGCCCGACGACCCGCCCGCACTCTCATCAACGAGTTCCGCCGAGCAGTTGCAACAAACCGGAGGATAAACGAAGTCGACTCCGGCGCGAGCGAACTCGCGGACACCGGCTGCGGAGCTTCGAGCAAGGCGACTGAGCGTCTGTACGACCGCCACGATCTGGATCCGTATGCGAGATTTGCACAATTGTCCTGCCGTCTATACTACTGAACTTTCAAAGATGAATTCAGGTGTAATTCAAAACAACGACTTGCGTCTCGAGGCAGCGTGGGTCGCGCACCTGCTTCGGGCTGGGACGTTGCTCCAGGGTGAATCGGTGAGCCGGCAATGATGGAACGGACGGTTGTCGTAGGCGGCGGGCTGGCCGGGTTGGCCGCTGCCGCCGCTCTCGCCCAAAGGGGCCGCAAGGTCACCCTCTTGGAGTCGCGTTCCCGCTTGGGCGGCAGGGCAGGTTCGTTTGTTGACGGTACAACCGGCGAAGTCATCGACAACTGCCAGCATGTCAGCATGGGGTGCTGCACCAACCTGGCTCATTTCTGCGAAGCGGCCGGCTTGCAGGAATGCTTTCGCCGTGAGCGAACACTGAACTTCATCGGACCGGACGGTGGAATCCATCGTTTCTCAGCCGGACCGCTGCCGGCGCCGTTGCATCTGCTGCGCGGTTTGCGGCGAATCGGCTATCTCTCGGCTGGCGACAAATGGCAACTGGCGCGAGCCATGCAGGCTTTGGCGAGAGAAGATCGCTCCCCAAATCATCGCCAAACCTTTGCAGCATGGTTGCAAGACCACGGGCAGTCGCCGGCCCTCGTCGAGAGATTCTGGCGCGTCGTTCTCGTGAGTGCCTTGAGCGAATCTCTCGATCGCATCGCCGTGCCGGCCGCTCGCAAAGTGTTCGTCGACGCGTTTCTCGCGCATCGTCGCGGCTGGGAAGTCTTGATTCCCACCGTGCCGCTCGATGAGCTGTACGGACGCCGGGTGCGCAAATGGCTTCAAGCCGATGGTGCCATCGTGCGGCTGCAAGCCGGCGTTGAGCGACTCCATCACAACCACCAGCGGATTGAATCGGTCGAACTTCGCGACGGTGAGACGATTGCAGCCGACTGGTTCATTCTGGCTGTTCCGCATGACCGGGTGGGACAACTGCTTCCGCCCGAACTACGGGAACATCCACAGCTCGCCGGACTCACGCAACTCGAATCGGCTCCCATCTCCAGCGTGCACTTGTGGTTCGACCGCGAGATCACCTCGCTGCCCCATGCCGTGCTCGTCGAGCGGCTGAGTCAATGGATGTTCAACCAAAGTGTGCTCAGACCGAACGGCGGCGACTCGACGCGGGAGCAGACACGTTCGACATCTGCGGATGAGCACGGCAGACGGTTCGCATATCAGATCGTAATCAGCGCCAGTCGCAACCTGACGGAACGCACGAGTGCGGAAACAATCGCGGAAGTCGTGCGTGAACTGGAGGGCATCTGGCCGGAAGCCAAGCGTGCCGAACTGCTGCACTCGCGATTGGTGACCGAACACAAGGCCGTCTGCTCTCCGCTGCCTGGAGCGGAGGAACATCGCCCCCCGCAGCACACACCGCTTGAGAACCTGCAACTGGCCGGTGATTGGACAAGAACCGGCTGGCCTTCGACGATGGAAGGGGCGGTTCGCAGCGGATATCTCGCAGCCGAGAACATTCTGGCGGCGGCTGGAGAGCCGGAACGGCTGGTGCAACCCGATTTGCCGGTCGCCTTTCTGTCGAGAGTGCTGTTGGGTCTGTAAACTGTTGCATCGGCCACAGGTTCGCTGGGGGGGCATCACGACTCAATGCGTCGGCTCGTCACCATCATCATGCTGCTGTTGATGCTGACCGTCATCGGTACAGTCGGGTTCCGTATCGTGAGCGGCGGGGCGCCCTGGATTGATTGTCTGTATTTCACGGTCATTACGTTAACAACGGTGGGCTATGCCGAGCACTTTCCACTCGACGACACAGGCAAGCTGTTCGTCATCGTGTATCTCGTCGCGTGCTTGGGGATCTTCACTTACAGCGCATTTCAGCTCGGACAATGGGTTTACAGCGCGCAGCTTTTGGCCATTCGGGAGAGGCGTCTCATGCAGAAATCAATCGCGGACCTGTCCGGGCACTTTATCGTCTGCGGCTGCGGCCGAATGGGGCAGACGATCTGCCGCTTTCTACAAGACCGGGAGCGGCCGTTCGTCGTCGTGGACGTCAACGACGACCAATTCGTGCATTTGTGCCAAGAAGAGGGTTGGCTGTACGTGGTCGGTGACTCTACCGACGATGAGGTGCTCCGCTCCGCAGGAGTCGAACGGGCGCAGTCCTTGGCTTCCGTTCTGCCAACCGATGCAGACAACGTGTACGTTGTTCTCTCCGCACGCCTGTTGGCTTCCAATCTGCAAATCATCGCGCGGGCCAGCGACGACAAGGCCGTCGAAAAGATGGAGCGCGCCGGGGCCAGCCGCGTGGTCAGCCCGTTCAGTTCCGGCGCCGTCAAGATGGCGCGGTTCATGTTGACTCCCAGCATCGAAGACTTTCTCGAAATCGCCGACTCGCAAGGCAACGAGCTCGAGTTGGCCGACGTACAAATCAGCGAAGGCAGCCCGTACGTCGGCAAACAACTCAGCGACACCGATCTGCGGGCCCAAGGCGTGATGGTCATCGGCATCCGCCGTGCCAACGGCGAAAGACTCATGCCTCCTCCCGGCTCTGCGGTGCTGCACGTAGGCGATTCCCTGTTCGCCTTCGGCAGCGCCAAGGCGGTCAACTCGATGATCGGCGACACCACACACGAAGGTTGATTGCAAGGACCAACGGAATCTGTCCGAATGGTCGCATAAGTTTAGGAGGCGAAAGTCATGCCTGGAAAAAACGCGAGTCCGGGTTGGCTGCTCGAGACCTTCGATGAACTGGTGCCCGAGGGAGCCAATAAGAAGAGCATGTTTGGACACCCGGCGATGTGGGTCGGCGGCAACATGTTTGTCATGCTGGTCGACGACGAACTTGGCGTTCGACTTGGTGACGAGCACAAACAAGAGTTCCTCGAACTGCGAGGCGCCGTAACGTTTGAGCCGCGGGGAAAGTGCAATTTCCACGGGATGGTCCGCGTTCCCAAGAGCAAGCTCAAAGACAAAACCTTCCTGAGGAACTGGGTCGAACGAGCCTTCTTGCACACCGCGTCGTTGCCTCCCAAGCCGAGTGGCGGTGCGAGGCGTGCCGCCGGCAGCAAGTCGAAATAACACACTTGGTCATCTGTCGTGCTGCACGGTCGATGTGGTCCCGGCCGATTCCAGAAGTTCAGATGAATACGGCTGGAACGTCGACGATTCGGCCGCTTCGTATAAGCCGGCGCCGGCACCCGCTTGCGTGATCCGACGGCCGAGCGAGTCAACGCCGCGCCGCAGGGCATCGGCGGCCGGGTTCGACCGGTAAGACATCGCCTTACCCGCCGTTCCCATCAGCATCGCCGGCAGGAAGACGAGATCGCCGATTAGTGTTGTCGTCAGCAGGGCCAACATCAGCCAGGCGAAGCGCTGGGTTGGCACGCAGCCGCTGATGCTAAAGACCAACATTCCCAAGCCGCAGATGAGTGTGGTCTGGGTCATGGCCCGCGCACAATGGCGGAAGCAGAGCCGGACCGCTTCCGCCGGTGTGTGGCCGTTTCCCGATTCGATGCGATACCACGTGAGAAAGTGCAGTGTGTCGTCGACGGCGATTCCCAACGCAACGCTGGCCGTCATCATCGCGCCGATGTCGACGGGAATCTGTAACCAGCCCATCAATCCGAAGACTACCACGGTGGGATAAACGTTAGGCAACATGGCGAACAGCCCGGCTCGCACGCTTCGCAGCAGAAACATCATGGCGATCGCCACGAGTCCAAACGCCGTCAAGAAGCTCTTGAACAAGTCTTCCAACAAGATGCGTTGGGCCCGAGAGACAACCGGCATGATGCCGGTGTACTCAGCGTGAATCGTCGGTTCGCCGTCCCCGTTGAGTTCCTCGAGAACGGGATCGACGCGGTGCTCGAGTCTGTCGAGAACCCCGGCGTAATCGATCCCCGCCAAAGCCGAGACGCGCCCGCTGACCCGCCAACTTTGCCGCGACTCGCTGTCGGCCAGATAGTTCTTCTGCTCCAAGTCGGCTTGGATTCGCTGCAGTTCTTGTTCGCGTCGGAGACGAAGTTCCTCTTCGTACTTCTCGCGCATCAGCTGTTCTTGGCGTCTGCGTTCCTCTTCGAACTGTTGCAAAAGTTTGGGGTCGTTGCTCGCCGGAATACGGGCAGCCACTCGCTGCACCGGGGGTTGATGCTGAGTTGCCGCAATTGCATTGGCGTTGTCGGGGTTGTCTGTACCCGGTTGCGGCAGTTCCTCGGGTGCAAACGTCGCCGCCGACAGCACGCCGGCGATGTCGCCAACTTCACTAATCTCGCGCTCCACCCGGCGGACGACGTCCAGACGATCGAGAAACGGCAGCTCGTTGTCGGTATCGAAATGCAAGATCACCTCAGCGGGAACCAGCGGGCCCAACTGCTGCTCGAGCAGCCGATAGTCGCGCGCGATGCGGCTCTCGGGGAGAAACAGGCTGTCGAACGACATCGACGCTTCAATGTTCAGCAGCCCATACGCGGTCACTGCCGTGATCAGCAGGAACGCGACCGTCACACGCCCCGAATACCGCGCGACCCACTCGGCGACGCGGTCCCAGAATCGATCGAGGCGGTCGGCGTCGTCCATGAATTCGACATCAGAGGGGGCCGGACGTGTCGTCTGTTCGTCCTGTCCTCGCGAAGCCTTTGCCCCCAACAGCTTTGACCTTGGAAACGGCCGAGCGACCATTACTCCAGGCAGAACTAGAAACAAAACACCGATCGTCGCCACAATGCCGATGACCGAAAGCACCCCGAACCAGTAGATGGGCTCGATGTCGCTCACCACCAGTGACCCCAGGCCGAACGTCGTTGTCAGCGCCGCCATGGCGCAGGGTCGCCAGCCGCTAGCCAGAGCCCGCGATGCCGCGCCGGAAGAGCCGTGTCGCCGCGATTCGTCGAAGTAGTAATTCACAAGGTGCACGCCCGCCGAGACGGTCAGCACCAGCACCAGCGGCGGCAGAATGATCAGCACGGCACTCATCCGGACACCGAAGGCGTACATGCCGGCCAGCACCAGCACTTCTCCGAAGACCGCCGTCGTCAGCACAACCGCGGTATAAGCGTGTGAGCGCAGACACCACAGACACAACAAAGCGGAAATAATCGTTGAAGGAATGCTCAGCACGTTGGCGGCAAAAGACGCTTCGGTATCGAGGGTTCCGCCTTCGACAGGGGGACCGGCCAGGATCAGCTCCTCAGCGGCGAGCCCGGTGGCGCGACTGACTTCGTCGACGACCAAAGATGAGCTTTGAACCCTTGCGAAGACTCCCTTCTCTGTGAGCGCAACCACGGCGCAGCCGGAGAGGCCGTCGCTACCGACCAGCGACTCGCTCAACCGCTCCAGCGCCTCATCCCGGGGCAACTGCAATGGTCCTTCGGTCATTTCGCGAAGGACGGCGTAACTGGTCGTGGTCCGATCGAGCAAGGCAGCATCGGCCGCCCGCGACCAGTTACTCGCAATGGCATCGAACGCTGCTTGGACGGCCTCCAATCGCGGATCATCGACCGTGCAGCCTTCCCAACTGACGACAATGAAGTCGCCGCTCTCGAAATCGTCGATGAAACCTGTCAGCGATTGCCGTTCGGGCATCGACTCCGGCAGCCACCGCGAAGGCAGCGTGAGCATGCTGTTGGACGTCATGTGGGCCGCATAACCGATCAGCGGCAATAAACAGACAATCATGATGACTGTTGCCAGGAATCGACCCCGGTAGCCTCGCTCCACCTCGGCCAACTCGTATTCTCGGGCGATCCCATCAGGCTGCTGGCGCGATGTGCGGACGGACCCCGCCCGTCGTGCTGACTGCGGAGTTGCCGATCGCGGTGATTCGCTAGTGGCCAGCAGCAGCACTGCCCTGCGGCGGTCTCGGGAGCTTCTGGACTTGAACACGGGATCCGGTCCCTGACTTAGTCAGCATGCGGGTGAATCTTGGGAGCAATCGTGTCGCGGTACGGTATTGTTGCGTGGTGATCGCATTTGGTCGCACGGTTACGAGTCAGCACTTTCGGTCTCGACCAGCGCGCTCGATGTCTGCGCTGGTCGTTCGCCAGCGGCATCAATCACTTGCGGTGGCGTCCACTCGGGCAAGTCGGCCAGACCGCCTCCACAGTACGTGTGATGCCAGAGCTGGGTCGCGATGACGCCGGTCAGCCCCATGTCGTGCATCAATCCGCTGAGCGACATCCGCCTGCTGCGGCGGATCGTCTCGCGAGCGGCCTGAATGGCGGAAGGCTCGAAGTAGCCGGTCGCGCGGAGCGAATCGTCGCTGAGAAGCTGGTCGACCCAAGCCGGTCGATCGTCTGCCAGGAACGTGCGCGAAAAATCCGCGATGAACATCGTTTTGGGCCGCCGCGCAATCGGTCTCGGCAAGGCCCGGCCGGCAAGCTGCCGCAAAATCCACTTGTCCTGCAGGCGCCGGAGCTTGAAACTGGGCGGCAACTGGGAGCAGAACTCGACGACTCGCTCGTCGAGAAAAGGGAACCGGCCCTCGGTCGAACCGTTCCGCAACGAGCGGTCTCCCTTGGCGGCCAACAACATTCCCGAGAGCATTACTTTGTGTGCCGCATACAGCGATTGATTCAACGGATGCCAGCGTGCCATGCGATCTTTGTTGACGGGCACTTCGTCGTACGCCGAATAGTCGCCGAGCTCATCCCACATCGATTGCGAGTAGAAAGACTCGCGGGACAGCGCCATCATTTCCCAAGTCACCTGCTGGGCCGTGCGTACCCCGTTCAATGCCTCATAGCGCGGCAGGTGCGGCGCACCGCCGGCGATCCGCGAGAACACGCGCGTCCGCAAGAAGTCGTTCAACGGCTTGCCCGACCTGAGCACCCACGGATGCACCTTGAACCAGGTGTAGCCGGCCAACGCCTCGTCCGATCCTTCGCCTGTCAATGAGACGGTGATCCCATTGGCACGAACTTCGTGGGCCAGCCGGATCATGCAGGCGGCCGACGTGTCGAACACCGGGCCTTCCGCGGCGCGAATCAGTTCCGGATAGGCATTGGCGATGTCACGTGAGTGCATGCTGACGCTGGTCAGCGGTGAGTCGAGCAACCGCGCCGCTTCGACGGCCTGAGATTCCTCATCGTTCAGCCCGGAGCCTTTCAGACTGATCGTGAAGGAGGGGACCGCATGTCCGAGTTCCTGCGTCGAGAGTCCCAATACGGTCGTCGAGTCGAGTCCCCCGCTGATGTAGCAGCACAGCGGGACTTCTCCGACCAGTCGCCGCCGCACCGCGCCGCGCAACGTCTCCTCGAATTCGTCGACTGCGTCTTGTGCGCTGCCGAATCGGCGCTCGTCGCCCGCGTCGGGAAAATCGAGGTCCCAATATTTGCAGAGATTGACCTCGCCGTCGCGGATTCGCAGAAAGTGGCCCGGCGGAATCGAAGAGACGCCATCGAAACAAGTCCGAGCATTGGGCAGCGCAAAGAAGTTGAAGAAGTAGTCGATGCCGCGGCGATCGGGCTGGGGGTTGATCAGTCCGGAGGCGAACAGCGCTTTGGCTTCCGACGCCCATAGCAGCCAGCCATCGGCCCGGGCGTAGAACAAAGGCGAGATGCCCACACGGTCGCGGCCCAGCAGCAGTTTTCCATCGGCGCGGTCCCACAACGAAACGGCGAACTGGCCGCGGGCGTCGTCGAAAACCGCGTCGCCGTGATCTTCGTACAGATGGACCCAGGCCTCGGTGTCGCAGGACGTTTCTAAGCGGTGCCCGCGGGACAGCAATTGTTTTCGCAGTTCGGGATACTCGAACAGCTCTCCTTCGTAGGCAACCCACACGTCGCCGGTCTCGTTCGCCAAGGGTTGCCGGCCGCCGGATACGTCAATGACCGACAACCGCCGCACGCCCAGCGCCACTCCCGCTTCGATGTGGACATGTTCATCGTCCGGCCCCCGATGGGCCAGCGCGCCGGTCATGGCCAACAATCGTTGCCGCGGAAACATCCGCCGTCCGGTGAGATCGACGGCGCCGGCAATCCCGCACATCGCTGTCCTCCGTCCTGAGAATCTCTGGTGTCAAATCAAGCGGCTAGTCGAAAAACGTGCGATGCACGCCCAGTTCGGCGTACAGGTCGTCGAACGCACTCAGGTCGAGATGAATGTCGTGAAGGCGAGCCTCCCGACCGCAATCATCGAGCATGCGGTCCGCGTTCGGAAAACCGATCTGCTTCAGCATGGCCCGCCAGATTTCCAGTTCGGCATTGGCAAACCAGGCAGCCGGCTCGGGCAGGATTTGCAAAAAGAACTGTTTCTCGCGTCGCGTCAAACTGTGGAAGACGGCAGCCCCGATCGTCTTGAAGACTGCATTGTGTGCAGATTCGTCCCGGCGATGGATTTCGGTCGTGATCCGGTGCAGCGGTTGGATCGACTCGGCCGTCGACAGCAGCTTCAAATAGTCGCTGACCATCACCTCCGACACCACGGCGCAGGCGGTTTGGATCAGGATCTTTTTCCACGGCTCGACGTGCTGCTCCTGCAGGCGTTGCATCATCTCGACCAGATGAAACTTCGGCAGTGACAGCTTCTTGATGCCCCGATGCTGCCGCGTGACCCGGCAGGCGTTGACGATCAACAGAATGTGATAAGACTCGTCGACCAGCGCCTGCGAGACTGCTTGGCGATAGTCTTCATGCTTCAGATCGGGTAAGTCTCCATCGATGACGTGCATGCAGGCGGGCGAGACGATCTTTGACTCAATGGCAACCGTCTTCTCGTTGTACGCCAGCCAACCGCAGGTGAGCGCCTGCCGGCGGTACTCCTCAGGTGCGCGCTCGAAGTCGGGGTGATCGCGGAAGGGCAACAGCTCGCAGAGAAAGTCCGGCTTCGCGCTGTCGAAGAGACCTTCGATGCGCGGTTCGGGCTTCTTGACGGCAGCCCGCTGCTCCCAGCCATCAGCCAGCCGCGAAAGCGTCTGAATCAGCGCAAGGCCGTGCCAAGCACAGTCCATGTGCGATTCGAGATTGGACGACTCGGCCCCCGAGGCGAACCCTTCGCCCTCAAGATCGATCGACATCCTGGTAGATCCTTCTTCGTGTCCCTTACGCGCCGTCAATCCGCCCATGATGGCAGGGGCTTGAAGTCACATCGCTCTGAACCCGGTGGCCATGCGTACCACACGTAGTGACAACAGGCCGTCACCAGCAATTCGACGTGTCGAGTTTGGTCTGAGAAATGACGTCAGCTTCCAGCTATCCCCGCACCAATTCCACACCTCGCACCCCAGATGATCAAGGTATACATGTGCGAAATCAAGAAAAATAGGTAGATTGACCAGCATGCGGCGAGCCGGTCGTGCAGGCTGGATCGCTTGGGGACTTCGCATGATTCTCCCGCAGCCGATCAGCTCCGCCTAATCGCCCGAGCGTGTCCCAACCGAGTGGCATTCGCGGCATCGCGGAAGGGCCCCTGGAATTTGATCTACGCCGCCGGAACCCGTCCTTAATTGGCGCTCCTTCGGATGCGCGCGCAACAAAGCGCCTTGCCTGTCTACGTCTACACTATTGCTGTTTTCCTCGGGTTTCAGGGTAATACTGTAGACGGAGTGAAGGATTTGGTGTGTTGGCCGTCGGCGTGCCGAGATTCGACTGACTTTCGGAAGAGCATTCGAGTCGAGCTTGCCAAGGCCCGCCGGCTCGCCCGCCAGTGCGAGCGATCCGTTCCATCGAGAAGCATCTCGTTTCATGGACGTATTATACCACGCCCAGAGACAACCCCGACCGACACACCACGCTGCTCTTTTGCGCATACACAATGGGAACGAAGATCTTCTGTGGTCAGATGGTCGGTTCCTCGACCAAGGAACCGGACGCGTGCATCGGGTAGGTCGTATTCCTGCCAAGCAATCTCAACAATCGGTCCGAGTGGGATGATCCGCTGATCCGAAAGCTGACTGTTCGGCAACGTCCCGGGTCGCGACGTTCCGCTTTTGGCAGGAAGGGCTACGACCGGAACATCGTTGAATCTCGCACACTCTCCGGGCGGTTACCGCTTGCGACGAATCACGTGAACTGTCACAGGTTGCTCGACCTCTTCGAACGTGATGCCGAATTCCTTCAGGTACCAGTCCCTTGCGAGTTGAAGTGACTCGTCGCCTGCGAACCAAGGGCTATCAGTTGCCACCAGGAACTCAGGCTCAACAACGTTCTTGCGATAATCTTGATAGGTGCCATGCTCGTCTTTGTTGTAGGCGGGCGGGTGGGGCAGGCCCGTCTTGTTGACAATCCACGGTTTGTCGGCTGCCAGGTCTTGGTGGTCAATGAAGACGTTGAAATCGGCAAACAGCTCGTGCAACGGCGCGGGACGCAGTTTTGCACCGATTCCGGGCCGGACATATCCCTTCATTTCGACGCCGCCCTCGACGACATAGGGCACAGGGGGGGCCACGCGCTGCCAGGGTTTGAGTGGCCGCCCATCGTGCCTGGCAATCCACGCGGTACGGGTCTCTGGCTGATCCACACACTCCAGGTCAAATTGACTCAAGACGACGCTCAGCCATTCTTGCCAGGGTGTTCCATCGGCATAGACAAGATCCGACCGAGGAATGATGAAGTCGTGAAACTCCCTGGGGACTCGCCACGTACCGTGGCGCAGTTCTCCGCCTTTCGCTGCCGCTCGCAACCGTATGAAATGCGAGAGGTCCATCGGTTCGTGTTGGTCGCGATCGAGCGGCACGACCCAGTACTTTCCATCGGGGGTCTGCAGAGGCCATTGGTTGGCGAATGTCTTTCCATGCTCCCGGCGTAGCAAGGCGGCCTGACGGTTGATGGGCGCCTGCTGCAGCCGTGCTCCCATGGTTTGGACGTATTGCCTCCATGCCAGGTTCGTATTCTCATGCGGCCCACCGTATCGAACGTTCTGCGTTTTCGGCGGCTCGTAGTTGCTGATCGCGTCTGGAACTTTTTCGTTGACCGCAAAGAACATCTCCATCAGTCGTTCGCCGCTGCGCCTGTTCATTCGCTCGAAACGTCGTGGCAGTCCAGACTTCTCGTCAATCCAGACATCGTCAATTCGATCTCCTTCGATGTGTCTGATTCCGCGAACGATGCGTCCGTCTTCGTTGCGCGTGCCTAAATCTCGTTTCTTGAGCGACGGTCGTTGCAGCAGCGCCAGGTACTCGCCCAGCTGCATGAACCGACTCACCCCATCTTTGCTGTGTCCGCCGGTGTAGACGTACGTCAGATCTGCGTCTGCCTGGTATTCTCGCGATTCACCCCCCCGGCGGATCAGTACCACCGCACCACGACGTGCGTACGACCGCGGCGTGCCGTCCGGTTCATTCCAGAACCAGGCGTCAATGGCGTGCTTCGCGGGGATGTTCTGCTCGGGCGCGGGTTTTTCAAGAGGCCAACGGCGAACCAACTCGCGCGTCCAGCCGGTCGTGTGAACCGTGTCCGCCTTGGCCAAAGCCTCCAGCATCCGCGCATAGACGCTCGCGGGACGCCACAACCACCATGCCAGAACACAGAGCACGATGGTCGCAGCTGCCAATCCAACCTTGGCAGAGGGGCCGACACGACGCCGAGATCTGCGACGTTCTTGAATCGCCGGCAGTCTGGCCTCCAACTGATCCAAGATGCGCTGGGTTGACTCAGGAGATGACCCGATCTCCAGACCAAGCTGATCGAGCTGTTCCACGACGGTCTCATGCGTATTCATCTGGCGAACTCCTCTGGGCCCATTGCCTGAGTCTTTCGTGGGCGCGGGAAGCTGTTTGGTGATCGTTCCGACGGGTTGCCCCAATATGTCCGCGACGTCCTGAACCGAGCGTCTTTCGAAGTGTCTCAGGCCGACGACAATCCGCTCATGGTCAGGCAGCCTCTCCACCAGCGACAGCAGGTGTTCGGACTGGCGGCTGAGCCGGCCGTTGCCGAGCGCCTGACACGATTCCAGATCGGGCACGGTCTGTTCCCGGCGACGGCCCGCTCGAACGCAGCGTGCCGCCTTGTACTTGGCGATGGAAAGCAACCAGCCGCCGAACTTCTCCGCCCGTCGCAGCGTATCGAGCGACTCAAAGGCCGCCAGGAATGCCTCTTGGGCAACGTCCTCGGCGGCATGTTTGTCTTTGCAAACGTGCAAAGCGGTGGCGCGCACGAGACGTTCATAACGACCGACCAGGATGCCGAACGCTTCCAAGTCGCCGCTCAACGCATCCGTTACGAGTTCAGCATCTGTTCTCACGACGGGCGTCTCTGAAAAGCCAGCTACCGATTTCCTTCCGTATGATATGTGCCATCACAGACGTGCTTTGCGACAATGAATTCGGATGTTTCGGAATTAGGTTCACTTCAGCCGCTCGGAGAGCGGGTATGCTGTATACCACGCTTGAAACGAGTTGCGTCGGGTGCGAACGAAGAAAAGGTTCAGGGAAGTAAGGTTCGAGGAGCCTTTGGTGAAAGACGTGTACTTGGTTCTCGCGGGTGGCCTTATTGCTCTGGTGGGATCGGGTTGTGCCTTGGGTGCGTATGTGCTGCGAAATGGCACGCCCGCAAGCTGGACTGACGTCGTCGCAAACGAGATCGTCGTACGACGCACGGCCAGAGCCCTGGCCGCCGTATCGATCGTGCTGTTAGCCAGCGCAGTTGCGTGCTTCTTGCGGATGCCGTGGGCGTGCGAGCTTGGCGCCGGTGCGGCTTTGGTATTTGTCACAGGTGGATTCGTGGGAAACTATGTCGTGTTCGGAAGTCTCCGCCCGACACATACCGGTCCGAACGTACTGATTGCTGCAGCAATCCTTTGGCTTCTGTGGCAAGGGCATCCGCACTGATTCGCAGAACTTTGCTGCCGGAGTAAAGTAATCTCCGACAGGCAGATCGATCTAGCACGTGGCGATCGTAGAAGATGTCGACGACAAGTTCCGGGAACCTTTGTTGAAACGCACACTGGTCTCGGCAGTTGACGACATCCACATGACCCGGTCCGTCGGGGGCTGAGAAAAGATTCCAGGAACCATAGAGTTAGTCGATGCTCAGTCTTTCGAGTCACGCTCCGACAATCGCCTGTGCCGGCGGAGAATGTCTTGTAGCTGTTCATGCGGAAGGGCGTAAACTTTGTTCCCGGAAATCCCGGTCATTGTTTCGGCGGCAATCATTGCGTTGATGATCGCTTCCTCCGTGGCTTGAACCGTGGCTCGGAAAACCTTATCGAGGGCCCGATTCTCGAGCGGTTCTTGCGATGCGTCAGCACCAACCGTTGAAAACGCGATAAACAGGTCTCCAGAAGAGGTTGCGGTAAAACTGCCGTTGCGTGCCAGTCCCATCGCTGGCCGTTTGGCGACGCTCTTCAACTGATGGGGCAGGAGTGGAGCGTCTGTAGCGACAACCACAATGATAGACCCCTCTTCCTTGTCCCGACTCTTTGTCTGATGTTTCAAACCTTTGATTTTTCGCCCCACGGGAATACCGGCCACACGGAAATCTTTACGGTCGCCGTGGTTGGCCTGAACGAGAACCCCAACCACAAATCCTCCCGCCCGCTTCGGCAATCTCCGAGACGATGTTCCGATTCCCCCTTTGAACCCGTGAGCAATCATGCCTGTCCCGCCACCAACATTCCCCTCGGAAAAACAACCGCTCGACGCCCCGTTCAGGGCAGCGAAAACATGCGACTGCTTCACATGAAAGCCATAAATGTCGTTCAGATCACCATCCCACGTCTCTGCAACGACTGGAATGTTTACCGTCTGAACATGTTTGGTCTTCAGAGACCATTTGACGGCAGCTTCGTGAACAGTGCCGACGCTAATTGTATTCGTCAGGAGCACCGGCGACGCCAAGTAGCCCGTATTCTCAATGACGTGCGTGCCGGTCATCTCGCCATTGCCGTTGTGTCGAAAGACGGCGGCATAGACGTCTTCGATCCCACGGTTGGGCAGGACTGCTGTCACACCGGTGCGGGCTGCGTTGCGGCCATCATGCTTGCAAACGGTCGCGTGACCAACCAACACTCCCTCCACGTCCGTGATGGCGTTCCATTGACCTGGAGTTCCATCAAATGGAATGCCCAGATCGCGCGCCCGTAAATGATCTGGTTCAGCCGCAATTGCGATCGATGAGTTGATCATGATGATCATGGCCACAATGCGTCTTACAATATCTCGGCTGTCAATTGTGTACTGTACGATGCGTTGCATTGTGACCGTTTGTCCTTTCGTTTGTCGGATGCAATAAACTGTTCATCGGACACAGTCTTTTTCAACGGTGGCGTCACAAATTGAAATGCAACATCTGAGTTGTAGTGAGGTGCTTGCGGTTCTTGATCCACTTCGGGCGTTAGTCTTCACGTTGTTTCACAAGGTTCGACGAGCCCCTTTCGCTGAGCCTGATCCGAGGTCCAGCGATGCCACGAACTCATTCGGCGTGGACTGCCCCAATGCGCTGTGGGGGCGCTCTGCATTGTAGTGCTCTCGCCAGTCATCCACGATCCTCTGTCCGGGATAATCGTGGCGACTATCGGGCCATGTTTGGCCTTTGTATGTCGTATCTACGCCGCCGGAACCCGCTACGTTTAAGCCGGACCCGCTCTAGAATGCCGCGAACCCAACGATTTGCGGCACTGTCCGCTGGGACATACGGTACGCTCTCGACAATTGCAAGGCGTGCCCGAAGGTGAATCTGGTCGTAAGAATCACGCCGCGCGAACGCAAGTTGGAGTGATAGTTAGACATGAATATGACGGATGTCTCTCACCCAAACGTCGTGATGCGCCCAGCGGGAGTCGACGATTTGCCCGCTTTGGATGATGTGCGGCAGGCCGCGTTCGCGCCTGTCTTTGCCTCATTCCGTTCGATTCTGGGAGCAAAGATTTATGAACTGGCACAAGCGCGGGACGATGAGGCGCAAGGCGAGCTGTTGAGCTCCCTGTTCGCACCAGAGTCTGGCTGGAAGGTCTATGCTGCCGAGGTGGGGCGTACTGTGGTTGGTTTTGTGTCGATCCAGCCCAACGACGAAACGCATGTGGGCGAGCTCGGGCTCAACGCCGTTCACCCCCAATACGCTGGGAAAGGCGTTGGTACAGCCATGTATGACTTCGCAATAGCTAGAATGAAGGAAGAGGGTATGCAGGTTGCGATAGTCGGAACCGGCGGAGACCCGAGCCATGCACCCGCACGCCGCGCCTATGAGAAGGCTGGTTTTGACCGGCAGCTCCCGACGGTGTGGCTGTACCGGGAGCTTTAGTCAGCCAGCCCGTTAGGCCTCCCTCTCGCGCGGACCTCTCCACAGTCCGAGGGTCGCCAGAATTCTTCCCCAAGCGACTGTCGTCGCGACCCAATACGGCTTCGAGTTTCGCGACACAGGCATAACCGGCTTCCGAGAGCGTATCGTTGTCGGACGGCTAGAGCGCGCCCTCATAAACGTAGCGGGTTCCGGCGGCGTAGACACGACGTACAAAGGCCAGACATCGCTCGATAGCCGCCACAACTATCCCGAACGGGATCTACGGCAAAGGATCGTGAACGTTGCTTCGGAGGACTCTCCTTTGTCTCAGTGCAACGTAAAGTCCCACCTGCGAGTCTGACCTGCTTGGAGAACGATCGCTGGCACTACGGTTTCCAGCGCTCGACCGTCCGCACATCGTAGTCTGTACTGTGTATTCGGAATCATCTCAGAATGGCTGAACCGCCCGTCGCCATCGGTCTGAAAACGGGCAATCTCGAAGTGGATGGACTTAGATTCGTCGTACGGGTCCGGCTCAACGACAAGGATCAGCTTGCATTCCAATTCGGAAACTGGCGATCCAAGTTGATCGGCAATCGTTGCCTCCAGGGTTGCCGGTACCTGGAGCGGAAGCGTGACGACGTGCTCCCTGTGCACTGCCGGTGGGCAGCGGATGCCCTCGGTGCAGGCCAACCCCCTTTCATCCTCACACACAGCAATTGCCACCGGACGGGCTCGCGGCAAATCCTGAAACAGTACCTCACCCTTGAAGTCCGTCGTCGCGGTTCGTGGCAAATTCGATTCCGGCTCGAACAACAACACAGCAGCGTCACTGACCAAGACGCCAAGCGACGAAGCCACGATGCGCAGGTCAAATGTCTCCGATTGCTTTCTCGAGGGGTTCGATGCCGCACGCATGTGATCCAGGAATCGCTGAGCCTCGATTTGCATGCCGCCGTTATCGGTGAGCTTGCCGATGAGTAACAGCATGTTTGCCGCACGCTGGACGTATTCCGGATGCGTCTGATCGGTGAAATACTCGACGATCTTTTGTTCGTTGTAGTCGAAGTGGATGCCGACCCCGATCGGTGTTGCACCAACCTTCAAATAGATCTCCGAATTCAGCAAGTCGTAAAGAAACGTGCTGACGGCGACCTGCGCGGCGGGATCATTCACAATCTGGCGGGCGCAGAATTCGTCTGCCTCAGTTTCCTGCTGCTGACTGAAACCATGTTGTTCCACCCGTTCGTCCAGATAGGACTGCCCGCCTTGATCGGCCTGATGTTCACTGACGACGTGGCCGATCTCGTGACCCAATATCCACGTGAGCAACGCCGTCATCAATTCCTCTTCCGGGGCTTGCTGCATGAAGGGCGTACTGCGTCTGGGAGCGATGAAACTAGTCAGGAATTCGCTGTCAACGACGATCAGGCTGGGGTCGCCGATGAAGCCGAATCGTCCCGACAGGTCTCGGACAGCGTGAGATGAGTTCTGTGCCATCGACTCGAAATCGCTGTGCAGAACGTACACGTTGACACAGCCGGACTTCGGGCGCTGATTGACCTGCCAGTGCTGCTCAAAGCGCGTGCCCCTCGTCAAGAGACTGAGCCTGGGCCGGATCATCTCGTCGAATTCGTTCGTACAAAGATCGGTGTCTAAGAGTTCGTTGACGAGCTTTTCGCTCCTGGTCGGTCCGAACCAATAAACAAGGAGCAGCAGGCATGCCAGCAATCCAAATGTGGCGACTGTGGGTCTATTCATGGCGAACCGCTGCTTCCGGGCGCCTCTCTCATGTTGACGATTCGGTCGCAGAAGAAGCCATTCTGAAATGCAAAGAACGTGGCGGCGACGATGTCGGGCTCTGCGCGGGCTGCGGAGTAGACTCCGGCAAACAATAGCGGAGCAATGAGCAGCGTCGCGGCAAACTGTGCGCTGTTCAAAGCGCGACGGATCTCCCGGGGGAGACTCACTCGCTGTCGATCACGAATCCTCTCATAGACGGTGCCGAACAGTATCCCGATCAGCATGCCGCCCGCCGCCAACGCCACGCTGGACCATATCGGCCGCGCGTTGTTCGCTTGCCGTTCTGGTTCGAAGCCCAGGATCTCGATGCGAGAATTCAACGCCCAATCAAAGAATGACACCAGAATCACAGAGAAAATCACAGCCGCGGCAAGCGTTCGCAGGAGCGTCATAGTGCCTCCGCTGATTCGGATGATGCCAACCTTCGTCCACTGGCAATCCAGTGAGTCTAGCCAGCAGTTCGAGGATGCGGCAAGGCATCGCGCAAGCGCCCGAATGCTTTAGACGCAACTAGGGCACTGGCGAAGCCAGTGGCACACAACGTGATCGACTGTGGTGCCCGTGCGACAAGCGATCGCTCAATAGACCGCTTCTGCTTCGACGTTCAGATCGACGATTGCTGTCGCCAGATGTTCGCCGCACGTGGACATTGTGTCGCAGCGAACGCCATAGAAGTGCTGCGTGAACAAGCGGATGGCTGACCCATCAGAGTGCAGAACCTGCAGCCTGCCCGACCCGATCCGTACGCAGAGGCTGTGCTCATCAGAATCATCAGGACATTCTCGAGCTGTCCCGGCGCGAGGAGGCATCGCACAGCCGCGATCAGCCGTTTCCAGATCAGGAGAGTCTTCTGTGGCATCCGCATCGTCGTCATCCAACAACAGTGGGCCCCTTTCATCCGTTAGCATTCCAGACTCCTGTTCTAGTTGTTGCAGTTGAAGTTGTTCGTTGTCTGACCTCATGAGTACGAATCAGCGCACTCGGAGAAGCTTTGGCGAGAATCGTACTCATGACCCGGTCGTTATCGGCTGGAGCGACGATGTCTCACACAGCCGCCGCGTCATCGTCAGCGATGTCCCCCTGCGTGTCGTCGTTGGGTTTGTCATCACACGCGGTATCGCCGTGGATGTCATCATCTGCGCGACAGTCGTCATCGTCTTGCGGGTTCTTGGTGATGCGGATCGTCTGTGTGTTGTTGCTCATAGCTGTTCCTTTCAAAGGGCAAAACAAACGGAGATTGACGTGTAGCGTTGAGCCGTTGACGCGGCCCCTCTCACGCGGACCAGACGTCCGCATCAAACGGCGACTGGTAGCCACAATGCAGTTCGTCGCCACTGGCTGTGACGATTGTGATCGGATGGTTCTCGTCAGGTCTGTTCTGCCTGACTCCGTTCTGGCGGCATCGGATCGACTCTTGATTCGGTCGACGTGAGGTGAAAAACGCAGTGATGGTAGGCGCGGGAACAAAAAGCATTGCTATTCTCCTGTCGGTTGTTGCAGTTAGTAGTTGCTCTGCTTGCGACGTATGTAACCGCACAAATGCTCAATTCCTGACGTGGTAAGCACGCCTTTTCGTCAATTCCGATGAATCTTTCGTCAGGCAAAGCAGTCCGATAGCCGCTTTCTGTCCCTTATGTGTCAGCTCGGTCATCGCAATCTTGGCGAAGCCTTCTTTGCCAATGCCGACAGTGCCAAACCAAAAGCAGCCCCAGGCAGAGGTCGCCTGAGGCTGCGTAGTATTAATCTGTAGAAGGACGCGATTAGTCATCGTCGGTCGAAGCGGCGGCTCGCGCGGAGTCGCGGCGCGGCTCGTCATCGCGCGAGCCATGATCGGCTCGTCGAAGCAATGCACGGATGCGCAATCGCTGCTCTTGATTAATGTACGGGTTCTCGCCAGGGGTTTCCCAGCCACGGAAGAGTTCTTTGGCGAACTCCTCCAAGAGCTCAACGTTCATCGTTCTGTTCCTCTCAGTCCATGTCGTTTTCTACGAATGTCGTACGATCCGTCGAAGGAGCGTTCGCAACTCATCACAGTTGTTGAACCGCTTCTCGAGCCGTATTCTCGCTCGACTCAATCGCTTATACACAGCATCCAACTTCACACCGAGCCGCGTCGCGATCTCGTTCGTGTCGAGGTCTTCGAACACCACGAGAGCCATCACAACGCTTTGTGTCTCTGGCAGGGCCTCAATTTCCTCGAGGATCCTGTCGACAATGCGGCTTCCCTGATCCGAAGGCATCGCGCGGACCTCACGATCCGCAAACGGTGTCACTACCTCTCTCCGCCTCGCGGCACGTTGTTTGAATCGCTTGATTCTGATCATCAGAAACGAAAACGCGTGCGCGCGGAGGTACTGCTTCGGAACACCGACTTCCTCATATTGCTCTTGGAGAGCAAGCGAGGTGTCCTGCAAGAGATCGTCGGCGCTGGCCGCGTCGACATGACGACGAGCGACCCCCAGTAAACCTCTTCCGTAGCGGTCCATCACCCATTCGACAGCCTCCCATGGATCGTCGGGGCAGCAATCGTCATCGTCGTAGTGCTGACGTGGTTGACTGGTGGACTTCGACCTCTCGAACGCGGTATCTGTTGCCGTAGGCATCGCCATGATAAGATCCTTGTTTTGTGTCCACTATCGAGTTGCAACTCGTACACAGTGATGCCTTCCAAGGTTGGCTACGCGCCCGTTTGGGAGGGCGGTACTAGGTGCTCCGTGCGACTCGGCCCGGCTTATCAGATACCAACGCCCAGGCGCGCAATCTGACAAAATTTCAGAGAAAGACGAGGAAAAGCTCGGAATCTCTTACTAGGCGGAAGCGAGCCGGTGCCGGGAGCGAGAGAGCAGAGCGCCTGATTCCAAACTAAAGAGGTGGTAGGCTGCCGCAAACTGACACGCAGACCCAAACCGTTCTGAGCGAGTCGCGTCAAACAAGGAATACGCGACTTAGAACATCTGCGAGCACAGAGTTGCTAAGCAGCCTACCAATTGAAGCATCGGACCGGGAAAAGCGCGAAGTTTGCAGGCTTCGGCGGAATTATCGAACTTGGACTGGAACTAACCGGTTGTTTACGGCCGACCCGAATATGCTGCGCATTCCGCGCAGTTTACCTGCTGGGCTCTCGAGCAATGAAACCGAGTCGACAGGTTGAGATTTGAGATAGGCATGACTGCCGGAGTGTGGGGCAATCCAAGGCGGTCCGCCAGTTTGGCGAGGACGGTTGTGAGTGCTCGATTTTCACACGCCTGCCCCGGCAGGCCGAACCGCTGCCACGAGCCGGGACCTCCAACATGAGACAGGCAGAGTTGCTCCCCAAAATCGAACAGGCGGCTCGTGACGGCGCAACCGAACTGGATCTGAGCTACGAAGAACTCACTGAGTTGCCTCCGCAGATCGGACAGCTCACTCAGTTGGAATTTCTTGGCATCCACGGTAACAAATTGGCGTTCATACCCCCGGAGATCGGACAGCTCAGGCGGCTTGAGAAGCTCTTGCTTTTCAACAACCAACTGACGTCGCTCTGCCCGGAAATCGGACGGCTCACTCAGCTCCGTAAGCTTGCCCTCTTCGGTAACCGATTGACGTCGCTGCCTGCGGAGATCGGGCAGCTCACGAACCTGGTGACGCTGCATCTAAGCTACGTGAGCTCCTCAAATCCGCTGACAACTCTGCCGCCGGAAATGGGACGGCTGGAGTCACTCGAACAGCTATACATCGAGAACCTCGAACTGACCGATCCTCCTCCGGAAATCGTCAAACAGGGCACACCGGCGATCCTGGCCTACCTGCGCGGGAAGCTGGAAGACGAGCGACCGCTGTGGGAGTCGAAGTTGCTGGTTGTTGGTGAAGGTGGGGTGGGGAAGACGCAATTGTTGCGGGCACTGCGGGGTGATAAGTTTCAGCCTGCAGCTGAGTCGGAGACCACATGGGGCATTGACGTCTTCCCTCTGGAACTGCCGCATCCACCCGGGAAACACGAAGACGTCACGATGACACTCCGGTGCTGGGACTTCGGCGGGCAGAATATCTATCACGCCACGCATCAGTTCTTTCTCACGACGCGCTCGATGTTTCTGCTCGCATGGAACGCCCGGCTCGGGTGGGATCAGGGCAAGCTGCATTACTGGCTCGACACCATCCAGGCACTCGCGCCCGAGTCGCCCGTGCTGCTGGTCGCCACGCATATTGACGAACGGCCGGGTGGGCTGCCGTTGGGCGACCTGGTGGAAAGGTATCCGCAGATCGTAGGCGAGTGGTCGGTCAGCAGCGCCGAGCGCCAGCTCAATAACAACGGGATCGACCGGTTGCGGGAGGCGGTGGCCCAGACTGCGGCGGAACTGCCGTTGATGGGCCAGGGCTGGCCGGCCAGCTACTGGAAGACGCTGGAACTGGTCCGTGCCACGACGGCCCACGAAATCAGCGGATCGACGGTAAAGAAACGAAAGAGTCTTTTGAAACGAGTCGCTGATCGTGTGCTGGGAAAAGGCGATGACGCCACGATTGACGGTCTCGCGCAGACGTCCGAGCTCGCCATAACGCAGAAGCATGTTCCGGCTGAAAAGCTCTGGGAAATCATGGACATTGCCGGGGTGGCTGAAGACAGCCGGCGGGTGTTGGCCGAGCAACTGCATCAACTCGGCGAGATTCTGTACTTTCAGAAGGACGAACTGATCTCCGACACGGTGTTTCTCGACCCGTCTTGGGTGACGAAGCGGATCAGCGAGGTCCTGGTCCACGACGACATCAGCCTGGGCATCTTTACGAAGGAGCACATGCAGCAGTGCTGGTCCGATCTGGTCCGCCCGCTGCAGGACGATCTGTTGCGGCTGATGGAACACTTCGATCTTTCGTACGAAATCCCCGACGATCCGCTAGACCGCAGCCTGGTCGTCGAGCGGCTCGCGCTGGACCCGGCTCCCTATGAGCAGCAGTGGGACTCGCTGAGCCCCGAGTCGGGCTACCGCGAGATCCGCATGAAGTTCGATCCAAACAGCACCCGGCCGGCGGGGATACCCGGCTGGTTCATCGCCCGCTCGCACCGCTTCACGACGCACACCCACTGGAAGTACGGCGCCCTGTTTCAGGACGACCGCCGCGAAGGCCGGCGGCGGCATCTGGCGCTATTGCTGTCGTCGTCACAGTTCGAGCACGTCGAACTCTCGGTCCGCGGCCCGAATCCGCAGTCGTTCTTCTCCGTCCTGCGCGACGGACTGGAACTAACGTTCGACCGGTTTCCCGGATTGAAGCTTCAAAGGACGATTCGCTGCCCCGCATGTCCCGCGCCCAAAGAAAAGAACGATCCGGCCCCCTTCGAGTTCGATTTGACGCACCTCGAACAGCGCCTTGCCCGGGACAAACCCAAGCTGGAAATCGAGTGTCCGCAGTGCGAAGCCGAGGTTTCCGTCACCGAGATGCTGTTCGGGCTGCACTGGACGACCGAAAGCCGGGTGCTCGAGCGGCTCGATGAACTCGAAGCGGCCAACGCCGAGCGCAACGACCGTTTGCTGGAAGAACTGGTCGACCTGCGCGAACTGACGCAGCGCAACTTCACCTTTCAGTTCAACCGCGACCAGCGTCTGGCCGAATCGCACTGTCCCCGCGTCTTCTCTCTGCGACCTCAAGAGGTCGAACGGTGGCCCAGGCTCAAGGAGAAGTTGCTGGGCACAAAGTGGACGCTGCAGCTGTACTGCGAGGAGCCCGGCTGCTGGCATCCTGCCGGCGATGGCGGCGATTACACGATCGACGAACCTGCCAAGTGGGCCGGCACACTGGCGCCTCACGTTGGACGGCTGGTCAAAGTCTTCAAGCACGCTGCTCCACTGGTTGCTCCGGGTCTCGGCTATCTGACGCCTGAAATTGCCGAGGTGGTCGCAGCCGACGTAAAGCTGATGGGCGCGCTGGCTGGGTCGCTGCCCGACGTCGAAGCCGACCCCGATCTGATCGACGAGTACGAATTGGAAGCCTCCCAACAGAACCGGGCCGCCGGCGGCGCATCGCTGCGCAGCCTGCGGCGGTTGCTGATCTCATTGGAGCCGGATCAACACAAGACGCCCAATATCTGGGGCGGACTGACCAAGACGATCACGCCGGAAGGCCACTGGCTGTGGCTCTGCGACGAACACCGCCAGCCCTACGTGCGGTGATGCTTGCTCGCTCGCGGCGGCGCGCCGGAATTGGTATCGATACAGTTGATTCGATCAACCCTCGCTGCATGTACCGTGCGGACCCGTCGGTGGCTGCATGCTGTGGTTCCACAAGCGTTGGGTCGGTAAAACGAGACACTCAGGTGACGTGCTATGACAATCAACGGCTTCGATCATGTGGCGATGCCCATCGAGCGCGTCGAAGAGATGCTGAGCTTCTACGAGAACTTGGGGTTCTCGGTGAACCGCGACGCGGCGCCCCGCTTCTTCTCGGTGCATTTCGGCGACAACAAGATTAACCTGCACGCCCCGGCGCTGTGGAAGTCGGAGAAGTTCACGTTGCGTGGACCAACCGCGACGCCGGGGTGCGGGGACTTTTGTTTCGTCTGGAGCGGCACGCAGGCCGAGCTGGAGCAGTTGCTAGTGCGTCACAACGTGCCGATCATCGAAGGGCCGGTGAATCGAGAAGGCGGACGCAACAAAACCGGAACGAGTACCTACATCCGCGACCCGGATGGCAATTTGCTTGAATTCATCATCTATTGACGGTTCTGGCCGGCATCGGACGACGAGAGTTTGCAAGAGACCGCGCTGGCGGGAGCTTTCTCCCCAGAAAGGCGATCCATGGATTTTCGTGAGACTACGGTGGAACGGCTCGTCGGCGATGTTCACGCGCGGCGACTGTCGGCTCGCGAGTTGACCCAGGCGGCCATCGCCAATATCGAGTCGTTGAACCCCAAGCTCAACGCGTTGTGCGCCGTCGATTTCGACGATGCATTGCGGCAAGCCGAGGCCATCGACGGCCTATTGCAACAGGGCGATCCAGTCGGCCCGCTCGCTGGCATTCCGATTGGGGTGAAGGATTTGGAGGATGCGCGCGGCTTTGTGACGACCTATGGGTCTGCCTTGCACACCGGCGATGAACCGGCCCCAGAGGACTCTCCCCTGGTGGCGCTGCTGCGCCGCGCTGGCTGCGTCATCGTGGGCAAGACGAACACTCCCGAGTTCGGCTTCAAGGGCATGACGGATAATCGTCCGTTCGGCGCGACGCGCAATCCCTGGAACCTGGAGTACAGTTCGGGCGGTTCCTCGGGAGGGACGGCTGCCGCTCTGGCTTCGGGCATGCTGCCTCTGGGCACCGGTTCAGACGGGGGCGGATCGATTCGCATCCCTTCGTCGGTCTGCGGCTTCAGCGGGATCAAACCAAGCCAGGGGCGGGTGCCTGTGGGGGGCCGATTTGCTCCCGGATCTGGGATTCTAACCGTCAAGGGGCCGACGGCCCTGCGGACCCGCGATGTGGCCTATGCGCTCGACGCGGTTCTGCAAGAAGATCCCACGGATATCTTTTCGATGCCGCGGCCTACCGAGTCGTGGCGCGGGGCCTTGAATCACGAGAACCGCCCGAAACGAGTTGTCTGGTCGCCCACGATGGGGTTCTCGAAGGTCGACAGCCAGGTGCTGGGCCACTGCGAAGCCGGCATCAAGGCGCTGAACGGAGCGGGCGTCGATGTCGTCGTGCTAGAGGAGATCTGGGATGAGGACCCGGGCCGTTGGTGGTACGCGTTCTGGTCGTCCGCCCGCGCCCGGGCACAAGGCGAACTGCGGGGGACGCCCGAGTGGGAGCTGATCGACGAAGAGCTGCGTCCACAAATCGAACATGGCCTGGAGAAAGTCAGCGGTGTCGACTACGCCAAAGCGCTCGATGCGTGCCACTATTTGAATGCCAAATTGCTGGACGCTTTTCGATTAGGCGACTTCATTTTGACGCCGACGACGAACGGTCAAGCGCCGCAGGTCGATTCACCATTCGGCACGATCGACGGGGAGCAGACGCGCCGCTGGGCCTCGATGACTTTGGGTATCAACATGACGCGCAATCCAGCCGGGACGGTCAACGTGGGACAGACAGACACGGGGTTGCCGGTCGGGCTGCAAATCATCGGCCGTCAGCGCGATGACGTCGGCGTGCTGCGGACAATGTGTTTTCTGGAAGATCTGCTTGGCCAGCCCCACGCGGCTCCGCTGAGATGAGCAAGGGGAACGCGACATAGCCGGAAACAATCCTCAGACGCGAATCCATGCGAAATCCCCCAACACGTTCGGACCTCAAGGAAATTGCAGCTGAATACCAGGGATGCACGTAGATCCTATCCACATCGCGCGATCGCTTGTTTGAAGTCGGCAATCGAATCTTGGGGATCTTCCAGGCCGATCGACACGCGCGTGAAACGCGCGGGAATACCGCGCGGCCGAAAAGCGTCCGAGACATGTGGCTGCCCTCCTGATTCCAGTTCCATTTACGTCGCATTGGGTTGCCTGCTTTTCGATCACTTTGGTGCCCCAGTTGCCAGTGATCATCGAGCGATATTCTGCAACAGTGGCTCGCCCCGGACCCGACGATGGTGTTACACGCTTTTTACATCCCTGTTACAGCCATCAGACCACTCGCCTGGCGGAATCAACAATAATTCGACTGTCGATTCCCAATCTGACAGTTTCGAAAAGGAGCCAGACCATGGCCGGTTGTATTCGAGTGTTGTGTGTCGCGGTGGCTGCCGTTCTGGTGAGCACCCCGGTTGGAACCCGGGCCGAGCAAGTGCGTCTGGATGTGTCGATGGCACAACCGACTTTGCTGGCGAACGAGAAGCAATCGACTTACGTCAAAGTGGGGCTGACAGGGTTCAAGCTGGCTCATGCCGCCGATCGCACTCCCGTCAACGTGGCGATCGTATTGGACAGGTCGGGCTCGATGTCGGGACAGAAGATTGCCCAGGCCAAGAATGCAGCCGTGAGGGCCATTGAGCGGCTGAATTCCAACGACATTGTCTCGATCATCACTTATCAATCGACCGTCGATGTCTTGGTGCCGGCGACGAAACTGACCGACGTTGAGCAGATCCGTGAGAAAATCGCATCCATTGAGGCCGGCGGTTCGACGGCATTGTTTGCCGGAGTCAGCAAAGGGGCAGCCGAGCTTCGAAAATTTGTGGACAAAAACCGCGTCAACCGCGTGATCCTGTTGTCCGATGGTTTGGCCAACGTGGGGCCGCAGTCTCCCAGTGAGCTGGGCGCGTTGGGAGCCTCGTTGATCAAAGAAGGCATCTCAGTCACGACCATGGGGCTCGGGCTGACCTACAACGAAGACCTGATGACACAGCTCGCTCAGAAAAGCGACGGCAATCACATCTTCATCGAGCGATCCAGCGATCTGGTCCGGATCTTTAACTACGAGTTCAACGACGTACTGTCGGTTGTCGCTCAGGAAGTCTCGATAAAAGTCCAATGCAAAGACGGCATCCGGCCTGTCCGCGTGCTCAACAGTGACGCCGAGATCAACGGACAGGACGTGGTGGTCAAAATGAACCAGCTCTACAGCGAGCAAGAGAAGTATGTCGTGCTCGAGGTCGAGATCCCGGCCATGAAGACCGACGTTTCCCGCGAAGTGGCCCGCGTTGACGTGTCATACTCGAACATGAAAACCAAGTCGACCGATCGGCTGTCGAGTGAAGTCAGCGTCAACTTCAGCGAGTCGATCGCCGTCATAGAGAAAGCGACCAACTTGCAGGTCATGGAAAATTGCGTCCTGCAGATTGCCAACCGGAGGAATATGCTGGCCACGGAACTGCGCGACAAAGGAGACATCGAAGGGGCGCGGACGCTGCTGTTGCAAAACGGTATCTACCTGAAAACCCATGCCGAAAAATTCCACTCAGATTTGCTGCAGTTTCGTTGCAACATAAACAACGATCAGGCCAAGAACCTGGATGAAGGCAAGTGGAACGAGAATCGCAAGCAGATGCGGCGGTATCAGTTCCAAGACCGGAAAAATCAGAAATACTGATCGAGACGTTCGTGGCATCCGAACCGCCGGGTCTGCGGCCCGGCCCCGCCCGCATGAAACGAGAACCGAGTGTTTCTCGTCTGACGTTTGGCACTGTATGATTTCGGGACGTCGTTTCGAAACCGATTTCGGGAGGGCCAGGCGCCGGCTGAACCCCTCTTTCGGCGTGCGTCGGCTCGAAAGGAGTCTGATGACCCGCCTTCAGTCACGAGTCCACAACTTCGAAAGCGCCGGTCGGAGTCGGGCTGCGACTATCGCCGATGTGTCGGCTCGTGAGTGTACCCGAATCAATCCTGCTCCGAGGACAATGAGAGGAACGTGGCCCGACGGCAGCTTGTGCTTCTGAGCCTGATCGTCTGTTTGCCGCTGGCGCTGCTCGCCTGGCTGGGCTGGCGTGTTGCGCGCAACGAACAGATCCGCATTCGACGCCAGTTTTACGAGGTCTTCGAACAACAACTCAAAGACATCGATTCCACTCTCGTCGACTACTTTCAGGAACGGGAACGGGAGTTCCTGACGCTGGCCGATTCCCAGTCTTTCGACGCCGGGCAACTCCGTGAGAGCATCCGTCAAGAACCCCGCGTCCAACAGATCTTTGTGCTTCACCCCGACGGGAGTTTGCTCCATCCCAGGCCCGATTCCAGTCTGAATGATTCAGAACGGGGATTTCTCGTCCAAACCAGCCAGGTCCTGATCGACCGCGACCTCATCCGGTTGGCAAATTCGACAAGCAACATAGCCGGCGACGCCAAAGTCGCTCTGTCGGAAAGGTCCGATGCGAGTCCGAGATCGTCGGCAGCTTCACCCACTCATGGCTGGTACTCCTGGCACTGGGGCCGCGGGTTGCACCTCATTTTCTGGCACCGTCGCCCCTCCGGTCACATAACCGGCGTGTTGCTGGAACGGTCGCGGTGGATGGCCGATCTGATCGCCGAACTCCCGGACACCGAACAAAGTAACTCCGGCAATGACCTGGCTGCCGAGGCGCGCATTCGATTGCTCGATTCCCAAGCCGACGTGGCATACCAATGGGGACGTTTCGAGCCGCCTGAGGGCGCGGAGGCATTTGTCGATATCGCACTGAGTCATCCGCTGAATTCGTGGCGTTTGCAGTATCTTATCACCGACGACTGGTTCGAAACGACTGGACCCGGCAGTGCCTACTTCAATATTGTCTCGGGCATCGTTTTCGCGGCAGTGACCCTGATTGTTCTGGGTCTGGTGTTCTATCGCGAGTACGCTCGCGAGATTCGAGAGGCGACACAACGCGTCAACTTCGTCAATCAGGTGTCCCACGAGCTGAAGACGCCCTTGACCAATATCCGCATGTACGCGGATTTGCTCGAACGCGATCTCGATAGCGTCGAAGGGGAAGAAAACGGTTTGGCTCTGGAGCGGTTGAAAGTCATCGTTTCTGAAAGTCAGCGACTCAGCCGGCTGATTACCAATGTCTTGACCTTCGCCCGTGGGCAGCGTGATCAGAACGTCACTCGACCAACGACGGACCGAGTCGACCGCGTGATCTGCAGATGCCTGGAACGATTCGAACCGATCCTGCAGGGAAGCGGAATTGACGTTCATTTCGATCGCGGGGCAGACGCCCTGGTCAACGTCGACATCGATGCCCTGGAACAGATTCTCATCAACCTGCTGAGCAACGTGGAAAAATATGCGGACGGGAGTGGGCGTCTCGAGATCGTCAGTCGGCAGCAGAATGATCGCACACAGATTGTTGTTGCCGACGACGGTCCCGGTATCCCGCCGGAACACCGCAGTCAGATCTTTCAATCGTTCTTTCGGGTCGCCGACGCTTTGGAAGATGCCCCGGGCACAGGTATCGGCTTGTCCATCGCGCGTCAACTGGCCCGGCTGCACGGCGGTGACCTCGTCTTGCAGCACTCGCAAATGGGGGCCCGGTTTTGCGTCGAGTTGCGAACACCAGCCGCCCCAGATGGAGATGGTGCATGAAAGTCCTTGTGGCTGAAGACGATCCGTTGATTCGCAAAGCGGTGGCCGAGGTATTGGCTGATGAAGGCTATCAAGTGTTGGAAGCCACCAATGGACGGGCGGCCCTGGAAATGTTCGATGAACATTCCCCTGACTTCGTCTGCCTCGACGTCATGATGCCCGAGGTCAACGGATACGAAGTCTGCCGCCAGCTTCGAAGCGCAAACTTCGACATCCCCATCATATTCATCAGCGCCAAGTCCGAAGAGATCGACAAGGTCGTTGGATTGGAGCTGGGGGCCGACGACTTCATCATCAAACCCTTCGGCGTGAAAGAACTGATTGCGCGCATCCGTGCGGTCACGCGCCGATGTCACGAGACCCAAGCCGCTCCCGAGACGAAGACATTCCGTATGGGCGATCTAGAAGTGGTCCCAGCCGAGCTCAGAGCGCGACGAGGCAGCGAAACGATCGAACTGAGTCTGCGCGACGTACAGATTCTGCAGCTATTCCATCAGCATTGTGGCGAAGTTCTGAATCGCACGACCATATTTGATCTCGTATGGGGCGAAGAATACTTTCCCAACAGCCGCACGCTCGACCAGCACATTTCCCGGCTACGCAAACGTATCGAGATACGTCCCGACGAACCGGCACTCATTCGCACTGTCCATGGTGCTGGCTATCGCTTTGATGGTTAGCCTTTCCTGGGGCGATCCGGACACAAACACAAGCGAGACTGTTCGGTACCGTCCAATAGCAGGGGAGCCCCACGGCACCTGCCGCGGGATGTTCGGAGTGTCTAATGGTCTCGCCGGGGTGCCACTGCTGGCTCGCCCAGCAGTGCGAAGCAGCCTCTGATTTGCAGCCTGCCCAGCGACCCTTTCGATCCAACAAACCCCGTCGCCGCCAACTACCATCACACGGCACCAAATCGTGGGCAGCGTGCTCAACTAGCGCCGGGGAAGCATCACCTCCGCCAGCGGAATCTCGAGTGTCAATTCTTCCGTTCGAGGGACATGGCAAACGGATTCGGTGCAAGCCTGATATCGCACGACCAGATCGACCCCAAGCGAATCTTGCGTTCGTTTCTGGCCCCAGTTGCGAACTTCCTTGGTCGCGGTGACCGGAATCGCAATGTCGACGATGCCTTCATAGATGTTGAGTGTTGCATCGAGGCCTTCGAACTCTTTCGGCGTCGTCTTCGGATAGACGGGTTTGCCGGCCCTGAGGCCCTTCGTCTCCTCGACTTTCACTGTTGTGGCAACGAATCCTTCCGGAAGTGGTTCGCCGTAGATGTGGAGGCCCTCGGCAAGCTCGATCCGGACGTAGATTCTACTGGTGTACTCCAGCTTGAGGTCCTCATCGCCGAGGAAGGCTGTGATTTTGAGGCGCTCGTCTTGGTGGACGGCCTGTGGTGATTCTTTGGGAATGAGCACTTTTCCCAGCGCGCTATGCAGCAGCGAACCGGCGGAATCGCGGGTTGCGTAGTGACGCTGGAAAAACTTCTCGGTGACGACGCCTTGGGAATCGACAACATACGTCCCAGGCCAGGGGATGCCGTAAAAGCGCTCCGCCATCGCGTCGTCGGGGCGAATGAGCGTGTTCAAGATTCCGAACCGCTTGATAACGGTAGAATCGTCGTCGGATAGCAAGTCGAACGTGATCCCGTAGCGCTCCGCGAACTTCTTCAATTGCGCTTGCGAATCGTAACTGATTGCGTAGATGTTGATACCGGCAGCATCAAATTCGACCATCTTCTCTTGCAGCTCGACCAGCTGCGTCACGCAGTACGGTCACCACACCGTCGAGCGATAGAAGACGACGACCCCTTGCTTACCATCGAGAGATGCGTGCAAGTCGATCACTTTGCCGTGCTGGTTCGGCAACCTGCATTCCGGCAATTGTTCCCCGATTTTGGGTCCGGTCGGGAAGTCCGTCGTTGCGGGAAACCGACGCGCCACCATGTTGGCATCAATGGGGGCGAAGATCCCGTACTCGTCCCGATACTGGTCTTTTGGTTTTGCCCAGTCTTTTGTGCGTTCCGCTTTTGGGGCATCGGTTTCATCGGCGGAAACCGGCAACGAAAACAGCAACGGGGCTATCGCCGCAATCTTTAACTTTTTGTGATACATCGTCATCGGCCTGAGAAGATGGAAATCGATCAAAGAACCACTTTGTTCGGCTGTGGACAGAATTGTGCAGCATGCCAATTTCTCAATATACCTGCAATGAGGCCGTCTGGTTTCGTCGCCTCCGACAGCGTTGCTCGTCCCGAGCGTTCTACGGCACATGAATGTTGCAACCAGGACTCTTCTTTCTCAGCCAACTGAATTGATGCCGTCACAGTTCGTCGCGAGTGAATGTTCGGCGGCGGAGTCGCTCAATCAGGGGGCAATATCTCACGGACCAATAGCACGAGGGTAACGACAGTCCAAGTAGCCACCCAGAGCGCACTGACGACAGAGACCAGGGACATACCAACCAGGATCGATGTGCGTATGAGCGGCTTGTTGTCGCTCCGGTACTTCCATTCGAACAGGCCAACTGCCGCGGCAAGGCCCAGCAGCAATAGATACCGGTATTCATAGACAACGCTGAAAAAGCCGATGACTGTCGGTTGCAGCATGCCCGGTGCTGCGAAGCCATGCTGTTTCCCCAGGTGGTGCGGTAACGGGATGACTTTCACCAACACGAAACCAACAAAGAAAACGGACAGGACGATGGTCAGCACGAGACCGATCTGGGCGCGAAGATGCCACCTTCTGTCCTTCCATTTGATGGCCTGTTCGACAAACAGCGACGTGACGCCCGGCCCATAAACCGACTGCATGCCGTCGCGAATGATTTCGGGATCACCCAGGTCTTCGATCGCCTTCGCAGTGGCGTCGTCGGTGGACATTCCCGCGGCGACCAGAGCGTCAACCGCCTCTTGGAGATGTTCCTTGAGTTCTTTGCGGAGATGTGCCTGTAGCGAGTCAGGTCCGTTGACCTGGCGACACGCCTGATCCAGATAGCGATCGATGTCGTTCATTTCGACTTCTCCATGATCTGCGTGATCGCTGTGGTGAGTTGCGACCAGGACTCTTTCTTTTCGCCCAGAGCGGACCGTCCGGCTTTGGTGATGTGGTAGTACTTCCGCTGGCGAGTATCCGGCTCTCCTTCCCACTCCCCACGGATCATGCCGTCCTTCTCCATTTTGTGGAGACTGGGATAAAGCGACCCGGCATTCCATTCCAGAACGCCGTTGGTCTCCTTCTTGACGGTCGCCGCGATCTCGTAGCCATACATCGCCCTGCGCCCCAGCAGGGAGAGGATGATCAGAGACAACGTTCCTTTGATCAGTTCCGTGTCCATCGGCGGCGGCTCACGCTGAAAGTGTCGGATTTCTTTATATCGAACTCAGATATATTGGAAGTCTATATATTGTCGCGGCAAGTGTCAACCGAATCCTCGTGAGCCATGGCCAGGGAAAGGTCGGCCGATCGTATGTCAGCCGATGCGCAGTGGGGCAGCGTGCCAGCACAAGTCTCTGTGGTCGTCCCCCGTCGGCGCGTCGTCCAAGATCGCCAATTCCCTAGCGCAGTTTCGTGCAGGCCGTGTCGCGACCGCTGCGACTTGCAAGGGTTGCTTCGAGACAGAGGTTGATCGACCTCCGCAGTACTGCGAACCGGGCAGGTGTTCGATGGTCGTCTCTCAAGTTAAACAGCTGCACTGTATTGTTTTCGAAGTATTCGAGCAGCTTGCTCGCTCCAGCGAATTGGCTCCCTTGACCAACGGTGCGATGCTGACACCATCGGCGTGTATCGACGGCTGGAGCGTTCCCGCGTTTACGTTGCATCCCCGTGGCTCGACGACAGGCCGCCGCTGCTCAAGTGTGTATGCGCAAAAGAGCACCAGACTGGCCGGGCGGAGCTGGTTCTGGATGTGGTAGAATACGCTCTCTTTCGCTTCGTGACCTTTGTGGCTTTGTGGTCAATTCGTTTGAATCGCTTCAGCGTTTACAAGGTTCGTTGGGCCGTGAACCACAAAGCCACGAAGTGCACAGAGCGGCGGCAAGCAATCAAAGCGAAGAGCTTAGAGCCGAGAGCCGGAAGAGAGTCAACGACGGCAGATTGCAACCGCCGCTTGAAAACTTGCGCAACGATGCATTGCTGGGTGTCAGGCGGCTTCCCATCTCACCAGCCGCGCCGCAGATGAGTCCTTCCTTCTCCTTTTTTGTCTCCGTGTGCTCCGTGCCTCTGTGGTTCAATCATCTGCTGCTCTCCGCCCTCGGTTGCGGCCGCGGGCCGCGCTGGGATCTCCGTTCTTCTGCGATCGCTATCGCCGCGCGATGCGACGAACGGCTGGGCCGTGTTCAAGATGACAACAGGCCGCGGTTGGAGGCTGATAGGCTGGCAGTCGGAAGGCGGGCGGCGCAGCCGAAACGGGTCGCTTCTCACCGACAGGTTATGGCACATCTTCCGAGGAATACGAGATTGTGTCGGTGTCGGTGGATAGCGCTGTTACACAGTATGCCAGGCGCACATGTGCGGTCGGTTTGATGTCGGGGTGACCAAGGGGTCACCGCAGAAACCATATGGACGAAACCCGAGGCGGCAGCGAGGCAGACCGAGTTGCGACTACTTCCCGATGGTTCCCACATGTCCGCCCCCCAGCGTGCGAAACTGTCCAGTCCCGACAGCTTCCCCAGCTTTCTTGCAATCGGCCCGACGACCGCGACATACTGAAACTGAGCCCTTCGATTGGTGGGTCTCACCTTGGAGCGATATTCACACCGTGAGATGCCTCTTGGAGAATTCTTGATGCACGTTTCCCGACTGTGTGCAGTGCTGACCGTCGTCGTCTCCCTTGTCGAATGTTGTGCACTCTCATCGGAAACAGTGGTCTATCGGGGCGCGAAGATTCTCACCGCTGCCGAGGAGACCTATGAACCGGGCACGCTGGTTGTCGCCGACGGCAAGATTCAGTCGATCGGACCGGCTGAGCAAGTCGCGATTCCCGAAGGGGCGCGGATTGTCGACCTCACCGGCAAAGTGGTCATTCCTGGGCTCATCGACACACATTCGCATTTGGGGCTCAACTCGCGGCCACGGGTGAGAGGGAACAGCGACGGCAACGAGAGCACCGGACCGGTGCAGGCCATCGTCCGGGCGCTGGATGCGATCAACCCTTTCGATCCCGGCTTCAAGATGGCACTGGCGGGCGGCGTGACCACGGCCAACGTGATGCCGGGCAGCGGCAACGTCATCGGCGGGCAGACTGTTTACGTCAAGCTGCGGGGCTACACGCCGGAGCAGATGTGGATTGCCTCCGACGAAGTCTACGGCGGTTTGAAGATGGCCAACGGCGAGAACCCCAAGCGCAGCTACGGCCGACGCGGCAAAGCACCCGGGACGCGGATGAAAGTGGCGGCGCTACAGCGGGCCGCGTTTCTCAAAGCTCAGCAGTACATGCGGAAGTGGGATGACTACCGCAAGAAGCTGGCCGCCGGCGACGACGCGGGTCCGCCCGACGTGGACATCAGCCTCGAACCGTTGGTGGAGGTCCTGCAGGGCAAGCGGACCGTGCATTTTCACACGCACCGTGCCGACGACATTCTGACGGTGTTGCGGCTGAAACAAGAGTTCAAATTCGACCTGCTGATTCAGCACGGCACCGAGTCGTACAAGGTGTACGACGAAATCGCCAAGCTGAACGTGCCGGTTTCGATGACGATCATCGACAGTCCCGGCGGCAAGGCGGAGGTGGTCGATTTGATTGAGGAGTGCGGGGCCGAGTTGGCTGCAGCGGGGATCAAAGTTTTGGTCAACACCGACGACCCGATTACTCCCAGCCGGTTCTTCCTGCGGACGACCGCCATCGCGGTCCGCGGCGGACTCTCCGAGGATCTCGCACTGAAGTCGATCACGCTGCATCCCGCGCAGGTCATGCGGCTCGACGATCGCATCGGTACTTTGGAGCAAGGCAAAGACGCCGACTTCGTGGTGCTGAGCGGCGGACCTTTCAGTGTGTACACGCGCGTGCTGCAGACATTCATCGACGGCAAACAGATGTTCGACCTGGCCGATGAAAAGCAGCGGCTGTATCAGACCGGCGGTTTCGCCGTCAGCGATCGTTCCCAGGTTCCCGAGTATCCGCCCGCCGAGGCGTTGCCCGATGCGTCGGCGCCCGCGACACCGGCCGGCAGCCCGGAAGCCAGTTCGGAGAGCGGCGAACTGCTGATTCTGGCCGGCCGGCTGCACACCGTCTCCGGCAAGACGATGGAACAAGCGGCCGTCCACGTGCGAGACGGCAAGATCGAAGCGGTGGGTCCAATTGCCGACGTTGTCGTGCCGGACGGAACCCCGGTGGTCACGGCTGCGGTAGTCACGCCCGGGTTGATCGACGCCCACAGCGTGGTGCCGCTTAACGGCGAGTACAACATTCCCGCCGATCAGGACGCCGACGAACGCAGCGACCCGAATCAGGCGGATGTCCGCGTGCTCGACGGATTCAATCCGGCCGAACCGCTGATGAGGTTTCTATTGGAGCAGGGCGTTACGGTGGTCCATGCCTGCCCGGGCCGGGCCAACGTGATTGCGGGGACAACGGGCGTGTTTCGCACGCACGGCCGGACCGCCGAATCGATGACCGTCCGCTTTCCGCATGCCCTGTTGTTCAACCTGGGCAACTACCCGAAGCTGACCTATGAAGGCAGGCCCCCCGGTACGCGGATGGGGACGGCGGCCATCATTCGCAAGGCCTTCACTCAAGCGGCCAACTATCGACGCAAACGCGAAAAGGCCGACACCACGCCGCGCGACTTGAAGCTCGAAGCCTTGTCCGCGGCATTGGATGGCAAGATTGCGACGATGTTTTGCGCGCAGCAAGCCAACGACCTGACGACGGCGCTGCGTTTGATTGGTGAATTCAAACTCAAAGGGCAGCTGGCACTGGCGGCCGACGGATACCTGATTGCCGACCAGATTGCCGGAGCCAAGGTGCCGGTCGTCATGCACCCGGCGCTACAGCGGATCGGCAGTTTGGAAACGTACAACACGTTCATGGGCAACGGCGCGGTCCTGGCCGATGCGGACGTGCTGTTGGCGATGGGCAGCGGTTTCGAAGGATACGTTCCCAAGACGCGTGTGATTCGACACGAAGCGGCGATGGCCGCCGTGTACGGATTGGGCTTCGACCGGGCGCTCAAAGCCATCACGCTGGACGCGGCCAAGATTCTGGGGATCGACGACCGCTTCGGTAGTATCGAACAGGGAAAGGCTGCCGACCTGGTGCTTTATGACGGTGATCCGTTCGAGCACGCCACGCACACGACGCACGTGGTTGTGGATGGACGGCTGGTTTACGAGCGCGCCAAGCGCGAGCGGATTCCTTTGGCTCATCGGGCGATGCTCTACAGCCCCGAGATTCCTTGCTGCCTGGAATTCTGAAAGCACATCCGGCACATCGGGACAGACCGACTTCGATTCCGCGAAGCGTCCCAGACTTTGCAGTTTAACGATCCGCGAGCAGTTTGCTGCCGCCGCTGCGCCGCAAGGTCGACCGGGTTTGACCAACCATTTCGGGTGGAATAACCGGTCGCTCATTTGACGTAACTCTTTTGGCGTTTCTGGAGTTGAGAAGTTCAAGCGACTGTTTCTGCTGGGCCGATAGTTGGGATCAGTCGGCTTCGGGCGAATCTTCTTCGATTGGCTCCGAGGGGAAGGCTGCCGATTGGCGCACTGCTCGAAACCCTGGTGAGCACCGCATGGCAGTCTAAGAGTCGACTGACGAGGTGAAAACGTTTTCGCCGTCGTAGCCATACCGTCGTCGGGCAACACAATGTCCTTGGCGAAGTAAGTCGCGGAAATCAGTCAATACGACTGCCGCTACAAAACACAACGCTGCCGGCACGGAACGAAGGCAACGCACGGTTTTTGACATGAGTCCCAAGGGAAGGAGATCTTGTTCGATGAAATGGATCAGATTCTGTAGCGCTGTCGTCGCAACGCTCGGTCTGACCACTGCATCTCACGCCGACCTTTCGGCCCTGTTTTCGCACGGGAGCCAAAAGAGCTGCGGATGTGATTCAGCCTGTCAGCCCACATGTTGCACGCCCACAATTACTCGACCCTGTAACGTTTCTGTTCACACCTACCAGCGTAAATGCTCCGACGTGAAGCCGCCTTGCTGCAACACGTGCTGCGCGCCTGAGAGCTGCTGCGCCGTGTCGTCTGGCTGCGGTTCGAAGAAGAGCTGCCTGCTGGACTCGCTGCTGCACAAGCACGACAAAGGCTCGTGCTGCGAGTCGTCGGCTTGCTGCGAAACGGCTCCCAGCTGTGCCGCTCCCGCCGCTGGCTGCTGCAACGCCGATCCCAGCTGTGCCGCTCCCGCCAACGGTTGCTGCAACGCTGCTCCTAGCTGCGCCGCTCCCGCCAACGGTTGCTGCAACGCCGATCCCAGCTGTGCCGCTCCGGCCGCTGGTTGCTGCAACGCTGCTCCCAGCTGTGCGGCTCCTGCGGGCGGTTGCTGCAACGCCGATCCCAGCTGTGCCGCTCCGGCCGCTGGCTGCTGCAACGCTGCTCCCAGCTGTGCGGCTCCCGCAGATGCTTGCTGCGACAACGGTGGCTCGTGCGGCTGCCAGCCCAAGAAGAAGTGCGGCCTGCTGAGCGGTTTGTTCGGCAAGCACCACTCCGGTGGCGACTGCTGCGACACCGGTTGTGGCGACACGGGTTGCTGTGACACCGGTTGCTGCCAGAAGCAGTGCTGTGCCGATCCTTGTGAGATCGCCCGGTTGATCTATTGCTCGCAGACCGCCTGCTACGCCGACGATCGTAAAGACGCGATCGACGAATTGGGCGACAACTACGACTGTGCCTGCAACCCGGAAATCATGGTTGCCATGATCTACGCGTTGAACGATGCAGACGAAGAAGTGCGAGCGGAAGCTGCCGATGAAATCGGCGACCAGCTCAGCGACAACCGCTGCTGCTGCAGCCAGGAAGTCATTACTGCCTTGACGTGTGCTCTTCGCGACTGCGATCGCAAAGTGCGTAAGGAAGCCGAACAGGCGCTGGAAGCCTGTGGTTACTGCATCGTCGACGGTTGCTGCAACACCTGCTGCGATACCGGCTGCAACACCTGCTGTGACAGCGGATGTGCCAACGGTTGCGACGCGGGCGGAAGCTCCGCCGATCCGACCCCGGCCCCAGTCCCGGCCGAGGAAGAAGCGGCTCCCGCTCCGGCCCCGCCGGAAGCGTACTATCCGTCGCGAATTCGCGCTCGTCAGACCTCCTACCGCGCCAAGCCGCGCACCGGTCTGGCCGCCATCGCCGATCTGTTCGACGAGCAGTACTAAGAGAGTGTAGAGAACCGATGATCGAACCTTCTCGGAGCTAATCCGACCGAGTTCGACCGAAAACGGCCTCCGGGTGTCTGATCCCGGGGGCCGTTTTTTTGTGGGGGGACTTCCCCAACATCTGCCTCGTTTGCTGGCCAGGGGACATGCGGCTGGATGGCTGATCCACCCAAATATGCCGCAAAACTTCAAAATTCCGCGCACCGCGGAGGGCTTGGTTACAGACGTCGCAGGCGCCGATTGGACGGCAACACAGCTTGACAGGCGACGCCCCTTGGCACTATCACTCCGCCCTCATCTCTCTCCCATTTCTCGGTTTTCACTAAAGTTCAGAGCGACGCACCGCCTCGAGTCGGCGATCGCAGGCAACGATGGCCTGCGCCTTGCCGGTCGGATGGATCACCCGTCCGGTCCGCTCTGGCTGCGTTCGAACCTTGATGGCCGAACTCGAACCACCCACAGATTCCGAAAGTCTGCCCGAATCAGCCGCACCGGCTGCGCTCGGGATGTTGGCCCGTGTCCCATTGCGGATGCGTGCGGCGATAGCCGGCGCGTTGGTCATCGTCGCTGGCGGAACATTGTGGTTCGCAATGGGCGGTGAGGACGCCGATCCGCGTGAGATCAGACAAAAAGCGTTGGCTCTGCTTGAAGATCGGGACAATCTCACCGCACGCAACCAGGCGCGACGCCTGGCAGAACAGTTGCAAGAGATGCAGTTCCGCGACACAGAGCTTCCAGGTGCCACCGAGTACATTCTCGGCATCACCATGTTTCGCGACGCCCAGGACATGGGCGAAGTTGGCCGCGAACAGCATCACCGTCTGGCGGCCCGCTACCTCCAACAATCGCGACTACAGGCGTACAACGAAGCTGAGCTGTTCTATGGCTTGGGCATCAGCTTGTATCAGGTCGGCCAGCTCTCGGCGGCGCGTGAACCGCTGGAAAAGGCGGTCGAGTCTTATCCACAGGGGCGGGTCGACGCATCGCTTCGTTTGCAGGAAATCTACCTGAACTCGAAGAGCGAAGAGTTGCTGCAAGACGCTTTCGAGCTCAACGGGCGTCTCCTTCGGGACGAGCAGTTGACCGCCGACGAGCGCGATGAAGTCCTTCGTCAGCGGGCGCACATCCTCATGTCGCAGGGTCGCACCGCCGAAGCAATGGACACGTTGGGCGACCTGACCGAGGAGTCGCGCCGCCAGCAAAGCACGCACGTGTTCCAGGCGCGAGTGCTCATGACCAAGGCGGATCGCGTCTTGAACCAGTTACTCGCGCAGCCTGAGGGGTCGCGATCGACCGATCGATTCGCCGGCAGGCTCGATGCAGCCGAAGGCGACTACAAGCAAGCCGCCGCGCTACTCAAGCCGGTTGCCGATGCATTCGGAAGCGAACGGACACAGGCGCGGCGCGCTGCCTTCTTGTGGTCGGTCTGCCAGGAAAGAATCGGCGACATCCAAGCAGCGAAGCCCGACGACTCGAAACGGAAGAATTACGACCAGGCCATTGCAGCCTACGAACGCACCGCCGAGAAATACGAAACGTCTCACGAAGGAGTGGCTGCAAATCTCAGGGCGGCCGACTTGTTGCGACGCGAAGAACGCCACGAAGAGGCGCTCAAAGCCTACAAGCGTGCCATGCAGAGTGTGCGTCGCCCCGAAGACTTCAGCAATCGCTGGCTCACTCTGGACGATTTTCGCCAGATCATCGATCGGGCCTGGCAGGACTGGATCGACCAGCACTTGTACGACACGGCAATCGAGCTGTCGAAGCGGATGGTACCCCTGTTTCCGCAAATCGCCGCCTGGCGGTACACCGCCCAGTCCAACCAGAGTTGGTCGGAGCATCTCCAGGAGCGTGTCGAGCAAACGCCGTTCAGTCAACGGGCCCGGCTCGAAACGGAGTTGCGGGAGCGTTGGCGCTCCAGCGGCCGCGCCCATGCAGAACTGGCCTACCAGCTTAGAACGTCTTCCGACTACCCCGATGTACTGTGGACCAGCGCGGAGCATTACCGCAACGGCGAAGATTTCGATCAAGCGTTGCGACAGCTCATCGCGTTCATCGACACCCGTCCCAAGCAGCGACTGCCTCTGGCGCTCGTCCGGCTAGGCGAGGTGTTGTTGGATCTGGACCGTATCAGCGACGCTCTCAAACAATTTGAGCGCGTGGCAGCCGATTACCCCTCAGAACTGGCCGCCTTCGAAGCCAGGTACCTGACCGGCGTTGCCTACCTGGAACTCGATCGGCTGGACGAAGCAGCCGAGACCTGGAACGACATCCTGACCTCCGGTGAGCTGACGCCGGCAGCCAAGGAATGGCAAGCATCGTTACTGTCTCTGGGCAAGTTGTTGTATCACCGGGCGGCCGTCTTCAGCGGACGTTTCGAGGACGCCGAAGGTGGCAACCAAGCCGAGTTGGCCGGCAACAAACTCGACGAGCTTTTTGCGATGTGGGGCCAAACGACAAGTCGCTTGGAAGAGTTCCTCAAGAGATACGCAGACGACCCCGACGCACTCGAAGCCCGATACCTGCTCGCCAAGGCGCTTCAGCACAGTGCCGACCTACCTCGGCGCAGACTCAAGACGGCCGAAACCGAGAATGCTCGTCACGAGTTCGCACGCAAGATGCACGCACTGCTCGAAGGGGCCAAGTCGGAGTTCATTACGCTGCAAGAGCAGCTTGTCGAATCGGATCGCACCGACATGCTCGACGAATTCGGGCAGCGCATGCTTCGCGAGTGCTCCTTCGAGATCGCGCACACCTATTTCGCACTCGAGAGATTCGAGGAGGCGATCGTCCGCTACGGAGGCGCCGCAAATCGGTTTCCCGACGACGCTCAGGTGCTGCTGGCCTACATCCAAATGTCAAATTGCAACGACCGGATCGGCAAGCCAGACGAAGCCCGCAGCATGCTCGAGCAGGCACGCATCATCCACAAGGGGATGGCCGACGATGTGTTCCACACACACCTAACCGGCATGAACAAGCAAGAGTGGTCCGGATGGATTGAATGGGCCCGCTTGCTGAGTCAGAGCGACAACGACGAACGACGATTCGGACAAGAAAGATAGCGCGACATGTCCACATTGCACGCAAACCAATTCCTGCAAGTGTTTCAGAACCGCCGCGAAAGATGCCGAAAGCTGCTGGAGCTTTCTCGCCGGCAGAAAGAGCTCATCGACCAGGGCAACTACACGCGTTTGCTAACTGTGCTGGGACATAAGCAGCGAATTCTGACGGAAATGGACGACTTTAGCGAGCAGACGCCCGACCTGTGGTCGAGCTGGCGCCGGCACAGAGAGACGTTGAGTGGCGGTGTGCGGGACGATTGCAATCATGTTCTAGCCGAAACCGAAGCCCTGTTGGCCGAACTCGTCAAAGAAGAGACCGACAGCACCGACGCGCTCACTGAGCGTCGCGACGCCACGCGCGTAAGTTTGAAATCCATTTCGGACGGCAGCCAGGTGCACAACGCCTATCGCGACAACCTGGCTCCGGCAACACACCGTCATTTGAACATCGACAGGTGAACGAAGCATGACGTTTCAACTCACACTTGCACGAACCGAACCTGGTCGCATCCTCGTGTGCGCCGACGACGAAAGCACCGCTCGTAGAGTCGAGCTGCCGCTGGCTGAGTTCGGATACGAAACATCGGTCGTCGATCGCGTCGAACGACTCGTACAGGCGCTGCTCGAGTCGCGTCCGGACGTTTGCCTCGTTGCCGGCGTAACCGATGAGGGCGTGCTGCAGTCCGTTGCCGGCGAAGTGCAAACACATCGGCTCACGACACAGCTTGTGCGGATATCGGAGCCGTCTGATTGTGAATCCTCGTCAAGTTGGGGCACGCTCGAAAAACCCTACACGCCCGCAACGCTGCACAGTTTCATCCGCTCTGCAGTGCACCGGTCGCAGCTGCTCGCCGAGAACGTGCGCCTCAGGCAGCGAATCGACCGGCCGAAGCTGGCCAGATCGGCTTCACGCAACACTCTGATGCAAGAGTTGCACGACAAAGCTGCCGCCGTCGCCGAAGAAGGAACGGCGGTGCTCGCGTGTGGCGAGCCCGGCACCGACGTCGTCGAGACGGCTCAGCTGGTGCACCGCTTCAGCTCGCGAAGCCAACGTCCGCTGATCAAGCTGGAATGCGGCGTGCTCTCTGCGGAATGCCTGCTGCTGGAACTGTTCGGCGAACGATCGGAAACGGCTCCCTCGGCAACGTCGGGCAGCGGCGGCTTGCTCGACTCCGCCGATGGGGGCACGATTGTGTTGGTCGACGTCGACACAATCGCACTACCCGTGCAGCGTCGATTGGCCGATGTGTTGCAATCCTCTTCGGACGACCGGATACACCAAACTCCGCTCGCCCGCCAGCCGCGGGTCATCGCCACAACGCATGCCGATCTTGACGAGTTGGTCCGCTCCCACAAGTTCGACGCCGATCTATCCCTGTTGCTCAACAAGTCGGTGCTGACGGTTCCGCCGCTAAGGCATCGCAAGGAAGAGATCGCCGGACTGACCGAAGAATTCCTGGCTGAACTGGCGCTGCGGGAAGGCCGACCGCGGAAACGGCTCACGGTTGAGGCGCTGACGTTATTGGAAAGCCGAGACTGGAGCCGGAATCACGCCGAATTGGCAGGCGCTCTCGATCGCGCGTGTTCCTTGGATGCGACGGGATGGCTCACCGCCGAGATGCTCCTGCCCTGGCTGCCCGAATCAGGCGGCCGCGGACACGCCTCGCCGGGAATGAGTCTGCGAGAAATGGAGCGCAAGCTCATCGAATCCACGTTTGCACGGTGCGGTGGCAACCGCGAGCGAACGGCCAAGTCTTTGCAGATCGGGCTGCGGACCCTCTCAGGCAAGCTGCGCGAATACGGCTATCCACCACGAGGTGCGCCCGGCTCGAACGTCACGACACTTCACCGCAAGGCTGCTTGAACCTCACCCGAACCCTCAGCGACGGTTTTTCCGCTGCACTCGAAAAGACTGGTTTCATGATCGGCGCGTTATTTGACAACTCGACTCTGCCGCTGCTGGAGAAGCTGGCCGTATTCGGCGAGCGGCGGCAAGAAGTCATCGCCGGCAACATCGCCAACATTGACACACCCAACTATAAGCAGCGCGACTTGCCGGTCGAGCAGTTTCAAGAAGCTTTGCGGGCGGCAATCGATCAGCGCACGCAACTCACCGCCGGTGCAGCCCCACAAGTCGCAGCGAGCCTGGAAGACCTGTTTCCCCAAGAGCTGTTCCAGCCGATGGAAGCCGCCCCAAACAACATTACTTTTCACGACGGAAACAATCGCAGCGTCGAATCGCAAGTCATGGAAATGACCAAGAACTCAATGATGCAGAACTTCGCAATCGAACTCATGACTGCCCAAATGAACCTGCTGCAGGCGGTGATTAGTGAGCGTGCCTGAGTCTGGTCGCGATCAAACTCAGGACCTCAGCGCAGATGAATTTGTGAGTCGTCGAGTTAACAGCGTCCAACGGAAGGACTCTCGCATGCTACGGGCAATCGACATCAGCACGAGCGGCCTCGTCGCACAACGCCAGCGCATGAATACCGTCGCCGGCAACATTGCCAACATCAACACGACCCGCGACACCGACGGAAACCTCAATCCGTTTCAGCGGCGGCTGGTCACCTTTCACACGGCCGAACAGGGCGGCGCCGCTGATGGCAGACCTGCGGGCGTCGAGTATCGGGTCGAAATCGATGCACATGCAGATCCCCGGCGGGTCTATGAGCCAGGACACCCCGACGCAGACCCCGATGGCTATGTCTCCTATCCAAACATCAACTTGATCACCGAGTTCGTCAACGCGTTGGAGGCGAGCCGCGCCTACGAGGCCAATATCGCGGCCATCGAGACAACCAAACAGATGGCGCAGCTCGGGCTGAGGATTCTGGCCTGAGCCGCCGCCGCTGACACTTCAATTCGTCGAGGCCGTGCAGAGGAAACGCGAGCATGACACAGCCGATCGGTAACTTGCAGAACCTGGCCGTTCCTAAGCTGACGGCCGAATTGAGCGGCCAAATCTCGTCGGGAGACTCCGTCAATTTCCAGAACTTGTTGCTGGAGTCTCTGGGGCAGGCCAGTTCCATGCAGACTGCATCGCAGGCTGCTATCGAGCAAAGCCTGGCTGGCGGCGATATCACTCAAGTCGAGGTCTTTTCGGCAGTCAAGAAGGCCGACCTCGCAATGCGGATGATGCTCCAGATGCGCAACAAAGCGATGGAAGCCTACGAAGAGATCAAACAGTTGAGGATGTAGATAGCACATGGAAACGGTGCGGCGAACGTTGAAGCAGTTCCTCGAGCTGTATGGCTCGATGACGGCCAGCCAGCGCGGGACGTTGATCGTCGTGCCGCTGATGATTCTGGGTGCGTTCTACTTCCTGGTCTTCCAAGGGAACACCTCGTCTTACGTGGCTTTGTCATGGGGCAAGGTATTTACTTCCGAAGAACTGGTGAGTGCCGAACAGACGCTGATTGAGGCGGGTCTAACGGAATTCGAACGTCGCGGCCAGCGAATCATGGTGCCTGCCGCCGATGTCGAGCGGTACAACGCGGCCCTGCTCGAAGGCGGCACACTGCCGGACAACTCAACCAGCGAGCTGGAACGGCAACTGCAGAAGGCGAGCTTGTGGACGACGGCCAGCCAGTTTCAAGCCATGATGGACGTGGCTTTGCGAAAAGAATTGAGTGCGGTGGTCCAGGCGGCCGCCGACGTCGAACGAGCCGGGGTGACTGTCGCCCGGCCGTCGCGCCGCCGACGCTTCGGAGCAGGACCGGCGCCGGTGACGGCGATCGTCAACGTTCGGCCGCGAAGAGGCCGCGAACTCTCCGAGCAATTGGTGCAATCGATTCGCTTTGCCGTCGCCGGCGGTGTCCCCGACCTCAAGCCGGAGCACGTGACCGTATTCGACGAGTCCAGGGGAATCGCGCACAGGGGCGAACAGCCGGACGATCCGTTTGACAATCGCCTGCTGACGCGGAAGACACAGTTCGAGCAGCGCTACCAGAACATGATCGTGGGCGCCCTATCGCACATTCCCGACGTGCAGGTCACCGTCAGCGTCGATCTGGACAACATCAAGTCCTCGAAAGTCCGTGAACAGGCGGTCAACCCCAAGGAAACCGTTTCGTTGCAGCAGACTGAGCAATCGCGAACCGATGCCGTCGCCGAAAGGGTGGTGCTGGCCGAACCGGGTGTCGTTCCCAATGGACCCGACACCGTAAACAACGCCGGTAACGACCAGCGATCGCGGAACCTGGAAGAGCGGACGACGACCAGCACAACTGTGGCGTCTTTCAGTCTTTCGGAGCAGGAATTCATCGCCGCCATGCCGAAGGCCGTTCAGGTATCCATCGGCATCCCTGACGACTATTTTCGCAGCGTCGCGTTGAAACAGGGGCTGACCGAAGGCGAGACCGACGACAGCAAATCGGAGTTCCAACTGGCCGTCGACGGTATCAGAACCGCCGAGGTTGAGAGCGCGCGGGTAACCGCCAAAACGCTTTTGCCGGGCACCCCCCCCGATACCGCGATCGATGTTCGCAGCATCCATCCCATCGATCCGCAGGTTGTCGAACCCGTGATTCCGCTGACTGAAACCGTCACCAGCGCTGTCAGCCAATGGGGAGGCGCGATCGGGCTGGCATTGTTTGCGCTGTGGGCGCTGCGGCTGTTGAACCGCAGCATGCCCGACATTCCCGAGGAGAGTCCTGCGATCGCTCAGACCACTTTGCCGCTGGACGAGGCGGAGGAAGAACAAGAGCCGGCGGACCGACCAGACCAGGAACCAAACAACCGCGACCGAATGCAAAGCGTGGTGCGCGACAATCCCGAGATGGCTGCCGCCGTACTGCGTGGTTGGATTCACTCTCCCAAACAATGAGAACCCACCGCCTCGATTTAACGCAGGCGACCTGAACGACGAAACATGGACGACATCAAAAAAGCCGCCATCTTCTTGCTGAGCCTCGACAAGCCGCTGGCCGCCGCCGTCATGGCGCAGTTGCCGAAGAACCAGGTCGAGGAGGTCACTATCGAGTTGGCGAAGCTGGACGACATCACCAAGGAACAACAAGAGGCGGTGCTGACCGAGTTCTCCAATCTCGCTCAGGAGCGCACACACATCGAGCGTGGCGGCATGGACTTCGCCAACGAGCTGTTGGAGCAGTCTCTCGGCTCGGAAGGCGCCGGCGAAATTCTGGAGAATGTACGGCAGTCGATGAGTTCGGTCCCTTTCGGCTTTCTGCAGAGGGCCGGGGCCGACAACCTGGTCACGTTCATCGTGGAGGAGCATCCGCAGACCATCGCGCTCATCATGTCACACTTGCCGGGCACTCTCGCCGCCGAAGTGCTGAGCCGCCTGCCCTCGAACAAGCAACTCGAAGTGGTTCGCCGCATCGCCAACATGGAGCAGACCAGCCCGGAGGTCGTGCGGGATGTCGAGGCCAGCCTTGAGCGCCGCATGACATCGACGTTCAACCAGCAGATGGAAAATGCCGGCGGTGTGCCCACCGTGGCGCAGATCCTCAACGTGACCGACCGCATGACCAATAAAGGCATCCTCGAGAGCCTCGAGCAGGAAGACGCCGAGTTGGTCGACGAAATCAAGCGGCTGATGTTCGTGTTTGACGATCTGCTGAAACTCGATGACAAGGCCATCCAGGCACTGTTGAAAGAAGTGGACAACAACCAGTGGGCGGTTGCCCTGAAAGGTGCTTCGGAGGAGATCAAGCAAAAGGTGCTCGGCAATCTGTCGCAGCGCGCCGCGCAACTGCTAACCGAGGAAATGGAATACCTGGGCCCCGTCCGCGTCAGCGACGTGGAGACCATGCAGCAACAAATCGTCGACACTGTCCGCCGACTCGAAGACGCTGGCGAAATCGAGATCACCAACGGCGGCGAAGCTGAGCAATTCATTAGCTGATGACTTCAGTAGACACCTCACGCATTCTCAAGGCGAATTCCGCCCGCAAACTCGGTTCGAAGGTTGCCTTCAACTACGAGGATGTGCAGCAGCGCTTGGACGAACACGTCGAAACCGCACGGAGGCGCGCCGCGCAATTGGTGCAAGACGCCCAATCCGAGGCCGAAGCCTTGGGTCAGCAAATTCAGCAGCAAGCCCACGAGTCGGGACGGCAGGAAGGTCTTGCCAACGCGGAAGCTGAGATCGAACGCCGAGCGCAGCAGCGAGCCGAGCAGATCGCTTCGGAGAAACTCAACGCGAGTCTGCCGGCAATTGAAAACTTGGCGAACTCACTCATCGGCGAGCGAGACCGCTGGATCAAGGAATGGGAGTCGGCTGCGATTCGGTTGAGCGTCGCCATCGCGGAAAAAGTCATCCGGCGAGAACTGAAAGCGCAGCCCAGGCCCACCATCGCCGTTGTGCGCGAAGCATTGGAACTTGCCGCCGGCAGCGAGCGCATCCGCTTGCTGTTGCATCCCGACGACTTGGCTTCGCTGGGGACGCAGACCGAGGCGATCGTCAAGCAACTCGCAAAGTGCAGCGAAGCTGTCTGCGCCGGTGATGAAAGTATTTCACGCGGGGGCTGCGTGATCGAGACGGAGCATGGCGTCGTCGATGCTCGTCTGGAGACTCAACTCGAGCGCATCGCGTCTGAACTTCTCGATTCTGACTGCTGAAAACAATGCTGGGCCTCGAAGAACAAGTTCAACCCATTCTTGCAGCCGGCTTGACCGGCAGCGTCAATCACGTCATCGGTCATACCGTGGCGGTCGCGGGCTTCGCGGCTCCGCTGGGTGCGACGTGCGTCATCCATCGCGAGCAGGGCACCCCGGTGCCGGCCGAAGTCGTCGGTTTCCGCGGGAATGAGACGCTGGTGTTGCCTTATGGAGATCTGGCCGGCGTACGTCGCGGGAATCGCGTCGACCTGAAGAACACCACTCCTGTGGTCCGCGTGGGCGAGCGATTGCTGGGACGGATCGTCGATGGACTCGGTCGCTTCATCGACGGAAAGCCGGCGACAACTCTGCCCTATCGGGCACCGCTGCATTCCGGCGCGACGACGCCGTTGAGCCGGCCGCGCATCGATACACCATTGGGCACTGGCGTGCGGGCCATCGACAGCCTGTTGACGTGCGGGAAGGGCCAGCGGTTGGGAATCTTCTCCGGTAGCGGTGTCGGAAAAAGCACCTTGCTCGGCCAGATGGCCAACTACAGTTCGGCTGACGTCAACGTGATCGCTTTGATCGGCGAGCGAGGTCGCGAAGTCCGCGAATTCGTCGAACGGGATTTGGGGCCCGAAGGGTTGGCCAAAAGCGTGGTGGTCGTCGCCACCAGCGACCAACCGGCGCTACTTCGGTTGCGGGCTGCGTTTCTGGGAACTGCCGTGGCCGAGTACTTTCGCGACTCGGGCCGCGACGTGCTGTTGATGATGGACAGCGTCACGCGATTCGCGCTGGCGCAACGTGAGATTGGACTCGCGGCCGGCGAACCGCCGGCGACGCGCGGATATCCGCCCAGCGTCTTTGCTCTGTTGCCGCGACTGCTGGAGCGCAGCGGTCGCAGCGAACGTGGCAGCATCACCGGTTTGTACACCGTTCTGGTGGAAGCGGATGACGCTAACGAACCGATTTCAGACTCCGTGCGGGGCATTCTCGACGGGCACGTCATGTTGTCTCGCAGGCTAGCCGAGCAGGCGCATTGGCCCGCCATCGACGTATTGTCCAGCATTAGCCGCTCTATGAACGACATCGTCGAACCCCAGCATCGTGACGCCGCTGCAAACGTCAAACGCTTGCTGGCTGCCTATCGACAATCCGAGGATCTGATCTCTATTGGCGCCTATCAGCCTGGTTCGAATCGAGACGTCGATCTGGCAATCAGAATGAAGGAACGGATCGACGGCCATTTGCAGCAATCGACTTCGGACCACGTGGACTTCGAACGGGCGGCTGAAAGTTTGATGAACCTCGAACGGCTCCGCGCAGGCATGCAGCTCTCGCCGGCACCATCTTCGGCGAATACGACAGACCACAAATCCACCGATGGTGAATCGACTCAGCATTAGAGCAGTTACGAAAATCCGTCACAGGTTCCGGCTCAGCGGAACCGGGCAATGTCCTACCCAAACCGCGCTGTGCGGCACGAGCGTAGGACGCTGTAGAACTCACACGGCTGCCGTCGAGGCAGCGACAACGTAGCAGAGGCCGGCATTGGGACAAACGGGTGAAGCGATTCCAGTTTAATCTCCAGGCGCCATTGAAATACCGGGAGGGTCGGCGAGACCTCTGCCGGCAGCTGCTGGCACAGATTCTGGCTGATGAACGGGCCTGTCGAGAACGATGCGAAGCGCTCGAGAACCAGCGGCGTCGCCTGCTGGGAGAGTTGCGCGAAATCAATGGGGATGGCAACGTTGACGTCGACCGCGCGGCGAGCCGGCGGTTCTTCGCGAGTCATCTCTCAGCCGAAATCGGACTGGCCCAACGCAACTGCCAGGTCGTGGAGCAGCAACTTGATGTGTGCCGCCAGGCACTTCGCAAAGCTGACCAAGACGTGCAAAGTCTAGAGAAACTGCGCGACAAGCACTTGGCCGAGTTTCTGTACCGGCAAGACCGGGCGGAGGCTCACGAACTTGAAGAGACCTGGGCGGCTACCAGCTTGGCGAGGATGTCGCAATGATTCGAACGCTGTTGGTAGTCATCTCGGTATTCTGTGTTGCCACCGTACTGTCGGAGGCGCTGGGCGTTGTCTATCTGTGGTCTCAAGGTCAACTCGACTCCGAGACCGTTCAGGACATCCGCCTGCTCCTTGCCGGTGAAGAACCCGACTTGGTCGATCTCGCAGACGATGGCACACGTGGCCAGCCGTCGCGCGACCAGGTTGTCGCCGAACGCAGCATGCGGGTCCTCGAACTCAACACCCGGCAGATGGAGCTCACGGCGCTTAAGAATATGATCACCAAGAATCGCGAAGAAATCAGCGATCAGCAGCGTGATTTCCAGACGCAGAAGAGCGAGTTTGAGGATCGGTTGCAGCAACTGCAGGAGAACAACACCTCGGACTCGGTCGAACAATCTCGGGGCATTGTGCGGGCGCTGAAGCCGGCCGACCGGGTCGAATACCTACTGGCGCTCAACGTCGAGCAGGACATCGTGTTGCTCAAGGGCCTGCCGGAGAAGGAAATCGGAACCATCTTGCAAGAATTCGCCAAGGGCGACGAGCCGACGCAGAAAATCGGGCAAGAGATCTTTGAAGCCATCTACCTAGGTGAGCCGATCGGAACGCCAATCAACCAGGCACTCGACCGGCTGACGCAGGATGATCCTATTCGCAGAAACTGATTTCGGAGCACTCCCATCATGTCCGTTCTCGACATCGCTACGCACGTCGAGGTCGCGTCGCAACCGCCGACCAACCTTGCGCCCCGGCCATCCAAGAATCGGAACGACAGCTCGAGCGACGGCTACCAGAAAGCGTTGTCGAGTTCCCTGAACCAGTCCGAGAAGCGACCGCACGGTGCTGGCGACCGGAGCAGCGTCAGCCACAGCACTCACGACGCGCGCCTCGTCGAGGCGGACGTTGCGACAGCGACCGGTTCGGAGTCTGGATTGCTCATCGATTCGGCTGTTCCGGAGAATTCAAGTCTGCCCGGCACGATTGAAGGGGTGCTGGTCGCGGGTGCGAGTTCGACGTCGCTTGTCATTCCGCAGCTTGAACCTGTCGTTTCCGGCGAACGCCTGTCGACCGGTGAGCAGTCTGCTCCGAGCGCCGGTGAAGCAGATGGATCCGAGAACACGGGGCAGATTCAGCCGGTTGTCTTTAGCCAAATCGTTTCCGAACCGCCGTCCAACTTCCAGTTCAGCCTGCAAAGCTACCAGCCGCCCGAAGAAACCGTCACTGAGGGAACCGCACAAGCAGACCAGCCCCTCCCCCCGAGCAATTTCTTGCACGTCGCCGAACGCCAATCCGGGCTGTCTGTGGAAAAGCCTGATGCACGGGCACTTCCCACCATTGGCCCGGTAAGCATCGATGAACCACCGAGCGACTCGATTGCCAACCAGCCGATCATTCTCGCCAATGCGACACCGCAGGAACAATTGCCGGTTTCCGACGGTCCGCCCAACCGACCCAAACTGTTCGGTGACGCGCGGCCGGTTGAGCCGGAGATCATCGCGCCGGGGCCACGTCCAGAGTTCTCGGCCACTGTCGAATCAACGAACGCGGAGCCGGAAGGGGGCGCACGAGTCGACCTTGAATCGCCAGCGGCGGGGATTGCCGCAGCACCCGAGACGCCCGCCCACACACCGGTGACACGCGCATCTCGTACGGGTGTCCAAATAAACGACGGCCAGGTTCTGGGTCCAAACCCCTCAGCCAGTGGCCGATCGGCTGCGCCGCCACAGAATGCCACCGACGGACACCTCACAGCGGCCGAAAGTTCAGCAAGTGTTCGCGAAGTCGCGATCGCAAACGTGCACGTGCACGGCGAGAGTGCAGTCCGCCCGGCCGATGGGGATATCGCTCCGCGTGCATCTGAGTTTGTCGATCGTTTGTCGGAGACGATCCGCCTCAGCCAACAACAAAACAGGCCGCTCCGCCTGCGACTACACCCGCCGGAGCTGGGCACGTTGCAGGTCGAGGTTGTGTCGCGCAATGGCAATTTGTCAATCCGCCTCCAAGTTGAGAATTCAGTTGCTCACAGGGCAATCTTGGACAGCCTTGCTTTGCTTCAGGACGCCTTGGGGCAAAACGGCACCGTGGTCGAACGAATTGACGTCCAACAGGTGGCCAATCTCTCAGACGGCCGCGCATCGGAATCTGGTCGCGAAGGAGATGCAGACTCAGAAGATTCCCCGGCCGAGCGGCGGCAACAAGACACCGAGCAACGGCACAAACGAGACCAGCGCGCGTCCGATGACCAACACCCGCAGGATTCCGAAGAAATCGATATCGAAATCTGAGGTGTCCTGCAGCAAGCGGTCGGCCGCCGACATTCTTTGAAAGGAATTGGAAACATGGAGATTTCAGGAGTCAATGGGGCGAGTGATGTTGTCGATGCGGCCTCGACCGGTTTCGCAGGTCTGACAGCCGACCACTTCTTGACACTATTGATTACCGAGTTGCAGAACCAGGATCCGACGGAGCCGATGAAGAATGAAGATCTGCTCAACCAGTTGTCGATGATGAGCAGCCTGCAATCGAACAACGAACTCGGCGAGGCCCTGAAAGCGATCGCCAGCAGCCAACAGCTCTCGACCGCGGCCACGTTCATCGGAAAGTCGGTCACCGGAACGGACGTCGATCGGCAGACGATCACCGGCATCGTCGACCGGGCCTTCTCGCGGGATGGTCAGGTGTTCGTGGGCATCGGTGATGCTGAAATACCCATGAACAACGTCACCAGCATCAACCTGCCCGAAGCCGCCTGACTCTGCGCCCCGGCAGCGCATTGAGAAGGATCGCGCGCAAACCATCGCCCCGGGGGGCGCCGACATCCCCCGCCGGGCGAAGCTCGGGTTAGTCCGATTGAACAAAGAGTAGCGATTCGACGGGCTATCGGCCGATAAGACAGCCAGGCAACCGGTCTCTGTGGCCGGCTGCGCTTGCTGGTTTGGGTGATGCCGCGCGTCTGGAAGTTCCAACGCGCCAATCGCCGTGCCTGGGGGGGTATCTGAAATGGGTCTGACTTCTGCGCTCAATACGTCGCTCAACGGCCTGAATCTGAATGAAACGGCGATTGACGTGCTCGGCAATAACATTGCCAATGCCGGCACGAACGGTTTCAAGGCCTCGACGATCCAATTCACGACCCAGCTCAACCGAACGTTGAGTGTAGGTTCGCAACCCAGCGGCGACAACGGCGGCACGAACCCGATACAGATCGGCTTGGGTGCGACTACGGCGGCGATCAGCAAAGACTTCAGCCAGGGTGCCATCACCAACAGTACCAGCCCCTCCGACCTGGCAATCCAGGGCGAGGGCTTCTTCGTCCTCGACGCTCCCGGTGGTATCGTCTATTCGCGCGCCGGCAACTTCGTCCTCGACAGTCAGTTCAAACTCACCAACGCCAACGGTGCCCGCGTTCAAGGATTCATTGCCGACCCCGACACGTTGCAACTCGGAAACGAACTCGAAGATATCGAAATCCGCCTTGGTCAAGCAAAGGCCGTTCGTGAAACCTCGAACGTGACCCTCAATGGCTCGCTAAAGACTTCCACCAGCGCCACGGTCGGCACGCAAGGTTCGCTGTTTCTCGGCGACAGCTTGACCGACACAGCCTCCGGCGATGCAACGGTCGACCCGATTACAGGCGCGACGGCTCTCACGTCGGTCTTTCTCGACGGATCCGGTTCCGCTCTGTTTCAAGACGGAGATGTCGTCAGCTTCAAGGGCCTCAAGGGAGGTCGTGTCATCGAGGAGCAGAGCTTTACGATCAACATGGCGGATGCGGCCGCCGACGGCGTCGACGATTTGCTCAACTTCCTGGAAGGCGTGCTCGGCATCGCCACGCCGACCGACGACCCGTCGGTCCCCAACGACGCCTCCGGAAACGCACCCGGAGTCACAATCGGCGGCGACGGACAGATTCAGATCGTGGGCAACATCGGTGAGTCGAATGACATCGATCTGGCAATGGGCGATCTGAGCCTGACCAGCGGCGGCGCGACGAGTGCGCTCGACTTGGGACTCGACAGCAATTCCAAGTCACAGGACTCCGACGGAGAAAGCACGATCACGAACTTCGTCACGTTCGACTCGCTGGGCGACCAGGTGAATATCAAACTGACGGCGTCGCTGGAGTCCCAGGACGCCACGTCCGCGACATATCGTTACTTCGTCGAGTCTGAAGACGACAGCCGCGTCGACACACTGCTGACATCGGGCACGTTCACGTTCGATGGCACCGGAACGATTCAATCCGGCGATTCGACCAGCGTCACGGTCCTGCGGGATGCCTCGCCGGCCGACACGCTGCAATTCAACATCGATTTCAGCAATATCTCGGGCATCACAGCGGATACTGATCCAAGTAGTTTGGCCCTGGCGGCACAAGACGGGGCCGGGCCCGGTACGCTGGCCAACTACGTCATCGACGAATCGGGCTTCATCAACGGCGTTTTCGATAACGGTATCATTCGGACATTGGGCCAGGTCGTACTGGCGACGTTCTCGAATCCGCAGGGTCTGGTGGAGGCCGGCAGCGGCACATTCGCCCAAGGCGTCAACTCCGGTCCGGCCAGTGTCGTCGCGCCGGGCAGCAACGGTGCGGGAACGCTGCGTTCGGGAGCAATCGAAGCCTCTAACACCGATATCGGGCGAAACCTTGTCGATCTGATCGTGGCGTCGACCAACTATCGAGGCAACGCGCGGGTCATCAGCTCGGTGCAGGAGCTCGTTGACGAATTGCTCGTACTGGGTCGATGAATCGTCCAGATACCCAATTCAGTGAAATGACGATCAACCGCTCCGCTGGAACGAGCAAATGATCAAGCTCACAAAACTGAACGGCGACGAGTTCGTCCTCAACGCCGACCTGATTCGATTCGTCGAAGACCGCCCGGATACATACGTGACTCTGACGTCCAACGACCGCGTCATCGTTCGTGAGTCGGTGGACGAGGTGGTCAAGCGGGTCATGGCTTACGAACGAGCTTTACGCGCCTTGCCGCTGTCGAGTTCGTTCTAAAGATTCACCGGCGAGCGAACCCGCAACGGCTTGGTGAACCTGCCAGGCGAGAACGCGAGGAGGGCAATCGAGATGGACAAGGCAACCGCTGGGGGGCTCATTATGGGCGCCTCTCTGCTGGCCCTCACCGTCATGATTGCGCCCGGTGCAAGCTTCGGTGCCTTCATCGACTACCCATCAGCAGCAACCGTGATCGGCGGCGCCATCGCCGCTAGTTGCATTGCGTTTCCGTTGGGTACTCTGTTTCTGACGCCCAAGGTGCTGAAGAAGGTCTTCCTTCCTAAGACGCAGGAGCTGGGGCCCGTTATCGCTCAACTGGTCGAGTTCTCAGAGATCGCTCGCCGCGACGGCATTCTGGCGCTCGAGACCAAGATGGAAGACGTCGAAGATCCGTTCGTCCTGCTGGGGGTCCAAATGGCCGTCGACGGCACCGACTCCGAGTTGATGGAAAGCATCCTGCGCACCGAGATCGACGCCGTTGCACAGCGGCACAAGACCGGCAAAGGACTAATGGACACGCTGGGTCGATATGCGCCGGCCTTCGGCATGATCGGCACGTTGATGGGCCTGATCATCATGCTGGGAAACATGGACGATCCCGAAGCCATTGGTCCCGGTATGGCGGTCGCTCTGATTACAACACTCTACGGAGCGATCGTATCCAACTTGTTCGCCCTGCCGTTCGCCGACAAGCTCGCCTTCTACAGTCGCCAAGAACTTCAGGTGCGTGAAGTCATTCTGATGGGCATCCTGTCGATTCAGGACGGCGACAATCCGCGGGTCATGGAACAAAAGCTGAAGACGTACCTGCCGGCCGATCAGCGAAACGCCGATGCCGAGGCCGCTTAACATGCGTTCGACTCGACGTACTCCAGAGATTCAAGCCCGTCCGTAGCCGTTCTGTAGAATTGAGACACTCCCTTCCCGCGACGCACGAGCTTTCTGACCATGGCCGAACCGGAAGATGATCTTCCTGGCGTCCCAGAATGGGTGGTGACCTATGGCGACATGATGTCGCTGCTGCTCACGTTCTTCATCATGCTCGTTTCGATGAGCACGATTCGCCAGGACGACGGGCAGGTACGGGCCATGCTGGACTCGATCCGCGAAGCATTCGGCCCGGGTATTGGCTCGATGGGAGCGCCTGGAAAATCTTTGCAGACCTCCAGCGCCTTCAACAAGCGCGACTCCAATGGCAACAAGTCGCAGGGCGGTATGAAGGCCGACACCCGCAAGACTGAGACCGCTTCTCGCGGCGGTCATCGTGCAGTCCAACGTATCAACCACGGCACCGTCGTGGCATTGGGCGGGCCCGCACTGTTCGACCGTTTTGACGCGACACCGACCGAATCCCTCAGGACGACGCTCGACCAACTCGCCAAAGTGGTCAAGCTCAAGCCCAACCGCCTCATGGTCCGCGGGCATGCCTCTCCCGAACCGATCCCCGAGGATCGCGAAATCTACGACACCAACGGCCGACGCATCCGCGACCAGTTAGACCTCTCCTTTGCCAGGGCCCGGGCGGTTGCCGCCTATCTTGCCGAAAAAGGCATCGATCCCAGGCGCCTACTGGTGAGTGCGGCCGGTGCCACAGAGCCCCGAACGCGAACGCGTCGAGCGGACCGGCAGAGCCTGAATCGTCGGGTTGACGTATTCGTCGTAGATTCCTATATAACCCCGTCCGAAACTGCCAAGTTCGAGTAGTCTTGGCAGAGATCGGCAAGACGGCAGAGATTGACTCTGGCCGGAGGGGCGAATCGGGCTGAGATCCGCACGAAATTGTGGTTCTCCACGGAGACCTGGATGGGTCGCCGGAATGATAATTCTCCGCGCGCTTCGCCAACGCCGAAGCGCACCCCATCAAGGAGGAGGGAGGGGGGCACGTGGCCACGGAAGCTGTGGACGAAATCGCACAAGAGGACTCAGAGAGTGCGTCATCCGGACGCAAATTCTCCCTCAACGGCAAAGCGATCAAGGTCGGTGGTCTACTGGCCCTGGTGATGGCTGCGCAAGTGGCGATCGGCTTTTTCTTGCTCCCCAGCCCCGCAGCAACGGATCCCGGCGATCCCGCCAACTCTGCCGCTTTGGCAGAGGAAGACACCACGGTTGATCAGGCAGATTTGGTCGAAGTCGAAATCGGGACGTTCAACAGCACCAATAGCAACGCCGTCAAAGGCAGCGACATCCATGTCTCCCTGTCGGTTGCTGCCACGGTTTCCAGCAAAGCACAGCAATCCTTCCAGGACGCAATCAAGACCGATCATCCGGCGCGGGTGCGCCAGGCCGTCGAACGCGTTGTCCGCAGTTCGACCATCGACGACCTCAACGACCCCGACTTCGACGTCATCAAACGTAAGATTCGTGAAGACGTCAACAAGGTCGTGGACGGGGACTACATCGTCGAAGTCATCATCAGTGACTACAAAACGATGCATCAATAGCGAGTCTCTGCGTGGCTGAAGAGAACGAAGATACCCCCGACCAAGCCGAAATCGAAGAGCTGCTGGCTTCCACCGATGCCCAGCCGCCACCCTCGGGCGCTGCGGCGGAGACCGACGCGCCTGACGGTTCAGACGCGGGTGCCGACCCTGCCGACCAGACCCTGCAAGAACAATCGCAAGGTCAGCTGTCATCGCCGGCGGCCGGAGCCATGGGTGAAACAGGTGCTCCAGACGAACTGCTCAATCAAGCGGAGGCCGATCTGGCGGCCGCTTTGAATCCGAATCTCGATGAACAAAGCGGCGGCCTCGAACAATTCGGAGAGCCGGCCGCTTTCAACTTTCAGCCTTTCGAAGAAGCCAAGTCGTCGCTCTCTCCGGCCGCGGCGCTGGACTCGCTGGAAGATGTCGAACTCGATCTGCGAATCGAACTCGGACGCGCAGAGCTGCTCATCGAGGAAGTCCTCGAGCTGCGCGAAGGTTCGGTCGTTCCGCTCGACAAGTTGGCCGGCGATCCAGTCGACATCCTGGTGAACGGCCAATTGGTTGCCAGAGGCGAAGTGCTGGTACTCAACGACAACTTCTGCGTCCGAGTGGCCGAAATCCTGACGCCGGAAAGCTGAGCCTTTAAGTGTTGCCAGATCAACGACAGACCCCCGCGCCCCGAAACAGCGATGCTCTGCTATCTGATGCACGGGAGAACTCGTCATGCACAAGCCTCTGAACAGCTGCTGTCGTGTGGTGACGCTTCTGTCGATCTGGATGTGCGCTGCGAATGTCCACGCCCAGCAGCACCGCAACGAGCAGTTTCGCCCGACCCAGCCGTCGTTTCGCCAACAACAACAACCGCCGCAGGCGAATCCACAGGCCTCGACACGCAAGCGCATCACCCGCACCTCTCGCTCACCCGAGGAAACACAACTTTCGGGAGAACCCGGCGCGCATCTGCCTTCGCTTTGGATGACGTTCGGCGCGCTCACTCTCGTCGTTCTGCTGATTTTGGGGCTGGCGGCTCTGTGGCGCCGGCACGGTCCAGCATTCGCCGGTGGAGTTCCTGCGGAAGTCGTGCACGTGCTCGGCAAGCGGGCGATTGACCAACGACATTCGATCTATCTTGTGAGGCTCGGCTCGCGGCTGCTGGTCCTTGGTTCATCAGCACAGGGGCTGCAGACACTCACTGAAGTGACCGACCCCGTCGAAGTCGACTTTCTGGCTGGCATGTGCCAGCGCCGCGACGGCGACTCAGGCATGATGCAGGCCTTCGGTCAGCTCATCTCGCGGACGCCCGCGGGCGAAGAATCTCGAGAGACTGATGGTGCAGGGCGACCTTCACTCTCCAGCGAAAGATTCCAGCCGCACACGCCCGCATCGACGACACCGGAACTGAAGGAAGTGCATGGATAGCCCTCTGCCCATCCAGCCTGCTCCTTCAACGACTGCGCGGCGGCAGTCTGCCGGCCGCTTCGGACAGCACAGTGTGTGTTGCCGGGCGATGCCGAAGAAAACCTGGATCAAGTTATTCGTAGCATTGATCGTAATTGTGGTGACGTGCGGTATATGGCCAACGTCCCTGTCGGCTCAGCCGCAGCCGATCGCGCAGCCTGGGCTGAATGGTCCAGCGAACAACAATCCCGCAGCGGCACCGAACCGTCAGAACACTGTGGGCGCGGCCCCGCGACCTGTCGAGGGCGGTACGTTGCAGGCCCCCGGCTTTCCCCTGGACGTCGACCAGATGCTCTCTCCCGGGGGTCTCTCGTCAACGCTAAAGATCATGCTGGTGCTGACCGTGATCAGCCTGGCTCCCTCGGTCTTGATCATGACCACTTGTTTCATCAGGTTTGTGATCGTACTCGGGCTATTGCGTCAGGCGCTGGGAACTCAACAACTGCCACCCAACCAGGTGATTGTCTCGCTGTGCCTGTTTCTCACGCTCTCGGTGATGATGCCCGTCTGGCAACAAGCGTATGAAGAAGGCATCGCGCCGTATTCCAATCCCCCGGCCGGACAGCCCGCGCCGACGCTGGCGCAAGCCTTCCAGAACACCGCCCGGCCCTTGCGGAGGTTTATGGCCGATCAGATCGAAATGACCGGCAACGGGGAAGCCATCGACACGTTTTTGAAGTTCCAGAACCCTGTCGTGGACGATGCCCAGGCCCCAGCCCCGCAGTACTACGAAGACGTACCGCTCAGCGTGCTGTTGCCCGCCTACATGCTCAGCGAGCTGAAGACGGCGTTCGTGATCGGGTTTCAAATCTACTTGCCGTTTCTGGTGATCGACATGGTCATCGCCTCGGTGTTGATCAGCATGGGCATGATGATGCTCCCGCCCGTCTTGATTTCGCTCCCCTTCAAGCTGTTGTTGTTCGTGATGATCGACGGCTGGTTTCTGACCGTCGGAATGCTACTGGAAAGCGTTCAACCATTCACCTGATGCCGGCGGTAGCGTTGTGGTGACCCGCGCCGGCAGTGTCAGCAAGCGGCGAGTGTTCAAACCTTCAAGCGGCAGGAAGGCCGATGAGCGTTGATCAGGCTGTCGAATTGAGTCGCTCTGCCGTGATGATCACGCTGGTCATCGGCGCGCCTGTGATGATTGTGGCGGTCGCCGTCGGACTGTTCATCAGCGTTCTGCAGGCGGTCACACAGATCCAGGATCAGACGTTGAGCTTTGTCCCCAAGATCGTGGCGATGCTTTTGGCAGTGATCTATGCACTCCCTTGGGCCATTTCCGTGGCGGTCGAGTACTCAACCAATCTGATCCGCGACATCCCCTCGGGATTGTAGGGCTTCATCGCTGAGCGTCCGAAAGCGGTGTGGTCACAGCTTCGTCAGAGTAGCGCGACATTACCGTGGAAGATTTGCTCAAACAGTTCTTTCAAGACCCATTGTCGGTGCTCACGTTTCGGCAGATGCTGGAGGCGGCCGTCGGACAGTTCTACCAGTTTACGCTGGTACTGATTCGGATGAGCGGCATGATGGTGATCGGGCCCTTTTTCGGTCAGCCCGTCGTGCCCGCCAATCTGCGGGTGCTGCTGGTCCTCTCCCTGGCTTTGCTGATCACGCCCACCCTGCCTCGGCATTCACAAGTCGGATTTCAGCGGCTTGACGCCAACGCCGACGGACAACTGACGCGCGATGAGGTCCATGAAGACATGCTTCCGAGATTCGATCGGCTCCTGGAAGAGAGAAGCCGGCGTCCCGATGACGGCCTGAGTCTGCACGAGTTTGCGTTTTCCCGGCGGATGCCGACAACTCTGTTGCAGTATGCCTGGATCGCGATCGGAGAGATGTCCTTGGGACTGGTTCTGGGACTGGGGGTGTTGATCTTCTTGTCGGGCCTGCAACTGGCGGGTGAACTCATCGACCAGCAGACCGGAATCGCCCTCGGCGAAGTCTTCAACCCTGGGCTGGATACGACCAGTTCCATCAGCGGCCAGGCGTTCCTCTTGTTGGGCACGACGCTGCTTTTATTGCTCGAACCACTCAACGGCCATTTGTTGATGGTCTCGGCGGTCGTCGAAACGTTCCAGACTCTGCCGGTAGGCGAAGCCTGGGCCAGTCCCTCGGCGATCGAGTTGTTGCGCGATCTGGTCCACCAATCGCTACTGCTGGCCGTCCAGGTTGCAGCGCCCGTGCTGGCTACGATTTCGCTGATCTCGTTGACAATGGGGTTCTTGGGGCACTCGGTCCCGCAGGTCAACGTGCTCGTCGTCGGCTTTCCGATTCGAGCCATGATCAATCTGTTCGTCCTCGCGCTGACCCTCTCGGGCGCCGCCAAGATCTTCATCGACGCCGTCCCGCAGGTCATTGACCAACTGCGTGCTGCAATCACCTTGCTCCCGTAGCGCCGCCGACCCCAACAGGAAGTTCACGAGTCCCGCTCGCCGATGGCTACTGACGAGTTTGGCGAAAAGACAGAACAACCGACCGACCGGCGTCGCCAGGACGCCCGGCAGAAGGGTAACGTTGCGCGCAGCACGGACTTGAACTCGGCCGGACTAATGCTGGCAGCGGCAGCCTGTATCTTCTTCTTCAGCGTCTCTTTCATACAGACGCTGAGCCGCTTGATGCAGGTTTTCCTGAGCGAGCCGGCTTGGTTTCAGGCCGACCGGATGTTCGTGTTTCGGCAGGCCTTGCGAATTGGCGAAGTTTTGGCCGCTGAAGTGCTCCCCATGATGCTGGTGATGGCCGCCACGGCGATGACGCTCAACATCGTCCAGGTCGGGTTCCTGTTTTCCCCCGAAGCTCTGCAACCCAAGCTCTCGCGATTGAACCCGCTCGAAGGCGCCAAGCGGATTGTGTCGATCCGTGCGCTGGTCAAGTTGGGCGTCAGCCTCGGCAAATTGATCGTATTGGTCGCCATCGCGGGTTGGTGGATCGCCATGCAGCTCCCTGGTTTTCTGGAGGCGATGGGAGGCGAACCGGGTGCACTGTTGTTGCAAATCAAGTCGTCGGCCAGCGGGCTGGCGTTTTCGCTGGCCATTGCCTTGATTCTGTTGGCATTGCTCGACTTCGCGTTTCAGAAATGGAAGCACGAACAAGACCTCATGATGACCAAGCAAGAGGTCCGCGAAGAAATGAAACAGATGGACGGCGACCCGCATATTCGGCAACGCCGCCGCGAAGCCCACCGCAAGCTGGCCCAGTCGCGCGAACTTCAGGCGGTTGCCGACTCCGATGTGGTGATTACCAACCCCACCGAAATCGCCGTCGTGCTCAAGTACGACCCGGAGAAGACGCCGGCTCCCGTCATCGTGGCTAAAGGCGTCGGTCCTATCGCGGCTCGCATCCGGCAGATCGCCGCCGAGAACGGCGTGCCCATCATCGAACGCAAGCCGCTGGCTCGGGCACTGTACCGCGACGTCAAGGTCGGCCACATGATTCCCGTCGAAATGTACGAGGTCTTTGTCGAGATCATGGCCTACGTCTATCGTCTGACCGGACGCACGCCCCCCAATCTCTCCTGACGCTCGCGCCGGTCCCAGCTCACTCGGGCGAATTGCGGATTTTCGCTTCGGCGGTTGGCGAACATTGCCGATAATAGTGATTAGAGCAGTTTACGTTCCGTGTCCGGTTTCGGTTCGCGGCAATCAGCGACTGGCACCAGACCGCGTTTGGCGCGGCACGAGACAGCCATACGCCGTAGCCAGACCTTCTTGCTTGGCGGCGCATGCTGCGCGACTCGTGCGAGACGGGCAATAAACAAACGACCGTCGGCTGTGGGGGCTGTGATTTGATTGCCAAGAAGCACCCGGCAGTCTGGTTCCTGATGGGTGCCCTCTGCCTTCAAGTGGGTTGCACGCATATCCCGCCGTACGAGTCGAATGCTGACTCCGGGTGGAAGAAGAGCCGCGTCTCGCTCCGCAAGGTGGCCCTGTCTTTCTTCCACATCCCCCTTTACCAATTGCCGGACGGCTACAGTAGCACGTACCGCCAACACCTAGACGCTCACGACCTGTCTGCGGTCGAATTGGCGCAACGAGAACGTGCGAATCACGTGAAGCTCGTATCGCGCGAAGAACCGGCTGAACTCGAAACTGGTATTGACGCCAACGTCGCGCAACCGCCGGATGACGCCGCCGCTGTCACGTCCGACAAAGACGCGGATTGACGCCCGGTTTTGGCCGCTTTTCGTTTTGACACAGGTCGCGAATCTCGCTATTCTCCCGCCCGCATTACGAGGGGGGTCCGCCGGACTGAGAAGGAACATCGCGTGACAAGCGGACAGCGCGTCCTCGTTGTTGACGGATTGAGCGAAACAGAGCAGGTTCTCAAAGCCGTCCTCGAGCCCCAGGGACTCGAAGTCGACCGAATTCGCCACCGCTGCGACACTGCCGGTCAAAAGCCCAGCGTGGTCGTCATTCACGAGGACGACGCACCTGCCAGTCCTACTCGATCAACCGAGTGGAACGGGGTGCCCAGGGTCATCATCGGCACGGCCCAGATCGACTCCCCCGATTCCCACGCTCAGCAGTATCTCGCCAAGCCATTTCAATATGGCGACTTGATCTGCGCCATCGAGCGTTTGCTCGAAAAACCGGCTTCTTCGGCAACGCCCTCTGCTTGACCCTGTTCTACTCGTGGCGCGAACCGATCGCCACTTCCAGAACAGCACCTGCGTCTAGTGCTGCTCTGCATACGACCCGCCGCGGATTTGGCGAAATGACTGCGCTGCATGGAGCCGCGTTGCCCGGATGGTATCATACAGGGGCTGGGTGCGGCCCTCGTCGGGGCCGCATGTGAAACGCAAGCATGGTCACACGCAAGGTAAGGTCTCGTGGCCGAGGCGACGTTGTTGGTGATTCAAGGCATCGATCAGGGGGCTCGCTTCAAGTTGGGCGAGGAGCCGCTTGGATTGGGCCGCGGAATTGGTAACGAGATTCGCATTCTCGACACCGAAGTCTCGCGCCAACATGCAACCATTCAACGCTCCGAAGACGCGTTCTACGTCTGCGATCAGAACAGTTCCAACGGCACATTCGTCAACGGCGAAGCGGTCCGCACTCACGAACTGCACAGCGGTGATCGGATTCAGATCGGCCGCAGCGTCATTCTTTTCAGCACCGACGATGGTGCCGCGTCGCAAGACTCGGCGGCAGACAGGATCCATCTGGTCGGACGTCAGGAAGCGGATGATCGATCGAGTATCGTCGACGAGGTCGCTGCCGATGCCGGTCGAACCTACGTCACTGAGCCCCCGCAATTCGAACCGAACACGGTCGCACAGACGCTATCGAACTTGCAGGCGCTGTACCGTGTTTCCGAAGAGTCGGTGCGGCCGGCTGTCACCTCCGACCAGTTGCTGCAGCGGATCCTCGACCTGACGATCGACGCGGTCGGCGCCGACCGCGGATGCATCTTGCTCAACGAAGACGATGCGCAAACGGACCTGCAGCCCCGTGTGTTCGCAGATCGTCGGGGAGCCGAGGACTCGGCTCGGATGCCGGTCTCGCGCAGCATTGTGTCCTACGTCCTCGACAAGGGGCAGGGCGTGCGAACCTCCGACGCGCGCAGCGACGCGCGGTTCGAGCCCGGACAAAGCATCTTTCAAGCCGGCATTCGCGAAGCCATGTGCGTCCCAATTTACGGACACGCAGCCTTGATGGGCGTGATCTACGTCGACATCACCACTCCGCCGGAACGCGTTTTGATCGCCCACGGCACGCACCACAAATTCAGCGAAGATCAACTCCGGTTGCTGGCGGCTATCGGCCGGCAAGCCGCACTCGCAATTGAAAATTCACGTTACCAGGGCGCCTTGCTCAAGGCCGAACGCCTCGCCGCAATGGGCCAGACCATTGCTCTACTCAGCCACCACATCAAGAACATCCTGCAGGGCGTTCGGGGGGGGAGCTATCTCATCGACTTGGGATTAAAGGACCATAGCGAAGAACTGATCCGTAAGGGTTGGGGCATCGTCGATAAGAACCAGAGCAAAATCTATCACCTCGTGATGGACATGCTGACCTTTAGCAAGGAACGCCAGCCCTCACTCGAATGTGCTTCGCTCAACGAGACTGTGTCCGAAGTCTGCGAGTTGATGCAGGCCCGGGCTGAGGAATGCGGCGTTGGATTCGAGAGCACGCTCGGCACCGACATCGAAAACACGACCTTCGACCCCGAGGGCATTCACCGCGCCGTGCTGAATATTGTGACCAACGCCATCGACGCTCTCGAAGGCATAGAGGGTGGCCGGATCGATGTCGAGACCGCCTTCGACGCAGATGCCGACAGTGTTTCCATCAGCGTTTCCGACAACGGACCGGGCATCCCGCCCGATCAAATGGGCAAGATCTTCAACATTTTCGAGTCCACCAAAGGAGCACGCGGCACAGGCTTGGGACTCGCCGTCAGCCAGAAGATCATCCGCGAGCATGGCGGCGAAGTCGTCGTAGAGAGCACCCCCGGCGAAGGCTGCCGATTCACGCTCTCCTGGCCCCGCATCGACGATGAACTTGGTTCCGATGACGGCCAAACGCAGGCTTGATCGCAAAGCGAGTTGCCGCCTTTCGTCTACGACTCTCGCGATACATAAACGTAGTAGGCCCCGCAGATCTCCTTGCCCGATTCATCCAGCAGCCACGTCTGCATTTCAACCGGCCCTGCGTTGAGATCAGCTTCAAATCCGAACGAAGTACCGTCGGCGGCTAGCTCGGCAACGCTCGTCCCTTCACATAGGTGCCGTCCACGACTTTCGTCTTTGCGACACCCGCCTGGAGTGCGAGTCCGGATTCTCGCGGCCAACGACGAAGTTCGAAGGAGTAGGTACCCGGCTTCTCAACGGTCAAATGCCACACGCCGTTCTTCAGGTCTGCCCGTCGGACCTGCCGCTGTTGATCGACGAAGACATCCAGCCATTCGCAGGCGCTCAGCAGCATGGGGTTCTCTGCGTCACTACCGATGGTGACCCGCTGCGGTTCCAAGACGCCTTCGACGCCGGCCCACCACCTTTCCAGGTGGGCGCGCATCCGGGCGACAACCTGCGGGTGTTGCGCAGCCACGTCGCGGTCCTGATGCGGATCGTTGTGGACGTCGTATAGTTCGCGGTTTTCGAGCAGCCGCCAGTTCTTCCACAACACCGCTGCGCCGTCGCGCTGCGGGATGGCAGGGTTGCCGTCGGTATAAGTGACTTGGAACATCGGCATCCGGCTATAGTTGATGACAAGCATGCGATTGGCGAGCGTGTCCCGTTCGCCGCGGAGGATGGGTGCCAGGCTCTGGCCGTCCAGCCGCTGCAGCACATCGGCGATTCCTGCCAGTTCGGCGAGCGTGGGTAGCAGGTCCTGCACGTGGCACAACTCGTCGATCGGGCGTGGCGTTCCGAGATCGCCACCGGGCCAACGAATGAAGCACGGAACGCGATGACCACCCTCCCACAAAGTGGTCTTCCTGCCTTTCATGCCGGCGTTGAAATAGTCCGGCCCCATCGTGCTGCCGTTGTCCGTTAGAAACACGACGATCGTGTTTTCTTTCAGGCCGGAGTCTGCAAGCAAGTCGTCCAGCTTGCCAACGTTGTCGTCGATGTTGGCACCCATCGCCAGAAAACTCACCAGTGAGGCCACCTTGCTTTCGGGAAGGTGCTCCACGACTTCGGGATGGTCGGCGACGGCGCGTCGGACCGGCTCGCGGAATTCATCGGGCACGAACCAAGGCCAGTGCGCGGCGTTTAATGCAATATAGGCGAAGAAGGGTTGATCGGACGCTCCAGTGCCGCCGATCCACTTCCTGGCTTCGTCGAAGAAGACGTCGGTGCAATAGCCAGAATAGGCTTGACGACGGCCATTGTGGATGTAGGTGTCGTCGAAGTAATCGTTGTCCCAGAAATCGGGCAAACTGTTAATGTGCGACGACGGGAACCAAAGTGCTTCGTCGAACCCGCGGTCTTCCGGTCGGAACGGATAGTTGTCACCCAAGTGCCACTTCCCGAACAGGCCCGTGCGGTATCCGGCGGCCTGGAAGACGTCTGCCATCGTCTTCAGTTCCGGCCGCAACAATGTGCGCCCGCTGCTGACGTTGATGGCCGCATTGCGAAATGCGTCGACTCCGGTCATCAACTGGCCGCGCGTCGGCGTACACATCGGAGAGACATGAAAGTCGGTCAGCCGAATGCTCTCGGCGGCGAGCCGGTCGATGTTCGGCGTTTGTGCAATCGGGTTTCCGTGGCACGAAAACTCCCCGTAGCCCTGATCGTGTGTCATGATGACGATGACGTTGGGGCCGGCTCCAAACGCGGCGAATTCGCTCAGTGTTGCGAAACACAGCATCAGACACAGTGTGCGGGTTATGGATGACATGGCATTCTCCTGACACCGAAACGGCGTCCACTGCCGCGGCATAAGCTCTGCGAAAGGGCAGTTCGCTGCATTTTATTCCGAGTAGTCCGGGTCGGCAGTCGCGCGCGGGCTGATCCCCTGCAGTTTGGGGATCGAGAAATATTGCTCGGGCGCGTCACGCCAGTCGACCATGCTCAAGCCGCTCGGATCGTAGACGACACGGCCCGCACGGATTGTCATGCGGTTCTCGAGTTTGACGTCACCGATCATTCTCGCCCGACCGCAATCGGTGTACCCGAAACGTCCCCTCCGAAGTTCGAACACCGCCACGTCGGCTTCGCTGCCGATGCCGAGCGTCCCCAGGCTCGGCCGTCCGATCGCGCGGGCCGGATTGACCGTCGAGCGGCGGATCACGTCGGCCAACGGTACACCCAGCGCCATGATCTTCGACATGGTGGTGATCATGTCGACGACCGGCCCGTTGACATTGCGCATGTGCAAATCGGTCGAGATCGTATCGGGAATGAATCCCTGCTCGATGGCCGGAGCCGCGTTACGAAACCAGAAGCTGCCCGCGCCGTGGCCGAGATCGAAGACTATCCCCCGTCGACGGGCCTGCCTCATGTGGTCGTAGACCTTCCCGTCTTTGTCGATAACCGGAAACTGCTGTGCGAAGACATGCGTGTGGATGTCGCCGGGTCGCAGCTTTTCCAGGATCAACTCCGGATACGGACGCTCGGGCGGGCGGGGCCAGAAGTCGACCATCACCGGCACTCCCGCCAGTTCTCCCGCCGCCACCGCCCGCTCGACACTGGCCCACGGCGGGTGCGCCTCATCGAACGGCTTTGACGTCCAATAGTGGGCCGTCTTCACTCCCACAATGTGCTGCGCGTATCGCTTGATCGTTTCGGCGCACAATTCGGGATCGAGATATTCGAGTTCCTGCTCGTTCGGATCATCCTCTCTGGCCCCCATTCCCTGCGAGGCGATGTTCAAGAACGCCAGAATGCGAATCTGAGCGCGGTCGATGTGATACCGCTTGAGCAAGTGAAAGTCGCGAGCGCCCCACGAACCGGCATCTACGATCGTCGTCAATCCCGAAGCCAGGTTCATGTCCGGAGGATGCGACGGCCGCGCCAAGAAACGTCCGGCAGACACATGGGCATGGATGTCGATGAAACCTGGAGAGACGTATAGCCCGTCAACTTCGACGCTGCGGCGAGCCTTCTCGCCCGAGATGCCCTTCTCAACCGCGGCAATCTTTCCATCCGAGATGGCGACGTCCATCGGCCCATCAATCTGATTGGCCGGGTCGACGACATGCGCTCCCTTCAGCAGAAGGTCGTATTCGGCCGAAGCGTCTGCTGCGCCGCGCTGGCCGTACGCGGGTGGACCAGCCAGGAAGATCATCAGGGCGGACGAGACAGCCAACAGCTGGGTGCAAATCCACGCTGTCTTCATAACGAACACCTCTTCGGCATCGATGGGGGATGAGCGGAGACCCTTATCGTCGACATCCAAAGTATCCCCAGGGACAAGCGCCTGCCAGCTCTTGCCCGATCGACGCGTCGACCTGATGCGCCGGTTTACCCAAGCCTGTCCCTCATCCACCCTGCTGGCAGGTTTTGGAATCTGCTATAACGACGGTGGATTCCATCTTTCTACCGGCGGCTTGCGGATCTCGCAGGCCCAGTTTCATTCAGTGAGTTGATCATGAAGTATATCGTCGTCACCGGCGGTTGCGGGTTCATCGGTTCCAATTTCATCAGGCATGAACTGGCCAGCTATCCGGAGTTGTCGGTGATCAACATCGACAAGCTCACCTACGCCGGCAACCCCGAAAACCTGGCCGATCTCGAAAGCGAGTCCCGCTACGCGTTTCGGAAGGGAGACATCTGCGATCGCGACTTCGTCAAGTCGGTGCTCGAATCGGCGACCGTCGACGCCGTTGTGAACTTCGCCGCCGAAAGCCACGTCGATCGCAGCATCCTCGACTCCGGCCCGTTCATCCAGACCAACATCGTCGGCACGCAAGTGCTGCTCGATGCGTGCCGGGCAGCGGAGGTGTCACGCTACGTGCAAGTTTCGACCGACGAAGTCTATGGCAGTCTCGGCGACGAAGGATACTTCACAGAACAGACACCTCTGGCTCCCAACAGCCCCTATTCGGCATCGAAGACGGCTGCCGACCTGTTAGTGCGGGCTTATTGCCACACGTTCAAATTCCCTGGCATCATTACCCGTTGCTCGAACAACTACGGGCCGTATCAGTTCCCCGAGAAGCTGATCCCGTTGTTCATCTCGAACGCTCTGAACGACAAGCGTCTGCCGGTGTACGGCGAAGGGACCAACGTCCGCGATTGGATTCACGTGTTGGATCATTGCACCGGCATCGACGCGGCGCTGAGACGCGGCCGCGTCGGCGAAGTGTACAACTTCGGCGGTGACAGCGAAGTTCGCAACATCGACCTGACCCGGCTGCTGTTGGAACTGCTCGGCAAACCGGAGAGCTTGATCGAATACGTCGCCGACCGCCCCGGCCACGACTTGCGGTACGCCATCGATTTCAGCAAGGCCGAAGACGAACTCGGTTGGAAGCCTGAGTACGAATTCCGGCACGCAATTCAGGAGACAATCGCCTGGTATCGCGAGCACGGCGACTGGGTGGACCGCGTGAAATCCGGCGAATACCTCCAGTACTACGAGCAGCAGTACGGAAATCGCCTCGCCCCCGGCGACGCCCAGTGAACGGACTTTCGCAGTGCCGCAATTTTCTCTATAACCAGCGGCAAACACGGGGCTGGCCGCGAGTTACGGCACCTTGAGTTCGGGGCATCGCGTGCCACTGGCGGCTCGTCCGCCAGTGCAATCGAAGCAACCGCCTTCCAATTGTGATTCGTGCGGTCCAATTTTCGAGCGTACCTCCACCCATCGAAACGCGAGTACGCCGCCAACCCTGACGGTGGAACTCTGAAACTGCAGTTCGGGAGTAGTCTAGTGAAAGTTGTGATGGTCGGAACGGGCTACGTCGGTCTGGTCACCGGAACCTGCTTCGCTGAGAGCGGCAACGAAGTTACTTGCATCGACATCGACGAAAAGAAGATCGAATCGCTCCGCGGCGGGGATGTGCCGATCTATGAACCCGGCCTGAGCGAGTTGGTCGTACGCAACTCCAAAGCCGGCCGATTGAAATTCACCACCGATTACGCCGAAACGGTTCCAGGCGCCGATTGCGTCTTCATCGCGGTCGGCACACCGCAGAGCGACGACGGCTCGGCGAACCTGAGCGGTCTGTATGCAGTCGTCGACACATTGGCGCCATTGCTCTCGCAACAGACTGTGGTGGTCATCAAGAGCACCGTGCCGGTCGGCACCAATCGCCGGGCCAAGGATCGACTCCGCGAACTGACGGGGCGAGACGTGGACGTCGCCTCCAACCCCGAGTTCTTGAAGGAAGGCGCCGCGATTCAAGACTTCACCGTGCCCGACCGGGTGGTCGTCGGCGTCAGCCGGCCCGAGGTCGGCCAGATCCTGCACGAGCTATACAAGCCGTTTCTGCGCACCGAGAACCCGTTTCTTTCGATGAGTCTCGAAAGCGCCGAGATGACCAAGTACGTTGCCAATTGCATGTTGGCCACCAAAATCAGCTTCATCAACGAAATGGCCAATCTCTGCGAGCTCGTCGGGGCCGACATCAACGACGTCCGCCGCGGCATGGGCCACGATCAGCGCATCGGGTTTGCATTTCTGTTCCCCGGTGTCGGATACGGCGGCTCCTGCTTTCCGAAGGACGTGCGGGCGCTGGTTTCGGTAGCCGGCTCAAAGGGCATGAAGTCGCGAATTCTCGAATCGGTCGACACGGTCAACACGGCCCAGAAAGAAGTCCTGTTTAAGAAGCTGCATCGGCACTTCAACGGTGATTTGTCGGGCAAATCGATTGCCGTCTGGGGCCTCTCATTCAAGCCGCGGACCGACGACATTCGCGAAGCGCCTGCGCTGGTGCTGATCGACCACCTGCTCGAAGCCGGCGCCCAAATCCGTGTGCACGACCCGGTGGCGATGGACAACGTGCGCGAGGAGTACGGAGATCGAATCACTTATTGCGACCACCACTACGATGCGATCGAAGGAGCCGACGCGCTGGCCATCCTGACCGAGTGGAACGAGTTTCGAAATCCCGACTTCGGGTACATGCTCCACAAGATGAAGCAGCCGGTCATCTTCGACGGCCGAAATCTTTACGATCCCCAAAAAATGCACGCCACCGGCTTCAGGTACTCCGGTATGGGACTGTATACGCCGCAAGACGATTAGCACCCAGCCGCACTTCAGCATGTGGCCGCAGCGAGACTATCTCATGCCACGGCGGGGCCTGTTTTTGGGATGCCTCCGCGTTTCTCCGATTGCGGCGGGCGACCACCGTCTTCTCAGGCAGCGAAGAATTCAACCAACATTGAACAAATGACGGTGGGATGCAAGAATGTGGCACGGAATTGTGACCCGGCCCGCAGACGCCGTCACGATTTCGGCGTCTTCTCCTTAACTTCCCTTGCAGTTGATTGTCGATTACCTATGCCCTTGAAGAAAAACAACTTAGACCAACAATTGGAACACGCGCGTTCGGCACTCGATGGCTGCGTGAAGGCTCTCGATGAGCGAGGCGTTGCCGCCGCGGACCGCCGCCGCGACCCGAAGTGGCGCAGCCTGCGCGCCAAATGCCGAGCGATTTCCAAACGCATCAAGGCCGCCGAGGGCGTCACAGCGCTCAATGAGGAACTGAAGCAGCGCAAAGCCGCCAAGGCCGCTGCCGCCGAAGCTCCACCTGAAAAACCTCAAAAAAAGGGCAAGAAAGACAAGAAGGCATCAAAGGACAAGTCGAAGAAGAAGGGGAACTGATTCGGCTCATTCGCACTGCCGCCCGGCGAGGACTTCCGACCGAAGTTCGGAGAGATGACAGAGTGGCCGATTGTGCGGCACTGGAAATGCCGTGTCTCGGGAAACCGGGACCGGGGGTTCGAATCCCCCTCTCTCCGCCTTGCTTTCACACCCGTGACGCTAAGCCGTTTTTGTTAAATGGCTTAGCGTCTCTTTTTGCGCGGCTCTGAAAAACTCCTGGTGCACAATTGGTGCACAGCAGGTGCACGGGAGGTTTTCGATGCCCAAGCCCAAGCGCTCCGCCTCGAAGCGGAAGCGTGTCGGCCGCGTTTCGTACTACGAACACCTTGGCAGCTGGCACGCTTACTACCGGGATGGCGGTCGACAGGTGCGCCGTCGCGTCGCCGCCAACGAAGAGGATGCAGAGCGGTTCGCCGCCCAGGTAAACGCCCAACTGTCCAGCTCTGCGCCTACGCCATTCACGTTCACGCCAATCGACGTTCCTGACCTTCGCGCTCGGTACCTGGACCACCACGAAAGCGTCGTGGGCTCCTCCTTGGCAACGGTACGGCGTTATCGCGCTGCTACTCAGCACCTGGAGAACTACGTCGATGAAAACGAAGGCCCAAAGTTCGCCCACGAAGTGGAGCCCGAGGAGTTCGTCAAATGCCTACGGGCGATCAAAGTGCCTCCCAACGGGCATCCGAACACAGCAGCCCGGCCCTTGCGCGGCCGCGGCATTCGCTACATCTTGGAAGTCTGCCGGTCGCTCTATGGATACGCAGTCAAGAAAAGGCACTTGCCGCCGTACTCAGGCAACCCTTTCAGCGAACTCCAGATTGAGCGCCTCACAACCGAGCAAACCGCACCGGCGTACGTCTTCGTCGAGAAGACCGAGGCGGCCTTCTTCCGCTCGGTGGGAGGTTGGGCGTTCCCCATTCGCTTCGTCTTGGCCAAGACAAGGTTGCGCCCCGGAGAGCTAATTCACCTGCTCATCGAGGACGTAGAACTCGAAGGCGGTTGGTTGGAGATCCGGAACAAGGCCGAATTCGGCTGGACCATCAAGACGGGTCGCGAACGCGCAGTACCTCTGATTCCCGAGGTTGTCGCCGTTCTTCGTGGAGTCATCGGAAAACGAAACGCGGGTCCTGTGTTTGTGCGCCAACGGTTCCGGACGGACCAACCTCCCTTGGAGAACCATGACAGTACAGCCCTCGTAGGTGTTTACCAGGAGCGGTTGAAGAAACTTCAGAAACAGTGCAAAGAACGGCTGTCTCGCGGACAACAAGCAGCGGTCGCACGCACCGTGTGGCGCGACGCCGGATGCATCCGCGCACAGGCGGTCCGAAAGTCCTTCATCCGGACAACAAGAGCGATCGGACTTGATGGCGTCACGTGCCCGAAGAGCTGGCGGCACACGTTCGCCACGCTTCTGCAAGATGCAAACGTTGATCCACTTATCCGCCAAATCACTCTGGGGCACAAGCCGTCGAAGGACGTTGAGGCGCTTTGGGAATGACGGGTGTCTACACACACACGCGCAGAGAGACGCAATCGCGGGAGATCAAACTCATGCCCGCATTCGTCATCCCTCAACTGTCGGCGGTCTATCGGCAAATCACTTCCATCTCAAGAAAGTCGTCATTTACCTGCTCGCTCTCGGTTGGGTACGCCGGGCGGCTGACATTGTCCCCATCGCAATCACTGAGATATGAATTCTGTGTGGATCGGCACATATCCAGCAATTCGTTGGCCACTCCTAGGATTTCGAGCAGATCGTCGTCGGCAGCGACCTTCTGCTCCAAGTGAGCGGCTTGCTCGGCGATAGAGTGTACGCCCTGCCTGGCCGCCGTGGTATTGAGCCGTTTGGCCAACACTTCGAGGTTGCATGGATCCCGCTCATCCAAAGCGGCTGCCAGCCGTTCAATCTGCAGCCCGATGCTCAGAGCGGTTTCTTTCGAAACTGCTGGAAGTTGAGCATGGCCCACTTGCTGCCGCGCCGTAAGAACTCGAATGAATCGCTCAACCAGTTCGGGGTCGAATTGACTACCCGCGCAACGGCGCAGCTCGGCGAAAGCCTCTTTCTGGCTGCGTCCCTTCCGATAAACTCGATTCGACACAATTGCGTCGTACGCGTCGCAAATCGAAAGGATTCTCGCTCCTAAGGGGATATCCTCTCCCGTTGGCAGACTCGGATCATGTGCGGTACCCCCGTAGAACGCATGGTGGTTTTCAATGATGTCGGCTAGTTCCTGCGAATTGAACGAGGAACGGATGATCTCGATGCCAATACGATCGTGCGTGTGCATGATCTTCCACTCATCGCTTGTGAGCGGGCCCGGTTTGAGCAGTATGCTGTCGGGAACACCGATCTTTCCGATGTCGTGCAGCAGGCCACCCATTTCCAGGGTGTAGATTTCTCGAGCCGGCAATAGTCCGTCGGCGGCAATCACACAATAGTCGGCAACACGGCGACAGTGCTCCGCGGTTGCCTGATCGCGGTAGGCGAGTGCGGAGATCAGTGCAGTGACAGCGTGATACGGCACCGGGATACTCTCGTTGGCCGCCGCAACTGCGGCTCCGCGAGAGATTCGAGATTCGTCAACTTCCACGTCATCGGGGACGTTGTCCCAGCGCACCACTCGATTGCGGCCGCTCCGCTTGGCCACGTACAAGGACTTGTCCGCCTGATCGATCAGAATTTGTGGCGTCGCCGCTCCCAGCCCGGTTGCTGAGACACCCAGGCTGGCGGTCACCGACAGACTTTGGACTCCAGCGGACTCAATCGCGCGGCGAAATCGTTCGGCCGCCTGAAACGCGTTGTCGAGGTCCGTTTCCGGTAACACGACACAGAACTCCTCACCGCCATACCGGCAAATCAATTCGCAATTCCGGGCCGTGGATTTCAGAACTTCGCTCACCTTCTGAAGCACCAGATCGCCCACGCCGTGTCCATGCTCGTCATTGACGGACTTGAAGTGATCGACGTCGATCATGATGCAACTCAGCGGATTGCCGTACCGGCCGGCGGTGCTCCAGCAGGTTTCGAACTGCTCGAAGAATGCGCGACGGTTGAGGCAACCGGTCAGAGAATCCTGTGTCGACAACAGCCGCAGTTGCTCGTTGCGGCGTTGGAGTTCTGCGCTGGATTCCTCGACCTGTTGGAGCATGTATGCCAGCTCCGTCTGCTTCTTTTCCAGCGGTGTGATGTCGTCGAAACAGGCTAGAACTCCGCGGGATTGCCCATCCTCGCCGATAATCGGCGACGTGTTGACCATGAAAGTACAGGGATCGGCCTCATCTGTCTGCAGGCCAAGTGTGACGCCTGATTCCTCGCTGCCTGCTTCGAAAGACTGCGCCCAGGGATAGGCGTCGCCCGCCTCGTTCTTTTCCGGGGTCTGTTTGGCCGTCCACGGGAGTTCCGAGACACGGGTGCCCAGCAATTCGCTTGGAGCCCGGTCGACCTTGCTGGCAAAAGCTGAATTGGCAAGAACGATCCGTTCCTCCTGATCCAGCACGACGACGCCCGAGGCCACGGTGTCTAGCGCGGCACGTACTCTGTCCGGCACGACTTGGGAAGGATCCATGTGCCGAAGCATCTTCAGTAGATAGCAGAACTGCACTACCAAGCTCGCCAAGGCCACGAATAGTGCCAGCTGCAGCAACGGATTTCGCCAGATACCGGCAAGACCCGATTCAGCGAGCGGTCGAAACCGAAGTTCCACAGTTCCCCAAGTCTGATCGCCGCTTGATATCGGCACGTAAATCTGTGAAGCGCTGGAACGGCCATCCGTCGACTCATTCCAATGGGCCGCGTGGTCGCCGACCACAGACACAAGCTGTCCATCGTATCGGCGCAGCGCTGCCGAGAGTATGTCCGGATGGCGTGCCACGACGCGTTGAAGATTGCTGTCGATGCGTCTAATTCGCCCAACTGCGGCGTGCTCTGAGAGGTTGATCGCGATCAGCTCACAGAGTTTACTCCGCTCGCGTGTGACGATCGTGCGGCGGTCTGGGACCAGTCCGAGAGTCTTGGCGGCAAGCACCACGCTGACCGACAGACACGCCAAGCCGAAGGCGATTCGAATTGCGGCCGAAAAACGGTACATAATCCAATCCTCAAGATTTGGCGGCGCCTTTGGATGCAACCAAGGACTCCAGGGTTTCTTCATCGTCTTCGTCGCGCCGCTTGGGCTCTTTGGACGGAGAGAAGTTGTCCAGGACAGGTACGGGATCAAATGTTGTCCACGTTGGAAGCGCCGACGCAGCACCAGCCAATAGTGATCCGCTTTGGATTGTCCAGTACACATAGCCGACGGTCAGAGCTGCGCTCGTCAAGGTGGCACTGCCAACAACGAATTCCTGGAACCAGAAGTCATCGCTCAACTCATCGCTGAGTTTGTCCAACTGCTCGAAAAGGTTGTCCGTAGCGAATTCGAAGTTGAGGTGTTCTGCAATGACCTGGGCGGCCAGCTTGGTACCGGACCGTAAGTGCTCGCCGAAGGCGTTGCGGAATACAAACTCCTCGATGCCGCTCGATGAATCCGGCAATGGCGACGCTGCAACGAACTGAATCGTGGCCTCCTCCCGACCACCATGCACATCGCGTCGCCGCGTGCTGCTCGGGGGCTGATCCGAATCGGCGGGGGTGGAGGGCGGTGCGATGAGATCCTCGGGAACGTCGCGCTCCTCATCCGGCGCTGTGTCGTCTTCATTCGGAGGCGGGTCATCGTCCACCGGCGGCAAGCCGACGTTCGAATCGTCCGGCGAATTGATCGTTAAGTCGACCGTTGCCACGTTGGACGTGACTCCGCTGTTGTCGTCGATTGTGTAGGTGAAGCTGTCGCTGATGGTTTCACTACCGTCGTGCGTGTAGTCCACTGTGCCGTCGGGATTGACGACCAGCGAGCCGTTGATCGGACCGCTAACGATCGAGAGACTTGCTAGATCCAACCCATCGTCGGCATCGCTGTCGTTGCCGGCCAGGTCGATGTTGATCGCCGCACCTTCGTTGACGTTGGACGAATCGTTTGCAGCCACCGGCGCGTCGTTGACCGCTGTGACGTCGATATCCATCTGTGCGGCGACGATACCCAGGCCAGCATCGTTGACCGTAAAGTCGAACGTGGCCAACGGAGCACCGTTGGCGTTGTTGGCCGGTGTATAGACCAAGGTGCCGATCTGGGCCGCCGTGATCGTGTCGCCGTTGTTGACCGTCAGACCACCCAGTTCCAGGGTGCCACCCGCCAGGCTCTGGTTCGTGATCGTCACCGAGACCAGGCTGTCGCTCTCCACGTCGGTGAACGTGAAGTCACCGCTGTTGAACGTGTAGGCTGTGTCCTCGCTGGTGCTGACGGTGTTGGCGGTGGCCACCGGCACGTCGTTGACCGCCGTGATGTCGACGTCCATCTGCGCCGCCACCACACCCAGGCCCGCATCGTTGACCGTAAAGTCGAACGTGGCCAGCGGAGCACCGTTGGCGTGGTTGGCCGGCGTATAGACCAGGGTGCCGATCTGAGCCGCGGTGATCGTGTCGCCGTTGTTGACGGTGAAGCCACCCAGCTCCAGGGTGCCGCCGGCCAGACTCTGGTTGGTGATCGTGACCGAGACCAGGCTGTCGCTCTCCACGTCGGTGAACGTGAAGTCGCCGCTGGCAAACGTGTAGGCTGTGTCTTCGCCGGTGCTGACCGTGTTGACGGTCGCCACCGGCACGTCGTTGACCGCCGTGATGTCGATGTCCATCTGCGCTGCCACCACACCCAGTCCCGCATCGTTGACCGTGAAGTCGAACGTAGCCAGCGGAGCACCGTTGGCGTGGTTGGCGGGTGTATAGACCAGCGTGCCGATCTGAGCGGCCGTGATCGTGTCGCCGTTGTTGACCGTCAGACCGCCCAGTTCCAAGGTGCCACCCGCCAGACTCTGGTTGGTGATCGTGACCGAGACCAGGCTGTCGCTCTCCACGTCGGTGAACGTGAAGTCGCCGCTGGCAAACGTGTAGGCTGTGTCTTCGCCGGTGCTGACCGTGTTGACGGTGGCCACCGGCACGTCGTTGACCGCCGTGATGTCGATGTCCATCTGCGCTGCCACCACACCCAGTCCCGCATCGTTGACCGTGAAGTCGAACGTAGCCAGCGGAGCACCGTTGGCGTGGTTGGCCGGCGTATAGACCAGCGTGCCGATCTGGGCCGCGGTGATCGTGTCGCCGTTGTTGACCGTGGCGCCCCCCAATTCCAGGGTGCCGCCCGCCAGACTCTGGTTGGTGATCGTCACCGAGACTAGGCTGTCGCTCTCCGGGTCGGTGAACGTGAAGTCGCCGCTGGCAAACGTGTAGGCGGTGTCTTCGCCGGTGCTGACCGTGTTGGGAGTGGCCACGGGCACGTCGTTAACCGGCGTGATGTCGATGTCCATCTGCGCGGCGACGACACCCAGTCCCGCATCGTTGACCGTGAAGTCGAACGTGGCCAGCGGAGCGCCGTTGGCGTTGTTGGCCGGCGTGTAGACCAGCGTGCCGATCTGAGCTGCCGTGATCGTGTCACCGTTGTTGACCGTCGCGCCACCCAGTTCCAACGTGCCGCCCGCCAGACTCTGGTTGGTAATCGTGACCGAGACCAGGCCGTCGCTCTCCGGGTCGGTGAACGTGAAGTCACCGCTGTTGAAGGTGTAGGCCGTGTCCTCGCTGGTGCTGACCGTGTTGGCGGTGGCCACCGGCACGTCGTTGACCGCCGTGATATCGATGTCCATCTGCGCGGCGACCAGACCCAGGCCCGCATCGTTGACGGTGAAGTCGAACGTGGCCAGCGGAGCACCGTTGGCGTTGTTGGCCGGCGTATAGACGAGCGTGCCGATCTGGGCCGCCGTGATCGTGTCACCGTTGTTGACCGTCGCGCCGCCCAGTTCCAGGGTGCCACCGGCCAGACTCTGGTTGGTGATCGTGACCGAGACCAGGCCGTCGCTCTCCACGTCGGTGAAGGTGAAGTCGCCGCTGTTGAACGTGTAGGCCGTGTCTTCGCTGGTGCTGACCGTGTTGACGGTGGCCACCGGCACGTCGTTGACCGCCGTGATGTCGATGTCCATCTGGGCCGCGACCAGACCCAGTCCCGCATCGTTGACCGTGAAGTCGAACGTGGCCAGCGGGGCACCGTTGGCGTGGTTGGCCGGCGTGTAGACCAGCGTGCCGATCTGGGCCGCCGTGATCGTGTCGCCGTTGTTGACCGTCAGACCCCCCAGTTCCAAGGTGCCGCCGGCCAGACTCTGGTTGGTGATCGTCACCGAGACCAGGCCGTCGCTCTCCACGTCGGTGAAGGTGAAGTCGCCGCTGTTGAACGTGTAGGCCGTGTCTTCGCTGGTGCTGACCGTGTTGACGGTGGCCACCGGCACGTCGTTGACTGCCGTGATGTCGATATCCATCTGCGCCGCCACCACACCCAGTCCCGCATCGTTGACGGTGAAGTCGAACGTGGCCAGCGGAGCACCGTTGGCGTGGTTGGCCGGCGTGTAGACCAGGGTGCCGATCTGGGCAGCCGCGATCGTGTCGCCGTTATTGACCGTGGCGCCACCCAATTCCAGGGTGCCGCCGGCCAGACTCTGGTTGGTAATCGTGACCGAGACCAGGCTGTCGCTCTCCGGGTCGGTGAAGGTGAAGTCACCGCTGTTGAACGTGTAGGCCGTGTCTTCGCTGGTGCTGACCGTGTTGACGGTCGCCACCGGCACGTCGTTGACTGCCGTGATGTCGATATCCATCTGCGCCGCCACCACACCCAGTCCCGCATCGTTGACAGTGAAGTCGAACGTGGCCAGCGGAGCACCGTTGGCGTGGTTGGCCGGCGTGTAGACCAGGGTGCCGATCTGAGCCGCGGTGATCGTGTCGCCGTTGTTGACGGTGAAGCCACCCAGCTCCAGGGTGCCGCCGGCCAGACTCTGGTTGGTGATCGTGACCGAGACCAGGCTGTCGCTCTCCACGTCGGTGAACGTGAAGTCGCCGCTGGCAAACGTGTAGGCTGTGTCTTCGCCGGTGCTGACCGTGTTGACGGTCGCCACCGGCACGTCGTTGACCGCCGTGATGTCGATGTCCATCTGCGCTGCCACCACACCCAGTCCCGCATCGTTGACCGTGAAGTCGAACGTAGCCAGCGGAGCACCGTTGGCGTGGTTGGCGGGTGTATAGACCAGCGTGCCGATCTGAGCGGCCGTGATCGTGTCGCCGTTGTTGACCGTCAGACCGCCCAGTTCCAAGGTGCCACCCGCCAGACTCTGGTTGGTGATCGTGACCGAGACCAGGCTGTCGCTCTCCACGTCGGTGAACGTGAAGTCGCCGCTGGCAAACGTGTAGGCTGTGTCTTCGCCGGTGCTGACCGTGTTGACGGTGGCCACCGGCACGTCGTTGACCGCCGTGATGTCGATGTCCATCTGCGCCGCCACCACACCCAGGCCCGCATCGTTGACCGTAAAGTCGAACGTGGCCAGCGGAGCACCGTTGGCGTTGTTGGCCGGTGTATAGACCAAGGTGCCGATCTGGGCCGCCGTGATCGTGTCGCCGTTGTTGACCGTCAGACCACCCAGTTCCAGGGTGCCACCCGCTAGACTCTGGTTGGTGATGGTCACCGAGACCAGGCCGTCGCTCTCCGGGTCGGTGAACGTGAAGTCACCGCTGTTGAACGTGTAGGCCATGTCCTCGCTGGTGCTGACCGTGTTGGCGGTCGCCACCGGCACGTCGTTGACCGCTGTGATGCTGACCGTCGTGCTACCCACTACCTGCAATGCTCCGCCGGCACCTTGAGCGCCGGTGTTACCATCATCGAAGGTCCAGTCGATCTGAGCCGAAGCGGGTGGAGTATCGGAGCTGTTGGAATAAGTGATCTGGCGGAGGACGTTGTCTGTATCAACCGAGGTCGGGATCTCGCCGTTGGCATCGGTGAAGGTGATCACCAGTTCGCCAGGCGTTGAAGTCGTATCGAAGCTGGCGACGATCTGGGTGTTTTTGATCAAGTTGCCGCCCGAGAGCGTGATGCCATTACCGTCGTTGAAGGAAAAGACATCTTCGCTCGCCGCGCCGCCGTTGCGCACCAGGGTGACGCTCGCGCCGTCGTAGTTGCCGTTGGAAGAGTTGAGCGCATCCAGCTCGACGTCGCTGACGACGACGTCGGCGTCGAGGACCACCGCCGGGCCGTCCTCGACGAACGTTGGCGCGCCGTCCAGCGAGGTGGGGCTGTCGTTCTCATACCAGGCAATTGTGTCGTCATTACGCGATGCCGAAAGCACGTCCAGGTCGCCATCGCCGTCCACGTCCGCGGTGGTGACAGACCAAGCGCCATCAGCGGCGGTGGTGATGGTGTGGGCGGTGAAGTTCTCACTGCCGTCGTTCTCATACCAGGCAATCGTGTCGTCAAGACGCGATGCCGAGAGCACGTCCAGGTCGCCATCGCCGTCCACGTCCGCGGTGGTGACAGACCAAGCGCCATCAGCGGCGGTGGTGATGGTGCGGGCGGTGAAGTTCTCACTGCCGTCGTTCTCATACCAGGCAATCGTGTCGTCATGCTCCGATGCCGAGAGCACGTCCAGGTCGCCATCACCGTCCACGTCAGCGGTGGTAACGGAATTAGCACCATTGGCGGCGGTGGTGATGATGCGTTCGGTGAAGTTCTCACTGCCGTCGTTCTCATACCAGGCAACCGTGTCGTCATCCTCCGATGCCGAAAGCACGTCCAGGTCGCCGTCGCCGTCCACGTCCGCGGTGGTGACCGAAATAGCACCAATCGCGGCGGTGGTGATTGTGTGAGCGGTGAAGTTCTCACTGCCGTCGTTCTCATACCAGGCAATCTTGTTGTCATTGAACGATGCCGAGAGCACGTCCAGGTCGCCATCGCCGTCCACGTCCGCGGTGGTGACAGACCAAGCGCCATTAGCGGCGGTGGTGATGGTGCGTTCGGTGAAGTTCTCACTGCCGTCGTTCTCATACCAGGCAATCTTGTTGTCATTGAACGATGCCGAGAGCACGTCCAGGTCGCCATCGCCGTCCACGTCCGCGGTGGTGACAAATTGAGCGCCATTAGCGGCGGTGCTGATCGTGTGGGCGGCGAAGTTCTCACTGCCGTCGTTCTCATACCAGGCAATCTTGTCGTCATCTTGCGATGCCGAGAGCACGTCCAGGTCGCCGTCGCCGTCCACGTCCGCGGTGGTTACAGACCGAGCGCCATCAGCAGCGGTCGTAATTGTGTGGCTGGTGAATCCAAGACGCCCAAAAGATGGGGCAATGTTGGTATCGACGACATCGAGTGTCATGACATAATCGTCAGCAACACCGACGCTGATGTCGTCGAATGAGGCCTCTGTCCATTCATTGGATCCGCTCAATTCGTTTGCATACAGGCCGGCCGTCAACGTATGATTGCCGGCGCCCAGCGCGATATTGGATTCGTAGTAAATCCAGCCGCTGTCGTAGTCACCGTTGGGACCACTTATTCCGTCGACATGCAGCAGCGAACTGTTCAGGTCGCCGCCGTAGCGCGTGCCGTCGATATCGAGGATCACCTCACTGTATTCATGCGGCTCAGAATCCTCTCCGATCTGCAGCCGGTAGCGCAACGACACAGTCACGGTCTCAGGCTGGGCCAAGTTGAAGGTATCTGACCAACCGCCAGACATCGGGTTGGAGTTTGAATCGCCACTGATATACACACGCAGGCCGCCGTTCGTAAATCCTCCGGCGGGCTCGTAGGTTCCTGTGGCGCGTGCGGGCTGGCTCGTGCCGAACACATCGTCGGCATAGGTGAAGCCTTCGGCATTGCTGGGAAAGGTCGCGCTCAGGATACCCGTATACGATACCGGCGCACTGTATTGAGTCCCGTCGTGCACGCGGAACTCGAAGCTGTCATAGCCGGTCCCTGTCTCGCCCGGATTGGGCACGAATTTCAGGTTGCCGGCCGCAATGTCCGCCGCGGATATCTCCTGGTCGATGACGACGTCGACACCGGAGAGTTGCAGGGCGCCGACTGTCTCAAGGTCGGTGATCTGGATCTTCGTGAGGGGATCGCCATCCAGGTCGTCATAATTGAAATCCGCAGTTGTGAATGTGTAGTCCACATCCGGTTGGGTGACCACGGTGTTATCGGCCGCCGTCGGCACGGCCAAGACGTGCAACCAGTCTTGCTGCAACTCGACGCTGAACGCGATGTCGGTTTCGATGCTGCCTGCTCTGTATTCGAGGTCCCAGTCGCCACCAAGCAGCGCGTGTCCCGTATCGTCGATGCTGGCCGCAGCGTCACAGTCGCAGAGCACGCTGAGTGCCTCGGTCAGCGCCTGGCCATCGGTGGTCGCTGCCAGGTCGCAGCCGTAGATCATCAAGTCTGCGTCGCTACGAAGTGCCGAGTTCCAGCCTGCGATTTCGCCCGCGTAACCAGCCAGGTTGTCTATGTTTAGCCGGGTACTGCCGAGAGTGACTGTGCCCTCTGCACCGTGTGAGACGAGATGAATGGAATCCACGTCGGCGTGGCCGGCAAGCACTTCGCTGATTTGCTCGATGCCGTCGCGGTCAGGCTCCAACAGGTGGATCTCGAGCGCCCGATGTGGATCCTGGTTGGACAGCAGGTCGTCGAGCAGTTGTTGATAGTCATCGGCGGCCGTGTCGAGGAAGACGAGTTCGAGCCGAGTCGTCTCGGCAGCACTTCCACCGTCCGGCGATGGATCGACGACGAAGAGTGGATTGATACCAACGATCGCGTCGCGACCGGACTCTGAGGACGAATCAGAGAAGCGAAACTCGTCTGACCCGTCACTCCCAACGTCGGAATCGATGATGAACGGATCGGCTGTTACGATCTCGTCGCGGCCGGCTGCCTCGGGATCGACCACGACATCGGGCATCGGCGTCGCGCTGAGCATCACGCGGTCTTCGAGCAACATCGCATCGAAGCCGGATGCTCGTTGGGGTCGAGATCTGCGCCGAATGACCGCCTCCAGCAGATGGCTGGCGGTTTCGCGCATGCGGAGGCTGAGCTCGGAGAAGGACATTGAGGGGGGACTCTCAATCCAATCAACGGCGATGGAGGTAAACACCCCAATTTGCGGGGTCCGAAACGGAGCACAACGTGCTTGGCAAACTTAGGTCACAAAACCAGGAATGACGTAGGGTGGAGCGGCCGCCGCCGGGTGTTTCTCCCCAGTCCCGGCGCAGACGTGCGGATGAATGGGTAATCCGGGATGTCTACGTGTATTTCGTTCCCGATCCAGTCTTTCGAAAAAAACCTAAAGCCAGACCTGACTGATCAAGGTTTCGCTAACGAATCACAGATCGTGAGGACGACACTCTCTGTAGCGGTTGTAGCGATTAGGTAAGACCGTGCGCCGACTCCGCGCTTTGCGGCGCGAACGGCTTTCGCACTCATTCCTGGCCCAACATGGATGTGACACGCAGCGGGCAGCGGTTGCTGCTCTTGATCCTCGTGACGATGGACTGGGGCTGGACGTCCGCAGTTGCCGCAGACGATGTGCGCCTGGTCAAAACACGTACGCCGCGCGTGCATTCGGCTCAGCCGGTCGAATTCAGACCGTGGTGGGACGGACCCGTAATGGGAACTCTTCGAACTAGTCCAGCTGCGCTGTCGGTAGACATCAATTGGCTCATCGTCCAAGCCCTCCAACACTCGGCCCGTGTACGAGCGATTAGCGATCGTGGACTCATCGCTGAGACAGCCATCCTGCAGGCGGAAGCGGAATTCGATACGGCGGCTTTTGTCGAGTCAAAATTCGTCCGCACCAGCGTACCCACAGGCAGCACGCTGGACGCCGGGGCCGGCGTGGCGCGGCTCCGCGAAGGTGACTGGTCCCACAACGCTGGGTTGCGGCGAAAAAATCAGCACGGCGGGCGTTTCGAGGTTGCGCAGAGGATAGGTACGCAGATCAGCAACTCCACATTCTTCTTTCCGGAGGATCAAGGCAACGCTCGACTGACACTCAGTTACAACCAGCCGCTACTAAACAGTGCCGGTAGAGCCTACAACACCAGCTTGATCGTCCTGGCCGAGCTCGATACGCGGATTGCTGCCGATGCGATGTCGACGGAGCTTCAAGACCACCTGCTGTCGGTGACTGAAGCCTATTGGGAGCTTCGGACGCAGCGCGTCACGTATCTCCAAAAAGAGCAGCATCTACGCCGCGCCCAGGTCATTCTCGAACGGCTCGAAAAGCGAAAGGATCTCGACTCACTCGCGAGCCAGATTGCACGAGCGCGCGCCGCCGTAGCGATGCGTCGGGCAGAGACGATTCGTGCCGCTGCCGAGATCCGGAACACAGAGAGCCGCGTTCGATCCCTTGTCAATTCGCCAGACTTGGCCGGTCAGGGTGAACAAGAACTCATTCCAACTCAGCCTCCGTTGAATGACTACATCCCGGTCGACATGCAGGACGCGTTGACAAGTGCGTTAGACCATCGTCCGGAGATCGACGCTGCCGCGCAGGAGATTGAGGCGGCCCGTGTGCGCCTCAATCTGTCCGAAAACCAACTGTTGCCCGTGCTCGATGTTGTGCTGGAAACGTATGTCAGCGGATTGCGGGGCGACTTCGACATCGGTCAATCCTTTGCCGATCAGTTCAGCCGCGGCGAACCGAGCTATACTGCTGGCCTGGTGTTCGAAGTCCCGCTGCACAGGCGAGCTGCCAAAGCGCAGCACCAGCGCCGGCAGATCGAACTCCGCCAACTTGGTAACCAGTTCCAGGCGACTGTGGAGACGCTGCGGGCGGAGGTGGAGGTGTCGGTTCGCGAAGTCGACACCGCCTACCGAGAGCTGCAAGGCAAATTCCATTCAATGGTCGCCGCAGAGTCTGACGCCGGCTATTTGCAGCGACGCTGGGAACTGTTGCCTGGAGACGACCGCTCGGCGAGCTTTCTGCTCGAAGATCTGCTCGACGCCCAGGATCGCCTCTCGGCGGAAGAGTCCGGATTTGCGAAGTCGCAGGTCGACTATGCGTTGAGCCTCACCCGACTCAACCGGGCGACCGGCACGCTCTTGCAACGAGAGCAGATCGAACTCCTCCACGGGACTGCAGATTGCTTGCCTGCCGCCTTCTTCGGCAAAGTCAATGCCCAGGACTTTGGCCATACTGTCAATCATGAATAGCCCTTCGATTCTCAAGTCGGCGCTGCGCTCGATTTGGCCGCAGGACTCAGACGTAACAGATCGGTCGCTGATCGAACGGGTTCGTGAGGCATCCTCAGCAATCAGGCAAATCCCCGACTCGGCACTCACGCAGCGTGCTGCTAGTCTTTGCGGCCGCGTTGCCCTAGAAGGTGTGACGACTGACGACGATACCGTCGTTGAGTCGTTTGCCCTCGTCGTCGAAGCTGCACGTCGGGTCCTGCAGATCGAGCTTTACGATGTTCAGCTGCTGGGTGGTCTTGCGTTGACACGAGGAGCGATCGCCGAGATGCAGACCGGCGAAGGAAAGACGTTTACGGCCATGCTTCCGGCGTTCACGCACGCCCTGGCTGGCAACGGCGTCCATGTGATGACGGTCAACCCCTATCTCGCGCGACGCGATTTCGAGTCGCTCGATCCCGTATACCGTCTGCTTGGGATGTCTGTCGGCATGATCGAACCGGGATTCGATCCGGACGCCAAGCGCGCGGCCTACGATTGCGACATCACTTACGGTCCAGGCTACGAGTTCGGGTTCGACTACCTGCGAGATCAAGTTGCGCTTCTCTCGCAGCGGAAACTACGTTTGGGCGAGGCGTATCTGAGGCAATTGCGCGGGTCTGGTAGCGGCCCTGCGGTCCATCGTCTGCAGCGGGCACATGCGGTCGCCATTATCGACGAGGCCGACAGCGTCATGCTTGACGAGGCGACGACGCCGCTCATTCTGTCGGCCGGCGGTGACAAGCCGGCAACGAACGGTCATGTCTATCTGGCAGCAATGCACTCCGCCGAACGGCTCGAATGTGACAACCACTACGTCTTCCAAGAAGCGGCGCGGTTACTGCAGTTGACCGATGATGGCGTGAAGCGGGTCACACACGATCTCGGCGAAGTGCCGGACGCGCAGTTAGAACGACCATGGCCGTTGTACGTGGAACAAGCGCTCCGGGCACGGCTGCTGTTTCACCGCGATGTCCACTACATCGTCCGGGACAACAAAGTCCTGCTGGTCGATCAGTACACCGGACGGGTCACTCCCGACCGCTCATGGCGGGACGGACTTCAACAAGCTGTTCAGGCGAAAGAAGCCGTCGCGATCACAACCGAAACACTGTCGGTCGCGCGAATCACACGACAGCGTTACCTCGGGCTGTATCGCCATCTGTGTGGCATGACGGGTACCGCCCAAGGTGGCGAGCGGGAATTGCGTAGCGTTTACGGCTGCAAGATCGTCGTCATTCCGCCGCATCGCCCGTGTGTGCGAGAGTCGCTTCCCACCCGGATGTTCGGCGACCGAAGTTCCAAGGAACGCGCGATTGTCGAGGAAGTGAAGCGTCTCCATCAGACTCGTCGTCCAGTCTTGGTCGGAACCGCTGCTATCGAAACGAGTCACCGTCTCGCAGATGCGCTGCAGAATGCAGGTGTTGCATACCAGCTGCTCAATGGCGTGCAGGATGCCGAGGAAGCCACGGTCGTATCAGGCGCCGGGCAGACCGGAGCGATCACGATCGCGACCAACATGGCGGGACGTGGTACCGACATCAAGCTCGGTAGCGGTGTTGCCGAACGAGGTGGTTTGCATGTCATAGCGACAGAGCCGCAGGATTCTTCGCGCATCGATCGTCAGCTCTTCGGTCGTGCTGCCCGGCAGGGAGATCCTGGTTCGTGCCAACTCTTCGCTTCCGCAGAAGATCGGTTGCTTAAGCGCCATGCCGCGCCTCTGGCGCGCCGCCTCGTTCGACGCAGCGGCGGCGAAATCCACAAAGACTGCTCGGGCGACATCGCCGATGCACAGCGACGCGCGGAGCGGAGTGCCGTCGAGCACCGACGCAATATGTACCGGCACGACGATTGGCTCGAAACTGTTCTGAACGACCTGGTCGCCGCAACAAGGTGACATCGGGAGCGAACAAGCTCAGGTCTCGTAGGCCGACCGCGCGGGTTGTGCGGCTTCTGACGCCTTTGGCACGGGGACGAGACTGTTTCCTCGCCATTTCGATGTTGAATTTCCGCAACATCGTTGCCGGTAAGCTACGTTTCCGCAGACGGCAGCACCTTGCCGTCACGGTTCGTAACGATGAATCCGTGTGTGACGAGGCGAGGAGAATGAAGATGAAAGTGACGCGAGTCTGGCTGCGCACTTGGATTGTCAGATCAGGGTTGGGGCTCGGTGTACTTTGCACCGTGTTCTTCGCCTCGGCAGCGGCCCCGCTGGACACGACGTTACAACTCGAAGGATTCACCGAGCCATATCGCGTGAGCAACGTCGCAACGGACGACGCCGGCGTTATCGGAGAGTTTCTCGTCCGCGACGGTGATGAAGTGCGGGCCGGTCAACCGCTTGCGCGCCTCAACAACGACGTGCATGAAGCGCTACTGTCGATCGCCGAACATCACATGCTGTCCGAAGGTCGACTCGACGGCGCCCGCGCGGAATTGGTGATGAGGCAAGAGCGTCTGGCAAAACTCCAGTCGCTCCGCGTGGATGGCCATGCCCGCCAGGAAGAAGTCGATCGCGCGCAATCGGAGCTTGGGGTCGCAGAAGCGAATGTTCGCTCGGCGCAACAGGACCTGATTGCCCGCAAACTCGAGTACAAGAAGATTAAGACGCAGATCGACCGGCGCACGATTCGGGCACCTTTCGCGGGAGTCGTTACGACGTTTCACAAGGAGCGTGGCGAGTTTGTGGCACTCAACGACGCGGCCGTACTGACACTGGTGGACCTCAATTCGCTGCTGGCGAACTTCATGGTCCTGAGCCCACAGGCGGCAAACATGAACCTGGGCCAGGAGATTGCAGTGCACTTTCCAGCCAGCGGCCTTGAAACCCACGGTACGGTCGAATTCATTTCTCCGATCACCGATGCGGAGAGCGGCACGGTTCGTGTCAAGATTAGAGTCGACAATCCCCAGCGCGTGTTTCGCAGTGGCGAACGCTGCAAGATCTGGATACGCGACAGACCATCAAAGGGCGCTCTCATCAGACGCGAGGCAGTATCGCGTGGACAACAAGCAACGGAAGCACGATGACCAGTGCAACAGTTGTACGTTCAACGCCGATTGATCCGGTGAGCCAAGGCGACGATGTTGCGGAGATTTGCTCGCTCCAGCGAGAGATGCTCCAGCACGCACTCTCCGCGCGGACCAAGCTGGACCTCCTCAGCGGCCTCGCCGGCATCATCCAGCGTCATAGCTGCACCAACGCGGAGCTGATTTACTTCCAACGCAATGAGGCAGGTGAGCTCGCCGATGCCGTTCCATTGCATGCCGATGCCGCTGCGAAACCGAATCGGCAATCGATCGCGCAACTGACGGCGACGGCTCACTCGGCATGTCGACGTGGCGATGTTCAGATTCGCAAGCTGCAGTCGCTAGCACTCGTCAATGTTGTTGCGCCCGTTGCCCTGCGCGGCCAGGATCCAGAGGCGATCGGCGTTGCCATTGTCGATGCAAACTCGGTCGAATTCAATGCATTGCTCGTGCAGATGTTTGCAGCGCACGTTGTGCTATGGCATGTGCTCGCAAGCGAGCGGGACAACGAAGTGTGCGCTCAGAATTCGGCGGCCTTACTTGATTTGCTATGCAAGGTGGAGAGCTGTCCGGATCTGCGGACTGCGGCATACACCCTTGTTGGGGAGCTGAAGACTTTTCTGGATTGTAGCCGCGTGGCTGTTGGACTGCGCACGACCGGCGGTGGAGCTTGCCGTCTGGCGGCGGTCTCTGGGCTCGCGCGGTTCGACCAGCACTCTCCATTCGTCCAAGCTATTGAAGCGGCGATGAACGAAGCGGCGCTGAGAGGAGAAGTCACGGTTTGTCGTCGCGAGGACAGCCAACCCGGCGCGCTGGCTCACAAGAGCTTCCGCGAACTCGTTCCCGAACCAATTCTCATTAGCACACCCCTGAGGAACCATCAAGATGAAGTGATTGGCGCGCTTATCTTGTTGAGTGAATCAAGAGAGTCCCTCACACACCTCGCCAGACTGCTGCCAGCTGCAGAGCGTTCAATTGCAGTATCACTCGACGTCATGCGACAAATCGAGGGAGGCCGGCTTGCAAGAACAGGAAGATTGATACGGGACCTGTGGACATCGACAAAGGGCAAGGTGGCACTTTTGTTCGGACTGTCGTTGCTGGCTGCGATGGCTGTCCCTCTCCCATACAAGATCGACTGCGCATGCCAGATCGAACCGGTGAATCGGCGTTTCGTCGCTGCTCCGTTCGAAGGAACGCTGGAGAAATCGTTTGTCAAGCCCGGCGACGTCGTACGACGTGGCGATCTGCTAGCACGAATGGACGGACGCGAAATTCGCTGGGAGCGTGCCAGCGTCGTTGCAGATCGACAGCAGGCTTCGAAGGAGCGCGATTCAGCCCAGGCTGCACACAACTACGCAGACGCCCAGATCGCAACTCTGGAAATGCAACGATTGGACATTCGACTTCAGTTGCTGGATCGCCGGGCAGAGAACTTGGAGATCAGGAGCTCGCTCGATGGTATTGTTACCAGTGGTGACTTGGATCGCGCAGAAGGTGCCCCGCTAAGTGTTGGTCAAACCCTGTTCGAGGTTGCGCCCCTTGCTGAAATGGTTGTCGAGGCCGCCGTCCCCGACGAGGAAGTCTCAAGGGTGAAGGTCGATCAGCGAATGCTCGTACGGTTGGATGCGCTCTCATGGGAAACTCAAGATGTCCCGATTGCCAAGTTGCAGCCGCGATCCGAGATCCGTGACGAAGACAATGTGTTCATTGCCGAAGCGGTCGTGGACAATGCCGATGGCCGGCTCCGCCCCGGCATGAAAGGACGCGCAAGAGTCGTGACCGATCGCCGTTTGCTGGGCTGGATTCTGTTTCACCGACCCTGGGAATTCATCACAAAGACGCTTCTCTGGTAAGAGCACTGCGCCGGCTGATCACAGAACCCATGGTCATCGGATCACTCAAGGCACGAAACGATTGCCCGATGGAGAATCCATCCGACCATCTCGTCCGTGAGTTCGGCTCGACGCTCTTGGCGTTGCGCGACGACCTCATATTCACGCCTCAAGGCTCTGGCACCGAGACGCACTACGTCGTTGAAGACCCGTTGAATTCCCGGTTCTTCCGCCTGGGGCCTGCTGAATACACGTTCTTGTCACTGCTTGACGGCCGGACGACGGTTTGGAAGGCCCTCGGACAACTCGCAACGCGCTTGCCGAATTCAAATCTCGGCGAAAACGACGCTGTGGGGCTTTGCCACTGGCTCGTCGCCATGGATCTAGCGCATACCGTCGAGTCATCACAAGCGAGCCGATTGGCCTCGAACGCAAACGATGCCGCCCGCGCGCAAGCGGTCGCGCGATGCAATCCTTTGGTCTTTCGACTACCGCTGTGCCATCCTGATCGTGTATTCACGGCGCTGGAAGGATGGACAACTTGGCTCTTTTCGCCTGCGGCATTCGTTCCGTGGCTCGCCATCGTGCTGGTTGGAGCATATCAAGTCACATCAGAATGGAGTCGTTTTGCCACATCGACTCAAACCATACTCGCGCCAGGAAACTGGCTGTGGCTTGCCGTTTGTTGGATTCTCCTGAAGATCGTCCATGAAACGTCACATGGGATTGTAGCGAAACGCTATGGCGGCACCGTGCGAGAAACCGGCGTGCTGTTCGTCCTGTTCGCACCGCTCGCGTACGTCGACGTCACGTCCAGTTGGAGGTTTCCCTCGGCGCGACAGCGAATACACGTGGCTGCTGCCGGCATGTACACCGAGCTGATGATTGCATCCCTGGCAGCAATCGTCTGGTGCAATAGCCTCGATGGCGGGTGGTTGAGCGTTCTGTGTCAGAACGTGATCGTAATGGCGAGCGTTGCAACGCTCGTGTTCAACGCGAATCCACTCATGAAGTTCGATGGCTACTACATCTTGTCCGACGTGTTGGCGATCCCGAATCTTTATGCGAATGGCCAACGCTACCTGCGGTACTTCGCGCGCAAGTATCTACTCGGGGTTCCGGCGGCCTTAGCGATCAGCTCCAGACGCGAAGAAACAATCACCTGGACTTACGGAATTGCGTCCTTCCTCTGGCGGATCGCCCTGTGCGCAACACTGGTGATCGGCACCGTCACGATGTTCCACGGCGCGGGTATCGTGTTGACAATTTGTGCAATGCTGCTCTGGGTGGGATTGCCAGCTTTCCGTTTCATCCAATACATCGCATACGGCAAGCCGGGTGAGCAACCGCGTCGGATACGATTCCTCGCGTTTACTCTCGGTTTCACGGCTGCCGCGATCCTCGTCTTGGGCTTCGTCCCCTGGCCAGGAGCGAGTATCGCCCCTGCAATTGTAGAGTTCGCCCCCCTCACAATAATCCGAGCTGCAAGCGCAGGATTCGTGGACGAGATCTATGTTGTCGATGGAGAAAGAGTCCAGAAAGACCAATTGCTGCTGGTCATCGAGAATGATGAGTTCGCTTCCGAATTGACCGAGCTCGGGTTGCAAATAAAACAATCTGAGATTCGTGGCCGACAACACGAACAGAACCGTCGTTATGCGGCGTTCCAAGCAGAAATAGAACAGCGCAGAGCCCTGCACACTGAACTCGAAGAAAAGCGCGCACAGTTTAAGCGGCTTGAAGTGCGCGCGCCGGCCGCGGGTACAGTCATAGCGCGCGACCTAAAGTCTCTTCATGGAACGTACGTCAAGGTGGGAGACGAAGTCGCTGCAATCGGGGACGAGCACAACAAGGAGATTCGCATCTCAGTCCCGCAAGATCAGTTCGAATCATTCACGCTGCGATGCGGACACGGTGTCCGTGTGGATCTTCCAGGTATCGCAACCTGGAATGCAGACCTCGAGCGAGTCACTCCCAGGGCTTCGAAACAACCGATCCATCCTGCACTTTCAGCCATTAACGGAGGTCCACTGCCGATCAAGGGTCTGCATGTCGGCTCCAGCCACACTCAAGAACAGAGATACGAACTGCTGGAGCCGCAGTTTAGCGGAATCGTGCGGCTCGACGATTCCGCAAGTCGAACAGTGTTCGCGGGTCAACGCGGAACGGTTTTCTATCGGCCGTGGCGAGAGTCAATCGGAGAGCACCTCTGGTACACGATCGCACGCTGGATTCAAAGACAACTCACCGGTCAGGAGGACCGAGCAGCATCCATGTGACCTACGCTCAAGCGTTCGCAAGTTACGCTGATATTGGATCGCCGTGCTAGAGTCGGCCGAAGTGGATGCCCTTTTCGACCAGGTGGACCGAGAATACGCCGCTGCATGACAGAAACTCTCTGCGGGTTTCACTTCCGACCTAAAGCGCCACAATCTAATGGGGGGGGGTATTCGGTCTTCTGGAAGTTGATGACTAAAGCTCCAGTGGCCACTGTCTGCAATCACCTTTCTCGCCGGGTTGGATAGACCACTTTCAAGCCTTGGCTTGGACAGCAGTGATGATGCGTGCCGTTTCCCTGGGATTCCGGCGCAAACTGCGCACAGCCCAGTTTTCGGACGCACTTCTGATGCTAATGCTGACCGGCCTGCGACCCGGAGAGATGGATTCGCTGCCAGGTCCCGACGGGGGTCGCAACCACGATCAGTTGGCTCGACAGTGCAGGCGAGTTGGAGCAGGTGACGCAGTTGCCGGCGCCCAAAAAAGAAACTCAGATCGTCTATCCGCCACTCGAAACTGGAGAGCTGGCCACCTTGACGGGGCCCGCAGGCACGGAAATGGTCATCGTCTGCGGCCGCCGTGGAGAACCTCTGCTACAGCAACTGCGCCAGCGATTGCCGAACGGTACCCGTTCGTGTCAGCGGTTGTTTTTTCGCACGACTCGTGAGTCGGCGGTCATTTGATCGAGAGCCTCAGTTGCTCTTTTGATCGGTAGCGGCCCGAATTGGGACTCCAACGATGCCGCTATGCCATCCCGCAGCGGAATACCGGTGACATGTTTCATCCGTCAGATCTACCCGAATACCGTGACATGTATCGGCTCTGGCAGAAGCTCGCAATCTTTGCAGGCTTCGTGCTAGAGCGCGCCGAGCAAAAACGTAGCGGGTTCCGGCGGCGTAGATAGGACAGACAAAGGCCGAACTGGGTCCGGTAGCCGCCACGACTATCCGGGATGGGATCTAGCTAGCTAGAGTGCCCTTTCGCCAGATCGCGTTTTCAGTAGAATTCGCGACCGGGTGCGCCCAGGACTCCGATTTCCAATCCCGACCTCTCGTTTCTGAACCACAAGCCGCACCGCGGCAGCCAAGGATGGATGGTTGCAATGCATGCTCTGCACGCGTTCGCAGGCTTCTGCGCATTCGTCTTATTCCTGCTGAATGGTCAGCCGTCGCGTGCACAGCCTCGCGCCGCGGTCTCCATTGAACCGACACCCATCCAAGACGACGCCAATCTGCACGACGTTCAGTTGATGGGCGCGGCGCGAGTCTGGGCCGTCGGAGATCACGGCGTGGTTTGGTACTCGCGCGACGGCGGTCGGAATTGGACCTTGCAGCCGACTTCGGTCAATGCCTCGCTGAGGAGTGTCTGCTTTCTGACCGACCGCGTCGGCTGGATTGTGGGCGGTCGCACGATCCCCTATGCCCAAATCGGCACCGGCGTTGTGTTGTTCACTGAAAACGGCGGTGAGACCTGGCAGCGATTGGCTGCTGACAAACTTCCGCAGTTGTACCACGTGCAGTTCTTCGATCTGCAGCACGGGATCGCCGTGGGCGAGACCAGACCGGAGCAACCCACGGGCGTCTTTGTGACACAAGACGGCGGGGAGACCTGGAACCCGATCTCCGGGAAGCGACAGTCCGGCTGGCGGGCTGCCGACTTCATCGACGTCGAAACGGGGGCACTCGCCGGACAGCAAGGCATGACTTCCGTCGTAGGGGGCGGTGGATTGCAGCCGACGCGCGCCGGTCAGCTTGGCCTACAGGGTCTGCGCGACATTGATCTGGCGCGGGACGGCCGAGGTTGGTTGGTTGGCGAAGGTGCCCTGCTCCGCCGCACCAACAACGCCGGGTTGGTCTGGCAATCGCCGCCCGTCCCCCTCCCCGAGGGTCTGAGCGACTTCTTCGACTTTCGCGCGGTGGCCAGTTTCGGCGATCACGTGTGGGTCGCCGGATCGCCCGGCAGCGCCGTCTGGCATTCCGACGACGGGGGGCAGTCGTGGAACAAACAAATCACCGGCCACACGGTCCCGATCAACCGGCTGCGGTTCACGAACGAGAGGGACGGCTGGGCGGTCGGCACCATGGGGAGCATCCTGGCTACCAACGATGGAGGACAGCGCTGGCAGAACGTCCGCGGAAACAACCGGCGGGCGGCACTGATGAGCCTGTCGCCCCGCGCGGGGGGCGTCTCGTTGCGTCTGCTGGCTCAGCAGTCAGCCGAACATGGCTATCGCAGCGTCGTTCTGTTGCCAGCCCGTCATGATCTGGGTTCGGGCGAAACGGAGGGACATGACCTCGACGCGCGGTTGCACGAGGCCGTTATCAGCGCAGGTGGCTCGGCCGCACAGATCGATTGGCAGTTTCCGATCGAGCGTCCAGAACACGAAAAGAATCTTGAACGTCTCGTGGCTGACTGGAACAGACACACCGAAGGCCGCTTGCGGCAAGTCTTTTTGGGCAAGCTGGTTAGCCGGCTGCGGACCTGGCGGCCTACCGCTGTGGTCGTCGATGAACCCTCCCCAGACGATGCGGTCGCAAAACTGATCTATGAAGCGGCGCTCCAGGCGATCGGGCGTGCGGCTGATCCCACGTTCCATCTCGCGCAGCAGGAGTTGGCCGCATTACAGCCGTGGCAGGTGCAAAGGGTATTTGTGCGGCTCCCGCCTGGCAGTCACGGCGAGGTCGACGTCGATCCATCGCAGTACCTGCTTCGTAGCGGCATGACGGTCGCGACACGTGCCGCGGTGGCGGAAGGGATCTTGAAGGGTGCGCCATCATTGTCGCCCGAGCGCGAGACGTTCCGGCTCGTTTTCTCCACCGACTCCGAAGCCGGGGAACCGAAGCGTGTGAACGATTTCTTCAAGGGCTTGGCCCTCGCACCAGACTCCGCGGCTCGACGCCGGCTAACCGATTTCGACGATGCGGCGGATGAGCAGCGTCGCCGTCTCGCCCGGCGTCAGCGAAACGTGCAGGCTTATGCACGTCAACGTTTTGACGAGCCGCAACAAGCCGCACAGGTGCTGGCGCACTTTCGGCAGCTGGCCAACGGGCTCCCCCCCGATCAGGCCGCTCTGCAATTGGCACAATTGGCAGACGCTTATCGGCAACGCGCCCAATGGGATCTGGTCGAGGCGACGTACGTCGAACTTGTCAGCCAATACGCGGACGAACCCGTGGCACTGGACGCCATGCGTTGGCTGTTTCAACTGTGGTCCGGCCTGGAACCGGCCTGGCAACGTGTGAGGACACAACGCGTGACCGGTGCGCGACTTGTCGGCGCCAGCGTGCAAACCGCGAAGTTTGGACAACTTGCCGGGGAGCTCCTTGGCGAAGACCTGGGTCGCAGTTCTGCAGGTTCGCAGCAACGCCAGGGCACAATCAGAATCAACGGCGACGAGAGCTGGCGAAAGGGCACGGTGGAACATTGGCACGAACAAGCGATCCGCATGGCGCAACTCATGCGGGCCAAGTCGCCCGCATTGTATCGCTCGCCCGAAGTGCAATTCCCGCTGGCATCGCTGCTGCGCGAGCGCGGCCTGCACCGCATGTCCGATCGGCTCTACGATCGTTTTCAACGATCTGGGGCAGGCGATGCCTGGAACGCTGCGGCTGCCGCCGAGTTGTGGATCAACGGCCCGCTGAGCGAATCCCCGAGAGCGACCGTCGTTTGTCGGCGCGCAGCCGAGCGGCCCACACTCGACGGGCTGTTGTCAGACGCGTGCTGGCAGGGCGCACAGGAGCTTCGCCTGACTTCGTCGGCAGAGCCGGCAGACAACACCGCTGCCTATGCATTTGCCATGCTCGCCTATGATGACGAGTATCTGTATTTCGCTTGGACGATCCCCAAGTCGCCCGATGCGCCGAACGTTTCGACATCGATGTCGGGGCGAACACACGATGCAGATCTCACCGGACACGATCGTGTGACACTGTTCCTGGATATCGACCGCGACTACGAAACTTGTTATGCGATTCACGTCGACCAGCGCGGCTACGTAGCGGAACAGTGTTGGAACGATGCCTCCTGGAACCCGCAGATGTTCATTCACGCCGATGCCAACGACCAGCGCTGGCGGATCGAGGCGGCGATTCCGTTTCGAGAGCTGGCGCCGGCGGCGCCCGCTGCCGGCGTGGTGTGGGGCGCTGGCATCGTTCGCACACTGCCGGCCGTCGGGTGGGAGAGCTGGACGCATCCGGCCGGCTCCGACGCCACCCCGCAGTCGTTCGGTCTCTTGCGGTTTCGCTAACTCCGCAGTAAGACAGACGCGAAGCCAGCGAGCAAATCGTCAGCGGCTGCACAGGGACGCGTCTTTCCCAGAACGGAGTGAGCTATGGGACTGGTCATCGGCATGGACGAAGCCGGGTACGGACCGCGGTTTGGTCCGCTGGTGGTAACGGCCACAGTATGGGAAGTGCCCGATGAACCGCGGGACGTCGATTTCTGGAAGACCATGGACACGGCGATTACCCCGTCGCCGGATCGCGGTGATCGTCGGTTGCACCTCGCCGACTCCAAGCAGGTTTACAGCGCGGGGAAAGGATTGGCGGCACTGGAACGCACGGTGTTGGCCGCTCTGCAGATGGCAGGCGCGCGTCCCGGGAGCTTTCGCCAGTTGTGCACGTCACTGGCGCCTGATGCCGTTCATGAACTGAACGACGAACCTTGGTTCGATTGTGCGGACCTTCCCCTGCCGCACGCGCCCGGTGAAGACTCCTTGGACGAAGCTTCCGACAACTGGAGTCAATGCTGCCTGCGTGGGGGGATTCGTCTTAGAGCCATCCGCAGCGACGTCGTGCTGACCGAACGGTTCAATCAGCTGACTCGGGCGTTCGGCACAAAAGGGGCCGCCCTGTCGACGATCAGCCTTCGATTGCTGCGATCCGTCTGGAACCCCGACGACCCGCAACCCACGCTCGTGTTGGCCGACAAGCATGGCGGCCGCAACCGCTACGATGAACTGCTGGACGACGTCCTCGATGGTCAGATGATCTTCCGCCGGCAAGAAGGCACGCCGCTGAGTGTCTACCAAGTCAAGTCGACCGAGTTGCGGTTTCAAGCCAAAGGGGAGGCCCACCTACCGGTGGCGCTGGCTTCGATGACATGCAAATACGTTCGGGAGCTTGCTATGACGCTGTTTAACCAGTTTTGGAACAATCACGTTCCCGAACTGAAGCCGACCGCCGGATATCCCACCGATGCAGTCCGTTTTCGCAGCGACATCGCCGAAGCCCAAGCCACCCTCGGCATCTCCAACGACCAACTCTGGCGCGAGCGGTAGAACTCTGGTTCCCAAGCTCTGCAGGATTTTGCGCCAACGGATGTTAGTGCTTGCGCGATAAAGAGTTGGTGCGCATGATGTCCTCTGTTGTTTGCACACAAACAGGAGACCGTCATGGAGCACCAACTCTGGAAAGTGATTTTGACC
>Ga0315338_1000385_pt1 | contig 113729 bp, 100 predicted proteins | sample ASW8metaG_FD_204518 | JGI IMG/M metagenome (GOLD analysis project Ga0315338, IMG submission 204518) | Ammonia-oxidizing marine archaeal communities from Monterey Bay, California, United States - ASW #8 | ecosystem: Environmental > Aquatic > Marine > Coastal | place: USA: California | collected...
AAGAGCCACGCCTTGATGATCCATAACCGCGTCTATGCAGATAAGAGAGACCGTAGAGTGCTGGGTGCTGTTGACTGGCTGCGAAGACACGGGAACAAAGCCACTGGTAGAGAAATGCTGACGGCCAGGCTGGGTTCAGCTAAGACTATGAAGGATATTCATCAGCTCATAGGTGATATCGTTGACCGCGGCTATGGATATATAGATCACGATGCAGGCAGGTCCGACAGTACCGTCCTCTGCCTCAACATATAGCAGTCAGCAGTCAGCACTTAGACGCCCCTGCAACTGCAGAGAGCTGAAATAGGTAGTATGGGACGAGAAAACGCAGAGTGCTGAGTGCTGAACCGTAAGAACATGGTGTAGTGGAACCGCAAAGTGCTGAGTGCTGAAGCCTATTTATAGGAAATAATGGCACGATATCGGACAGAAAATATGAAAAAGCACTCAGCAGTCAGCACTTCAACATAATAATATCATAAGAATACATAAGAATACATAAGTGCTGATACTGCTGAAAGCGCTGTAGAGTGCTGAGTATATGTACAGGGAAGAACTATCTGCATCCGAAGAGAGGTAATCGTGAATAGCTGGCTGGAGAAATATCAAGAATTAGTGAAAGAGGAGGGGAGCAGTCGTCAGCTTGCGGAAGGCGAGTGGGTCGTAGACATACCGGAGAGGCTGATGCTGGCAGGACACATGTTCCGTACTCCGAAATGACGCAGGTGTACGATGAACGGCTGCGGCAGCACGATGATCTGGCGAATGAAGTGGATAAGATACCGGATACACCGGAGCGGGACAAGAAGCTGGCTGAACACGCTGCTGTCTGCGACAACATGAGCAGACTGATCACCGCCATAGAGGAGGCAGGCCATACCGTAACACACTCTGATGCCGTCTATGGATTCGGGAAGCAAGCGTGACCGGGCGGATCCCCAGATACCGTATCGGGTCGGTGTCTACTGCTGCCGGTCAAATTCCTTGACATCCAGTTTCCAACACCCATAGATTTACTCGGTATCGTTCTTATTTCTATCTACCCCATTTCTCTCAAGGAGGAAATACATGGCAAAAGGAATCGTTATTGGATTGATCATCGGGGCACTGATCGCATACATGGCCCTGTCGCCGAATTCGTCGAATGATGCCCAGACTAGCACTAATCTGAGTGAAGCGCCCGAGTACGTGGCAAACAAGGCCGTCGTAGAAAATATGTTCAAGGCCTTCATGGACGAGGATCTGGAAGCTTGGAGCGTTCTGGTTGCAGACAGTGTTAAATGGACGTCTCCTAGCTACGGGGCTGAACTGGACGGCGGTACGAAGGACGAGTGGCAAGCAGATCTGCAGGGATACAACGACGGTTTCGACGATATCAGCATGCAACAATCCTTCTATTTGCCAGGATTGGATGAATACACTTCCGAACCCGACGGGTCGGTGCGGTTGTACGTACATTGGAAGGGCACACACACCGAGTCCGGCGTTGTGACAGAACCCTGGTACTATGCCAACTTTGAATTAGAAGGCGGCAAAATCACCCGGGGTTCCGAATACATGGATGTAGGCGGGATGATGAATCACATTGCCGCCGCATCGGCCGGTGAGTAATTCCAAGAAAAACCGGTGACTCGAATCTGCTAGGCAGGATTCGGAAATGTGAGTAGAGTAAGGGGTGCGTGAAGTGCGTGCCCCTTTCTTTATTTTTGCGAAAATGCCCCGTATTGTTGTGACGGCGGTGCATATCAGTTTCAAGGTTATTGAGAGAAACCAGGACCGTGTTAATAAACTTGTGTTAGCTATGTCCTTAGGCAAGCCGACAGAACAACACTCATGCGCCACATACTGCCCCTTGTTACGTCCAACCCTGACGTTTTCCTAGAAAGCTCATTGGAGCGCGTAGTCGCCATTATTGTTCCAGCGTTTACAGCGGCTATTACCGAGAAGTTATATTTAGAGGATATGCATTAACAAGGTTGAAAAGATGTATACCTATTGTTTGGCTCATACTCTCAATTATTGCTATTTCATTCGTTTTTATTCACGGAGAAGTTAGGAGCTTGGGACAATTTTTAAACTATGCCATTTTCAGTTTCGTTTTTGGAACCGGTTTCATCTGAAAAGAATTTGGACATATAGAGATATTGATTACTATCCAATTTTTAATCAACGCAAGCATGGTTTTTGTACCTTGAGGTTTCATAAGAATGCTTTGAGATGGAGATCAAAGAACAAATACAATAAACGGTATGGAATGTCCCAATTGCATAAAAGGCAACTTCCCTGAAAGCCCAATGATGACCGGTATTACCTAGGAAGTTCCCCCAGTTACAAAAATTTCAAGCGCTGAATATGTGTGGGTCCCATCCCTCCCCCCTGCCCCGGGGTGTCGCCACAAACGGTAAAGCATCTGCTCCGCTTACTGCGCCAGATGCTTAATCATGCCATCGACTGGGGTTATCTTCGGGAGAACCCGGCGAATAAGGTTCGCAATCCCAGAGTACCACGAAAAGAAATGGACTTCTTGACCACGGAAGAGATCGGGGTATTTCTTAACCACGTACCGGCTCCGTGGTTTCCCTTTTTCCTGACTGCCATTGTTTCGGGCATGAGATTCGGTGAACTGATGGCCATGAAATGGGGAAATCTGGACTGGAAACGTGGTCAGTATACAAGAGAGTACGGGCGGATATATAGCCCTCTCCTCGCACATATTGTGTTCCGCCTGTAAACTTCCGTCGGATGTTATACGATGTGCGACAGAATATCCCGGAGCGCCGCGATCATCCGGTCCACTTCGTCATACGTGTTGAAGAAATGAACGCTGACTCGCAGGTAGTGGACCTCATTGACCTGCGTACAACTGTTCTGAATCTGGTAATCATCCCACAGGCGCCGGCTGATTTCGGGCAGGTCGACCCCGTCTATGATGAACGCGGTCATAAAACCCGAGGTGTCGGCGCTCATCGGCACCGCCAGGCGTACGCCGTCTATCTCCTGCAGGCGTTCTTTCAAATAACGACTCAATCCATACCCGTAAGATTGGACTTTCTCCGGCCACCCGACCTCATGCATGAAGTCGACGGCCGTGCCCAGCGCCGCAAAATGGGTCTGATCGCGTGTGCCCTGGATATCGTACCGGCGCGCGGTCGGTCTCGGACCGAGATCGTCGACGATGAACAGCGGTCGTAATTTGTTCTGGAACACTTCATCGATGTAGACCATGCCGGTTCCTTTGGGGCCCAGCAGCCACTTATGGCAACTGTTGACGTAGAAGTCGCAACCCATGTCGGATAAATCAAGGTTCACCATCCCGATCGCGTGCGCGCCGTCCACCACGCTGACCGTCCCGTTTTCCCGGGCTAACCCGCACAATGCCCGGGCCGGCGTAATCAAACCTGTAAAATAGTAGACGTGGCAGAACGTGATGAGGCGTGTCCGGCCGTTCATACCGGCCGCAAACGCGTCGACGATGTCCTCTCTGCGCTCAGCTGTAATCGGCAGAGCGATCTTACGGATGGTCAGCCCGTCCCGTTCGGCCACGTAGCGCCACAGGGCCTCCATGGACGGATACTCGTGGTCGCTCATCAGGATTTCACCGCCGGCCTCAAAGGTCAGGCCCTGCGCCACTAGATTCATTCCCATCGTGGTATTGAGGACCAGAGCGATACGGTCCGGGTGCGCGCCGACAAACGCCGCCAGCTTCTCTCTTGCGGTTTCGGTCAGCGGCCCCAGCGTTTGCCCCATGTGTTTGCCCACATCGGCATTCAGTTGTTCGGACAACTCGGCGATGCGGTCTACGACCACCCGGGCGCAGGGCCCGAAGATACCGCCGTTCAGGTAGGCGATATTGGGTTGCAAAAGAAACCGATCGCGAACATCCGCCCAATACGCCATGTCTTCCTCGGAAATAAATCGTTCCGCCATATGATGCCTCCTGGACAGGGCCCTAGGTGTAGTTAAACTCTTTCGCGTTCATTGGCGCACGCTTGTAATTTTATGGCACCATGCGTCCGTTTTATCATGCCTGAAAGTCTTCATCGGGTATCCATCATGATCTGACCTGTTATGGATCCCCGCTTCAAACCTGCGGGTATGACAGCTTTATGCCCTGGATTTCTTGATCCTGAATCAGTGTACGACAGTGTATTCTTGGAGAAAATACGATTTTATTCTACAATGTCAAAAATACCTTGAATCTTTCTTCAACGACACTAATTTATCCATCATATATAACAGGCTTGAGTATGTCATGCGACCACTTCATCATGGAGGCTAAGAGCATGCGCCCTGTTTATGTCTCGATCCTCATGGCTTTCGGCCTGCTGACCCTGTTATCGGTTCCCATATCCCGATCTCACAGTCAGCAGATAAATTCCGTGGGCAAGGTGTTGCCTTCCGATGCGGCGCCTCCGGCCGAACAGACGCTGACCGTCATGTATCCCGAACCGAGGAGTCTGGATGTCAGCATCTTTCCCTATGACGATACGGGCAACCTGCTCCCCTTCGAGCCGCTCCTGTGGCGTGATGAAAACCTGCAGCCCATTGCTGGGGCGGCCGAGCACTATGAAGCGTCGTCCGACCTCAAGACCTGGACCTTCTACCTGCGTCCCAGCGCCCGCTGGAGCGACGGGCGGCTGGTGACGGCGCACGACTTCGTTTACACCTACCGGCGTATGCTCGACCCCGCCTCGACCAATGCCTATGCCTTCTTTTTTTACGACATAAAAAACGCCGAAGCCATCAGCAAGGGCCACATCAAGGATGTCAACCGGCTCGGCGTTCACGCGCTCGACGATCTGACTTTTGTCATAGAGACCGATCATCCCGCCCCTTACCTGCCCCATGTGGTCTCCTTTGCTGCCGCCGCGCCGCCGGTGCCCCGCTGGGCGGTGGAAAAATACGGACGGAAGTGGACGGAAGCCGGGCATATCGTGTCCAACTCAGGCTTCAAACTGGCGGAGTGGGTAACCACCAGTCATATGACCTTTGTGGCCGATCCCTTTTACAACGGACCGCACAAGCCCTACCTGGAAAAGATCATTCACCCTTTCCGGGATCCGGCGGCCATCAACATCCTGCCTTATGAAAATGATGAAGTGGATATAGAAGGGGTCGACGTGACCGAAATCGATCGTATTCTGAGCGATCCCGTGCTCAGCCTGGATTTGGTCCGGTTTCCTTCTCAGGCCACCTGGTACTTCCTTTTCCGCACCCGGCAGACGCCTTTTAACGATATCCGGGTACGCGAAGCCTTTGCCCGCGCGATCGACCGGGAGGCGTTGTGTCAGACGATCCTGCGGGGCGCGGCGGTGCCGGCCTACGGGATGCTGCCGCCGGAGTTCGAGGCCTACAACGGCAAACGTCACCGTATCGCCCAGGGTTTTAATCCCGAACGGGCAGCCCGGCTTATGCGAGAAGCCGGTTATCCCCGCGGTAGAGGCTTTCCGTCGCAAAACCTGTGGCTGCGATCCCCTTCACCGACAATTCGACGACTCGCCGTGGCGATGCAGGGTATGCTCAAGGAGCATCTGGGGATCGATGTCACCCTCCAGTCTTCAGCCGATGAGGCCTCTTACATGGGTAAGCTCTACGATTGGCAGATCAACCTGGGCTTTATCCCCTGGAGGGCCGATTTCCAGCATCCCCGCAATATGCTGGACACGATCTGGCACTCGCAGCCCCGTGGCGCCCAGCGCCAGGATTGGACCAATCCCGCATTCGACAGGCTGGTGGAAAAGGTCCTGGGCGAACTGGATCCGGCCCGGCGGTTACAACTCTATCAGCAGGCGGAAGAAGTGCTGACCACCGATTACGGCGGGGTCTTTGTCTTCCATCAGATCGGCTTAGCGCTGCGCAAACCCTGGATTAAAGGCTATCTCCGTAATCCCGACGGCACGGTCGGCCTCCAAATCGATTTTACCAAGATTTATATCAGCCGAAAATAGAGCGTTAGACGGACTCATGACCAAACGTGCCGTTGTCAGCGGCCTGATGATAGCAGTCCTGATCAACCTGTGGGCGCAGTTTATGGAGTTCGCTGCCCGCTCATCTTTAATAACCCTGGCGCATCTGCCCATTGCCGCCATTCTGCCTCTGTTTCTGTTGACTGCGGTTGTAAACCCCCTCCTGGGTTTAATACGCCCGGGGATCCGGTTCACCACCCCCGAGCTGTTTTTAATTTTTGCCTGCGTGCTGGTGGGATCCAGTGTGCCCGGTTTCGGCTTTGTGTTTCATTTTCTACGGGTCATTTCGGTGCCGCACTACTTTGTCTCTTCGGAGAACCGGTGGCGCGAGGTCTTTTTTGGTGATCTGCCCGACTGGCTGGTGGTGCCCAACCCCAATAACACGCTCACCTGGTTTTTTGAAGGATTACCCGAGAGCCAATCGATTCCCTGGGAAATCTGGATTATTCCCATGTTCTGGTGGATGACCTTTATCGGGGCTCTTTTTCTGTGCGGCGCCTGCATGGTCGTGTTGATCCGCAGACAGTGGATCGACCATGAACGATTAAGTTTCCCCTTAGCCCAGATCCCGCTTGCAATGATTCAGACCGATAGTAAACGTATTTTTCCTCCCTATCTGCGTAATCGGCTATTCTGGGTTGGCTTTGCTATCCCTCTGGCGATTATCGGCTGGAACATCATCGACTACTTTATCGCTATCGGCCCTATTCGCATCAGTACCCCTTACAGCCACCATGTCGTGTTTGCACGCGAATTCCCGCCGCTCATTCTCCAGCTCAATCACCTCGTCCTGGCTACGGCCTTTTTCGCCAATCTGAAGGTTTTATTCAGTGCCTGGCTGTTTGTTCTGGTTCAGACGGTCCAGACCGGATTTTTAAACCGGATCGGCCTGTTGCGGGTATCGGGCTCGTTGAACCTCAACGACCTTCCGCTGGTGCATTACTTCGGCGGCTTTGTGGTTTTTATCCTCTGGGGACTCTGGGTGGCCCGGCATCATTTACTGGCGGTGTTATCCCATGTTTTTAGTCGTACCCGGAAGCTGGACGACCGGAACGAATTGATTTCTTACCGTGCGGCGTTCTGGGGCATGTTGCTGGCGTTGATCTATGCCGTTGCCTGGCTCTATAGCGCCGGCATGACGTTACCTGTCATCAGTGTGTTTCTGGCCGCTCTGTTCATCCTCTATATAGGCATCGCTCGGATTGTGGCGGAGACCGGACTGGTCTATATGGATTTGCCTATCAACGCCAACGAATTTACGGTCGCGGTCTGGGGTGCTTCAGAGATCCCTCTGGCCTCTCTCACCAACCTGGGTCTGGCCAATGTCTATGCCCGAAACTGGCGGCTCTTTTCCATGACGGCGCTGACGCACCTGATGTATATGGGCGGTAAAACGCTCAACAACAGGAGGATACGCCTTTTGGGCCTGATGGTATCGACCGTGCTGGTGAGTCTGGTAGCCGCCGTCGGGTTCACTGTATATATGGGATATAATCCCCATCAGACGACCGCCTTTCGAGGGATGTCGCAGTTGCTGTCCCCGGTCTACATAGATATCATTGTCACCTGGGTGCAAAATAAGACCGTGATCTCCCAGATGGAGAAACTTGCCTTTGGTCTCGGCGCGATGGTTATGAGCCTGTTGATTGCGCTGCAATATTATGTAGCCTGGTGGCCCCTGAATCCGGTCGGGTTTGCGCTGGGCGGGGTCATCCTGATAAAAGGGCACGTTCTTTCTATCTTCCTGGCCTGGCTGATCAAAGGGATTCTGATACGTAGCGGCGGTGTTCAGGCTTATCGCAAAGCCCAGCCCCTGTTTATCGGCCTGTTAGCCGGCTATGCCGTAGCTCTGGGGCTGTCTTTTGCGGTAGATGTCATCTGGTTTCCCGGGCAAGGACATCGGATTCATTACTGACACATGCTATAAGCCTCTTTCTGACGATCAGCTTGCTCGAATCCCAGCACCGGACTACCGACAGCAGGCCTTCGGTGACGCTAAGAAGATCTTAGAGCAGATAGACCGCCTTGTCAGCATGGAAACGGATTCACTAAAGGCAAGAGAGATAAAAGACCTCTCACTGGCATTTAGCAAGGTTCTCGGCTGTGTACGTGACGCGGCACCGGTCAACCACCAGACGCAGTCAGTCAACAACGTACAGATCGTCCTGCCGCCTCCGAGGAGCGTAGTGGCCACCGGGGGGAGCAACGGTCAAGGCACGGTAGGTCAGGATCTCTGAACTTAATATAATAAAAGCGAAGCGTTAGTGGATAGTAAACGAAACGCAATCCTACTACAAGAAGCCTACAGGCGTGACGGCCACGCCGACTTCATAAAAAGAGCCTCGGAAGTGTGCGGCGTCCCCCGCTCCACCCTCAAGAAGTGGCGGCAACAGTACCTCAACGGCATATACACCGAAGTCACCAACGATGACATAGAATCCTTCAGGGCTACTCTATGGCGTGATCAGCAGGAGGTACTGGCCCAGCAGGCCTTCGGTACCGCTAAGAAGATTTTAGAGCAGATAAACGGCCTTCTGGACGCCCAGGCGGACTCATTGCAGGCAAGAGATATTAAGGATATGTCCCTGGCATTCAACAAGATATTGGGATGCGTAAGCGGATTCACACCCGGTGGGCAGCAGGCGGTGGCCGTGAGCAATGTGCAGATCGTCCTACCGCCGAAGACGGGTGAATTGTCTCACGCGTGAGGCGGGATCCGTGCGGGGCCATGCTAATAATTAGGCAAGTATGCTCCGGATGATTTATGCCGTGGTAAAGGAAAATCAACCATGCCAAAGATTAGACCGCGGGTACTTTTTGGGATTTGGACAATTTCAAGTTTTGTTCATGAAAATGGGATTTTGAAAATGGAAGAGAACCTTTTTCGGAAAAGATGACTATGGGTCAGAGAGAGAAAAGAGGGATGATAAAAAGTTTAACGGCTCGTGAAATGTTCCACCGTCTTCCTGATATCAAGAAGCAGCTTTGGGGTGGCGAATTCTGGTCAGACGGCTACTTCATGTCAACGGTAGGCCAACATAGTACGGAAGCGGCGATTCGAGACTATGTCCGTAATCAAGGAACTGAAAAAGCCTATCAACGGCTACACCATCAACAACTGACGCTATTTTAAGATACCCCGCAGCTTGCTGCGGGGAGTATTCATTGGAGAAACCCTATGCCTGAAAAGTTTTGTCCGTTGAATTTGTCCCCTGAAGAACTGATTGAATATACGCCGGATTGGGATGGAGACCGGTTTTCCGATGGACGGCCTAAAGTACCAGATGCGATCCTGGAACGTATGAGACAGGTGTCTATTACCCAGGCGTGGGGGATTGTCCGAGGCCAAGGATATCATCATCAATATGAAGGGGGTTTTCAGTGCACACATCCGGGACAGACCCTGGTTGGTCGGGCGTTGACAGCCATGTATATGCCGCGCAGGCCAGATATGCGTGAGGTGATGGAGAAGAAGGGCGCGGATGAGGGTTGTATCGGCGATCAGATTTCCTGGCCGATTGATATGCTTGCACCCGGTGATGTGTATGTCGCAGATATGTATGGTAAGATCGACGAAGGGCCAATCATCGGTGATAATTTAGCGACCTCTATCTATGCTCGTTCCGGGAATGGTGTGGTATTTGACGGATCGGTGCGTGATCTGGAGGGGATCGAAGAAATTCCTAATTTTAATTGTTTTGTCCGTGGTTGGCATCCTTCGTTTGCTTCACCGACTATCATGTTGCTGGGGGTAAATACGGTGGTGCGCATCGGTCAGGCAACCGTCATGCCCGGTGATGTGGTCCTGGGCAAACGCGAAGGTGTGGTTTTCATTCCAGCACACCTGGCTGAAAATGTGGTAAAAAGGTCCGAACTGGTCAGCCTCCGTGATATGTTCGGCAAACAACGCCTTCAGGAAGCCCAATATACACCCGGCCAGATTGATGACCGATGGACCGATGAAATCGAGGGAGATTTCTCAGCATGGCTTGAGGACCATATGGAGGCGTTGCCGATACCGGAAGAGGCGATTCAGGAGATGTTAAAAGAACGGACGTGGTAGTGAAGAGACAGGAGACAGGGTGGCTGTATTTTATACGGCCGTTCAGGTTGAAAATTTACCTATTCATCCGACCAATCGGCCTGGCCTTTGGACAAGACAAAATAGATGGTTTCGCTTTGCCAACGAGCAACAACCTGAATATTATGAAGGTGGACAGTGGTGGCAGAAGCGGTTACGCCGTATTCGGAGGTTTTAGTACTCCGCATGACTTGGCGCTGTCGGGTTTGAAAAGGTGTCGGGAATCGGCCAAAACCTGGGAGGCAAAATGGGGAGGAAAGATAGATGGAACTACTTGGCCTTTTGCTAGTGGGACTCTTACCATTTTATGTGCCTTTGGTTTATTATTATGTTTATAAATGGGCAGCAGTGAAGAATGGTTATATGTCGGAAATAGAACAGAAATATCGGGATAGGCAGGAAGAAATAAGTTCACATGTATTTACCGAGGAAGACGAATACAAATATGCAAACATGCTCGGAGATGCGGAGTATAATTGGAATCGTGTGGCGGGGGAAGAGTATGATAATCTTTGGCTTCCCATAGTTTTTAAAAGGGTCGTATGTTGGTTTATATATTTGGTCATTATATTCGGATTACAACCTTTTGATCAACACGTTGAACTTATAGAAAACTTTTGCTGGTGTTATACCTTAATATTTAATGGCTACCTCTGTTAAAAAATTTGGGATTTATGGGAATGGGTAGAAAGAAAGAAGGGGTTTAAGATACGAGATATAATGTAATAGGAATACTTATAGAGGAATTAGAAAGTGGTGTTTCCTGAAAAACTCCCACAAATACAAAAATCCCACGCGCCGGATATCTAAGGGATCCCTTACCACCCCCCTCCCCGGGGTGTCGATGGTATTAAGCTTGATCTGCTATCTACTCACTATCAAAGTGTCCTTCGTTTGCGAGTGGAACAGTGCGGGATTATTATACAGGTTTTATTTGTGAATCCCGGCTAATGATAGATCTCCCTCGTGTCTTAATCTCTTGCCCAAAAATCATTTTACAATAATTTAGCTTATAATTCCCTCAAATAGAAATTCCTTTCAAGACTAACAATGCTATATGTAAAATCAGGATAGAAGAGTCTCTTATGGAAGATCAACCTATCTACAAAGACCCCACTCGTACGATCGAGGAACGCGTCGAAGATCTCCTGAACCGCATGACGTTAGAGGAGAAAACCGGGCAACTTCGACAGGAACTGCGGGACTTTCCGCTTTATGAAAAGCAGGGTAATGATGTCGAACTGTTGTCTGGTCTGCAACAGATACTCACCGATGTAGCCATCGGCAAACTGGGCATTTTCCTGCGTGCCGATCCGTTCACCAGTACCACGGCGGAAGCGGCCCTGTCGGCGCGTCAGGCGGCGATCCTGTCTAACAAGGTGCAGCGCTATATCATCGAACATACCCGTTTGGGTATCCCCACCCTGATCGGTAACGACAACAATCGGTGTCATCTCGGACTGGACAGTACCATACTACCTTCCGTGTTCAATATGGGCTGCACCTGGAACCGTTCACTTCAGGAAGCGGCCGGGCATGTGATCGCAGTAGAATCCAGAAGCCGTGGGGAAACGGTCAATTACGCGCCGAATCTGGATGTGATCCGTGACCCGCGATTCGGGCGCAGCGATCAGAATTACGGAGAGGACCCTTACCTGGTGGGTCAGCTGGGTGCGGCCATGGTACGGGGCCTTCAGGGCGGCTCACTCCACAGGAACGACACCATGATCGCCCTGCTACGGGCGTATCCAGGCGTAGGCGACTCGGATGGTGGACACGACTTCGGTGAGACGAGCCGGGGTATGATCGAGATGCAGGAGTTTGTATTCCGCCCCTGGAAGGATGCCGTGGAAGCAGGGGCCGAGGGCATCATGGTCGAACGGGCCACCTATGACAGTATTCCGGCACCCTGTAACAAATACCTGATGAACGACCTGCTGCGGGATCAATGGGGCTTCAAAGGCTTTACCATGGGCGATGCCTGGGACGTATCCTATCTGATCCGGTGCCGGGTAGCAAAAGATCATAAAGAAGCCGGCGTCATGGCATTGAAGGCCGGGCTGGACATGAACACCCCTGACGCGGTCTATGAGGAAAAAGTGCTCGGTAACCGGGAACGGGCAGCCTACGCGCAGCTTGCCGATGCCCTGGAAGAAGGGCTGGTATCCATGGAAGACATCGATCGGTCTACCCGGCGGATACTGAGGTTGAAATTTCTGCTGGGCCTGTTTGAAGATCCGTATGTGGACGAAGACCACGCCGAGAAGATTACCCGGCATCCCGATCATCTTAAACTGGCGCGCGATGCGGCCCGCCAGAGCATGGTCCTGTTGAAAAATGAACAGAACCTCTTACCGCTTTCGAAAACCATCGGTTCCGTCGCAGTAATCGGCCCCAACAGCGACGATGAATGGGCCCAACTCGGTGACTACGCCCCGGCCCACCGCCCGGAAGTGGTGACGACTGTCTTGCAGGGTATCCGGGATATGGTTTCGGAGGCGACCGAAGTGCATTATGCCCGAGGTTGTGAAATTCGGGATGTTTCCACGGATGGTTTTGATGAGGCCCTCGAAGCTGCGTATAAGTCCGATGTGGTTATCGCTGTGGTCGGCGGCAGCAGCAAGGGTGTGATTGTGGAGAAAGACGGGGTCCGACAGGGACGTCGGTCCGATAATTCGGATTGCGGTGAGAGCAGTGACCGGATGACACTGGACCTCCTGGGGGTTCAAGAAGACCTGCTCATGGCGCTCAAAGCCACCGGAAAACCGCTGGCCGTCGTGCTCATACACGGTCGGTCCATGAGCATCAACTGGATCGCCGAGAACGCCGATGCCATTCTGGATGCCGGTTATCCCGGTGAAGCAGGCGGGGTCGTGGCCGGGACGCTCTTCGGAGACTATAATCCCGGCGGACGCCTAACCGTGTCTGTACCCCGGCATGTCGGACAGTTGCCGGTATACTACTACAGCAAATTCGAATCCCGGCCATCCTATGTGGAGATGGAGAATACGCCCCTGTATCCGTTCGGTTACGGCCTGAGTTACACCACTTTCGTCTATGGCAATCTTACGCTTTCCCCGGATCAGCTTAATGCAGATGAAACAGCGTATCTTTCCGTGGATGTGACCAATACAGGAGATGTGGCCGGAGATGAAGTGGTACAGTTATACATCCGCGATGAACTCTGTTCGGTGATGCGTCCCTGGAAACAACTCAAAGGATTCGAACGCATCCAACTGGCACCGGGCGAGACGAAAACAATTACGTTCGAGGTGGGATGGGAAGCACTCTGTTTCTACGGCATGGACGATCGTTGGACCGTGGAACCCGGCAAATTTACCCTGATGATCGGCAAACACGCCTATGAGGACATATTGCAAACCACGCTGTCGGTGGCATAGGCGTGCTTCTTTTCTATTTAATGTGACAGCCAGTGGATAGAACGCATCTTATTGTCCGAACTTCACCCTGCACCGAAAGGCCAACCCATAAAACCCGATATACTCATCGCAGATTTTGAAGCCCCGGATTACGGAGCCTGGACGACGACCGGCGAGGCATTCGGCGACGGCCCCTGGCGACGGCCGGGCGATGAACCTCTCCATTTCGGTGAGAATCGTTATATACTCGGCCAGGAAGGCCGCGGGCTAGCGGCCAGTGTGTTCCACGACGGCGAGCCCGCTATGGGTGCGCCTACCGGTACCCTGACCTCGCCTGATTTTATTATCGAACGGGATTATATCAACTTGCTCATGGGTGGCGGGTGGTACCCAGGCCGCACCTGTGTCGATCTGCTGATCGATGGAAAGACCATCTATTCGGATACGGGCAACGGATGCGGATACGGCGTCCATCAGGCTGATTATCTGCTGGAATGGTTTACCTGGGATGTCCGGGACTACAGTGGAGAGACGGCCCGGATCCGCCTGGTGGACAATTTTAATTTCCCTACCGGCTGCATCCTGGTCGACCGGATCATACAAAGTGATGTCCAAAAGGTCGATCCAGTGGACCTGACACCATATCACGAAACCTACCGACCGCAGTTCCATTTTACCGCTGATAAAGGCTGGATAAACGATCCCTGCGGCGTGTTCCTCTATAACGGAGAATACCATCTGTGCTTCCAGCACACCAGTTACGATGAGATCGAGAGTGCGCTTTTCAGTCCGGTCATATGGGGCCATGCGGTTAGCAAAGACCTGGTGCACTGGCAGCAACTGCCGGACGCGATCCGGTGCGAAGAGTCATTCCACTGGCCCGAATATCCCTGCCTCGCCATAGCCAGCGATAACGGTAAACCATCCGGACACATCATGTCCGGTTCATCCATCGTGGATGTAGACAACGAAGCTGGCCTGCAACAAGGTGAACACCCTGCCATCCTGAGCTTCTATACCTATCCCGGCGATACGGTCTGCGGGCAATGCATGGCGTACAGCATCGACGGCGGACAATCCTGGACCAAATACTCGGGAAATCCGGTGCTGCCCGGACCGGGCGTGGCCGATCGCGATCCCAGGGTATTCAAATACGACGGCGCATGGTACATGGCCCTCTCACACGCCTGGGGACCACACGTAGACCGTGACCAATTTACCATTCACCTCTACGAATCCGATAACCTGCTCACATGGAGACCCCTCGGTGAAATTCCTTCGTCTGTGGATTTCTGCGAATGCCCGGACATCTTCCCGATGCCGGTGGACGGGAATTCGAATAACGTCAAATGGGTGCTGGTTGCGGGCGATGGAAAATACCAGGTAGGCCGGTTCGACGGGAAGATGTTCCACCACGAAACAGGGCCATTCCGCGGTGATTACGGCCACAACCACCTGGCCACACAGACCTGGTTCGACAGTCGTCGCCGCATACAGATTGCCTGGATGCCCAGAGGAGGCCGGTACCGTCATATGCCGTTCAATCAGCAATTAACGTTTCCCAGAGAACTAACGCTGAAGTCCACCTCCGAAGGACCTATGCTGTTCAAATCACCCGTACGAGAGATTGCTTCGATGCGCAAAAAAACACACCACTGGAAGGATGTCTATATACAGCCCGGAGAAAATCCGTTATCGGCTGTTTCCGGCGACCTTTTCGATATCCTGCTCGATATCGATGTGGGTGAGGCTACGGCAATAGAACTTGTGATCCGGGGTACGGAGATACGTTACGAGACAAGCGATAAATCGCTGTATTGTCTGGGGCTTCAGATGCCTGTCAAACCTGTGAACGGTCGGATCGATCTGCGTATCCTGATAGATCGCGTATCCCTGGAAATATTCGCCAATCGAGGGCAGACGACTCTGACGACCTGTTTCCTCCCGAAGCCGGATGAGCCGTCCCTACGGTTGTTTTCTCACGGCAGCGCCTGCAGCGCGATTACACTGGATGTCTATGAATTGCACTCCGTCTGGTCGGAGCAGACCGATATATAGAGGAATCTCTAATGAACATTATCATTTATGACACTGTTCATATATCATTCCCACACTATGCCTATAACTCTTTGTTGCCGTTAGCATTAAGAGAGAAAAAAATGAGGTTTTTCTCATTTGCTAAAAAACATAGGTTTCTCATTGTTACACAATAGGTTATCCATGATTTTAGGAATGGTAACTGAACAGTGCCAAATTTTTCGGATCGTTCCAGATGCTGAAGCAGAACAGGATGGCGATGTTCGTATTAAAGATGAGAGTGGAGACGATCATTTATATTTTGCTGGCCGGACAGAACACACGGAGCGATGTGATCCGCCAGGCCACGATCTATGCGTTTGCCAAGACATCGGAGTCTGTCCCGGATGAGGTAGTGAAGCGCGACCCGAGCGGCGACCTTTGGCGGGACTGGTCTGACGAGGTGCGGTCCATTGAACATGATGCCCGTTAGCGAGTTTGTGTTATACTGTTCGAATCATATAGCCCAGTATTTCCAGAGGTCTTCCGGGATCTCATGTCGAAATGCGGTTTCTTGCCTGCGGCGATGGTCGTATCGGGTAAACAGTGCAATGCGCGGTGAGTCGTTGACGTTGGCCGAACCGTTATGGGTGAGATAGGAATGCCAGAGTACCACATCGCCGGCTTTTGCGACAAACTCTTCACCGCCGGTGGCCGGGTTGTCGCAGAAGACATCCCAGGTGAAACCGTCTTCCTTGAGAAAGCTGCCGTCCACCTGTGAGGGATGTTCCATAAAATACCGGTGGGCCGCGTGATGACTACCGGACCAGACGATGAGCGCCCCACCACCGGGGTCCACATCGTAAAGGTACATGGTCGCACCGAACATGAACGGGAGCCAGCGCCCGCCATAGGCGTCGATATGGCCGGACTTAGGCATTTCCCAGGGATTGCCCGGCTCGGGCCACCGGATAATCGGAATACCGTCACCCAGCACAAAATCGCCACCTCCAAGTTGATCCACAATACCCGTCAGCTTCGGATGCAAACCGAAAGTAGATTCCGGCGGATTGTACTCGTAGCCGTCCAGACCGCCCCGTTCGCTGGGCCAGGTCTCCGGTGTTTCGAGACTGGAGTCCAGCGCCCGCCAGATCTGTTCACGCCATATGTCCAGGTCGGACGTGTCAAAAAAGTTTTTCAACACCAGGTAACCGCGTGTTTTGAAGTGTTCAATCTGCGCCGCTGAAAGCGCCGAAGAGGATGCCACGAGTTGCTCCTTTCGAATGATTTCTGACTTCAGATTATCAGCCAATCCGGAAAATATAGTGTTGTGTCACGGGTGTCAAATAGGAAGTATATGATCTTTCTTGACATAGTATATCAAATATATACATTCGCAAATGTTATCCTGTTCACATCCATTGCCAATGATGAATAATTGCGATTGCATTTGTTCCTGATCCGGCCTGTATCCGCACGCACCTATCAACATAAAAAATATAAATTCCAGGAGTATATTCTATGAAGACAGACGTAGAACGATGGATCAAGGAAAGTAGAACTAAACTGAAGACCGCCCCTTTGGAAGCGGCAGATCTCGATCAGCTGGAGACCCTGATGAAGGAACCCCGGCAGTTGATCCTGTACCTGACCGCCAGGTCAACCAATATGCGGTCCGGCATCGTCAGCTGGGCCCTATTTGATTCGACAAAAGCACATGAGCCGACACTGCCTTCCGACGAATCGCCCTATAATTCTGTATTGGATGCGGTGGCCGATGGCTGGCGTGTGGCACAGTTTCCGGTGATTAATCTGTATGAATACAAAAACCTGGAAAATGATTATGTAGGCTTTGATTTCATTCTTGATAAATGGATATAAGGAGTCGGATATAATGGCAGACATAGAACCCACCATGAACGACGATGCAGTGATGGATTTCGCGGCCAGCGGCTATGTGGTGCTCGACGCTGTTGTGGACGGGATGTTCAACCGCCGGTGCCTTGACGTGAAGCCCGGAAACGCCACCGAGCTGGTCGGGTCGCCCGACTTCATCCGAGAAGTCCTGTTGCATCCGGAAGTAGCCGGTGTGGTGCGCTCGTTGCTGGGCAAGAACTTCCTGATGCCGACCGGCGGGCACCACCACCTCTTCGAAGAACCCTTCGTAGGGCAAGACTGGCATTCGGACGGTATATCCGGCTCCGGTTACGAGGTGCAGGAGCTTCAGTGCTATTATTATCCGATGGATGTGAACCTCGAAGACGGTCCCACCATCATCCTGCCCGGCTCGCACTGCCGCTCCGTAAACCGCGACGCGATCGCCCACTACGGTAATATCATCGGTCAGATCCCTCTGGTCGTAAAAGCCGGTACCGTGGCGCTGACCCGTTACGGCATCTGGCACAAGGCGGGCCCCAAGCTCAATCACAAACACCGGAGCATGATTAAGTTCTCCTATTACCGCCGGTCTCCATCTCAACGCGACTGGCTGATCGATTCGAAAGATGTTCCCGAATATGTAGACCGCCCTGGTTTTCATTATATGAGCGGCGCCGAATCTTACCGGGAAATATGCCGGCGGATGCGAACGTGGTACTGGCTCTGCGGGCTGAGTGAGAAAGAAGCCCAGATGTTCGACCGTTGGCGTCCGGCCTATGAAACAGATACGCGGCCAGTCGAAGAGGTGGATGTCTAACACAATGGAGATAACATGAAAATCACGGACGTCAAAGTACACCTCGTGGAGTCTTGGCGTAAAAGCCGGGACATCGGCTCGCCCTGGATCTTCGTGCAGGTCCATACGGATGAAGGCGTGGTGGGATTGGGCGATGCCACCAACTGGCCGGGCGGCACGATCATCAAGCAGGCCATCGACGAGCTGAGCAAGCTCATCATAGGAGAAAATCCTTTCAACATCGAATTCCTGTACCACCGTATGTACCACGCGCTCCAGCAGATCGGACAGACCGGCGTGGTCATCGCAGCCATCAGCGGCATCGAAATCGCGCTGTGGGATATCGTGGGAAAGACGACCGGCCAGCCCATTTACAACCTGCTGGGGGGCACATGCCGCGATAAGGTTCGATTCTACAGCCATGCCTCCACTCCGGAGGAATGCGAACGTCTAGCCGGAAAGGGCGTTACGGCTATCAAGGCGTATTTCCCGGCCGACATGGCCGATAACGGAGAACGCATCACCACGCCCCGGTCGATTACACTGCAGGAGGAGAAAGAGGCTCTCGCACACATGATGCGGTGCCGCGAAGCGGTCGGAGACGCGGTGGATATCGCTACGGATGTGGGCTGCCGGTATAGCACCAGCGCCGCCATACGTCTGGGAAACCGCCTGGAGGAGGTCGGCCTGCTGTTCTACGAAGAGCCAGTCAGTCCGGAGAACATCGACGCCCTGGCGCGGGTGACCGCGTCCGTCAATGTGCCGGTCTGCGTGGGAGAGCGGCGGTACACCCGGTTCGGGTTCCGGGACCTGATCGCCGCCCAGGCGGTGGACATGATCATGCCCGATGTGGTGCGGACGGGTGGTATTATGGAGACGAAGAAGATCGCGGCCATGGCCGAAAGCTACTATATGCACGTATCGCCCCACAACCCGAACAACGCAGTGTCCACGCTGGCGAGCCTGCATACGATGGCCAACATTCCCAACGCACTCGTACTGGAATACGTGGACGACCAGCAGGACGCCCCCTGGCGCAACGATCTACTGACGGACCCGCCGGTGGTGGAGAACGGCTACCTCCATCTCCCTGAAAAGCCGGGCCTGGGTACGGAGCTGGTTATGGATATGGTGAAAAAGCACCGGTTTGAGGGGTAGACCTGCAGGTGATGATAAAAGTCTGAGTTTCATATAGCTCTTTATAACATGTTGAGGAATACCATGCCCATAACAGATGCTATACCCGAAATGAAGCGGGACTTAAGGTTTTTTCCTGTTTCAAACAAGCAGCCGTCCAAACTCACCCGGAAGCAGGTACAGCACTTCAATGAGAAAGGCTATGTCTTTCCCCTGGATGTGTTCAATGAAGAAGAAGTGAAACAAAACCGCTATTACTTCGATGACATGATGGACAGGGCGCTCACCGCCGGCTGGAACAGCTATTCCATCAACGGATGGCAAAGGCAATGTAAAGGCATATACGACCTGGCGATGGAAACGCGTATCCTGGATTATGTTCAGGATCTGGTAGGCGGGAATCTGGTATGCACAATGACCCACTATTTTTGCAAATTATCGGGTGATACAAAACAGGTGGCCTGGCATCAGGATGCTTCGTACTGGCCCCTGACGCCGAGTAAGGTGGTCACCGTTTGGCTGGCCATTGACGATGTGGATGAGGATAACGGCCCGATGACCGTGATTCCGGGCTCCCACCTGCATGGCATCATTCCCTTTGAGCATAGTACCAAGGAAGAGAATAATGTGCTGGGGCAAACCGTACAGGGACCGGACAAATGGGGCGATGCACCGGTTCCCTTCGTGATGCAAGCCGGCCAGATCTCGATGCACACGGATATGCTGCTCCACGGCTCGGCACCAAATTTATCCGACCGCCGCCGCTGCGGCCTTACGCTTCGCTACAATCCACCGGAGGTGAGAGGAGACGACAGCTATCACAGCTATGGGATGATATGCAGGGGGTCGGATCCCGACGGTTACTGGCGCCACCAACCGAGACCGGAGACCGATGAGGTGCCGCAACGGCAGAGATAGCACGAGGGCATCGACGGGAAGATGTTCCACCACGAAACAGGACCATTTCAAGGTGATTATGGCCACAATCATTTGGCCACACAGACCTGGTTCGACTGCCGCCGCCGCATTCAGATCGCCTGGATGCCCAGAGGAGGTCGGTACCGTCATATGCCGTTCAATCAGAAATTAACGTTTCCCAGAGAACTGACGTTGAAATCCACGAACAAAGGACCGATGTTGTTCAAATCACCTGTACAAGAGATCGCTTCGATTCGCAGAAAAGAACACCATTGGACTGATGTGGATCTAAGGCCCGGAGAAAATCCGCTGTCGAATGTTTCCGGAGACCTTTTCGATATCCTGCTCCATATCGATGTGGGTGAGGCTACGGCAATAGAGCTTGTGATCCGGGGTACGGAGATACGTTATGAGGCAAATGATAAATCACTGCACTTTCTGGGGCGTCAGATGCCTGTCGAGCCTGTGAACGGTCGGATCGATCTGCGTATTCTGGTAGATCGGGTGTCTCTGGAAATATTCGGCAACCAGGGCAGGAAGACATTGACGATCTGCTTCTTGCCGGAACCGAAAGCACGCCCTTTGCAGTTGTTTGCAGTGGGTGGCGTCGGCAGGATCACCACGATGGATATCCATGAGCTCCGTTCCGCCTGGCCGGCGTAACATATTGCATAAAGACAAAAAATTAGAGGAGATCCACAACCGATGAACCAAAACGGTATCGTATTATCCAACGATAGATTGAACCTCATCCTTGATGCCGACAAACCGATAGTCACAAGTTACGACCATATCCCCTCCGGCCGATCATTCAGTGGAGGGAACGAGGCCGGTTGTCTCTGTATCAACGGCGAGCCGGTTACCTGGACACGATGGACGACCACAGTCGAGCAGGATGTGGGATCCGTGACGTATCGGATGCATCTGACGGATAAAAATCTGTCGATCGCCTGGCGATTTGCGTTGGATGACGATACGCTCACCATGCGTCTTGATGATGTGGATGATCCGGATGGCATCCTCAGGGAAATCGGCTGGAAGGACCTGCCGCTGCTGGTCTGCACAGACGAAGGATACAGCTACTGGCGCATGTTCACAGAACCGCCCGAAGCTGAAGTGGGCTACAAGATGTGGTCCACCGACGACGCTGGAACCGTGGCGGACCTCGATACCGAACCTGAGCCTGCTCCGATAATTTACGGCACGATCTGGAACGACGAGGTCTGCGCGTTTGTGGACAGCAACTACCCACTGTTTCCAATGTCACACCAGCGCCGCCCGGACGGCGCCTATGCCATCTCGCTCAACACCTACCAGTACAGGCTTCGGGATCAGACCATGCCGCCGCTGGAGGTTACCGTCGGATTTCTCAGTGACACGAACGGCGACGGAAGGGCGGATGTAAGCGACTATCGTTTGTGGATCAATCGTTCCCGTCCAAAGGGCGATCCGCTTTACTACTATACGGTCGTCTACAAGATATTCATGGACCTTCCACGATTGGGTGCCGGCGTCTGTACCGATTTAACGAGGAGTGAGGAAATCATTAAGGCGTTCCACAACATATCGGACGGTCTGCCGCAGATCGTGTATATGGTCGGTCTGCAGGCTGGAGGGCATGACGGCACCTACCCCACACTCGCCGGCGGCACCAACCCGAATGTGGGTACCGAAGAACAACTCAGGAGGCTGTTCCGGACCTGCAAAGAGAAATACAACACCATACTGAGCTCCCATACCAATCTCGACGACGCTTACAGTCACAGTGAAGACTGGGACGAACGGTACGTGGTCTCCAGCGGTAGCCCCGGTCCGGATGCACTTTATGTGACCGGCTCGGTCTGCCACACCAGGGATACGGAAACCGGAGCAATATTCCGCCGGTTAGAGGAATTTCTGGTCTGCTTCCCGTTCGAAAAGACGCTCCATATGGACAACCTGCGTCTGACCAACACATACAATCAGACAGGCTGGGAAGACATCAGCATCCTGGAAGAGCTGGTCTGCGGCGTTATGCCGGTGATGGACTGGCTCAAAGGCCGCGGTATCACCACCACTACCGAAGGCTATAACGGCATGCCCATCGATCCGAGCTGCATCGTCAGCGGATTCTGGCATCATGACGCACCGGACCGTATGCGTCAAATCCTCCATCGGCGTATTTCCGGCGGCGGGCGCGGCAGCCACTTCGGGGACTATACCGCCCGTGATTACGGCATATGCAACAACTTCCACATCGATGTGGTCGGTCGTCCCTGGCCGCCCGATGATCTGCCTGAGGACATCTACGAAGGACATTTCGGCTGGCTGGACGAACAGGGCATCGAGAACCTCACCTGGGATCTGGATGAAAACTGGAAGCAGATCGTGGACTGCATCTACCTGGGCGCGCTGCTGCACCACTTTTACAATGAACGAGAGATGCTGATCTGGGACGATGTGGGAGACGGCCATCGATTGACCTTCGAGGGTGGCGTTGTCGCCGAAATCTGTATCGAATCCGAAGAATCCCTGAACGTGATCATGGGAGAAGTGACCGTTGCAGACGGCAACGATCGGTTCATCCCGCGTGACGGTGCCATCTACGCATACAGTAAAGACGGCAGTCGGAAGCGCTGGACCCTGCCGGGAAATTTCCGGAATGAGACGCTACAGGTGTTTACGCTGACCCCGGAAGGTCGCGGACCGGCACCTGATTACAACATATCCGAAGATATCATACAGTTAAGCCTGGATGCCGGTGTACCGGTAAAAATCCTCAGAAGCTGAACACAGTAGAGAGATGAGGGCATCGAGATGATTACCAACAAGAAAACACACGAAATAGATGACACAGAACTCGCTTTTTATAGAGAAAATGGCTACTTGCTCGCAAAAGGAGTCTTTAACCGTGAGGAAGCGGCGGTGTTCCGTGAGGAAACGCACACGCTGTCTCGTCGTCTGATGTCGGTATCGGATCCCAGTGTCCGCAGTGAAGGATGGACCAGTGGGTCTTTGGTGACCGATCTGCCTAGAGAATTACTGCACTGCCATAACGTGCAATTCCACAGCGCCGTTTTCAGTCGTCTCATCTGCGATCCCCGGCTGACGGACCGCGCTGCGGACATTATCGGAGCAAACGTGCAATTGCATCATACCAAGATGTTCATTAAACCTCCTGAACGCGGCGCCCCGTTTCCGATGCATCAGGACTACCCGTATTTCCCCCACGAAAACCACACCATGATCGCTGCCACCATTCATTTCGATGATGCGCCGATCGAGAAAGGATGTATCCGGGTGGTGCCCGGAAGTTTCAAGAACGGACCTTATGAACATATCCACGAAGGAGGCTCTCATCTGCCCGTAGAAGAATATCCTGTAGCAGAAGCGACGCCGTGCCCCGCCGAAGCAGGGGATGTGTTGTTTTTCAGCTACCTGACCATTCACGGATCGGGACTCAATACAACCGATGAACCCCGCACAACCCTGCTGGTTCAGATGCGTGATCCATTAGACAGGCCGCTCGGTCTGCAGCATCTCTCTCGTGGCCAGGGCATGATGCTGCGCGGCATCGACCCCGAAGCGGATTCGGATGCCCATGTAGCATCTGAGTCCAGGTATCTCTCGCAATTGAAAGGCACATGAGTTAATCCAGTATGTTTAAATCTGTTGAATAAGGTAAGGTGCGAAATGAAAATTACCCACTTTGAAATCCTGCGTGTACCGCCCTGCTGGGTATGGCTCAAAATCCATACCGACACCGAACTGGTCGGATGGGGAGAACCATATCTGGAAAACCACCCTGACAGTGTGATCGCTGAAGTTCAACGTATGGAGCCGTTTTTGGTCGGTAAGGACCCTTGCCGCGTGGAATCGTTATGGCATACCATGTATGAGAGCGGCAGTGGATACGTGGGTGGCCCCATCAAGATGAGCGCGCTCAGTGGTATCGATATGGCACTGTGGGACCTGGCGGGCAAGGCTGCGGGTCTGCCGGTGTACAGCATGCTGGGCGGCGCCTGCCGGGACCGCATCCGCATGTATCGTGCCGTAGGTGGCCAGGTGCCATGGTGTGTCGAGCCGGGACAGCCCTACGACGCGGGCAAACCACCTGAACCTTCTTTAACATCAGGTTCTCCGGAAGCCCATGAGGAAGCTGCCCGCATCCTCGTCGAGGAATGGGGATTCCGCTGTTTGAAGGCCCACATCGGCATGGGGAACGATTTGGAACCCACCGCAGGTGTGGATAATATCGCCGAGTGTTTTGCTGCGGTCCGCCGCGGCGCCGGACCGGATGTCGAAGTGGCGATCGATGTTCATAACCCCCACCCGGCCATGGCCCGGCAGATCATCACGGCCCTGACCCCGTACCGGCCGCTGTTCATTGAAGAACCTATGCCGGTGGAACGAGTCGACGTACTGGCACAAATCGCGCAACACAGCGAGGCGCCGATTGCCGCAGGTGAGCGCTGGATGGGCAAATGGGTGTTTTACGACGCGCTGCGTCAGAACGCCCTTTCCGTACTGCAGCCGGATCTGTGTCATGCCGGCGGCATCACCGAATGTCACAAAATCGCGGTGCTGGGCGAAGCCTGCTATGCAAAATTAGCGCTTCACTGTCCCCTGAGCCCACTGGCGCTGGCCGCATCGATCCAGATCGACGCCTGTGCGCCCAATTTTCTGGTGCAGGAACATAACGAGGTCAATGACTGGCGTGACGGGAACAGGATGCTGATCGGAAAAGGCTATCTGGCGGATCCTTTTGAGCTCGACGATAAAGGTTGTGTGGCCGTACCCCGGGGACCGGGGCTGGGCATCGAGATCGATACAGAAGGATTTGAGAAAATCATGGCGCGTCCCTGGCGTGTGATACGGGGGTGAGCAGGGGGCCTAAGCGTTGCGCCATAGGTGTGCCTTACATTCTCGTATCCGCCCATCTGACCTGATGACGGGCGATTGTAGAGGTGGTCGATATGGAAAAACTGACGAAATGTCCGCTATGCGGGAGCAAAGATATCCAGTATATGACTCAGGATATGCAGCGCAAATTTCAGGGAACAACGTATGCGGCCAGAGGCATCGAAGTGCTCCTCTGCTCAAACTGCGGTGAGGAATTCGTCACCGTCTAGATGCAGGAGCAGATCGAATCGTTCAGGCCGGAAGTGAAAGAAAAAGCACAAGAAGAAGTATAAACTCCACCCGGAACCAGGCAATTGTCGCTTGCTTATATGAGATAATGAAGAGGAACTTCCCATTGTGCAAGGTGCTCTAAGCGCTGTGACGTAGCTGTGACGTAATGGAATTTTCACCGCAGTCGTTACAATGCAACGCGGTCGATACCTCCGTGGTCGGCCTTTATATCCTTGACACGAATACTATATAAAGTGTTCTGTAATAAGGTATACAACCTAAAACTCAATGACCTTGAAAAATGAGGTCTTGATAGCCTGGATATCCGGTCAGTTTTGGGGACCGCGATATCTGAGAGGGATGATGATGATAAAGCTCGCCGTGGCCATGTCGCCTGAACAGGGTTTGCCCATGACGCTAATAAAGCAGTGTGGCATAGAGCATGCCGTGTATTATCCTGAAATGTCACCTCTTGAAGGTGACAATGAAGACGCACAACCTTGGAGTGTGGCCTCACTAAGTCGAGCAAAGAGGCAGTACGGGGAGAATGGCATTACTCTTTCTGTTATCGAAGCCCGTCCTCCCATGGAAAAAATAAAACTGGCTTTACCCGGGCGGGACGAAGAGATAGAAGTAGTCTGTACACTCCTCAGGAATATGGGTATCGTAGGAATTCCTGTTTGGTGCACCATGTGGATGCCGATACTGGGCGTGATGCGGACCACGGGCAGCATAAAGACACGTGGCGGCGCATTGGTCAGCGGATTCGATCAAAGCGAGATTGCGGATGAATCCTTGACGGAATACGGGGTCGTAAGTGAATCTGAGCAATGGGCCAACTTAAAGTATTTTCTGGAGGCGGTAGTTCCTGTGGCGGAAGCAGCAGGAGTAAAGATGGCCATGCACCCTGATGATCCACCGCTGTCACCCGTTCGTGGTGTGGCCCGAATCATGAGCAGCATCGAAAACTACCAGCGTTTGATTGATCTGGTCCCTAGTCCTGCTAACGGGATAGGGCTTTGCCAGGGGAATTTCGCCCTGATGACAGATGATCTGCCGGCGGTTATTCGTCATTTTGGGTCTCAGGACAGAATACACTTTGTGCATTTTAGAGATGTCCGTGGGACGGCGGACCATTTTGAAGAAGCATTCCACGATGATGGCCAGACGGATCTGGCCGGTTGCCTCAGAGCCTACAGAGATGTGGGCTATGAGGGGGTTCTCAGACCCGATCACTATCCGAAAATGGGCGATGAGACGTACCGCGATGAACTGAATCTGGCCCGGCTCTTTGCCATCGGATATGTGAAAGGATTGCGGGAAGCAGTGTACTCGGAACCGCCATCGCCGATCGATTAAACTTATCTTGTTGTAACACGAACTTACCGACGACCTACCTGCTGCACTATGGTGGAGAGACTTGCCCCCACAGCATAGAGTCAGTGCCGACCCCTGGTACCCCCTTGTTACATTTACCGAGAAATGCCGCATAACTCTCAAAAAAGAACAAAGGTATTTGTTTTTTAATTAAGAAAGTAGCAAAGAATCTAACACAAGTGGTCCACATGCCTGTCCAGACCCTGGTCCACTGGTCTTTTTTTAACCTGTCTTAAGGGTATTGTTTTCGGTTGGTTACAAGGATTGGTCCTGATCATAACCCTGGTCACATGGTCTTTGGTGGTAGCTTGTGAGATGTTTGGGAATAGAATAGATGATCTTATCTTAAAGGCATGTTTCCCAGTGTCTAACCCAATTTCACCCAGCCCTGGGCCTTTTGTTTTGTTGGACCGCCCGGCGGCGGGGCGAAGATATAGTAATAGATCAGATTTTCATCACCGTTGTTGAAGGACTGATGATGAACGTTAGCAGGGATTAGGACCGACATCCCCTGCCGAACCGTGTATTCTTCCTCATCCAGCACGAGTGTGCCCTCACCGCTGACAACATAATATATCTCGTCCGCATCCGGGTGAATATCCCGCTCAGACTCATGGCCGGGATACAACTGCCACAGCCCGGTCACCATTTTTTGGGACCCACAGGATTCCGGCGTAATCAGCGGCGTCACACACCGTGATGTATTCTGAGCTTCCCATGTAGGGCATTGGTCTTGTTCGATAATACAGTTGCCATACTTCAACATCGTGATCTCCTCTTTATCCTGATATTCATCAACACGTAAAGATCGGCATTCGTCATTCTTGCTTATATCAGTAGCGAACCGCCGTTGACATGCAGCGTCGCCCCGGTCACATAGGTAGATCTGTCAGAAACGAGATACCAGACGGCATCCGCAATTTCACGCGGACTACCCTGACGTTTCAGCGGCGCAGCCTGTCTGAATTCCTCTTTTTGCACCTCGCCGAAACTGTCAGTCAACGGGGTGTCGATACTTCCGGGCGCAATCGCGTTGACCCGAAGGCCGTCTGCGGCAAATTCCTTAGCGGCCGATTTAGTCATAGCGATCATTCCTGCCTTCGAGACGCCATATGCAGGATGCGCACAGACACTGCCGACAAATGCCCCGGCTGAAGAGACGTTGACAATACAGCCGGCCTGCTGTTTCTGCATAATCGGCATAACAGCCAGCATACACAGAAATGCGCCATTCAAATTGATATCCAGCACGCGACGCCAGTTTGCCTCCGTCACTTCCGACCACCGTACAACGGGTGCTATACCGGCATTGTTCACGAGAATATCGAGTTGTTGGAAGTGTGTTGCCGTACGCTCTACCATGGCATCTACTTGTGCACTGACAGCGACATCTACGGCCACGCCGATGGCATCAATACCAAAGCGATGCCTGAGATCGGCCGCGACCGTTTCGGCCGCTTTACCGTCGATATCTGCAATGACCACTCCGCGGATATCCGCCTCGCCAAACACCTCAGCAACAGCCTTGCCGATACCGGAAGCGCCACCGGTGATTATAGCCGTTTTTCCTGTGAGTTTATCCATATCATACCTTTCAGCCAAATTCTGTTGTCCGCAATAAACAGGTCCATCCCGTCTCTATTTTTACCTGGCTATACCCAAAAATTTAAGATGACAGGCTGCAAAATATTCTGCCTTAGAACCGCACTCCTGTTATCTCTCCCGGATACCCAAACACCCTGAAAGACCGACCGTTCCCAAGCCCAGGACCTATTCATATTTTTTTCAAACAGATTATCGAGGTGCCCGAGCGCCTGGACAACCGATACCACCTGATAATACGCCGCAAGGTATACCACTTGTTAGCTGGATAATATGACGCGCGCCGAGGGAAAGGTCTAAAATCCATTGTCCTTACGACCGTCGACCAAGGGGACGCCCAGGTTCAGACACCTAAGGCAAATTTATTGTTAAAATAGGTGACTCAGTGCGCAGGAACAACTATTTATTGGTTGATACACTTGAATCATCTCCGCCCACGCCGATCCCATGCTCTATATCCGCCTTGCACACCTGCCCGGCTCTGGACTATCCGAAAAGCGCCGCCCGGTGCCGATTAACGACCCCCCTGATGGTATGAAAACCATACGGGGTAATCCGAGGTCCACGCAGGACTTCGGGAAGAAGTATATCAACATCTCCTACCATGCCTCTGATCTTCTCTTTGATGCCGGTTATTAATCCATTGCCCGCACCCTTGAATTGTTGTACTCTGTGAGTGCGGCGTCAATACACGAAACCCCATGGAAGGCGACACAATCTATCGATAAGCTGGCTTGTCTTCCTATACTAGCATAAAGGTGAACACATTGAACGAGCCCCGCTTCGACGAGCGCATCCTTTACGCCCCGGACAGCGATGTCCCTGTTCTGTTTCCGTCACACACCGTGGACTTCGATGTGGACTTTGCCGGTCAGTGGCTGGTCTGCGCTGACCTCGACGGCGACGGCCGCGCCGAATTGGTGACGGCGCGCAACGATCATCAGGCCATCACGGCGATGAGTGCCTGGCGCCTCGATGGGACGTGTCTGTGGACGTGGGGCGAGCCCGGGGCCGGCAGTCCAGTGCGTACCTACGATGTGCCGTTGCAACTATACGACATAGATGGCGACGGACAGGTGGAGGTTGTGTATGGTGTGCACGGAAAGTTGGTGGTCGCCGAGGGAGCCAGCGGCCGCACTTTGTGGGAATGGCCTCTGCCCCCGGGTCTGGAGGTGGCGGACTGCATTACCTTCGCACGGCTGACGTCCACCGAGGGGCCCGCCGACATCCTGGTGAAGACGCGCTACACGAAGGTCTGGGCCTTCGACCCGGAGTGGCGATGTCTGTGGTCGTGGGAGCCGGCAGGCAACTACAAGACCTGTCATCATCCCACCGTGTTCGATGTGGATGGCGATGGTCTCGATGAAATCATGGCGGGATATGTACTGCTTGGACCTGACGGCGGCGAGCGCTGGACCTACAACACCAACGCCGTGGACCTAAGCCACGGGCACCTGGACTGCTGTTGGGTGGCGGAGACTGGGACCAGTCCGGAGGCGTTCCGGCTCGTGGTGACCGCCTGTGGCGCTGACCACGTGGCCCTGCTCGATGGGACCGGCCGGATGCTGTGGGAGCATGCGGGCCATCACTTCGAATCGGCCGAAACCGGTCGACTGCGCCCGGAGTCAGCGTGGGACGTGGTTGTCGACATCGACCACCGTCCGTACGGTGAATCGCCGATGTGGGTAATCGGGGCCGACGGCGCACAGCTGGGCAGCTACATGACAAACTACAGCCGCTTTCACCACCTTGTCGACATCGACGGCGATGGGTTCGATGAGATCCTGATGGCCCATGCGCGCACGCTGTGCGACGCGTCGGGACGCCGACGCTATCAGTTTGCGCCTGACGATGACTTCGCCGCCGCCGCCGTCGATCCGTTGGATGGTGACACCGGCCCCTTCGCTGTGACAGGCGACATGACAGGTGACGGCCGCATCGACATTGTCGCCCATACCGAGCGGCGGGCTCACGTATACGAGAATCAGGGCCACCTCACTGAACCCGCCATGGACGTGGGCACACCCGTCAACTTCACGCTCTACTGATCAAACCAGTTCACGCACCGGATGTAAAGTGACCTGTGTCCGGGACATGTGGCGCTTGCCAGCTAACGTCGCGGCTCAAACTGACCGAGCCGGCGATGGTCTTTCAATGGTTTGGCTTCGTATCGTAAACACCGTTGGGCTCTACACCAACTGTTCCTCTCCCGCGCCCGGCAGCTTAGCCGCGCCGTTCGGTGTACGAGCGAGGAAGTGTGAATTTCGAAGAAGCCGCAGAAGAACTATCTTTTCACTGGGGGACAAATACCGACACTGAAGATCCTCGTTTGACTTCGATCCCCCCCCAAACACCCTGTATCTTAAACGGATATAATATACGTAAATACGATTCGATAAAATGACTTAGGCCGTTTATTTAGTTATATTTATAGCGTGTGACAAAGCGGCCCGGGCAGGGTGTATGTAGCACCCTGCCCGGCCCTTGAAGAACCACCTGCTTGTAATATGGAAAATCTATCCGGCAACATCCTTTCTGTCAACAAGACCTTCACCAGAGTATTTCCCGTACCGGCTACTTTGAAGGAGGTGTTTTGATGCCTGGAACAATTGTTAAAAGAAAAACCGGACAAGGAAAGAATAAGGCAACGCTCAACTGTCGCGCTCCCTGACACCTGCTACCTACAACATTGCCATCAAGGCTTCGACGCGCCACATCATGACCACCCACCTGCTACCTGCAAACCGTATTCCAGGTCTTCCCGCAATGCCCGGCACCAATTGGGTGGCAGGACATTTTCCAGGAAAAGAAAACCCTGCCGGTTGAAGGTGTCCACCCACTCCTGAATCTGTGCCGCATCGACCTTTTGTTCGGCCAGATAAGTTGTTTCTAAGCTCACAAGAATTCCTTGGGAAGTGTTTTATGCGCTATTGGTGAATTTGCTCATTCCTGAAATGGTTATAGGGTAAGTCCAAAGGATGAGAACGACCGCCATCCCGAGCGGAGCCGGAAGAGGGCTCAGGATAATCTACGTCGCAGGGTTCGGTCGATATGACCTCTTTTAGGTTATTTCACTGAAAATGATCATATACAACGGAAGTCAATACCACTCATCTGCCTATTTGCCCATGTTCTAATTCTTAACCGTACATCGAATATCCCCGCCCGTACCCCCTGAAACCGCCAGTTCTCCCAGAACCCGGCCTTCATATTCTTCGTCTACCAAGACAAACCATTCGACCACGCGGCTACCGACAACGCCCGGTAGATGGCCCAGGTCCATATGACCGGCGTTGGAGAGCAATTTAACGCCGGTGGCCGGCCTGAAGCCGGTTTTTACCGTCTTCATTCGTTTGAGCGTTTTTCCTTTGCTCGTCACATGCGTCGGCCACTGACCCCGGTTTGCGATACGCATCCGGATGCGATATGTGCGGGTGTCGAAACGTATGACACTGATGTCTTCCATTACGGTGTGGGGATGGCGCCGGGCATGCTCCACAGTGAATCGATAGGCGCCGTCCAGTGTAGGCGCCAGGACCGAGACGAGGGGATTATCAAGCACCGTCCAGTGAAATCCCCCCAGCTCTACAGCGCCGAGTTGGGGATGATCGAAAGACCGCCACGGTTCGAACAGGGTATCCTTGCGCCCTCGATCATCCCACCAGGTCATCAGCCGGCGCATCCACCGATCCCCATCCTCTTCACCGGTCCATTCGAGAAAATCCTCTGTTTTAAGGCCGGCAGCATTCATGATCGTACCCAGCTCAATTTCAAATCCGAAGATACCGAGATGATGGTAACCGAAATCAAGTGAGTGCCCGCCTTTACCTTTATAACGTTGATCACCGGAGGAAGGATCGAAAAGCATCAGCCTGGGTACATCAAGATAGGCTTCTCCCTTATTGGCCAGTTCCTCCATCACCTGATCATCTGCGAGATCAAGGTCATCTATGACACCGCTTGCCGGCGGTCGGATAATCGAAGCATGACCGCAGTGATAGCCCAGCAGACCGAATATTTTCGTATGGCTGTGCAGAAACCTCGCGAAATGCCGCATTTCGGGTTCGCTGAACGGGAAATCCCCCGATCCCTGCTGCTCCGCTTCCGTGCGCCAGTTGTACGACCAGTTTCGGTTCCAGTCGAAATACCGGCCGCCCATACGCTCAGGCTTCTGAGGATAAAACGCATGGAGGCCGCCCATGAGCACCCGGTCACTGCCATCCCAGTCATGAACAAGCCCTTCAGGCAAAACACGGTAGTATGGGCCGGGTGAATCGGCGCGGCGCTGAATGAGGAGCCTCGAATCAGCCGGGTCGGCAACCAGATCTCCATCGGGATGGGCCTGTCGGATATTCAGGATCAGTCCGTCGCCGTTCAGATCTTCCGGGTATATCGTATTCGGCGCCCGATCGTTGAAATCGGTACGGCTGCGCACCCGCGTAGAGGTTTCAATACAGAATTCGGAGGCGTCAGGACACAGTCGAGGTATCAGATAAAAAACGATTCTTTCAAGTATCCCCCCGGCCTGATGGTTTTCCAACAGCTTCAGCGCCGTATAAAACGGTCCGTGGGCGGAAGCCGGTTCGTGGGCATGGATACCACCGTACGCCACATAGGCCGGTCGATCCTCCGCTTCACCGGTGGTAAAATCCGTCAAGGTCAAAAGAAAAATCTCTCTGCCTTCCCGGGATTTGCCTATTGAGCTCAAACGACATAAATCGGGATATGCCCCGGTCAGAATAAGGGCAAAGGCCTTAATCTCATCGTACGCGTAGAAGTGATCCAATTGAATAGAAGGTGTAGAACCGGGCATGGAATGCAGCTTCCTTCTCCCACCAAATGAAAGCGGATCCTATGACGCTTCGACCAAGTTTATCCTGAGCGGAGTCGAAGCATGAAAAATGTGCCATATTGTTATATACCATCACTTAATGTCAAAGAGTGACGCCACTAAAATAGCAGTGGTTGGTAAAATGTAAAAGAATAATTCTTTTGCTTACCGGCAGTCAGTAAATTAATGTGGAGGCAAACGGATTGTCGAGCAATCACAGAATAACGGACTATCTTCCTCTCGGGGGATAAAAAAGAAGGGCAAATACCCCCGTAGGCAGATTCGCACCATTTTGTGCGATACTTACTTCACCGGATCTTGAATTTCTCATTGAAGCTCAAAACGGCCTGTCCGCCAGGATTGTAGCAGGAGCGGATTTCAAAGGTATCTGGGCTTCCGGCCTGTCGATGTCCGCCGCGTTGGGCGTATGCGACAATAACGAAGCTTCATGGGCACCAATTTCTGAAATACCAGGCTGCGGGACGCTATGAGTCAGTGTAGGACGGCACCAACACCCGACGCGCAGGTGTAGCCGGCGGCACATAGCTGTAACACATCACCAGTGGCAGCAGGTATACAGACACGAAGCGGATGACGCTGCTAAAGTAGCTCTTGGCCCGGAACGGATTTGGCGGTGATGCAAAGAAGCAGTTGAAGGGTGTTGATTTTCAGGTTGAAAGGATCTATCACGTAAGCGAGAATGATAGCTGAAAGCCATCAAACAGGCATAGATTCCTCTGCCCGAAAAGACAGGAATCTGTTTGGAAACCGAGGCCAATACAAAAGGAGAACAAAAATGGCAAAAGATATCGAGTAGCTCATGTAAAAAACATTCATGATATGGAACTGTTTGGGAAATATTGGGAGGCGACTGCTCCTTTAGGGAATAGAGGAGACCAAAAAGTGTTGTCGGCTGGAGAAGCAGCGCGTACTTTGGAAGGAGACCCCATGAAGTTTTCAGCAGTTTTAGAATTCGAAACTTATGGGAAAGCCTTGTCTTATTAAGATAGTACTTACTATAAGGCTGCCGTTGCAACTATGGGGCCAGATGTTAAGCTAGCGGTAGAAAGGAATATAGTTGTGGTTAAAGGGTTTGAAGAGTCGTTTTTCAAACTTCCTGCTCTCTATAGTTTTACATCTTTACGGCCAGATTTGCACCAGGAAGACACATCATACCTGATGCCATATCGGCCTTATGCTAAATCCTAAAAGAAGACTTGGAAGCCTTCATTAACAATTAAGACGAATTAAATCAGAGCCAAGGAGAGGTTAAGAATGAATCGTGATGATTTCCGTCACCAAATTACAGGGCCGGTCGTCTCCATCAATACCCCCTTCCTTCAGAATGATGATCTGGACTATCCCGGACTTCGCAACTTTATCGAATTTGCCATAGATGCCGGCGTTGGGACCATCCTGTTTACCCCTGGAGACAGCCTGTACGCCGTTTTAACCGAGGCGGAGATCGCCGAACTGACGGCCTTTACAGCCAGAGTCATCGACAGACGGGCGATGTTCATAGCCGGCGCGGGCATCTGGTCAACCCGGCAGACGGCGGCCTTTGCCCGTTACGCTATTGACGCCGGGGCGGATGCCATGATCGTTGCACCGGCGGCACGCGAGATGACGGTAGAGGAACTGGTCACGTACTACAAGACCGTGTCTGATCAGATCCCCTGTTTTATCCTGAGCGCCGGTCTGGCAAGTGTGGGTTTGCAGGGCGCGCTGAAAACAGTAGAGATATTGGTAGATAAGGTCCCGGGCATCGTCGGAATGAAAGAAGATTACGGTCCGGATTTCATACGCAAAGCCTGCCTGGTCGCGCACAAGAAATGGGCGCTGTTCGCCGGTGGTCAAAAACAGACCCACATGGATATGCTTCCTTACGGCTGCGACGGCTATATGTCTACCTTCGCAAAGTTCAAACCTGAAATCGCCCATACTTACTGGTCTGCGATTGAAGACAACGATATGAATAAAGCGGTGGCGGTCATCGAAAATTACGATATGCCGCTCTTCCAGTACCTGTATTCCGCCTTCCCTGCCGGGGGCGACGCCGGGCAGCACGCCTTGCTGGAATTGTTCGGCATCTGTGGCCGCTGGCGCCGGAAGCCCCTGCCCGACATGACCGACGAAGATATGGAAAAGCTGAAAGCGTTCCTGGTTGAAATGTCGTTGATATAACCTGCAATATAAGACACTTTATTTACTCATAAAGCACATGGTAGTTTGACAGTCACGGGTATGGAATATGCAGCCGTTTCATTGGCTCCTCTTGCGTGCATAGGGTCGACAAGTAGCATTCTAACAGCGTCTTTTCAGACGGCCGCGCCGAGTTCATAAAAAGGACCTCCGAGGTGTGCGGGCCCATGCCCCTTCTTCACCCGTGAACACTGCTCGTCCATTTACGGGGAGATGGCCGTTTTGGATCTACGCTTTAGTGACCGTAGCATCTGGTACACCAGCCTCTTTGAACAGGATATCCAGTTCTTCCATGAGATGTTCAGGAGGCCTTATTGAAGGGGGCCTAGGTGGTCCTGCCTCCAGCCCAACCCTCTCCATTGCCGCCTTTATGAATGGCCCCTCGCCACCGGTGATCTGAGCTACCTTCCCCCTCCACTTACTCCATTTCCATTTGAAATCACCAAGACGATCTCTGGCAGCTTCGTACTGCGACTGTTGCAGAAGATTCCAAATCTCCAGAGGATATTCCGGCCAGAAGCCACTTAGATGAGTAATGAATCCGGTAGCGCCAAGAATGTTACTCCATATCTGCTCTCCGCCGTTGTCTATGATTGCAAGGCGATCTGAAAACGTTGCAAGACCATCCCTGTAGAGTTGAGCGTTTGGAGCCGACCATTTCATGGCATTTACGCTGTCAATTTGTGATAATCGCTCGATAAGTGGCAGGCTCATAGTCAAGCCCTCCCACCATGTGTGATATATCATAATATTTACATCCGATTCTGCATCTACTTGTCGGAAAAGCCTGACCACGTCATCTTCCGATGGTTCGTAGTAATAGGTTGGGCCCAGTTGGACCCCTTGAAGACCTGTTTTGGATGCATATTGTGCGAGTTCGACTATTACCCTTGTGTCCGTGTGCTGGATGCTTGTTAAAACCGGGACTTCACCATTGGCAGCCTCATGTGCTGTCGTCATGACAGCCATTCTCTCTTCAACATTCATCGCCGGGTGTTCCCCACCCGCGCCGCCAACAAGAAGGGTGCCGCTTCCCGTTTTAACGCCTCTATCAATCATGAAACGTATGTTTGTCGCAAGTACTTCAAGGTCAAGTGACAGGTCCTCCTTAAATGGCGTGGCCACGGCAACCATGGGGCCGCATAGCCATGTCCGTATATTCTGAGAATTCATGTATCTATACTCCTTCTTTATAAAACCATTAATAGGTTACCTGCTAAATGGTGATAATGGGAATTAATTGAGACTTTCACAAGATAATGAATGTCATAATTCAATTCAAATTCAGTCAGGGCAGCCAAAGGGCATACGCCTTAACCACAGATTCAAGCCGACGAGTTGTATGCACCCAAGCACCACAAAAATCCACAGGCGCCGAGCATCGAAATGAATGTTATAAAATCCCCGGCTGTCCTGTAAATTAAAAGAAATCTATATCATAAAAAAACGCTCCTCTCCACCGCTTATCCGTATCGGTATCTCCTCCTGTCTCCTGGGCGAAAAAGTCCGGTTTGATGGTGGTCATAAACAAGATGCTTTTCTGTCCGAAACGCTTGGACACCATGTAGAATGGGTGCCTGTGTGCCCTGAAGTAGAGGTCGGCGTGTACACCGCGGCCATCTGTTCGGCCGGTTATGGCAGGAGGAACCTGCGCCGCTGACGTCTACCAATTCGGTCACGACATACGGCCACACCGCGCTGTCCGTCTCCCTCGCCCACAGCGGTGACGGGGCGGGAGCGGACGCCGTGATCGAGGCGTTGACCGACGGTGCGGACCGACTGTATCCCGTGTCCTACAATACAACGGCCGCCTATACCGCCTTTGCCGAGATATACCTGCTCGGCCACAGCGTCTTGCCCGATGACACGGGACTGGCTGACTTCGAAGAGCGGATTGCCGTGCCATGGTCGAGGCGGCGATGTCCGGATACGGGCGTCTGGACATCCTCTTCAACAGTGTGGGCATCAGCCGGCCGGGCACGGTGGTGGATGTGGAAGAAGAGGATTGGGATACCGTTCTGGATGTGAACCTGAAGAGCATGATCCTCACCAGCGGGCATGCCATTCCCATGATGAGCAAGGCTAACGGCGGCGCCATCGTGAATGTGTCTTCTATCTATAGCCTGCGCGCGGGGTGGTCAAGCAATATAGCCTAAGCTGCCGCCAAAGCGGGCGTGATCGGTCTGACCCGGAATATGGCGATTCAGCACGGCAGGGAGAACATCCGCGTTAACTGCATCGCGTCCGGCCATCTGCATGCGTCCCTGTCCGGCAGCCTGTCGGAATCCCACAAGGAAATGCGCCGCAGGGCAAATGCGCTAGGCACGGGACGCCTTCTAATCCCCATCCCCCATAAATCTCGCCATGTTGCCACCCAGGATCAGTTCCATGTCTTCCCCGCTTATGAAATCGCAGTAGTTCCGGATGTAGTCAAGACTCTGGAGGTAGGTCCAATGGAGCAGCACTATGGGAATATCCGTGCCCCACATGATCCGGTCGGCGCCTATGCGGCGGATCATCGCTTCGAGTGCCGGTCGTATCTGCGGCATGGGATAGTCCCACCTGGACTGGAGGAATACGGCGAAAAGGATTTGGATGTTGAAGTTGGGATGCTCGACAGGCGCGGTTTCGTAAACGATGTCGGGTATGTGCAGTGTGTTGCCGTCCGCGAAGAACCGCCAGTTGAACCCGTGAGTGCAGACTATCCGGATATCAGGGTAGCGTTCCATCCACCGCCGGAGCGTGCGCAGTTCGCTCAGATAGTCGTCCAGCGTGTCACCGGCACCGATGGTGAAGAACACCGGGATATCAAGTCGTGCCACCTCGTCCCAGAACGGATGAAATTCGGAGTCGGCCCAGTCGTCCGTCTGACCGTAGAGCTTCATGTGGAACGGCAGGAACTGTAATCCCGAAAGCCCAAGGTCGTTGATTGCCCGCTCCAGTTTCTGTATTGATGCATCGGGCGCGGACCGAATCAACCACTCCTCGACGTAAGCCAACCCCTGAATCCGTTCCGGAAAACGACGCGTGCAGTCTGCTATATAGTCGTTGGAAACCCCCATATACGGCGTTCTGTGAAGAAGTGCCCGGTCCACGCCGGCGTAATCCATGTCGGCCACGAGGCTGTCGGGAGGATAGGAGAAATCGACGGTCCAGGGTGGCAGGGCCTGTTTGACATAGTCTTCCCCTTCCACGGTCCATTCCACCAGCCCGTGAGGTCCGGTCCGGAACTGCGCTTCTTTCAGTCCTTCGAAATCCCATGGACGGGAAACATCCGCCAACCCGCTGATACCCGAGGGGGTACGATCACGCTTCCGCCAGACCGGCTGTTTGCGCGCATGGGCCATGAAGAGCTGCAGATGGCGGTGGAATTCCGCTGGATCATCGAAACCGCCGTGTGCACTCGGATCAGGAAAACAATATGCGTGGCCATCGTAGATAATCGACATGGCACCCTCATGTTAAGGCCAAACGTCAAGTCAGAGGCATCCCCTCTATCAACGGCAAGATCATACCCCGCATCCGAGGATGATCACTCTCCAGAGCCGCCGCGTGAAGATCTCCAGGGCCCTGATGGTGCCGCTTCAGCGATTTGAAATGTGCCTCTTCCATCGGTTTGTCTGCGAACTTCAGAGCGATGTAGCGGCGGGTGGTGTATTTGCCGTATACCCCATGGAAGAGGTAGTGATTAAAGAACACCGCATCACCCGGTCGGGATTCCAGAGCGTAGCCGGGCAACTCCCATCCCGGCACGCCGAAAACGGGTTCGCTTGAATGGTTTTTCTGGGCGTTTACGGGCACCATGGCCTGGTGCAGTGGCATCCTGTGAGATCCGGGCAAAACGCGCAACGCCCCTTCATCTTTCGTGGTAGGGGTCAGGTAGATCATCACCTTGATCCGCATGTAGTTCAGATCGTATTCGCCGACCCGATCACAGTGCCAGTTGTGGTCGTTTTCTTCGTTGAAACTGGCCTTGTTTCCTTCAGAATTGCCCCATACAAAGTCAGGTTTCAGGAGCGAAGCCACCACCCCGTAAATTCGATCGTCCGTCGCCAGCTGAAACAGGAGCGGACTTTCCTCGATAAATCCGCCGATGGATTGATGCGTCTCTTTCGGGTGCCGCGCGGCATGTTCAGTCCATATCCTGTCCGCTTCCTCCGTAATACCGACGATTTCGTCGGCGGAGAAGACCTGTTTGAAGTGAAGAAATCCAAAGGCATCGAAAAATCGGTGTTGCTGTTCGGTAAGCATCGTAGTCTCCGGAATCTGATACCGGTGTTTACACGCGGACCCGGTCACTTTACCGGCGCGGGACGGGACGCCGGTATTTCCGAGTATCGATCTTCCCCCTCACTCACAACGATATCGGAAAGTCAGACATATTCCCACATAGGCGGCCTGTGCATGTTAATGACGCCCGTGGGGGACCAAACCCTGTTGTCACAAGGACTGCCTTCCTTTCTCAGATATCCTCCTTTGTACGTCTCATATTCCCATTCAACCCTGGAGAAATCAATCCACCGTCGGTCTTCAGGTTTGGCGGGACAGTCGGTACCGGCGTACTTTTCCATACTGGCCCGCGGGATGGTCAGCGGCAGAGGTACTGCGGTAACACATATACTGTTCGGGGATGATTACACTCCTGGGTTTCTCCGTACAAATACGGTTGGAACGATAGACCTCAGAAACGTTTTGCCTATTGTAATACAATCACCCGCAATGTCAATAGAGAATCTGATATATACGATGATCACCCTTGACATCCCAAAACCCGAATATACATTGAACGAGCTTGATTGTGATGTAGTAAGAGGTAACCAGTTTCCGGGTGTATATCAATAGGGCTACGGCCATGATAGTAGGTGCAGGTGATTATAGATATGAAAGAGTGGACGGGTGGGCGAAGGGGCGGACGCTGGGTATCGCCTCCGGGGTCGCGACGGATTCCGAAGACCGGGTCTACGTGATCGATCGGGAACCCAATCCGGTCGTCGTGATTTTTGGACCCGACGGCACGTACACCACCAGCTGGGGTGAAGGTGTTTTAACGGTCCCGCATGACATCTGGATCGATGCGGAAGACCGGGTCTACATCGCCGATAGCGGAGATCATACGGTCCGGATTTTTGATAAGGATGGCTATCTGTTAAAGACGTTCGGAAAAAGTAATCAACCCGGTGATTTCGGCACTCCTTTCAACAAACCGACCCGGGCAGTCTGTGCACCGAACGGTGATATGTATGTATCCGATGGCTACGGGCAATATCATGTTCACCGTTTTTCCCCGGAGGGCAGACTCAAGCAAACCTGGGGCGGTGAAGGCAGTGAGCCCGGCAGATTTTCACTGCCCCACAATGTTTATGTCAGCAAGGATGAACGGATCATCGTAGCGGACCGGGAACCCAATCACAGGATTCAGGTTTTCGACCTGGATGGTGCGTTCCTGGCGGAGTGGCCGGGCCGACCTGCCCCGTGCGGACTTTTCATCGATGACGACAATATGGTTTACATCGCAGAGGGCGCAGGTGTCAGTATCCTGACCATGGATGGCCGGCTGATCGCCCAGTGGGTGGTGACTGGTGGCCCCAACGACAGGCCACATGGGGCCCATGGCATCTGGGTGGACAGTCAGGGGTCCATATTTGTAGGTGAAGTTGGCGTAGGCGACCTGTTGCACAAATATGAACGTGTGTGAGGCCGTTAATCGAACCCGGTCTGTTTCCTGTCACCACCGAATGTGCTCGGCTTAGGGGTGGTGTCCGGCGGCCAGTATGGTCCTTCGGTGTCCTCCTGCCGAGGACGGCGTGTACAAGCTGGTTGGCTATAGCATGCAGCAGGGCGCTGGACTCAGTGTCTCCTCGGGCCCTGCATTCTGGCTGCCTGTATCTGTCACGGGCGAGGACGGCGGTTCCCCGACCCTCACCGAGGACATTGCTCGGGGCCTCTGGAAATGAAGTCGCGGATTCCGATAAGGCAAAGGCATACGATTCATTCATAGCGAATTCTGGTACTTACGAAATATCGGAATCTGGGATCACGGCCAGGCCGGTCGTTGCAAAGGTTCCCGGCTTCACGACAGGCAGTCAGGCCGCGATATTCTCTTACCGGGCCGACGCGGACTCACTGTGGCCGACCTTAGAAAACGTTTCTCTTCAGATTGAACCGATGTCGCCAAAATTCACGACGAAACTCGTCGGGTCAGAATGAGGAACCGCCATACCCAGACCGCCGATGAATGGGGATTGACAGTGGAAGACCTGGAAGATGTGCGACTCGGATTGACCGGGGATTCATTGGACCCGGCAGCACGTCCGGCATTCCCGAGAACGCTCGTTACGAGGCGGTTGAGCAGTGCGTTGAGGTGATCAGTGATCACTATGGTTGTGTTGGCGTGTTCTGGTGTTGCAGTGCCACAGACTTATAGTGAAGTAATAACTTTCGCCGGTAATGGGTCTGGCGATGTTTGCTTGAATGACCGATTGTAGATCGGCCGGGATGTCCCGGCATTATGAACCGGGATGACACCGGACCAACCACAGCGAGGCTTATTTCATGCCCACCATCAACATAGGATCGCGCCTGGAACTGTTCGTAGACAGGTATCTCATCGACGATCTCCGCGGTACCTCACTTCGGCTTCATCAACCCCGTAAGCTGCCTATGGCGAATCAGCCGTTTGCGGGAGGCTATGCCACCGTTATTAAAGACGGAGATCTGTACCGGGCCTACTATCGGGATCAATTACCCCACCATGACGGCTCCGGTGAAGACGGGAATCCGGGGGAAATATGCCGTTATGCGGAAAGCCTGGACGGCCACGAATGGACATATCCCGAGTTGGGCCTCTATGAATACGAAGATGGCGGGAAAAACAACGTCTGTCTGTACGGAACCACGCCCTGTACGCATAACCTGTCCCCGTTCCTGGACACGCGGCCCGGCCGCGATCCAAGCGAACGGATGAAAGCCCTGGCAGGCGTGTACTGGAGCGGGCTCTATATGTTCGTATCATCAGACGGCAGGCGATGGCGGCAAGCCCGTGAAGAACCAGTGATACCGACCGAATTCGAGGAAGGCAACGGGATGTACATGTTCGATTCCCAGAACGTATCGTTCTGGTCGGAAGCCGAGGAGTGCTATGTCTGTTACTTCCGAACCCTTGTCACGCCCCACGGTAAATTCAGGAGCATTAGCCGTATGACATCCGATGATTTTATCCACTGGGAAAACCGCCGGGACCTCCAGCCCAACGACCCCGGCGAGCACCTCTACACCAGTCAGACCCACCCCTACTTCCGTGCACCGCACATCTATATCGCCACACCGACCCGATTTGTAGAGGAACGGGGCTCCTCAACCGAAATCCTCTTAATGACCATCCGCGCTGGAGCCGATTCATACGAGCGCCCCTTCAAAGAAGCCTGGATACGGCCGGGCCTCGATCCTGAACGCTGGGGCAACCGCTCCAACTACGCAGCCCTGAACGTGGTGCCTACGGGCCCCGATGAGATGTCCCTGTACCATGCCTCCAGCGGTCACCGCTATGTCCTGCGCACGGACGGGTTCGTATCCGTCAATGCCCGTCACGAAGGCGGGGAGATGATCACACATCCTTTTGAATACGATGGAAGCGAACTTGTACTGAACTACAGCACGGCTGCCACAGGCAGTATCAGGGTAGAAATCCAGGATGGGGATGGGGCACCGGTCGCCGGATTTGGAATCGGGGACTGCCGTGAGATAGTCGGAGATGCGATTGAGCAGGCAGTGTACTGGGTGTCAGGAAGTGACGTGAGCCGTCTGGCCGGCCAGCCGGTGCGCTTGCGCTTTGTGATGCGGGACGGGGATCTGTATTCGGTAAGATTCAGGTGAATATAGGAATCGTAAAACGTCAGCTTTGCTCTCAACGATATACTAATGTACAGAGAACCTCAAGATGCGGTCCCGATGTAGTTCACGATAACCTTGAGCTGTGGAGAACAATATGCCTGTAAAGAAGTCGATTCGCGTATCGAGTCCGGTGGCACCGCCGGCCTGGGCGCTGCTGGAACGAGAGCTGATCCGGGCGAATAACGAGCACGTGTTTGAGTTCTACGATAAGTACTTCGACGACCGCGGCTACCTGGAATGCGTGCCGAGGTGGGGTGCCCTGGACGGACCGGACGATGCCATAGAGAACCTTACGAACGTGCCTGCTCTCTACCTGCTTGGGGGTGCCGACGAATTGGTGGAGATCTGCCAGCACGCCCAGGAGGGTCATATCCGGCAGTACACAGAAGCCAGGACTACTGAAGTACCCTTTGCAAGGGACGGAATGTATTACCGTGAATTCCCTGTTATGTTTGACTGGGCCCACCACCAGGAGGGTAATGCGGTAGTAGGTACCATTGGATTGTGCGATCCAGACGACCAGCAGCACATTCAGCGGTTGAGGCGATTCGCGGGATTCTACATGGAAGGTGACGAACTGGCCGGTGAGCATTCCGAACCGAACTGGGATCCCAGCTACAGAATTATACGCAGCATGTTCAACGGGAGCAGGGGGGCCATGCTTCGGAAGACCGTGCCTCTGGACTGGGCGGGCGATACCATAGAGGACGGTCGATTCATCCTGGAGCACGGGGAACGACATTACCAGGATATGCTGGATCATTACATTGGTTACGAAGACGTGGCTGGAGATCATCCATTAAACTTGGCTGCCACGTGCATGGCGTTCAATGTCTACGTGCACACGGGGGAGGAAAAGTACCGCCAGTGGCTGCTCGAATACGCTGATGCCTGGGTCGAACGGACGGAAGCCAACAACGGCATCATCCCTTCCAATATCGGTCTCGAAGGATCCATAGGAGGGGAATGCGACGGCAAATGGTGGGGCGGAGCCTATGGCTGGGCACACACCACCATTACTCCCCATACGGGAGAACCCAAGAGCCGGTGCTCATGCGGCCGGTGCATAGACGGTTTCGGCAATGCCCTGCTTCTGACCGGGGATACGCGCTACATCAATCCCTGGCGTACCACGCTGGACGCCATAAATGCCAATACCAGGATCGTAGACGGAGTGGAGATGACGCCGCGGATGCACGGTGACGACGGCTGGTATGAATGGATGCCCGGCCCCTATGAAACGGGCGCCCTCGAAATCTACTACTGGTCCATGGATCCGGTGGATCGAGACCGGATTCCCGAAACTCCGTGGCTTTCCTACCTGGAAGGGCGGGCGCCCGATTTTCCGGTGGAGGCTATCCAGGAGGAGATCGGCCAGGTTCGACGCAAGGTACAGGAGATGCGGTCCGACACTACGACACCGGACACCCGGCTTTCTGACAATCCCAATCGGTTCCGGCCGGCCGCCGTTGACTCGCTGGTCCAACTGGCCATGGGCGGCCCCCAGCCGATTGTAGGTCGACCCCTGCACACCAGGCTCCGGTACTTTGATCTTCAGCGACACCGTCCCGGTCTTCCGGAAGATGTAGGCGCCTTGGTGGATACCATAACGGCGACGGAAACGGGCGTGCACCTGGTCAATGTAAACCAGCTGGAGCCCCGGGAGGTCGTCGTTCAGGCCGGGACCTATGGCGAACACTACTGGACGTCCGTCTCCGTGGACGGAGCCCCCCCGGATGCAATCGACGGCACTGCGTTCACGGTGCTGCTCGAACCGGGCACAGGGGCCTACCTGACTTTAGGTACAGACCGTTACGTCAACCAGCCGTCGGGGGCATTCCCCTTCGTGTAGCCTGTATATCCCACTCAATTGAGGCTCGTGCCGAAGGAGTCAGACAATGTTTGAAAAACTGTTCCCCACCATGGTCGTGGGATCCATGCCGCGTCCCCAGTTCTTCAGGGAAATGGTCGATCGATATCTTTCCGATGGTGAATCCAACCAGGTGCTGCAGAACCTGATGGACCGGTCCATACCGTATGTTGCCGCCCTGCAGGAGGCCGCCGGCCTGGATGTCATATCTGACGGTGAATGGCGCCGTAAATCGTACATAGGTGTTATCGCCGACATGGTCACCGGATTCGAGCTCGAAAAGGTCGAGGTGGACTCATACCGGCATGGTGCATACGTGGGATATACCGTTACGGGGCCCGTGACACCGGTGAATCCGGGTTTATTTGCCCGTGAAGCCCAGTTCCTCCGCAAACACACAGATCGAGAAATCCGAGTCGCAATACCGACACCATACCACGTAGGCGTGGTGCACTGGGACAAGGAACGGTCGGTAGCTGCCTATCCAAACCAGCGTGACTTCGTGGAAGTACTCATACCCATTATACGACAGGAAGTGATAGCCCTGCGGGATGCCGGTGTTCGGTACATACAGTTTGACGACACGACCATCGGGCGCATTTCCGATGCCATTCGGAAAGAAGGTGTTGAGGCAATAGAGAATCCGGCCGGAGAACTGGCGTATGCAGTCGACTCACTTAACCGTGTGACAGACGGCATAGACGACATCCACCTCTCTCTGCATCTCTGCGGCAAGCGTAACCTGACCCTTACAGGTGATGAGAGCGGCTACGACACGCTGCTTCCCGGAATTGCGGATCTCAAATTCGACATGCTTATGTTTGAGTTGAGCGAAGCTACCGACCGTGACTTGACTATGCTGGAGGCCCTGCCCCAGCATATGGAGATCGGGGTCGGATGTGTGCACTCTAAGAAGGAGGGCATCGATACGCCTGAACAGATCGCCCAGCGCGTCCGGCGGGTCCTCGAAGTGGTTGATCCCCATCGCATCGCCATGCACCCGGACTGCGGTTTTTCACCGGGCGCTTACTGGGATATCCCGTTGGACGAAGCGTACCACAAGCTCCACAATGAGGTGCTGGCCGCCGATATGCTGCGAAGCGAATACAAATAGGCAGGGCAAGGCGGCCTGCTTTGATATCATAATCGATTTCGCGAACATATTTCGGGAGTTAACGAACCGATAGGCGGATGAGACGCCGAAACTGAGGGTAGTGCAGAACCGGTATTCTGAATTCAGGGATTGACAGAATCAGATGCAATCAGTGTTTTATCTTGGAGCTATCACGTTCAATAGGTTAACAGGCATTTCTCACCTATCCGGGAGGCATCGTAATGATTCATTTTAACCTGAAACCCGTTCTGACATCCATCCTTGTTTGCCTGATCCTGGCCGGCCAGGCTGTTGCCCAGAAGAAAAACCTCACGCCTGGTGACTACGCCCGGTGGCAGATACCGGGGGTTTCTGTCCTGTCGGCCGACGGCAAATGGTTTGCCTGTCAGATTACGCCTGTGGAAGGCGATGGTTGGATTTCTGTAAAGCAGGTGGGCGCTGACACGGAACATCAGTTTATGCACGCGAGTCGCCCTGCTTTTTCAAAGAACAACCGGTGGTTTGCAGTCGCAATAGGCGTCTCGGAAAAGGAAGATAAGAAACTGAAGAAAGACAAGAAACCCGTCAAATACAAGGTCGGTATCATGAACCTGGCCACGGCGGCCGTCGACACGTTTAGATATGTAGAATCGTTTGTATTTTCAGAAGACGGACGCTTTCTGGCCATGAAAAAATACAAGGTAGGGGACGAAGAGACCGAAAGCGCCGACCTGGTGGTGCGTGACCTTGAAGCCGGTACCAATCAGAACATCGGCAACGTGTCCGAATTCGGGTTCAGCGAAGAGGGCGCGTGGTTGGCCGTCGTTATCGACGCGTCGGAAAAGCTGGGAAACGGGGTGCAACTGAGGGATCTGATGAACGGCACGATCCGCATCCTGGAAAGCGACGAAGAAACATTCAATGGTCTGAAATGGAACGAAGACGGCATGGACCTGGCCTTCCTCAGGGAGAGGGAAAACAAGTTGTACGAAAATCCCGACCACCTGATATATGCCTTCAAACAGGTCGGCGGCAAGATGACCCGGCAGATGTACGACAGTGAAACGTATGCCTCGTTTCCAGCGGGTTATCGTGTGGCGGCCGAAGGAGCACTCCGCTGGTCGGAAGATGGCGGTACGGTGTTCTTCGGCCTGAAGAAATGGGAACCGAAGGAAACGGAGCCGGAAAAACCGGAAGAATCGGAGAAGACTTCCGCAGACAATAGAGAGGACGGTAAGAACGAGGAAGCAGACAAGGAACTCACAGCCGAGGAACGGGACGCCGACCTGGATCCACCGGGTGTAGATGTCTGGCACTGGAAGGACCCTCGCGTACAGCCCCGGCAGCAGGTACAGGCCGACCGGGACCGCAAGTTTACCTTTCTCGCGGCCTGGCGCCTAAAAGAGAATACCTTCACCCAGCTTGCGGACTCAACCATCCGGAATGTTACCCTGTCGGGTGATCAGAAACATGCGGTGGGCTATGACCGGACGCCCTATGAACCGTCCTTCCGGGAACAATGGAATGATGTGTATGTGATGGATGTGAGGACGGGTGAAAGACAGAAGATCCTCGATCGATTCGAAAACACAAGCGTTTCGCCTGACGGAAAGTATGTCCTGTACTTCAAAGAAAATAACTGGTGGACATACGATCTTACCCGTGATTCGCATGCGAATCTCACAGAGGGCATCGCAACACGATTCAATAACTACAAGCGGATTACAGGGCGCGAGAGCGATGGTCCGTTCGGCTCGGGACAGTGGGCTGAAAAAGACGAATGGGTCCTGCTCTACGATGAGTACGATGTATACAGGGTACGGCCCGACGACGGCAAGCATGAGCGGCTGACTCAGGGCGCCGAAGACCGCATCCGGTACCGGCAGGTCCGGCTGGACCCCGAAGAGGATACGCTCGATCCCAAAGGACCGATTTACTTCAGGGCGTACGGCGATGTTACGAAACTCTCCGGCTACTATCGCTTTGAAAAGGGCAACCGGATGTCCCGCTTGCTTTACGAACCGCTTCAGATCGATAGGCTTGTAAAGGCGGAAGACGCTGATGTGTTTGTATACCGGACTCAGAAAGCGGATAGGTCTCCCAATTTCTACCGGGTCGATGGCGGGTTCAATGCGCCGGTTCAGCTTACAGATACCAATCCGCAGCAGGAAGAATACCACTGGGCAAACACGGAACTCGTATCGTTTACCAACGACAACGGTGTCGAGCTCCAGGGTCGTCTGCTCTATCCGGCCAATTTCGAGCAGGGAAAACAGTACCCCATGATCGTCTACATCTATGAGCTCCGGTCACAGACTCTGCACAACTATTCCACACCTGCGCGCACGAGCGCCTACAATCAGCGGCGTTTTTCCGCCGAAGGGTATTTCGTGTTCGAACCGGACATCGTGTACCGTCTGCGCGATCCGGGCATGTCGGCGGTCGAATGTGTGGTACCGGCCGTTAAAGAGGTTTTAAAGACCGGCATGATTGATGAATCAAGAATCGGTTTGACCGGCCATTCGTGGGGGGCGTATCAGACGTCCTTTATCATTACCCAGACGGATCTGTTTAAAGCGGCCGTAGCCGGCGCACCCCTGACGAACATGATCAGCATGTACAACTCCGTTTACTGGAACTCCGGCAGTACGGACGCCCGGATCTTCGAAGTCAGTCAGGGGCGTTTTCCGAAGCCGTACTGGGAAGACTGGGACAAATTCGTCCAGAACTCGCCCATTTTCAACGCGCAGCATACGGACACGCCGCTGCTGGTAGCATTCGGCGATAAAGACGGGGCGGTCGATTTCAATCAGGGCGTCGAGATGTACAACACCATGCGCCGAATGGAAAAACCATTCATCATGCTCGTCTATGAGGGTGAAAATCACGGTCTGCGCAAGAAAGAAAACCGGTTGGATTATGCCACCCGCGCCCATGACTGGTTCAAGCACTTCCTCCTGGATGAGCCTCCCGCACCGTGGATCCAAGAAGGTGTCCCGTTCCTCCAGAAAGGACTTGAGAAAAAGAAACAACGCGAAGCCGGAAAGAAAGAGCCGACGTTGTAAAAGGAAAGCAGGAATGATCTAAGGAGGGGTGAGTGTGAAGGTATGGTGACCACACCCAAGCCAGGGTACCTGCGTGTTGTCTCAACATCCACTGATTAAAGGAAAGCGCTTCCTTGTAAATAAGGCTTCAGACACGCGAAATCAGTTGTGACGCACCGGTAGCCGGGTGTGGTTCTGCCGGCGTCCCGTGCGCCCTCGCAGCTGCCGGAAACGGCCCGCGGGCCGTACTCTGTCAGGACCGGTCAGTACTCGGCGGGAACGCGTCGAGCGAAGTTCGAATGCACATCGTGGGAAGGGGTTTTTTAAAAGAGCTGAGTTATAAAGAACGAATTGTCACAATAGTCTGCATATGTTGGTTGGTGCTGAGTTTCGACGCTGCAGACCCAATGTCTAAGCAAAGAGTTACCCGTTTTACCCGCGGTAGTCACGGCGCCTACCATGTTAATAAGCTGCCGGAAATTGACTGCCCGGATGTATCCTGTGGGGAATTTGCAACTACTAATGAACATTGACGAAATCCTCCTGAAAAACCCCGTTGAAATAAACAGGCACCTTGTTGTCTGCAGTTTGTAACATGATTATTGGCAAGGATAGTGGCCACGGCAGGATGTGCCCAGACTGCGGCAAACCCGTATCTGCCTGCAGATGCAGGCAGAAGAATACACCGCCTAAAAGCGACGGCATAGTCCGGATAGGCAGAGAGACGAAAGGGCGCAAGGGCAAAGGGATGGCCATCATTACCGGCGTACCGCTCCATCCGGAGGGCATCAAGAATCTGGCCAGAGAACTCAAACAGACATGCGGAACAGGCGGCACGGTGAAAAACGGGATCATTGAAATTCAGGGCGATCACCGGGACCTGCTGGTGGAGGAACTGAAAAAACATGGATGGACCGTCAAACGCTCAGGCGGGTGAGTCCGACCCCGGCCCCGGGAGGGAAAGGGAGGAGGTGGAGATGGCCTGGGCATTAGGAAACACCTCCTTTAACGTCCTCCTTCAGGGGGACCGAAGGCGTTGCCTTCGAGGGGTATCGTGTCCCAGTTAGTATAAAAGGACCATAGAATGGTGGTGTCACAAGGGGAAACAGAACAAGGGGAATTAAACGATGAAACCCTCCGCCTGGCGATGCAAACCGTGAAGGAGACCGGGTACGTAGTTTTGGAGCGCGTCCTGTCCGCAACGTGGGTGTCGGAGATACGTGTCGCATTTGAGCGGGAACTCCTCAAGCAGGTTGAAGGGAAGCCGCCGCAGACGCATGGCGGGGGCTCGCCGCCCATGGAAGGGCTGTTTCTGGACCCGCTGATCATTGCCCATCCCCTGGCGGTACAGATTATGGAAGCGATTATGGGAAAGGATATTTACTCCTACCTCCCCTACGGATGTAATACAGCCTGGCCCGGCTCGCCTGTGCAGTGGATCCATCGTGACTCAGAGCATCTGTTCCCCGAACTTCCTTATGCCTTACCGCCGGCTACCGTGGTCGTAAATATCGCCCTGGTGGATTTCACGGAAGAAAACGGGGCTACCGAAGTCTGGCCCGGTTCCCATCTGGTCGTAGACACCGATCCTGAAATTCTCGAAGATCCATATACTCGCTGGTCCGAAGCGAAGGCCGCACGATTGGGGTCTGTACGCACGGTGATGCCGGCCGGCTCGGTGGTGGTCCGCGATATGCGTATGCTCCACCGGGGGATGCCGAACCATACTGATATCATCCGCAGTATGATCGCCGTGGTCTATTTCCGGAAATTCCACCGAATGCCGGCTGAAATGCCCAGGACGGATGTGAGCCACGCCTGGGATACCATGTCTGAAAAAGCCAGATCCATATACCGTTTCTATAATCCGGAAAAACAAGACAGTGAAGAGTGACAAGTGCAGAGTAGAACAGCGGATGCTGACGTGGTACTCATGCGAGGCCCAAGGCCTTGAGCGAGGACTCGGTGGGTGGCAGAGCCCGATGCTCGACTGAATGAACTGGTATCAATTGATGGTACGGCAATAGAATCACATCGGTCTCCTCTTTCTCCCATTACAATTTGACAGCACAGACGGTGTTTCCGACGGTGACAATCCCCCTACCGCCAGTGATGGTGAAGGAGAGATGGCGGCCGAGACAGAAGTTGAGCCGCCACCGGTTTACGCTCTTGCCCAAATAATTTCGTGGGTTATATTAGTTTGCAATCTTCCTTGAAGATTAATTATAACAGTTAAAACAGTCAGGACCTGATTTTTGTAGAAGCCTGAACTCGTGGCAAGATTGTTTGTGCAGGACATCATGCAGATGGGGAGAAGGTCCAATGAATGATGACTCCCGGCAGACCGTTCGCGATCTGCCGGAAATCACTGCAGCGACCGACACGCGTGACTACTTGTCACACGCAGCCAGATTCGCACAACAACATGAAACGTACGAACTGATCGTCGATGTTGATGCCCATCTTCAGGAAGCGCAATTCTGGCCTGAGATTATTGATCTGCTTGAAAATGATGTCCTCAAACAAACGGCCCAGGCCATGCTCAATGGCGGGTCTGGCATGCCGTTGAGTAATCTTGCACCCGGCCAAAACTTTCAGTCTATGGCCGGCCGAGTCCCCCACCAAAGTGGGCCACGCGAACCTACCGATGACCCAGACACTGCCGGCCATAGATTTGTTCAGATCGTACGCCGGACTATGGACACCATGGGGGTGGATTACCAAGTCATATTCCCCACGGCGATGCTACTATTGGGATTGAGTCCGGTGGACGGCGCAGAACTGTACCTGGCCCGTGCCTACAATCGATGGCTGCGTGATACCATCCTGCCGGAGGAAAAACGAATTCTTGGACTGGTTTATCTGCCCTTCAACTCTCCGGAAGAATGCGAAAAGCTAGTGAAAGAATTCGGCAGTGTGCCAGGTGTTATTGGATTTACTGTTACCTCTGTGCGGAATGTGCCTGTTCATAGCCCTTCCTACATGCGTCTCTATGCCATGATTGAAGAAACTGGTAAACCCCTCGTTTTTCACGCCGGACCCAATTGGAATGACGCTTCGTTCCATATGCTCAATCGCTTCATTTCCATGCATGCTCTTTCGTTCGTGCACTATAACCTGATCCACATGACAAACTGGATCGTAAATGCAATACCTGAACGTTTTCCAAAACTTAAAACTGTGTGGGTGGAAAGTGGCCTGGCATGGATTCCTTATCTCATGCAACGGCTCGACCATGAATTTTTGATGAGACAGAATGAAGCACCGGGCTTAAAAAAACTACCCAGTGACTATATGAAAGAGATGTATTTCTCCAGCCAGCCCATGGAACAAGTTCATCCAAACGCTCTTAAAGTTACGATGGACATGATAAATGCTGAAACCCAGCTCCTTTATGCATCGGACTGGCCGCACTGGGACTTTAATCCACCGCACACGATTACCACCCTTCCCTTTCTGTCCGATGAGGCGAAAAGGAACATACTCGGATTGAATGCCGCTAAACTCTTCGACCTTCCTGTCAAACGCGTACGGCCATAGCCGGAAGGGATGCACGCACCTGCTTCAAGAGTGGTTTACGAGGGCGATAGCAAGATGGGAATCGATGGAAAGGTGCAGTCGATTCCAACCGAAACTGCGACAGGGTGCGTCATGGTGAGGAGAATGCAGAACCATGCCTGAAATCAATATTGGACAGGTTGCCAGTTTCGAGGACCCTGGCCGCCGTGTTGTTGAAATCGCCGGGATTCAAATCGGGGTATTTCAACTGGACGGCGAATTTTATGCCTATGAAAACACGTGCCCGCATCTTGGTGGCCCAGCATGTCAGGGTAAGATTCTTCCACGAGTGCTTGAAGACGTTGCAGAAGATAAAAAAAGTGCAGGCCGTGTTTTTTCCCGAAACCAACTCAACATTATCTGTCCGTGGCATGGTTTTGAATTCGATATCCGGACAGGAGCCCACGTAGCCATCGCCAAATATCGCCTTCGCCCCGTGGCGGTAAGAACCGAAAGGGGAGAAGTTTATATAACACTGCCAAAAAAGAGCGGGGCAACCCCATAGTTGGGTTCCATCACAGTAGATATACGTGTTTCGCAAATCTTCAATCAAGGACCTGCCGATGGTAGATCAAACGAATTCCGAACATAAACCGACAGCTGCTCAGGTAGTGAATACATTCGTCACCATGATGGATGAAGCACGACGTGACCAGACAACGAGCAGGCCCTCCGATGTGGACCTTGCTCGCGCCGTGACGGCAGCCATCAAGCTGTATGCGGCCCGCGCTGAACAGACCGAGCAGTACCCTCTTCCACTTACCAGCGAAGCCACCACAACTGACGCCATTATCGCAATAACAGAAATGATGCGCTTTACTGACCTAAATGCCTTCGACGTGAATATGTGGCTTAGCCGACGACAGTGAGCCCAGAAGTCAGGTTGACGCCGTGACGCTACTTGCAGGAGGAATATATGGATACGAACAGATTTAACTGTTGCCCCAGTTGGCTCCCAATAGTGCTCCTATTACTCCTAACGATACCAATCCGGACCACTGCCCAGCCCGCGGACTGGGGGCCCATGAGCCCATCACTCGAAGACGTTCCCTATCCGCATCCCGTGTCGTATCTGTCGTTTACAATGTCCGGCCAAGATGTGCGAATGGCCTACATGGACGTGTCGCCAGCTGGTGCGGCGAACGGTCAGACCGTCGTACTCCTCCACGGCGGTAATTTCTTTGCCGAGTACTGGAAAGGAACCATCGAGGCACTACGAAACGAGGGGTTTCGCGTATTAGCCACCGACCGGATCGGGTACGGACGCTCGTCGAAACCGATTCTGCCTTACACCCTGCACGACATGGCACTCCACATCAAGATGCTGCTTGACGAGAAAGGGGTCTCCAAAGCAGCAATCGTAGGGCACTCAATGGGGGGCATGGTGACATCTCGCTTTGCGTTTTCATATCCCGCCGTGACAACCCATGCTGTCATGGTGAATCAGATTGGCTTGACCGACTCACGACTGAATCGTGCATGGCGTGATCACGAAGCGCAGTATCAAGCCAGTCTGCATCGAACTTACGACTCGATCCGCCGAGGCATCGAACGGTACTTCGTCACCTGGAAGCCCGAGTACGAGTATTTCATCCGTCTGCACTACGGTTGGACTCAAAGTGGCGATTGGCCCCAGTTCGCCATGGTGCGCAGTCTGATTTCCCAGATGCTTTACGCTGATCCGGTTATCCACGATTGGCCGCACATCAAGGCAAAGACACTGGTCATTGGGGGGACGGAAGACGGTCCTGATTTTCCTGCCTTGGCGAAAAACGTCGCCGATACCATTCCGAACGCCGAATTGGTCCTCATTAGCAACGTCGGACACATTCCACACCTGGAAGCCCCGGACCGATTCCATGCAGAGCTAATTCGTTTCCTGAAATCGGACCCGATCCCAGGCATGAATGACCCGGATCACCCTTAGGCATGTTCTGCGTGGCTCATTTCTGAGGGGGTCTACAATTCCTATATTGGGTAGATTTGACCATCACGGAGATGGACAATGAATCGGCCCAACATTCTCTTCATGGTTGCAGACCGCCTGGGCTAGGTTGATGCGGCTTGTTACCATTTAGAGTCGAAGGGCTTCCTGGACAAGGATGGACGTCCAATCAACGAAAACGGCTTCGAACCGGTCCAGCTTCTGTAAAACATGGACACCTGTTAAGGCAGTATTTCATTTTGATGTGGGAGTTATATAATACCTTCCCCACCAGTTGGTGCCCGTTGTCCGTCAAATGACCATCAGCGGTCCAATAAAGATTCCCTTCCTCCCGTTGTGAAGCCTCCGATAAAAAGCGCTGCCGCAAAATGTCGGCATGAGGGCTTGGGCACATATCTTTTAAGAAAATGCCCGGATCTTTTTAGCGAATTCTACCAGGGATTCATCCGGTGAGAACCTGGTGGTGTCAATTGAAATCTTGTTTGAAATCTGTGAGGCCTGGAAAGAAGATTCGAAAGCTTGCAGAACCGTTTCTATATCCTTTTCCTGGACCACGGGGTATTTATGTGGTTTGTCCAGCATTCTCTTCCGGATGGCTTCGGGCGATGCCTTGACTAAAATCAAAACTGTCTCCGGTGCGAGCTTCATCACAATCTCTTCGATTGTTTTTGAATGTGCAGTCCGAAAACCTGCCTGTCCAGGACCTCCATAATTGTAATACAGGTTTGCGTAGATGGTGTCTTCGATGTAGTGCCCTATTATGAGCTGGTCTTCTTTTCGAATTCCGTGGGGGGTATGGTAATACAAGTTATGGCGCATATAAGCTTCTTTAACACGTGTACTGAGTGCGAGGAATTGCTGGGTTTCTTGTTCCGTTAGTTCGTCAGGCGTATGTACAACGACGTCGGGGATTTTCCAGTGATCGTGAACGCTGCCAAAATCAATTCCCTTCTTTGCTTTGACCCAATCTCTGATTTTTAAAGCCAGCGTGGTTGTTCCAGCGTATTCACAGCCGATAAGAAACAGGCGCATAAGCAACTCCTTTTCCGTTAGGATGTTTCAATTGGGTCTGCAACTCATTTCATTTAAAACCAAGTCTAAACCAACCCCCTTTGACCAACGTTAGTTAACGCGACAACTTGAGTTAAAAAGATCAGGGAAGTGCATTGGTTATATGGCTCACGCTGCTTGCTGACCTCTTTTAATGAATTTAACCCATTCTCTTGCATATCCGTAAGAAACTAATTAGAATAATAAATGTAAATAAATTCCAGAGATTCGTCTATCTATATCCTTGTGCGTGAAGCTATTCAAAGAGCTTGCAAAGGGGACACGACAGACAGCATGAAAAACATCTGATCTACCTGGTGTTCAACACTATCTTCAACTTGACGACCCAGGAAGCTCACGTGCGTTGCTTCAAGAACGCCGCGCGGCACCTGAGCGCCAAGGGGGTGTTCGTCGTGGAGACGGTCGTGCCCGATTTCTCTGAGTATGTGGACGGCCAGCGCGAGAAGGGTTCCTGGGCCAAAATGGACTCGGCCAGATTCGAGATCGCAATACACGATCTCGTCGCCCAGACCGTCGCCTTCCAACGCATTGTGATCAGCGTAGCCGGCACGCGGATGGTCCCGCACTTCATAAAGAGAGCCTACGAGGTATGTGAGGATCCCCGCTCTACCATTTATGAGGTGGCGGCAAGACGATCTGAACGGCAAGTACACTGAGGTGGCCAACGACGATGTAGAGGCCTTCAGGTCTGCGTACCGGAGTTCCCGGCAGGAGATGGCTTCAGTGCCGCAGGCAAGATTGTAAACCGGATAGACGGTCTTATGAATGGAGATATGGAGGCCTGGCAGGCAAGAGAGATAAAGGACCGGTCGCCGGCCTTCTCCAAGGTGCTGGGCATTGGGTGCAGATATACTGATGATACCGGGCGGCAGTCATCTCCCGGCAAGCTTCAGACAGCCCTGCCTTCCAATGCGGGACTAAAGTCTTCACCGGTTCAGAGTCTGTTCGTGAGCGAGGATGGGATTCGTGGGGACTCATGCTATTAAAACTCCATTGTAATCGTCAGTGACATCTTTTATTATAAGCAGGTTACCGTTGATCCTAATAGGGATAGGTACACTTGTAATATAGGAGATTCCTGGAAGAGATTACCCATTTCGGTCAGGGAGAAGCACAGGATGATAAGCCTCTGTTGGTGTTGGCGGTGGGTGGAATGGGGTGAGACAGAGTTACGAGTGCAGAGTCCGGAGTCTGTTGCCAGGCGGTGAACATTAGCGCGGTGCTTCAGGTCCGGGTTTTCACAGGCGCGCCGTGCGCCGGTGGCATGTTGCGGATCGAGTAAATGGAAGGTGATCATACCATGCTGGCTTATTACGTTGTTATGGCAGTGATATTAATAGGTCAACTGGGGTGTGGCGAATCATCTGTGCCGCCTCCGGTCGAACAGGCGATGCCTCGACCTGTTATCATAAGTTCGGATACCGGGGTAGAGATGGATGACATGTGGACGCTGGCGCATGTCGCTTTATCGCCGGAGTTTGATCTGATAGGTGTGGTTGCCGCTCATGGGCCGGTCATCGTGAAGGTGACCGATGAGGGTAATATAAGCGCACAGATGGTGCCGCCCGACACGGTGTCGCTCGCCATGGCGGCTATCGCACGATCAGTGCTTGACCATCTGCCCATCGCGGATAAACCACCGGTATATGCAGGCGCCAACAGCCCACTGGAAAATAGGGACACCCCCTCTCCCAGCGCAGGGCTGGATTTTATACTCAGAGAATCGCGGCCATATCGTTCAGACGATCGGCTGACCGTCCTCATGCTCGGTCCGGCGACCGATGTAGCTTCGGCCATTTTAGCCGACTCTACCATCGTAGATCGTATAGAAGTGGTCGCTATGGCATATAACAAGTGGCCGCAGGGTACCGACGTGTTTAATGTCCATAACGACATCCCTGCGTGGCAGATACTGATGCATTCCCGCACGCCGCTGGTTGTGGGAGATTCCACCGTTACCGCCACGCATTTGAAAATGACCAGAGACAAGGCGAAAAACGTGTTCACCGGCCAGGGTATATTCGGCGTCTATATATCGAATATGCTTGTTTCCTGGCTGGATAATAACAGACGAATTGCCGATGTCGTAACCGGCGACCCGGATTCCTGGCCGGTATGGGATGAAGTCACCCTGGCATATATGATGGGCTTGACGAGCCAACAGAGGTATCCAAGGCCGGTACTGCGCGATGATATGACGTTTGATCATCCCAACGCAGACAAGTCCGAACCTTCGATTACCTGGATTACAAATATCGACAGCGAGGCACTCTGGATGGATTTTTCGATTAAGCTGGAGGCTGCGCGTCAGGGACCAGATTAATGTTGATCGGGTAATTGGTGATTGAAAACCAATGAATCAGTGAGCCAATGAACCAACAGACCAATGAACATAAATACACTTTTATCACATTTGCCAACGGAAACCTGCCGGCGTGACGGCCACGGCGCACTTCATCAAGAGAGCCTCAGAGGTATGCGGGGTGCCCCGTTCTACAATCAAGAGGTGGCGGCCGCAGTATCCCAACGCCATATACACCGAAGTCACTAACGATGACATAGAAACCTTTAGAGCGACCTCTTGGCGCAACCAGCAGGCGATGCCGGCCAGTAACGCCTTCAGTGCCACAAGAAGATCATAAACCAGATTGACGGTCTTCCGGATGTGGATATGGAGTCCTCGCAGGCCAGAGAGATCATGGACCTGTCACTGGCTTTCAGCAAGGTATTGGGCAGTGTGCGCAGAAATATTGAGTGTCCTGAATGCAAGGGAGTTATCCTTAAACATCCTGGCCATCTTTGAGATGGAATGTCCAAAGAAGAAGCCATGCCAGAATGGGAGACAAAATACAAAGAGCCCTATTGACCCCCTCTGCCATAATAACATATTTTCCCGGAGAAGATAGGCTCTACTTATGCCGATAATTATGGTCTTTACTCGCCATCTTGACCCAAGCTGCAAGGTGGTGTCCAATTTCCGTTTGTGATAACAGAAGTAGATGGAGGTTAAGGATATGAACGATTCAGCATCTTATGTTGCTATGAGCGATCGAGAGAAATACCTTTTCGATCTGCAGGGCTATCTCAAAATTCGAGATTTTCTCACGATGGATGAAGTAAATGCACTGAATGCTGCGCTTGACGCCAATCAGAACATGCTCGGCGAATTCGGTGAGCCGAACACACTAAGTGGAGACTGGACTGGTAGGCCATTAGAAGGCGTTTGTTCACCATTCCGGCACTACGGCGGCATGCTGACGTGGGATCAGCCGTGGTGCCAGCCGTTTCGGGATCTACTGGCTCATCCCAAACTTATTCCTTACCTAAACACCTTGTTCGGCAGAGGCTGGAAGATGGATCATGGCGTAGATGTCCTAAGCTCCAAGGAGGGATGTGAGGGACTCAAACTGCATGGTTCGGGTAACGTCACCTTCAACGGGTCAAGGTTTTACGCTTACTCCAACGGGACCATGCGTTCCGGGCTGATAGTCTGCCAGTATTCTCTGACAGACGTTACACCCTCTGATGGCGGCCTGTGCGTCATTCCGGGTAGCCACAAGGCAAACTTCCCCTGCCCCGATGATATCCTGAATTGGGAATCAGACCAAACACTGGTATATAACATCCCCCTCAAGGCGGGTGATCTGGTAATCTTCAATGAAGCCACCACCCACGGGACGCTCCCCTGGAAGAGTAATGGTGAACGCCGCACGGCACTCTACCGATATACACCAAAGTACATGCACTATGCTGGTGGTGTTTATGAAACGAGCCTGCCTGAATGGACTTCCGAATTAACAGAAGCCCAGCGGTCGGTGTTAGAGCCGCCCTACATCTATCATCGCCCGTTAATAGAGGAGGACGGAGTCTCTTTAGTGCGCCCCCGCCGTGAAGGAGAATGATTGCGGATTTACTTGCGTAGTCCCTGTAATTTACATAATGGCGTCAGCCCTAATGAAAACCAGAAGACCTGTGCCAGCTTGCTCATCGAAGGAGGCACCGCCTACGAGGACACTCCTGTCTTCGATATGCACAGCGGCCGACTGGACGGGATGCAACAGAGACTTCGGGCCGATCCTGTCCACGTTCACAACCGGTTCGAGAGTCCGGCCGAGGACATTTATCCCGTGGGAGGCTCGTTTGGTTAACAGCCTCAGGGATTAAGGACGATGAGGCATATACGACAGACATTACGCGCAGGGCGCATTAAGACCCCATAAATCGATTGGGGCACTTGTCAAAAAGGTTTGGACACTATCTGTATGGTACGATACCTTACAGAATGAGGACTCATGGATCTACGACTGAAACATAAACGAGTGCTGGTTACCGGGGGAAACCGCGGTATCGGCCGATGCTGCGCCTTATCCCTGGCACGGGAGGGCGCCAGGGTGTGTATTACGGCAAGGGACAAAAATCGCCTGGATAATACGGTTGAAGATATCCGGAAAATCGGCGGCGTAGGATTCGCTGTAGCTGGCGATCTGACTATCCCGGAAAGCTGTCAAGAGGTTGTGAGCAGGACGGTGGACGTACTCGACGGCATCGATATTCTGATAAACTGTGCAGGTGCGGCCGGTGGCGGTGATATTCTAAACCTCGCCACTGGCACCATTGACGATGGTCTGGCCTTGAAAAGCTATGGCTACCTGCGCATGGCTCAGCTTGTAATTCCCCTGATGAAACAGAAACAATGGGGACGGATCATCCATATAGCCGGTAGCGCTGGTACGAGCCCCGACAGAAACAATATCCCGATGAGTTTGGCCAACATTGCCATCCTCAATATGACACGGGCGCTCTCCGACGCCGTTTCAGAGCACGGAATCCTGGTAAACGCCTTGTGTCCGGGTCTAACCAATACCCAGAGAGCCAGAAATGTTCAGCAGGCCAGAGCAAATGAGGAAGGCCGGGATGTGGAAGAAGTACTTAAGGACATTGGCAATGGGCTTCCTGCAGGAAGAATCGCAGAACCCGAAGAAATCGCTGAAATGGTGACTTTTCTGGCCTCAGAAAAATGCTCCTATATGTTCGGAAGCTCAATCTACATGGATGGAGGCGGAAGAAGGGGAACACCTTGAAGAGGTGGCGTAACAACACAGACTCATGGGAATTGTGGTCAAAATATCAGACCTGTTTCAGGGCATCGATCAGGAAGCCGCGGCCACACACACGTTTTCAGTAATTTGTATTCACCCTAAATAGCGGGAGGAATCAGGCCATGTCTGCCACAAGAGCATTTGCTTCCCATGCCCGGGATGCTAACTGGGTCGTGGGATTGAGACCCTACTTTAAATACCGCGATCTGGGCATTAAAGGCGCGACGGATGGTAAGGTGTTGGTTCAGGTTATAAAGGCGAACCAGACCTGTGTCGGCCCTATGGGCTATCACTCACACATTCTTGACTTCCAGATGACTTACATGCTCAAAGGCTCAGCGCTGATAGACTTTGAAGAGGTAGGACAGGTCCGGGTAGAAGCAGGCGACGCCTGGTACCAGCCACGGGGCGTCAAACATGAGGTACTGGAATATTCAGATGATTTTGAAGTGATTGAAATTGCCATGCCGGCGGAGTTTCCGACGGTGGATGAGGAGCGGTAGCAAGGGGATGTAAACCCATGGAAAATGAGATCGGAATTGGCTTTGTCGGGTTGGGTAATATGGGTAACCTGATGGCCGGTTGTATCCTCCAGTCCGGATACGACCTGACCATACATGATATCCGTCGGGACGCGGGCCGAAATCTCGAAAATCAGGGTGCCATCTGGGCGGAAAACCCAAGAGAGGTCGCCGTGAGGTCCGACGTGGTGCTTACCTCTTTGCCAGGCCCGAAAGAGGTCGAATCTGTCGTCCTGGGAAAAAATGGCCTGTTTGCCGGTTTAGATGGCGGCAACGGGTACATAGACACAAGCACCAATGCCCCTGGGACCATGCGGAAGATTGGTGAAATCGGTGCTTCCCGTGGATTTCATGTCCTTGACGCACCGGTCAGCGGCGGAATATTCGGTGCAGAAAAAGCGGCGTTGACCGTATTTGTTGGCGGGGCAAGGGAAGATTTCGAACGATACCTGCCTCTCCTGGGGGCCATCGGCGCTAAGGTGATCTATATGGGGACAGCCGGCAGTGGCAATATCACGAAACTGGTGAACAACACCATGATGTTCATTAACTTTCTGGGGGCTTGCGAAGGCATGGCTATGGGGTTTAAAGCCGGTATTGATCCACAGACTCTGTTGGATGCCGTACATCCCAGTATGGGCCAGAGCATCATCATGGAACGGGTCATGGGACTCTGGCTTAAAGGTAAAGAGATGGCTTCCACGGCTGATCTTGCCCTAAAGGACATCCATCTGGGTGTTGAATTGGGCAATGAGATGGGTATCCCCCTGGAAATCACCCCGTTGGTTGAAGCCATGATGAAACGTTTTGACGACGATGGCAGACGCAGCCGGGACGATATGATCGCCTATGTACAGGATGTCATGGAACGATCCGGCTTGGGTGAATTAGTAAATCGTGATCAGGTGGTTGACGGAATGGAGGCTTCACAGTCCGCCGCCGTCCACGATAGGACGGCGTAGTGGCGCCTTTCGAGGGCACACCACGGCCGCTGTAATACCGATCCAATGCATAGGCGTGGCAAGGGGTTGTCGACGGACAGGGTGGCTCTTGCCCAGGCATTCAGAATATCCTGTTCCATACGATAGGGCGCCATCCCGAGACGCCCGATCCGAGCTCGCGAACGATCTTACAGTGGCCTATCTGAGTTCCGTGGTCCTCAACTATGACCCGCCGTCACATGCCGTAGTGCGGCGTCATCTGTCGGAAACCTGTAACGGGGAAACTGAGACCATGAAATAGGGAGTATACTTAATCAACACAAGGGGGAATTATCCGGATTCCGTTAATTTTTTTGGGGCTTGACAAGTCGGATGAATGCCCGCAGGTTGATTGAAAATGTAAGCAAACCTGCTGTCACGGCCTGCTGAAATATATCCAGCGTGTCAACAATCATTGCGAACACTTCGGTGCTATGCTTAACATGGAAGACCAACGCCGTTCTGTCCGGGAAAATGGGCCCTTGCACCGGTCAGTAGCACTGGACTCGTACGTGCATGACGGGTTCCTCCACAGGCGCGCTATACCACGGTTGCATAGCCCGACACACCTGTTTTCCGAACAACACACCCTGCCTCGCCGCTGATTACGTGTTCCCTCTCATGAAACCACATCCACGATTGTATCTGGAAAGCCAAGACCTTCCCGTCTTGAGAAATCGAAAGCATATCAGATATCGTACGATGGTAGACAATCTTATCGACTCCGCTGAATGGTGCCTCGGGGAAAAGCCCCGAGAAACGTGGATCGCTCCGGTCTCGCCAGACCCTGTACACAGTAACCTGTACGATCGTTTCTACGCCATCATGAAGGACCTGGCGATTACGGAACATCTCGCCTTCACTCACGCTCTTACCGGTACCGAACAATACGGACGCGCAGCACGGAAATGGGTGCTGGCGAGTTGCCGCGTTTGGCAAATGGAGGCGGCGGGAAGGATTGACGGCGGCAAAGCCTACGCCGTGAGCCGTCTTCTGAAGGGCATCGCAGTGGGATACGATATGATCTACGGCCTGTTGTCCAATGCCGAACGAAATGAAATCCGAGATACGCTTGCCCGAATCGGCGGCAAGTATTTCACCGATTACTTTAACACACCTGAGAAAACAGGCCCTGATTTTCACACACATCACGCCACGGTGGAGTGGGCATCGCTCGGAATAGCCGCTCTGGCGCTTCTTCATGAGGAAGACGCCGCCGACGACTGGCTGAGGGCGGCCGTACGGAAATTCAGGACCCACCTGCTACCGCACGGCCTGGCACCCGACGGCGCTCAGGTCGAAGGCGCGACGTTCTGGGCCTCCACCATGCAGTACCGGCTATTCTTTATGGATGCCTTGAAAAGGGTCACCGGGTGCGACCTTTTCACGCCCTACCGTCATTATATGCACGCGGAACCGGCCCTGGCCGGTATCACCGGAGAACACCGGTCACCACTCGGGGCCTGTAACGCATCCTTCGCTCTCCAACCCTCTTACGGCCAACTCGATTACTGCGCACCTGTGCTGCTGGCACTCGCCAGGAGGTACCGAAACCCCGTTTATCAACGTCTTGCCCTTTGGGATAAAACACTGGGGCAGATTCAAAAGACGCGATACGTTTCGCCGGGCGGTGAGCAGATGCTGTTTGAACTCGGGGGGTATGCCTGTGTGTGGTTCGACCCGGAGGTGCCCCGCCAACCTGATATCTCAGAGTTATCTTGGCACTTTCCTTCCGTGCATGAAGTCTATGCACGCGTCTCCTGGAATCCCGGTGATCTGCTTACCGGTATTCGAGGACAGCAAGTTATCGTTCACGCAGGCGGCAGAACGGTCCTGAAAGGGAATGCCTTTTCCGATACGGCCGAAGTGTATACAGAGCCCTTTGTCGCATCTGAGTCTGGTGATACTGCCGTCCTGCGCTGCGATTACGAAACTGACAACCTCGTTGTGGTTCTCCACCGACACGGGAGGTGTCTCGTTCAACGCCGTTCGTCAGAAGACTGGACGTGGACCTGCCAGGGCAACCCGGATTTCGGACCGGATTGGCTCAGCTGGGAGAATGGCGTTGTCTTGACTGTTGTACAAGGAACGGTCAAAGACTGGCGTCCCGGGGCATTCAGAGAAGAAATAGTGGTCGGAAATGGGCTCCTGATCCTCGAGGACCCGGCACCAGCGACCGAATCGACCCTTTCAATACAACCGTCAATCCGTGGCCAAATAGTGGTAGAGGTAAGGATTGAAAAGCATTGATGCCTGCCTCGCGGCACTCTCATGCCATGAACTACGAATCCCTTATTCGACCTGTCGTTCAGGATTGATGCGGAGTGGACCCACCACAATTGGCTCTCGCTTACCGGTGTTCTGGGGAACCACCCCCCCGGAGCAAGGCTTCGCTGGACCTTCGCGTATGAAGACGCCAGGTTGGGAACAGATATGGGGGGCTGCATGTTCCCGATCCTGCAGGGCAGGCAGAGGCTACGGCAGAGGAAACGATCGTTGAGATCGTTTGTGGAAGGGAAAGTTGTTGCAGCCGCCTGGCGCAAATAGGGGGACACACATGCCTACCGAAGAACGCTTTGAAGCACTATAACATCCTTGAGAAGGCAACGGATCACTGTCGCCGCTATTGCCCTTGCCGTGGTGATGGCGGCGGCGCAAAGCAGGGCCGCGACCTTTGACACGGTAAGGGCCGGCTCATGATAGGAACCCTATCTCCAACCCGTATTGGTCAACTTTTGTGCTTTTTTGTCTGAAACCAACAGGCGCTTTAGTTCTTCGACGTGGTTTTCAAACGCCTTACGGCCTTTTTCCGTCAAACAGGCAAAGGTGCGCTGTCGGCCATTCACCTTGCTTTTGCGCTGTCTCACATAGCCGGCCTCTTCAAGCTGTTTTATATGTTTGGAAAGCACGGAATCGCTCACAGCCAGTTCTTCACGCAGCACCTGAAACTCTGCTTCCTCCAACGGAGACAGGAACGCACAGATTTGAAGCCGATTGGGAGCATGTATGACGGTGTCGAAGAGCGGCATCTTCATTCGCCTTTCTCCGCACCGACCCTGGTGAGGTGCCTGCGGCGCTCAAATACACTTAGCGTGTAGACAGCAATAGCGAGTACTACGCCAGCAGATAGAGAAGCCCAGACATAGCCAAGCCTATCTGATAGCGTCTGTGCTACGACAATAAGCAGGAAGAATAAAGGGATCAGGATAATCAGTGCAATGGCTGTAAGTTTTGAAGGAAATTGCCTCACGGACACCCCTGTTTTTTGGGATTGGTACAATAGAACGAGTGCCATTAATATAATGATATATACATGATATTCGCGAAGGCCCGCCACCGAGAGGGCAACCAGCGCCCCGGCTAACAGGGCTATAATGGCACCAAACCAACGAGGGGGCATGGCTCTCCACAGGGCCGCTCGCTTCATCTCTTGTATCGCGAGTCAAGCGCTCCCTGCACATCGCCGGGTTCATTTCGATCTTTATGGCCTGTCATTTCTTTGTCTCCTGTTCGATTTTCCGACGTGGAAGATAATACAACGCTGTCTTTCCGACATGGAAAGTAATATAACACTTACTTTCCATATTGGCAAGTTATAATTTTCCATATTGGAAAGTATTGGTCCAATCAGAGAATGAACGGTAGAATCAGATACCGTAATCGGGTATTTCGTAGTATACAAGAAAAAACTTTGAAACAGGGTCGCGTCGCTATAATCAGCTACAACAGCTTCGTAGAGGGAGAGCTGAGGCATGCCTGCAAGAGCTGTAGCTTAAAGCACCTGGATTTTCGCCGGCGTCGAAAACAGCTTTCCTTGCCAGATGGTATTCGATATTCAGGTTTTTATCTGGACAAGAACGGATTCTTGAGCCTGTACAGATAAACTGAAAAGAAATACGATCGGCCTCAGAAGATAGGATTCGAACCACATTGTCCACTCCAATTCGGATGACCATTCCAATCCGGATAACAGATCATCGTCTTGATCTTCCGGTGGTCGGAAATCAATTCAAAAATTCCCTGTACTCCTCGTAACGCGCCAGGATATTCCTGACATACTGGAACGGTTCTTCGCCCCGGCAATAACCGTATCTGACCACGTCATCGTCAAAGTATTTCCGTTCGGACAGGCGCAGTATATACTCTTCTACATTCCCGTCCCACACATTCTGATCTTTGCCGAATTTCTCCGCCAGACGGCGGGCGTCCGCTACATGTCCCTGGCCGGCATTGTAGGAACCCAGCACAAATTTCATCCGCTGTTCCTCATCCGGAATATGATCCCAGTAGTTTTCCAGCCAGTGGATGTATTTCGTTCCTGCTTTGATGTTCTCTGATGGATTCTCCGTCTGCGTCACGCCGAAATCCTTTGCTGTCTCCGGGAGGAGCTGCATCAGCCCGACTGCACCGGCCCAGGATTCAATTTCTGGATCGAAACGGGATTCCTGATAGATCTGAGAGGCCAGAATCCTCCAATCCCAGTTGATCGTTTTGGCATACGCCTGAATCATATCGTCATATTTGGATATTTTGCCGCCCCTATACGAAAAAAATTCACTCTGGACCCGTGTTCTGAATCCTCGACGATTCTTGTAGTATTTGTTATATATCACATAATAATCAGAGGTTTTCTTAGCCTGACGGATCCAGACGTTGGCGGCTTCCAGAAGCTGCGGCGAATTCTTTCGGACCGCCCACGCGATCTGCTGCGGAAAGCTCAAGGGCGTGGCGATATCGATATCAGCAAGATACGCCTGATTAATCAATGCGATATTCTCATCGGAGACGGTAAAGGGGATCGTTCCGTCGGCCACCTGTTTGATCAACGCATCTGTGGAAATATCACCCGCCTCTTCCACGATATTGATGTCCCCCCCGATTTCATCGGACAGGTTCTGAAGGCGGGGCACATAGGATGAGGCTTTGCGTACATGGACCCGTTTACCTATCAAATCGATCTGGATTCGTATCATTGCATTGTCGATCTCATGTAATTTCATCTTCTGCCAGTTGTCCGGCTTCTTCTGCACCAGAACCTGACGGGTAGTACTCAGATATTCTGTAAAACTGAATTTCTCTGCACGCTGTTTGGTTACAGTGAGGTTGGCTGCCAGGATATCGCCCTCCCCCCGCTCAAGCATTTCGAATATCTCTGCTTTGTTCCGCGCAACCACAAGCTCCAGCTTCAAATCAAGCGATTCTGCAAACTTTTTAAGCAGTTCATATTCATAACCCATGGGGCGGCCTTTATACAGAAAGTAGCTGTTGGCGTCGTAACCGGTAATGGCAATCAGCTTATTTCGTGCTTTTATCGTATCCATATCAGCATGCACAAGCGGGGCCTTGTTCTCCTCCGGCGAAGATGATCCAACCGCCCCATTGGGCGGTTCCGCAGTCCGGCAACTGAGCAGGGTCACCATAATACCGACAAATAACAGCTTAAATCCCCCCATATGACGCCTCCTGGTGTGAATATGCCGCCTTCGGCCGGACTGGAAGCCAGCCACAGTCTGCCGTGTTCGCACATCATGGCCGCAACGATTACAATAGTTCGCTTCCCTATGGTTTTCTTTAGTACAATGAGGACATATGTTCATGATACGGACCGCCTGACCCGCCGAAGCCAATCTTCTACCTCTTTCTTCCTGAAGATTGTCGTGAATTTAAATGGGGCTTTACACAATGTCGGAACAGCAGACCTCAGTCTTTTGAGGGGTTCTGTTTTTTTCGTTTCATTTCCTTTTCGTATTCTTTCTGAAGCTCCGGAGACAGCGGGTAGACATCCCGAACGCGGTATTTTTTCTTGAGCATCATGTCACGCTCATAGTCCTCTTTCGCCTGGCGCTCGGATGCCAGCCGAACCACCTCATCAAGCATCTGAGGCGGGAAGAACAGGACGGCTTCATCTTCAGCTACCACGATATCACCCGGAAGGACCGTCGCCGTGCCCACGCGGATAGGCACATTCCATTCCGTGTCCAGCCACCGCGGGCCTACCGGGTCGAAAAATCGGGCGAAGACCGGGAACCCTTCAAACATATCTTCCGACAGTTCTTCTAGATCCCGCGTTCCGCCATCGATTATCACACCGGCCGCTCCGCGCAACTTCATACCGAGCGCGGTGACATCACCGAAGAACGTCGCCCCGTCCCGACCACCGAGATCCACGACCACCACGTCCCCGGGGTTGGCCTCTTCACCGGCACGTACGTAAAACCGGCTGTCCCAGTCGCCTTCTTCAGCAAGTTGATTCAGGGCATCTCTCAGATCGGGGCGGGCGGGCAGCGTCCGTATGGTCAGCGCCCGTCCGACGATACGTTCACCGGGCCGGGTACTTAACAGACCGCGGACATAGTTCGCCGAGTATATTCCCATGGCGCTATGGATATTCTCCAGTTGCAGCCCGTCGAGCTTTGCCAGGTCTTCCTGGGTGACTTCGGGCCGTGAATCCTTCAACACGTCCATAACCGCAGAAAACGAATTTCGGTTGGACCGGAACCCATCGCTCGGCTCGACGTCCGGTGGAAACACCTGATTAAAGGGCTTTTGAGCACCCAGAAATAGAAGCGACATGAAAACGAGCGTCAGCGGGATATATTTTCGCATGGCGTTACTCCTTCAAATCCGATTATAAGTGCATCCAATGGCACAAGTGTTGGTTTCTCCCACTTACCGAGATTCCATTTAATGGAACCTTCAATATCCTATGCTATCTGATGCGTGTAAATAAAAATCATCAGATACGTGTAAAGAACCATCAATGAGTTCATTAAAAAATAACAAATCTTGCCGTTGATTGCAAGAGTAGACAGGTGCTTGCACGAATAGACTCAGAACTACAGTACGATCTGTCCCTGCTGAAGGGTTTAATCCAGCACCTCATTACCTCGTATCCAAGTATTCAACTTTATCCTTAGAGCACGGCAAAAATTCACCGGGGAGCGAATGTTTTTATCAATCCAAATAAAAGTGGTTACACGACTTCGGGTAGAAGATTATAAAAACATTTATCCACCTTTTTCTATCCGTTTTTTTGGGTCTCTACCCCAGCTGTGCCGTTAACGAAACCGGTTCTGAATCACTGATTACGCGCATCAGCGGAAATCACTCATGGCGAGATCGGCGGGCGAGTTGTGGGAACGACGTCTTCCGATGGTTCGTAGTAATAGGCTGGGTCCGGTTGGACCCCTTGAAGGCCTGTTTTGGATGTCTATTGGGCGAGCTCGACTATTACCCTGGTGTCCGTGTGCTGGATACTTGTTAAAACCGGGACTTCAACAATGGCAGCCTCATGTGCTGTCGTCATAACAGCCATTCTCTCTTAAACATTCATCCCTGGGTGTTCCCCACCTGCGCCGCCGGCAAGCAGGGTGTCGTTTCCCGTTTTAACGCCTCTACCAACATTGTTTTGCCCGTCCGTTGGGGTATATCTGTACCGCATCACCAGCGGCAGCGGGTATACCGAGACGAAGCGGATGACGCTGCTGAAGTAGCTCTTGGCCCAGAACGGATTTGGCGGTGATGCAAAGAAGCAGTTGAGGGGTGTTGATTTTCAGGTTACAAGGATCTATCACGTAAGCGAGAATGATAGCTGAAAGCCATCAAACAGGCATAGATTACTCTGCTCGAAGAGATAGGAATCTGTTTGGAATCCAAGGCCAATACAAAAGGAGAACAAAAATGGCAAAAGGGTATTGAGTAGCTTATGTAAAAAACATTCATGATATGGAATCGTTTGGGAAATATTGGGAGGCGACTGCTCCTTTAGGAAATAGAGGAGACAATAAAGTGTTGTCGGCTGGAGAAGCAGCGCGTACTTTGGAAGGAGAGACCATGAAGTTTTCAGCAGTTTTAGCATTCGAAACTTATGAGAAAGCCTTGTCTTATTAAGATAGTACTGACTATAAGGCTGCCGTTGCAACTATGGGTCCAGATGTTAAGCAAGCGGTAGAAAGAGAACATACATTATGTGGGCATTAAATGAGCGTTAAGATTCGGATCCGCATTCTCACTGTCGGGATGATGTCGTGGATCATATATCACCTACTGCAGTATTGGTGATGTATTAGGCACTTTATACGGTAATTTAAGAGATTGCCACATTATACGGCGTACGAAAAGAACCGCAATCCGCCTCCAAGAAACCTAACGGCGTAAAGGCCACGCCGACTTTACAAAGAGAGCCTGGGCGGTGTGCGGCATCCCCCGCTCCACACGCTACAGGTGGCGGAAGCGGGTATACGGACACGAAGAGGATGACGCTGCTGAAGTAACGTACATCAACCGTTCTTGATGGCGTCCAACTATGGATTATATAAGGATATTTAGTCTCTCTTTCCTCTTTTTAGTGCCGCCAGTCGTCGAGGCACAGGACGATGCAAACTGACTGGCTATTAAAGTGCAATCCGACGTGACGATGTTGTTTTAGAAAAACCGTAAGGCTGCGTACTTTTAGAAATTATTGACCTTTTATCGACCAGGACTGGTATTAAAAAACGGCTTTCCTTGAATTGGGATCGGAATCGGTACAAACTACGGCGTTACGCCTTTGGACAATCCGCGTGAACGAGTTTCAGGCCCATGTTTCTACTCTTCCGATCGCCGGCTTCAACCGTGGCGGAAGAAGACGAACTACCCGCCCGGGAACAGGCATGGAGGAAACACCGTTTTATGCAAACAAACAGGTGGATTGTCAGAGTGCCTTGCAGACCAAGGAAACCGAAGAATTGTGTATGGCCCGACCCAACATCCTCTTCATCCTGACCGACCAGCAGCGTTTCGATACACTGGGAGCCAACGGCAATGAGATTTGCCGGACACCAAGTACTGATCGCCTCGCTCTTGAAGGTATGAACTTCACTCATGCCTTCACCCCCACGTCACTGTGCTCACCGGCTCGAGCATCCCTGCTGACCGGTCTGTATTCCCACAACCACACCATGACCAATCTCACCAACGCCCCTGTCTCAGGTGTCTCGGATCTGCCCGACCACCTCGTCACATATGCCATGTTGCTCGGCGATGCGGGCTATCGTACAGGCTACGTCGGCAAATGGCACACGGGCAAGAATAAGTCACCTCTAAACTGGGGATTCGACGACTACCGTCCCGGTGACGGATGGCACGAGTGGCTTCCGGAAGGGGCAAGGCTGGAAAACGAATCCGCCATACGTCTCGGCTACAACAGGGACAAACCTATGGCTGCCCGAGTATCATTGCCGCTGAAAGAATACCCTGAACTTAGCCGCACCGACGATGCTATCGCAATGATCGCTGATTACGACGCCGACGACATACCGTTCTGTCTGCAGTTGAATTACTTTGGCCCCCACTACCCGCACTACCTGCCAGAACCATATTACTCCATGTACAACCCTGGTCGGATCCCCCCGTGGGACAACTTCGAGACCCGACCCGCTGAAACCCACTTCGGTTATCGCTGGCTTCGCGATCGCTGGTGCGCACCGACGGATGAGTGGTCTCATTACGCCGAGATCATGGCCATCTACTATGGTCAGGTCACACTGCTGGAACATGAAATTGCGCGCGTTCTCGAGGCCCTCGACAGATTTCATTCGGATCGAAACACCATCGTGATTTTCGCTTCCGACCACGGTGAAATGGGTGGCGGAAATGGTTTGTTACAAAAGGGGGCTGTGGCCTACGATGAGCTCTACAGGGTGCCGCTCATCATCCGTTGGCCCGGCAGGATCAACGCGGGTACCGTATGCAATCAGATGGTGAATCTGTTCGACTTGATGCCAACCATCCTGGAGGCATGCGGCGTAGATGCTCCTGCTAACTTGGATGCCAGGAGCATACTGCCATTGATGTTGGGAGCGACACGGGTAGAATGGCCCGACGAGGTTTTCTGTGAATATCTTGCCTGTCAGGCCGGCGACATGGCCCTCAAAATGCTACGCACCAAGACTCATAAATTGGCAATCAACCTGTCAGACACAGACGAACTCTTCGACTTGAAAGCCGATCCCAGTGAAACGACGAACCGGATCAACGACCCTGAATACCGCCTCATCCGTGGAAAACTGGTGCACCGGCTGAAAGCCCAGATGGAGCGCACAGACGATCCCATGCTTGATCAGTTTCTTGAACGTATGGGGGCGTATTTCGTATGATAGACGGGCGTTGGAAACGCCATCACTCAATGTCTGAACCCCATATTGAACATGCCAATCTCTTCAGCCGAGGTCAGTACGAATTCCACCGTCTATCCGTTGTCCCGGATACGTGACTGGCTGAGTGTACCGTAGGTATGGCCGGCAGCGTCTCGATTAAACAGAAGCGGAAAAGGGTTATGTATTCCGCTCAGTGATGATCATCGGAAGGGCCTGGAAGACATCGCGAATGAACTGCGTGTGCAGGTCCCCTGGCGCTGACACAAGCAACGATTTAACCTTCAGATAAACACATGGATGCCATGAAGATTACAGGAGTCAGGATTCATCATCCGGCTGGCTTGCTGCGGCTCTGTACCGACGGCGAGTTGGAAGGCTGGTGCGTGGGGCTGACGCCCGATATCAGCCGGAATTTAGTTGAACATATGGCCCCTGTAATCATCGACCAAAGCCCCTTCGACCGGGAGCGACTGTGGCAGGAACTGGCCCGTAGGGACCGGCAGCGACATACTGCCTTGCGGGGATTTATCGATATCGCCCTGTGGGACCTCGTCGCTAAAGCTGCGGCGATGCCTGTGTTTCGGTATATAAACGGATTCCGAAATCACTGCCCTGTTTATAAACGGGGAGCCGGGATATCGCCGGACCAGATCTTGGAAGAAGCCCAACGGGCTCGGAATGACGGCTACAAAGGATATAAGGTGGCCACACCACTGCCGAAAGAAACCATGGTGCCGCTTATACGTCATCTGCGCGAAACTGTCGGCGACGATTTCTACCTGATGCTCGATGGAGGCGGACAATTAACCATCGCCGACGCAATAAAAATGGGTCGTGCCCTCGATGAAACAGGTTATTACTGGTTCGACCGACCGCGCATGGCGATTGATACAACAGGCGGTAAACAGGTAGCAGACGAACTCGATACGCCGATCACGGCAGAAGTCACCACACCGCTGGAAGCCTCTCAGGTCATGTCTACACAATCCGCAGATCATGTAAAAACCGGCACGCCTTACAGCGGCGGTATCACCGATATCCTGAAAATCGCCCGTTGCGCTGAGGCCTTCGGGGCTTTTTGCCATCTCGACGGCCCGGGTGCCTGTGACGGTTTCGCCCACGGGCATCTACTTGGCGCCATCAAGAACTCACCGTTTTTTGAATGGACAGATCACGACAACCCATCGCCTATAATCAAAAATTCACTCCAGGTCGTCGAAGGTCATATCCGGATCCCTTCAGGACCGGGGCTAGGTATGGACATCGATCCAGACGCCCTTGATGATCAGACAGCAGAAATAATAAGTACCTGAAAAAAACCAGACCCCGTAATCCGTGCCCGACCTCAAAATGATGAGGATAAACCATGCAGATCAAAGATGTGAAATGCTATATCTCCAGAGGAGAGCCGGAAATCCGCAAAGAGAGCGTCATGGATCGAGGGAATATGGAACTGGTGCCACCTGGCATCGCGGGTATTTTTACCCATACCCACGGATTTGGAAATCCGCCCGTCGACGGCGCTGAGTTTATTGGTGAAACCGAAGAACCAACCTATAATTTAATGATCAGGCTGATTACAGATGGTGACCTTGACGCCTATGCCGTCTATGCCAAGGGGTTTAACGTAAAAGAACTCGAATGGCAGGCCAAAGCGTTCCTCGCCCGGTATGCCCATATGCTCATCGGCATAGATGCGTTCGACCGGGAATTTATCTGGCAGCGATTCTGGATGGCTCAGCGGTTTATGTATACCGGGCGACAACTTCTCGACACCATCGACAGGATGCTATGGGATCTGGCCGGCCGGCATGCTCGTATGCCCATATACAAGCTCCTCGGCGCCTGCAGAGAACGCGTCCCCGCCTACTGCAATGTCGGTGGACGGACCATCGACGATCTGGTGGCCAATGCGGTAAAACGGGTGAACGAAGAAGGCTTTATCGGCTGCAAGGACCACTCGTATCGTGGCGTCAAAGGCAACACGGAAATGGCCTTCAAACTGCGTGAGGCGCTGGGCGATGATATTTTTCTTTTCCACGACCCGGTTGAATCATATACTTACGAGGAGGCCGTCAAAATCGGCCGCGTCATGGAAAAATGCAATTATACCTGGATAGAAGAGCCGCTTCAGGATTACGACATTATGGGCCTGAAGAAGCTCTGTGCTACGTTGGACCTGCCTGTCCTGACGCTCGAATGGATCGGCGCTATCGGCGGGCAGCCGTACAACACCGCACCGTATCTGGCCCTGCAGGCAGCGGATATTGTCCGGCAGCGCGGCATCGGCATCACCGGTGAGATCAAACAGGCCCACCTTGCCGAAAGCTTCGGTGTACAGGTACACGGCGGTACTCCGAACGTCATTCTGGCCGTCGGTAACGACCCGGTCTTCGAAGCGTTTATGGGCCTGCGTCCCCGCCCGCCAGAAGAAGAACTCGATTGCCGCGGCACGCTGGTTGTAGAAAACGGCTACATGGAAATCGCCTGGAGCGATCGCCCTGTGGTGGAACCCGATTGGGACGACGTGGCGAGTAAAGCAGAGATGGTGATATAATAGCCGGGTGACCCGATGGAGGTTTGAATTCCCTTCCAACCTCGAACCGGCTCTAAAACAAGGTGGATACATGAAATACGGCCATATCGAAGGTGTCGATAAATCGATATCCCGCCTGGTGCAGGGTGCCATGATGTTCAGTACGGCAGAAGAAGAGTATAGCTTTGACCTGCTGGACACGGTATTCGAAGCCGGGATCAACACTTTCGATTGCGGCCATATTTACGGCGGTGGTGATTGTGAGCGCGGGCTGGGGAGATGGATCGAAGACCGGGGTGTTCGGAAAGAGGTCGTTATTCTCACCAAAGGCTGTCATCACAATGCGGACCGGCGGCGTGTGACGCCCTTCGACATCTCGGCAGACCTCTACGACTCCCTGGCACGGCTCAGGACGGATCATCTTGACCTGTATCTCTTGCACCGGGATGATCCCCGGAAGGCGGTCGGACCGATCGTGGATACCCTCAACCACTACATCCAGGATGGTCGTATCGGTGTTATTGGCGGTTCCAACTGGTCGCATGACCGGATTCGAAGGGCGAACATCTATGCAGAGGCCATTGGCCTGCAATCGTTCGGCGTCAGCTGTCCGAACTTCAGCCTGGCCGATCAGGCCGAGCCCCCTGGGCCGAATGCATCAGCATCAGCGGCGCTGACGGTGAAGAAGCGCGGGCGTGGTATCAGGAAAATCAGATACCGCTGTTCAGCTGGTCCAGCATCGCCAATGGGTTTTTCACCGGCAAGGTGAACCGGGACAACTGCAAACAACTTGTTTAAGACGGGATATTGGACGGAAGCTCCGCAAAATCATACCGCACGCCGGATAATTTCAAACGCCTGGATCGTGTCGAAATACTGGCACAAGAGAAAAAAATGACCATCCCGCAGATCGCCGTGGCCTATGTGCTCAGCCAGCCGCTCAATATCTTCCCGCTGGTCGGCGCCCGAAGTGGCGATGAAATCACGGCCAATCTTCAATCCCTGGATACGACACTAACGCAGGAAGAGATGGCCTGGCTCGATCTCAAGTCGTCCCAAAAACCGGCCAGCATGAAAAGTGCGAAGCGTTAGAGTGAAATAATGGTATGAAACGTTATTTTAATGGTCATGAACCTTATTTCTCAACATCAAAAAGATCTATCGCCGATCGCCGAGGAACCAACCATGGGGTATGGTCTTTACTTATATTCCTGACTTTAATGTCCTCACCGTATTTGGTATCTGCTTTAGGAGAATAACAATACTTCAGTACCTTTCCTCGTGCCTCATAGTCTTGTGTCTGGTTTTATCTGCTCCCCTGCGAGCCCAACCGGTGCGTAATACGGTAGGTAGAATCATGCCGATGGATGCCGCTGCCCTTGATGAGCAGGTATTTCGATATCTTGTGGTGGAGCCCATCACGCTCGATGCGAACATCGCCAATTATAAAGCCCAGAGTGGTATGATGCCGTTTGAAGGGTTGACGTTGATCAATTCTAATCAAGAACTCCTGCCAGCTGCGGCAGATCGTTGGGAAGTGTCTGAGGACGAGTTAAAATGGACGTTTTATCTCCGTGAAGGAGCAAGGTGGAGTGATGGGCGGCCCGTTACGGCCCATGATTTCGAATATACCTATAAACGCGGCCTTGATCCAAAAAACGGTAATGTTTATGCTTTTATGAACTATCCCATCAAGGGTGCCGAGGCGTTCAATATCGGCGAGGCTTCAGATCCAAGCACGGTTCTCGTTACCGCCCTGGATGAATTGACTTTGGTCATAGAAACCGAGGTCCCCTGTCCGTATTTGCCCTACATTACAACTTGGAGAGGGTCTGGAGCGGTTCCTCGCTGGAAAGTGGAAAAATACGGCGAGAAATGGACAGAACCTGAAAATATTGCCACAAATTCCACCTTTGTTTTAAATCGCTGGGATATCGGCGATTCATTTGAATTTGGCTTGAATCGGTACTATAACGGTCCTCACAAGGCGTACCTCGAGCGTATCATCGGCCGGTTTATCGGCGCTGAATCCCCCTCAGGGTACCTGGCTTATGAAAATGACGAGGTGGACTATCAGGCCTTGACCTCCATGGATGTAGCTTCCATCCGGAACAATCCCGTGTTAGGCAGAGAACTCCGTCTCGTCCAAGCCTTCTGGACCGAGTTTATTTTTTTTGATACCACTAAACCGCCTTTCAATAATCTGAAAGTGCGCCAGGCTATTAGCCATGCCATTGACAGAGACGCGTTGTGTCGTATCGTGCTGCAGGATACGGCTACTCCTGCACATTCCATGTTGCCGCCGGGTTATCCTGCCTATCTGGACAATCAGCTTGCCTCTATTCAGCGTTACGATCCGGTCTTGGCGAAGAAACTACTTAAGGAAGCTGGATATCCGAACGGACGAGGTTTTGCACGGCAAGAATTTGTGCTTGGACGTCCTCATCACAGGCTGGTGGCAGAAGCCATACAACAGATGCTCAAATCCACATTGAATATAGATCTGAACATCCGTCTTATGGATTATTCAGGTTATATTGATGCGATGTATCAGTGGCAGTTACCTATGAGCCTGAACGGATTTTCATCGGACTACTACGATCCGAGCAGTATGCTGACCATGGTGTGGCGCAGCCAGCCAAAAGGTGCCGGCCGTCAACCGTGGCAGCATGACGATTTCGATCGGTTAGTGGATGAAGCGGGCAGGGAAATGGATCAGGATAAACGCCTTGGTATGTACATGGATGCTCAGAGGATACTCAGCGAGGATGTCGGTGGCGTATTCCTGTTCTACCCGAAGCAAGCTTACCTGGGTAAACCATGGCTCAAAGGAATCAAGGAAAATCCGCTGGGTGAATATCCTTTCTGGAATCACATAGATATCTATATCGGTGATAACAAGCCTTAAAGCGCCCCGGGGGAACCTGCCATCTGTTCTCGGGAGGAAGATATCCTTTTTGTGACGGTAAAACCGATGATCAACGGAAACCCGGGAGGCGAGCGCTCGAGTCTACCTAACCCGCGATTCCCATGAAACAAACAACATTCCTCCCAAATTACTCGAAAAAAACCTTTCCCATTTCCCGAGAGAGGAACGGTGGTTGCAGAGACTGTGCGTCCATAACGCTCCTTCTCGTCGTTTCTTCCTTTCACAAATCATCCGGCGTATATTGTGAGTCGATTATTCAGACTGACCCCGGCATTACTGATCGCTCTTGCGGGCCTCGTATTGTATCGGAGCGACCCGGATGCTCGGATCCTTAATGCGGTCGGCAAACTCATGCAGGCCGATGCGGCGCCGTCGGATCAGCAGATCTTCCGGTTCCTGAATGACGAGCTGCACAAGCTCAACGAGCGCAAGGCAGCCCGCACGGGCCATCCGATCGAGGAGTCGGTGTTCACGCCCGAGCAGGACGGAGTGCGCTGGTCGTGATACAAGGAGACCGCCCCGGAGCAGATGTTGGAGACTATGCGCGATGAAGTCTTCCCGGTCATCCTCGGGCATAGCGGAGGCGGCGAGGCCGAAAGCAACTCGACTTACAGCCACCATATGAAGGACGCGCTATTCATGATGCCCACGCCGCGTGTGCTGGCCAATGTGGTGGATCAGCTTGAAACGGTCTGAACGCCATGCTCTTTTGAGGATTCTATTACCTTTCCAGAATGTGATGTGTTTGCAAGAATAACCCACATCGCTGCCATTACTGGAGTTCCGGGGCTCCTGTGGAATACATATGCTTCTCACCATCTTCCCAGACGGCGAGACCTGACGGTGCTGTATTTAGATCTGCTCCTCGCGATATATGTGTTGACTTATAATCTCCATATCCCTATTCGTGAGGTAAAGAAGCATTCGTGTACCATAGCCCATGTTTGCCAGAAAGTAAATCCCCAATCCTAATTTCAAGCATCGGGGGCTTAATTGAGCACAAGTGACACACAGCACCACCCGAGGCGCACGCTAAGCAGTCGGTTCGCATTAGCTACCATCATCGGTGGTATCATTGGCCTGGGTATCCTGCGCACGCCCGGGGAAGTTGCAGCGGTTGTTTCCGATCCGTTGATGTTTGTGTCTCTCTGGGTAGTGAGTGGCCTGTTTATACTATTGAGCACGATAGTGGTGGCCGAACTGGTGGGTATGACGCCGCGATCCGGAGGAACCTACGCCCTGGTGCGGCGTGCCTACGGGCCGTTCCCCGGTTTCGTCATTGGCTGGGTCGACTGGTTGAGCTTTGTCGCCGACATAGCCCTCAAGGCAGTCGTGGTCACTGAATTTGCCGCCTTGTTAATTCCAGCAATGGGTCAATGGCAAACACCACTGGCAATCATGGTGTCCTCGGTGTTCGCTGCGTTGCAATTACGGAGCATTGCCCTGGGCGCGAAAATCCAGCAGATCGCTGCTGCCGCCATGGCGCTGATCGTTGTCGGCTTCACCCTGGCGCTGGTATTCGCCGAGTCGGCGGTGAGCAATGCAACTTCGATTCCCGATGCGGCTAACGGAATTGGCGCCTGGAGCCTCGTGTTCGCATCCATTATTTATACTTACGACGGCTGGACCTATGCCGCCTACTTCAGTGGTGAAATAAAAGGCGGCAGCGGGGCTGTGGCGCGCGCCTGTATCAAGGGCCTGGTCATCGTCATTCTGCTCTATATATTCCTGGTTGCGGCGTTGGCCTGGAAGGTGCCCCTGGCCAGCCTGGCCGGCACGGAATTGGCATTGGCCAGCGCCGTGGAGATGGTCGTCTCTCCGCTTGCGTCAACTGTCGTACTGGTTGTAGCAATAATGATGTTACTGGCCTATCAGAACCTGCTGTACATGAGCACGCCCCGAATTCTCCAGGCACTGGCGGTCGATGGCCTGGCCGTCAAGCGCGCAGCGAAAATCTCAAAAGGAGGCAATCCGACCTTTGCGGTGCTGCTGTCATGGGGGCTTTCGGTCGGCCTGATCATGATCGGCGGATTCGATTTTCTGCTGCACCTTTCCATATTTTTTTACCTCTTCATCTATGTAGTGATTATCGCGGGAGTCCTCATCCTGCGATCGCGCCAGCCGGACGTCACCCGCCCTTACCGGGCCTGGGGTCACCCCTGGAGCACATATACCTGTCTTCTCGTTTGGCTACTTATCTCCCTGTTCCAGGCCGTTGCCGAAATAGATACCGCCGCTTACGCCGCGATCATGGTGGCGATATCCTGGCCGGTGTACCGGGGCCTTAAGCGAATGGGATCGAATGGGTCTGAACAACGAAATTTGTGATACCATTGGGCCTCTGCCCTCAGGCAGCTGCTGAACCGGTCGACCACTAACGCTTCCTTTTTCTCGCACAGTGAGATAAGGGCGTATATCGTTCGGATCAATCATCACGCTTAAGCGATATCCTTTGTGCATTTGCTATGTATTTGGTAGATGCTTATACCTTCATAAAATACGCGACGTGTGGATGCAGAAGCCTGTCTTGTCGACCATGTTAAGCCAAAGCCTCTGTGATCATTGCGAGCAATGCCCTGTCCTCCCCTGATACGATATATGTCAGTGGGACAGGCAAACCACTAATATCAAGTATCTCCGTGATTCCAGCCTTGGTCAACTTCGGTGGGGTATTCATCCGTTCAGTTATGCATTCGACATTCACATTGAATAGCACGGGTAATGACACCATCAGGATCGAAAGGATAACAACCACCGATTCTGTTTTTTCGGCAATGCCGGTTCTTGGCGTGATCCTACCGAGTCAAGTAAACATTGACACTATACGATTTGCCCCTTTATCTGAAGGTTTTTTCGAAGCAGATCTAATCATTCCAAGCAGCGCTCCATCCCCACCCGATGCCATTCATGTCACCTGGACAAGGACACTATCACCGGTAAGATTAATCCTGATGATGTCTTTGATGTCTTCTTCTGTAAGATATTCACTCGCTATTACGTATGAAGACACGTATCTATCGCTGTTGACTTTTTTCATCGTTATTAGTATAGGTGAATGATTATATGATCTACCATGAACTGCCAAATTCGTCAAACTGCAGGAGAGCGAACCGATGGAAGGGGCTTTGGGATTATCCCATCCTTGTACCCCTCCGTCCTTTTTTCCTTCCAACTCTTCATCTGGAGAAATACATATGGGTGTTTACGAAGATTTAGGCGTAAGGCCGGTGATCAATGCCATCGGTACCAATACCCGGTACGGCGGCTCGTTAATGGCCTCTGAGGTGTTGGATATCATGCGTGAGGCGTCGCAGAAATTTTGTCTGCTGGACGAGTTGCACGAAAAGGCGGGAGCGAAAATCGCAGCGATGCTCGATGTAGAAGCGGCCTATGTCACGGCGAGTGCGGCCTGCGGTCTGGTGATTACCACCGCGGCCTGCATGACCGGCACCGATCCGGAAAAAATACGTCAGTTACCCGATACGACGGGGTTGAAATATGAAGTTATTATCCAGAAACGGCATCGGATTGCCTATGATCAGGCCATCCGGCTGACCGGCGCCCGGCTGATAGAGATCGAGGACAGCGCGCGCGCGCCGATAGAGGCGATGCGCGCAGCGATCAATGAACGGACGGTGGCCATGTTTTATCTGGGCAAAGAGATCAATCACCCCCACTCCGTCCCTCTTCACCAAGTTATCGAGATGGCCCACGCCGCTTCTGTACCGGTCATTGTCGATGCCGCGTCCGAATGTCCGCCGCTCTCGACCCTGACGCGTTTTTCCAAAGCCGGGGTCGACCTGGTGATCTTCAGCGGGGGGAAAAGCCTGTCGGGACCACAGTCGACCGGCCTGCTCCTGGGCAGTAAAGATTTGATTAAGGCCTGTGCAGCGAATGGAACCCCCTTTGCCACGGTTGGGCGTCCCATGAAGATCAGCAGGGAAGAAATCATCGCCTTCATCAAGGCACTGGAATTGTATCTGGCACGGGATCATGACGCGGACATCACCGGGTGGAAAGCGAAGATTAACTATATACAGGATCGGCTGGCAGATGTTCCTCATATAGAAATGGAACAGAAGGTTGACAGTGAGACTTACATTGTCTCCAAGCTCATTATACACATCAAACCGGATGCCGGGATCACCGGAGATGAGGCAATCAAAGCGCTCCTGGACGGTGAGCCGCGTATCGTTGTAGGCCAGGACGATGCTGAAAACGGATTTACCATCAACCCACATAATTTACAGCCCGGCCAGGAACAGATTGTGGCGGACAGATGCAAAGCGGTCTTGACCGTTCCGGGTTAGGTAACACTCATGCATCCATCATCCGACAAACCGTATCTCGGTATCTCATCGGGCATCTTTCCCAGTACTGAGTTTTAATAGTCGACTCCACGCTGCTCGTCAACCTGAATTATTTCTGGATGCGGGACCGTAATTCTGTGGATGGTAAAAACAGGCGCTGGAAAGATTTGCCGGTAGTCATCCCGGAGGCGTTTACCAGGGAATTCGCCGAATGGTGCATAGCCCGTGAGGTGCGCGGAAAGTTCAGTGTGGTTCCGTGTCCGGCAGGCCTGGGCCGTGTCGATGAACAACTGCCGCTTTTTACCAGAGCCCAACATGAAAGCTGGCTGAAGATGTGCCGGGAGACCATTATGCCGTCGTTCGATATCACGCCGGAGACTGGACAGGGATTTTACGGGCTATACCATCGGGATCATCGACATAGCGGGCGGGAAACCCGGTGTCTACCAGAATATCGACGTCGTCAAGCGTTTGGATCAGATAGCCCGGGATGGCGATGATGCGTTGATTACTGTGGACCTGAAACAGACCGTAATCCAGCACATACAACCGTTGGACAAGGTCCGGCCCTGTTGATTCCGACGACATGGCAACCTCCTTTACATTTTGCCATACACCACGCAGTGTACCGGCTCACTGTAACTTCGCATCCTTACCGGATTTTATTTAAGAGCATAATTCCCCCGGCACAGATCCTCAAAGACCGCATCATAATCATCCCGGTCGATGGGCAGCGTGACGACCCTCTTCCGGACGCCGGACAGGATCATGGCGTTGATCAGCTCGAGAGTTTGCAGGGCGCTGACACCATCGGTTACCGGTCGACCCTTCCCGCGTACCGCGTTAATAAAACTATCCAGCAGGGAAGGATGTTCGCGGCCTGAACAGTCTATATCTTCCCATGAGATATCCGGCTGGCCCGCAATATTCGGGTCAGTACGGATGGTTTCATGAAAAGAGGTCCTGTACCGGCCTATTTGGAAATGTTCCGGTATGTGCACGTTCGCGTTACGGGTATCCCGGAAAACGATCTCGCCCTGTTCGCCCCACAGATGCCTGGAATTCAAGCTGCTGCCGCAGGTACTGAGTTGTAGGGTCGCATAGGCGCCGGTTTGAAAGCGGATAGTCGCAACCACCGTATCTTCCACTTCGTGGGTATGGGCATAGTTTCCGATCATGGCCGACACTTCAACCGGCTTACCGACCAGCCAGCATAACAGGTCCAGATCGTGACTCGTCTGATTCATCAGTACGCCGCCGCCCGCCTGCCGCCAGGTGCATCGCCACCGATCCCGCTGATAGTATGAATCAGGCCGATTTTCAAGCCACTGCCAGTGCACACGGTACAGGGGACCGACCTGGCCTTCGTCTAAAAGTCGTTTCAGCATGAGGTTACCGGGGAACGTCCTGTAATTATGACCTACGGCAAGAATCAGGCCACGCTCTTCAGCACGATGAACCATTCGATCCCCTTCTGATACACGCATGGCAATAGGCTTTTCGATGAGCACATGCATGCCGGCGTCCAGGGCGTTGAGCGTCATCGGCGCGTGCAGGACATGGGGCGTGGCAATGATCACCCCATCGAGTGGCTGTTCCTCGAGCATCCGGCGGTAGTCCGTATAGGCCCTGGCGTCATGCCGCCCGGCTACGGTCTCTGCCAGCGGGGCGTCAATCTCCGCTACGGCCAGAAGACGGGCGTCAGGATGTTTTGAGACGGCGCGCACATGGCCGCCGCCCATTCCGCGAAGACCGATGACACCCAGACGGATTGGAGACATAGGGGGGCTCCTTTTAAGGAATTTGCAAATGCACAGATGACGGGAAATGGACAAACATAAGTAACGGGTCTTTCATGAGCAATTTGCTAATTCGGCGCCTTGCTGTTATTATATAGCTGATTATCACTTTTTATGATACTGGGTATCGGGGTGATTTTCGTCATACACGAAGGTTTAAATGGGCATCCAAACATAATGAACTTTCATGATGAAGTTAACTAAACCGCAAATTCAAGCTTTTCATAAAACCGGGTACCACATCTTCGGCGGCCTGCTGACCGAAGTAGAGGCGGAACGGATGGTGCAGATATATATGAATTGTCTGACCAATCATCAGGCAAATCATACCAGTCAGTCGGTACAGATCCTTCGGCAGAATGAGGATAAAAGTAGTCTTGACGGGGCATATTACCAACTGCGCTGCGCCCACCTGATGCATCCGGACTTCGACGCGATCATACGAAACGAACGCCTGCTGGATGCGGTTGAAAGTCTGATCGGTCCGAATCTGCGGATTGTGATCTGCCAGGGCCTGTACAAACCGCCCTATACCGGCGGGGAGATCGACTGGCATCAGGACGATTATTATTTCCGGGTCAACAAACCCAACGCGGTCATCAGTTGCTGGCTGACCTTTGATGACGCCACCGTCGATAACGGCTGTATGTGGGTGATCCCGGGCGCACATAAACGGATGGTCGAGCACGAAATCGTTTCGAGCGGCAAGGGGTTCCACATCCCAAATACCGATGAATCCCAGGCGATCCCGATTGAACTTAAACGCGGCCATTGCATGCTACACCACGGCCTGATGCCGCACCGAACCCTGACCAATACCACGGCCTCACATCGTAGGGCCCTGGCCATTCACTACATGGACGCTGCGGCCAGGCCCAGCGCATCCCGAATGCAGGAACCGCCGGAAAACATGCCGCTGGTCCGCGGAAAAGGGATTGAATGGAATGTCAATGAGGCGTCGTCAATATGATCCGGCATATCCCATGTCATAATCCTAAACGACGTACTGAAGCCTGTCAAGTATCATCCCAAGCTCTCTGTGGTTTCCTGTCTACGGTATGTTCGCCGTGAAATCTGCTTGAAATTCAAATGATTACGACATGGTATAGACGGTCCAGTACTTGAGAACATCCATCTGTCCTGCCGGTCATTATCGCTTAGGGACATCTACTGGCCGGGTAGCTCGCAGCGGGCTTACAATCTGTGTCGGAACCGCAGATGGTCGAGTCTCGCGCGGTCAGCGCTCCCCAAACATCCAGGTCCTCCAGGCCGGCCCCTACATAAAAATACTCATCGTCTCACAGCATCCTGGCGCGGATCGCCAAAAAGGGGACGACCGCCGGCTCTTCAAGATGCCCGAAAAGATCGGTCCAAGGCGCTTCCTGCCATGACGGCCCATCCAGATGGCCGTCCACGACAATCGGTCCGCAGGCACGATAGCAGGTCATTTCCTTACAGCCATGCTTCACGGTCCCATCGCCGGTAATAGAAAAGCCGACGGAGTTTGTCTCCGCCGGGCATTTCGTGATGATGTCGTGTTTTACGTGGCGAGCCCGATCGTCCGGACCTACTTCAGCAGTGTCATCAGCTTCGTCTCGGTATACCCGCTGCCTCTACCGTCATCGTTCCACGTCCATCCTTGCTCTTCATCATGATGTATGCGGGGACACCTCAATGTTCACATTCATGGTATCACCGATCTCGTCCAACCGGTGTCGCCAGTCAGGGTAAGATAGTTCCGGCGGGACAACGACGATTGCCGTCATGGAAAATAAGATGGCGCCGCTCATGGCGGCTGCGGCCGTGTTGGTATCCATTATTTCGACATTGATATTCTGTTCCGCCAGGTGGTGGGTGATTGAATGGATGATCCCTTCATTGTCTGCTCCACTCACTTCCAGGCGGTAGGTCAGCCAGCCCTCGTATCGGACCGCTTTTCCAGGCTCGGTCTGTCGCACAGAGGCGTGGAATCCCTCCTTTTCCAGATCAGCCAGTGCCGAATTCAATTCTTCTATCTGTCGGGCGGAAACAGAAATCAGCAGCAACATGGCGAACTCCCCACCCAACCGGGTCATCCGACTTTCTTCAACATTACCATCGTATTCCAGTATCATCCTGGTCACACGATCCACAATGCCGATTTGATCGGGCCCGACAAAAGTCATGACAAGATGTCTGCGCATTGCTCTCCTTGGATTATCTGGAAGGTTTGTTCGAATGGGTTGATTTTATCATCTGTTGCCTGCTATCTTTCATCAGGCGACATGGGCTTCCAGCCCGGGATGTATACATTATCCCAGGACACGGGATAGTAGTCATTAAATGGAAATGCGCGTCTACCGCTGTGTAACGTGCGACGGGTGGGAATGGTAGGCAGGCATTCCGGATGTGCGTGCGTGAAACGGACGCTTTGCTGCGCGAAGCGGTCCAGGTTCGGTGTTTGAATCCAGTCATTGCCACAGGCGCCGATGTAGGCCGTGCGAAGCGTATCGACACAGACGATGACCACGTTACCGGCAGTAGAAGCAGGTGTATCCATAGAGGTTCCCCTGTTCAGGAATAAAGCTTGGTCATTAATATATTCATACGTCGGAAGCCCTCTTTACAAAGTCCGCGTGGCCGTCACGCCGGTCGGCTGCCTGTAGAAGCACCGCGTTTCGTTTCATAGTCCGGTTACATTGAGTAAGATCCTGCCGGATCTCAATGAATCAACTGCGTCAGCCCTTGCGCGTTTTCTTGTACCATACTATGGCTATCGCCACAATACCGACTGCGGCCAGAACATTTTCAATAATCGAAACCAGCTTCCATGATATCTCTTCCCTGGAATATAATGATGGGCCCTGCTTCAGCGTTGTCATCCACTTCGTGTCTGTATACCCGCCCCCTATGCTGTCGGCATGGTGAATTCCTTCGCCAGGACCATGGTGGTGTTATTCGACGAATCGAGCCGGATCTGCTTTACCGGGCCGTAATCCGCGTCGTTATACCAGGTGCGGGCGGCCGCCTCCGAGTCGAACCTTAATACCACATTCACCCCTCGTGAATGACCTTCCAGGGTCTCGGCTGCATAGTCAGCAACCAGGATTTCCGCGCCGTGTTTCTCAAGCAGCGGCAGAACGCCGGGTACGTATCCCTCATAGCCCTCGGGATCGACAATGTCATAGGAGACGATTATATAAACGGACATATTTGAATCCTCCAGATTATGAAAGAAGCGGACAGTGACAGGGCACCGCCTTTTTTCTTCCTGCGTGCGGGCCTGTACTCCAGATAACAGGTCGTGCGTTCGCTGGTCAAGTTTTTCCTCGTTCTCGGGGAAACCGCAGCCTGGACATTTGAATGTCTCCAGCGACGAAATATCCTCTGATTGACCATTCCCGCCTCTTGGAAAGACGACCTCCGGATTGTGCTTCTGGCAGTGCCTGTGTTTATCTTGAATAATGCGGTGGATTCAACGCCATTTAAATGGTTTTTTGACAAATCTATATGGTTTCGCTATAATTTGTCACCCGGAGCACTTGCCATTTATCCGAATACCGCAGTGCAGCGCGGATAATACGAACGATGGAATGGCTGAGGCCGGCCTGGCTGCTGTATGAGGGATACCGATCATCAACGGACTGGATGCCCCGGCAATGATCATCTGCCGGTAAGCCATTTTTTACGGCATTCAACGAACACTTCCCGGGCTCCTGTCCTATAATCGGACACAAAAGGCTTGCCATCTCTCATGATATTCCCCACAGGATAATACGCCGCACGGGCCACATGTTTTGGGGGCACCTTCAGGATGACGCACCTTTTTCGCGGAATTGTGTTTGTTTATGGTCAAATCGTCATTAAACTTAATCCATTGCCTTGTGTATCTGCTGTAAGTTTATTGTCAGGCTTCAGGGCGCCCTGTAATCAAGGGGATTTTTTTCAAGTATCGGCAATCCCGTTTTGATTGAGACATGGTGTGTATAACGATATAACATGAGAAGGTATATTATGATGACCGACACAACTCTCCTGACAGACAGCCAAATGCAGGATTTTATCTATAACGGCATGCTGTCCGTTAAGTCCTCCTTACCCGCATCGACACACGATGATATATGCAGAGCGCTGACCGCCTGGCTTGCAGAACACGATAATCCCGGCAACGACATTCTGGCCCGTGTCCCGAAACTGAAGACGATTTTCCAAGACCCCGTTGTGACCGGTGCCCTCACAAGTATTCTCGGGCCGCGTTATCTGATTCATCGCCACCGGCATTGTCACAACCATCTCCCCGGCGCAAAAGCGCAGGATATACATAAGGATTATCCCGCGGGCGGCAACATTCGGGGTCATCATCCGCGCCTTGTATTAATCCTGTACTATCCCCACGCCGTGACCTCGGAGATGGGGCCGACGGCCGTTCAACCCGGTTCCCAATTTTATGGGTCTCCCCAGGCGGATCTGGACGAGCTGACACTTTGCTGTGAGGGAGGAACCGTGGTAATCACCCATTACGAAATCTGGCATCGGGCGACGGAGAACCGGAGTACGGACACGCGGTTCATGATAAAGTTCTTAGGCGTCAGAACGCAGGAACCCACGGAACCGGCATGGCACGCCACATCGCCTCACTGGGCTCATTCAGGTCATGAGGTGCTTCAGCATAACGACGTCTGTCGGCATATCTGGCGCTGGTATCTCGGCGAATCCGCGGTTCCTGTTCCCGAATTGGATGGAGACGAACCCGATAATGAAGTTCGACCTTCAGTCGCTGAATCGGGTGGTAGCCACCGCCTGCGGGTGAACGAGTATTACAGAAGGAGTACCCTCGGCAAAAATGCCCTGCCTGACCTGATGAAAGCCATGATCGCTGAAGCTGAGTTAAGATGGGAGACCAATCTGAATAAGGGTGACTTTACCAATCCCAGTCAGCTCGATGTTCTTTTTGGTTTGGCTGCAATGGGCAGCCCTGCCGTTGATCAGGTTGGCCAGCATCTGACCCACCCCAATGAACGGGTACGGGCAGCCGCGGCTGCTACGCTGGGAATCATGGGGGCGCCAGCCCATCGTGCAACAGAAATGCTCGGTATGGCGCTGACGGATGACAACGAATGGGTGAGACGAAATGCCGCAGAGGCGCTTGGAAATATCGGTGTGCGGGCTGAAAAAGCAATCCCCGCCTTGATGGCCGCCCTCGAGGACAGACGCCCGGTAACCCGGTGGTCTTTGTCGGAAGACGGATTTCGGGAAAACGTCATGATGGCGCTTTTGAAAATCATACCGGATGAGAAAAGGGATGCGTTTCCTGTTTTCAAAACGCTGGATCAGGATCCGTCCGAGTACATTCGTAGCTGGGCCAGGCAGATGGTTGCGGGGATTGGCGGAATTTATTGAAACGGTATTATAAAGGGCAGTTACAGGCGTGCTTTAATCCACTTATAGTTTTTTGTCGAGAAGTAGGTATATTTTCCTGTCTCCATGATTCTAATCGGTTTTCCAAAACCGGTTCGATTATTACATCTAATAAATATCCAAACCCATTAATGTAAAACGACATTTCTCCGGGCGGGTTTTTGGTGAACCGTATGCCGGCTATGGCCTTCGGGACTTGGCGCTGCATCCCCTTGCCGGGATGCAGCGCCTCCTTAAGCAAGTCGATCCGGTGAGCCATGACAATCTTGTCGAGACCCTCGTCGGCAGCCTCCTCACTCCCGACAAGATTGCAGGTAAGGTGAAACTCGTTTGTGGCTATGGTGCCAATACTAACGACCAGGCAATACGACTGCTTTACCGACGTCATCCGCTGAGTGTCTCTATGTCCGCTGCCGCGGGCGATGCGGTACAGGCATATACCGCTGGAATCATGCCTTACCTGTCCCAGGGAAAGGTAAGCGTGGGCCTGTTGGCATAGCGATCCATCTTAATCGTTAATTTACCGCCGCATCCCGGTTTCAGATGAAGCGTGAAAAATGTGTGGTTGATCAGTTCCACGTTGGACTGGCATGACACGCTGTTGATCTGGTGCTCCGCGTATGCTCCGCCCTGGACGACAACCGTTCGTGATGACACCTGGTTGGTATTTACCAAGATGAGCGTGGCTTCGTCGTGACTCAAGTTTTCCACAAGGGCCGCAACATCTTCAGGCATGCCCGCCCGTTGTTCGGCCGGATCGAAATATCGAAAACGGCAGTGAAGCGGATGGCCGGAATGCCCCGTGGGAAGCCCCCCCAGCATTAATTGTATCAGACTGTCGACCGCAGCTGGATTCAGGCCATTCATGTCATCCGACAACCGGGTGTCGGCCGAGGTGGTATCCTGTCTCATTCCAGCTATCCGCGCGCGGACCAGCTCCATGTCTTTTTGCAGCGCCTCGAGGGGATAGTCGGCATTTTCGCCTTTCAGGAAGGCCACCCAGCCCTCCACGGGAAGCCGTTCAAGATCCGCCGGTTTCATGGACCAGTAATAGATCTCCAACTCTCCCACAGTCATAGGCTCCGGCTGATAATCATACCACCCCTGGTCCCCGTACATGCGGGGATATAGCGTCTGTCCGTTTTTCTCAACTCTATTTTCATTGACCTTTTCAAGCACGCCGCGCCACGCGTCTACATAGGTCTGATCTCCCGTTAAAAGTAAGCCGTTCCCGAAACTAAGGTGAACCCGATTCAAGAAATAGGGTCTGTGGGCAATGTTTCCGGTCTGGGGAACAATGGTTGAAAATCCCCATCCGTAAACCCCGCCATACCATTTACCGTCGCAGGCCCCGCCTATCGTACCATCCAGTCCGATATTTGTAGGGATGATTCCGTTGTTTGCCTCTGTACGTTCTACCCAGGCGTCCAGGTAATCTTTTGCCCAGGAATAGTATTTATCTTCACCTTGAATCATAAAGGCGTTAATGGCCATAGTGGTGACGCCCATATTCAGGGGATGGTCACCGGACACATCGTTGTAATCTTCGAAATGCCTTACCATTTCCTGGTAATTGCGTTCTCCATGCCCCAGTTTGAATCGCCCTTCTACTTCAATGGGGTCACCAGCCCAGTCGAGCCCGGTTGCTTTACGGAGCATGGGGCCTCTGCTCCCGTTAAACATACTTTTTATGACCCTGTGCTCGGGAATATAATTATCGGCGATAGAATCTTCTCCCATGTAAAAACCAGCGAAGCGCCGGGTGCGATCCTGGTATTTTTTGTCATAGGGATCCGACAGACCCTGCAAGAAAAAGGCCGTGAAGCCCTCTCCGTTGTGCATCCAGTCGAACATAGTGGGGAATTCTTTAAAATACATTCCGTCACGGGCAAATTCTACATCCGTGGTTTTGGCTTCGGTATATTGAAGCAAATGACCATCCCATGCTTTTTTGTACAGTTCAAGTACATGGTCATCTCCTCCAAGAGCATGGAGTTCAGGCCAGTTTGCAAAATTCTCGGCGGCATCGTCAGGACCGTCGTCACCACCCCATCGGGGGACGCACAAAAGATATCCTCGATCATCGAAGTAGTGGTCGTAAAATTGTTGAATCGCTTCCGACTGCTGCCTGATCAATGCCAATTCGCATAATGCCCAGGCAGGGGGCGACATGGGGGAATCAACGGTGACAGCGTGTGTGATATTTGAGGTCTCAGGCATGATATCATTCCTTTGAAAATACAGGTTGTCTGTTTTAAAACGATGGTTCAAATAAATCGTTCCGCGTGGCGCCTGTACGGACATTGCCGAAGGCATGTCAACAGTGCAGGTTATACGGACCCATCATTTTCACGGGCCCTGTTACCGATTACTCAACGGCTGATCCGTGGACCACTTTACTTTCGCCGGTGACCGGCAGGGCTTGAAATCTTCGGGTTTATGTCCTGCGTAGCTGTATGGATTACCTCCTCCACGAAGTCTATGTCGTCGATAGCGTGGGACAGAACCAGGCAGACTTTACTAAGAAATATCGCTTCATTGGCGGGTCCAACTTCGTCTATGGCCCGTGCGAGCAAGTCGTAGACTTTTTCCAGATTTTCGAATTTCATCCCGATGTTCATGTTTTGGCTCCCCCCAGTGCCACCCGGAATGCCTTGCCGATTTCATCAACGTCGAGCGTTAACCATCGTGCGCACACGTGTCTGTCCGGCCTGACTAAATAAAAGCTTCCATCCTGCGCGCCGTAGAATCCAGAAATATGACCGGTTGTGTCTTCGATTACCGTGGCATCTGATGTGTGAAATTCGTTTTCAGCGATAACGATGAGGCTGAACGACTCACTGCCGGCAGCCAGTCTGGATAAACTGTTGATGAGTGCATCGGGAACGGGACCCTGTTCACAGAAATAAAGTCCCGAAAACCCCAGACCCAGGAAATCAAACAGGTAGGTGTTTTTGTCTGTTTTTCGATTAACCAACGCGGCACCCGCTGTGACGCCACCGATAAACGCCCTGTCATCGGCAGTGTGGTACGTTAACGGGCTATCGTGATAAGTGTAAGGGCTGACCTGCCGCGGATCAGCAAATGGCTGTGCGAATTCATGGTTTGCGGTTAATGACAAAACCGCGTCCCTGAGAATTTGATATCCTCTTGTCGGCGGTGTCATGAAGCGCATACTTTTTCCTGCATTCTGGAAAACATCTAAGGTCGCGCCCCGGCGTTCGGGTGTATAGCTGTCCATAATGCCCTCCCGGGCCCAGCCTTTTATTACGTAGACTAACTTCCAGGCAGCGTTTACGGCGTCGGCGATACCGTTGTTAAGGCCCCTTACACCGAAGATAGGCACCAGGTGAGCCGAGTCTCCAATAAATGTCTGCCGTGTCTGTAGTCATCCAGGCAAAGAGTGCTTGCTTTGTAGAGGCTCCACCATTCGAGTTCCCACGGGCCTGTTTCACCGATGAACTTAAGTACGGCTTCAACATTGGAACGGACATTCTCTTCTTTAAGAGCTTCGTCGGCATGGCCGTCAACCTGATAGTCTATTCTCCAGATATCATCGGGCTGCCTGTGAATCAGCAGCGTGGTGCCGCCAAGTGCCGGACAGCTGAAAAATGCCCGCCTTTCGGTGGGAAAATCCGATTCCATCAGTATGTCGGCTATGAGGTAGCGGCCTTCATAGGCTTCCCCCTGCAGTTAAACGCCCAATCCGTTTCTGATAACGCTCCGCGCACCGTCGGCAGCCAGTACATGATCGGCAATAAGCGGGTAGTTTCCTTCGGGGGTTTCAATATTCAGTGTTGCAAGGTCTGCCTGGTTTGTTATTCCTGTGACTTTGCTGCGCCATCTGACTTCAATATTGGGGCTGGCGATTGCCGCGTCTGCCAGGTATTTCTCGGTATACTGTTGCTGGATGTTGTACATCGGGTAGAAACGTTCGTTCTCAGAGTGCGGCATTTCCAGTCGATAAATCTGTTCTGTTTTGTAGTAGCAGCGTCCATGCGTCCAGCCCAGTCCTTTCTCTTCGAAGCGCGCTGAAACGCCCAGCTGCTGCAGTGTTTCAAAGCTGTATCGAGATATACAGATCGCCCGGCTTCCATCATTAATGGTCGCTTTATCGTCCAGGACCACTACAGGGATGTCACGCCTTGCTAATTCAAGGGCCGCCGCCAGTCCCACGGGGCCTGCACCCACGATGACGACCGGGTATTTCCGATGCTCACCCCGCATTTCCGGTGGTGCAAGGAAGGGGTAACTCGGGTATTGAAAATACAGCGAGTCAAGTGGACTTTTCCCGGCAGGTTTCATTTAAGGCTTCGTTGAATGCTGTTTGCGTGACTCCCTTCGACAGGCGTCACGCGTATGTACCGGCAATTCAACCATTCGAAAGGTTTTTGTAGGTCCTCCAAAAAAAAGGACTTGGGAAGGGCTGCCTGGGAAATCGGCAATTCCCGGCCCCCGTTCATCGCCGCAGATTACCCGCCGATGTGTGGTTAATCTACCTTTATATTTTACGGTGTCAACCCCCTTAACGCGCTGCCGTCGTGCGAACTTGTCGAGTGTGTCAAATCGTTCGCCGGTCGTCATGGTGTCCCCCATTTTCGCCCGGCTGCTGCAGTCGGCTGCGGCTGAAATGGCTGGAACAGAGGTTTCGCAGCATCCGATCACCCCTTGGCCGCAAACCCGACCATGTCAATCAGCGCGTCAACCTGTTTTGCCGTCACCATAACATGCAGCGAGGCACGGACGGCACTGAAATCACCGGAAGCGCTCACGGTCCGGAGGTAGGTGTTGGGACCGTTCCAGCTGGGCCCGTACCACATGCTTGCAACAATATCCGACGGTTTTTTGTCCCTGATGGAAAATGAGACGAGGGCGCAGGAATTACGTGGATTGTCCGATGCGTATACGGTCACGCCTTCCACAGCCTTCAGACCCTTGATCAACCGCTGCGTAAGATAGCGAAGGCGGGCTTCTACGGCTTCGCGGGTGAGATGGTTGTGAAAATCGAGCGCTGCGCCCATGGCTATACGGTCCGAATAGCTCGATGAGCCGCGTTGCTCCAACTTGCCCGCCCCCGACACGTCCGAATCGGGCGATCCGGTGTAGACGAGTGGTTGAACCCGGTCAGCGGCGTCTTCCCGCACGTATAAGAAACCAGTATGCTGTGCCGCCAGCATATATTTGTGACCGGCCGCCGCGTACATGTCGCATCCTAACTCATGCAGATCCAGCTTCATCATGCCCGGCGGCTGTGCACCGTCAACCAGCGTGATGATGTCCTTCGCCCGTGCCAGGTCACATATTTCCTTGACCGGCATGACGAACCCGTCGGTGTAGTTAATGTGGCAGATGGTGAGAAACCGGGTCCTGGGCGTGATTCCGGCTTCGACAGCCTTGACGACTTCCTGCGGATTTTCAAGGGTGCGGAACCTGGGCTCGGATATATCCACCATCTTAAGTGCCAGGCCGTCCCGCTTCGCCCGGTACTTCATCATGTTCTTCACCCATCCGTAGTCGTAATTGGTCGTCAGGATCTCATCACCGCGTTTCAGTTCTATTCCCATGAAGCCGAGTCCCATACCATCTGTGGTGCTGTTTGTAAAGGCGATTTCATCGATATTTGCCCCCACGAAGGCAGCCATCTTCTCCCGGATTTCATTCATGGCAGGGAAAAAGTACGTCGACCAGGTCATATTCGGATCGCTGTTGACCCTTTCTACGGCTTCGATCTGCGCCTGGTGCACGCTCCTTGGCGAGACGCCGCGGGTACCGGTGTTCATGTACGAGACGCCTTTACGGATCAAAAACTGATCAGCCACACCCTCCCAGTATGTCTCATCTTCCGCACGTGCGCCGCCGGCCATATCGAAAATCTCCTCTGCCGGGGCCCCGTAGGTTTTCGGATTCATGGACAGAAACGCCGTCGCCCCGGCCGCCCCACCCATCAGCCGGCCGATGAACCCGCGGCGGGAGAGCGGTTTCAATTTATCCGGATCTTCGATACGGGGGTCGATATTCAAAGCACGGTCCGTGGTATGCATGAGGTTACCTCCGGTTCTGTTGACGGGGTGATTCGTCGATTCCATGGAATCAGCGACAAGTTTACCCGGGTCATCGAACACATGATTATGCAGAACAAAACTTCGCTCTTCCCGATTAACGGTCGGGACGACCGGTTATTCCATAAACTGTGCGGTCCCGGTCGGCAAGACAATCTGCACCCTGCCGACAGGATCCCGTTAATGTCCGTCCGGTGTGCAGGCTTCTTGGACAAGGACTGCGTTTTCGTTCATTTTAAACGCCAGGCCATGAGGGGGAACCGTACTGGCCCGGGTACAGGCAGTTTTAAAACACAGTGACTCGTTCGGTGGCCCCGTCATAATTCCTGTTGTATTCACGCGGTTTCGGGTGCCCAGATGCGGTTTTCTCGTGCTTCGAGAAAACCCTGGTTGGTGGCCTTCATTTTCCAGATATCGACCTGCCGGATCCTCGTCGAGTCACCGTATGTGTAAAAGTGCAGACCCCCGGCGGCTTGGTAGTCCATGTGGGCACCGACGATGGCCTGTCGGTCATTGACGAAAACTTCGACGAGGTATTTGTCAATGAAGATGCGCAGTTTCAGGTCTTCGCCTTCCGGCAGATCGGCGACAGCGAACGGCGCTTCGGTGGCGCCGATGCGAAGCGTGCTCGTTTCGGGGTGTATCATAACAGGCAGTCCTTCATGATCTCTGTCTGAGAAGAGTTGAAAGCTGAAACGCTTACGACGGGCCTGTTCTCTGTCAATCGTGATTCTAATCTCGAAGGCATCGCCGTTGAGTGCGGCAATGGGCTCGACGGCAGTGCCGCTATGAGAGCTCTCGTGCGGCGTGACGGTGATATCCTTGAGGGTGACCGGCTCATAACGAAGAGATTCGAGTTCGCGCAGGGGGCGGATGCGAAGGCTTCCGTCATCGGCGAGGCTGAGTTCGCGGGGGAGAGACTGGATAGTCCTTTGGTAGATTTCGTCGTTGAGACTGGCAATCCAGGCCCACATGACCCGACGACCATCGGGCGTGAGTACGCTCTCCGGGGCAAAGAAGTCGCGGTCGGCTGTTTCATAGATGGATTGGTCCGGGCGTCGCCAATTCATGCGGCCGTGGGTTTCAGGCACGAACTGTTCGTTTTCACCATCCCAGTCGCCGATGTAATAGCGACAGCCAAAAGGATGGCTGATGCAGAGCAGCATCCACCTGTGCCCCAGGGGGAAGAAATTCGGACAGGAAATATCTTCGCCGATGGCCACCGCCGGCAGTTCGTGTTTCAGAAAATCGCCGACATAGGTCCATTGGACGAGATCCTGTGACTTGACGAGCGGCTGGACTCTGCCGCCCGAAATCGCGTAATAGGTGTCGTTGAAGAGGAAGCAGTCAGGATCCCAGTGTCTCATTTCTGCTTTCGCCCCGTCGGCTGTTCTCGGTTCGAGTGGATAAGGTTTTTCCCACGCGGACAAATCATGGTCTTTAGCTATGACGATGTGGTTACGTTCAGAGGCCTGGCCGTGGTAGATGGCAGCGGGGCGGCCTTCCCTGGTGATGAATCCAGTGCCGCTGAACATGCCGTGTCCCGTGAAGGAGGGTTGAAGCTTTGTTGTCTGCCAGGTCCAGTGGAGCATGTCCCGGCTGGTGACATGTACAAAGGCAAACGATCTCATGTCCCGCCACGGGTGTTGGAGAATGTAGTGCAGGTGATAGGTGCCGTTCACGCAGAACGCTGAATTGGGATCGCCGGGAGAACTGTCTCCCCCGGGATGCATGAGATGATAGTTCAGGGCCATGTCGTTTGAAACGGTCGTATCGTTATTTTTCCGAGTCATTTTTCTGTCTCCTGGTCGCCGTACATCCCAGAATTGAATCTGAGAAGGAGTACCAGCGGTCGTTTCCTGTGATCTCTCCCACCTCGGCAGGGCCATCCGCCTCGTGATCGTACACCCGCTGCCGTCGGTACCGTTGCATTACGGTAAGACACCGCTATCGGGAAGGCACATAAGCCTTATTCCGGCAGGTACAGATAGAGGGAGTCAACCCCAGCAGGCCGCGTTCCACTGGCTTGAAGCGCCCGATATGGCTTACTGACGATTCCGACACGGCCGTCCAGTTCGATGACCTGCGCCTCGTGCGTTCCGACGCCGGTGTCGATGATGTGCTCCTCCATCCGATCTCCCCGGCTCAGAAAGATCCGCTGGACGGGTGTGTGAGTGGTCCAATCGCTCAGGCCCATCTCTCCCACATAGAGATCCGGGCATCCGTCGCCATCGAAGTCGGCGACTTGCAGCGAGTGTGCGTCGAACAGCCGGTCGTGCACCACCTGAGCTTCCCAGAGGGCCTCAGGGTTTGCGCCCGGCCTGAACAGCGCAAGGCGTCCGTATGGTTGTCCTATGTCGGCACCAACCTCGCAGACGGCTATCTCGGGCCGTCCGTCGCCGTCGAAATCGGCGGCAACTATTCGTGTGCCCCCATAGTCTTCCGTGTAAACGTGTCGTTCCCATTCACCGCCGGACAAAAGGCGATACCAGGAGCACCCGGCGATGAGCTCCAGCCGGCCGTCGCCATCGACATCGGCAGCAGCAAGCGCCTGTTCGTCAATACCGGTGACGACTGGCCGAACGTCCGGCCACGGGGTCACGTATGGATTGTCGGGCAATGGGACCCAGAAGACCGTTTCGGCGTCCTGATTCCAGACGTACAGCTCCTGCCGTCCGTCGCCGTCGATGTCCGCCAACAACAGGTCGTGAGTGCGGCTGGCGGGGAGCTGGAACACGTCCCGGCGTACCCACCGCTGCGAGGGATCGGCCGGGCACTCCCACCAGTAGATATGATTACCGCGATCGCTGGTGCTGGCGATCAGGTCGAGGCGCCCATTTCCGGTGAGATCGACGAGGACGCCGCCGACGCTGATGCTTGGGAATGTGTCATCGATCAGGTGCGGTTCCCAGGCGCCGCTGCTTGTCCTGCCGAACCAGTGGAGCGTTTCGGGATTGCGCGTTCCGATGACGAATTCGGCCACCCCGTCGTTGTTGAGATCGCCAACGACGCACGACATGCGCTCGGCAGGCGGACCCTTGTAGATTGTGTGACGACGAAAGGTATCAATAGCGTTACTAAATGTTTTTGCACCCACAGCTAACTCCTCTTTATTTTTGTCAAAATGCCCCATGGCTGTCTCTTCTCCCGCAAATTATCAGGGTGTCCATATAGATAGGTGATCAATCCTGCTTAGCCTGGTTGACAGGCTGGGCATTTCTATATCCGACAAAAACAACATGCAGCGAATACTAATGGGCATATGAACCGGGATACGGTAATATGTGGTAGGGTTATAGAATGTAATGAATAAAACAGTTAGACACGATGAACAAAAATTACAATAATATAAACGATATGGTTAGTCAATACGAAACCGATATCCGGATCAAAGGGGCGCTTGGTACCCTTGCAACAGGCCGGGATTCAATACTTGCCATCTGGGCGCAGGGTCTTGTTTGCCGGCGTCCCGAATTCCTGGCCGCGCTCCCTTGTGGCGTCCGTGCGCGACTATAGGGGACATCTGCGTGGTTTCGAAACGGTTGCCGGCGTTAAGCATCCGGACGTCACTGCGATCTATATACATTATCCATGTGCCATGCGTTATTTAAAGGAGGTGTAATTGGATACCATTAGGCATAGAACAGTTATCGTAACGGGCGCAAGCAGGGGCATAGGCAAGGCTATGGCGGTTGCATTCGGCTGCGAAGGAGCACATGTCGTGGTGACAGCCCGCACGACAGAGGCGATTGAGGAGGTGGCAGACCGGATCAGGCAAGGGGGATCAGACGCGCTGGCCGTCACGGCGGACCTCTCTGTTGAGGCGGATATTCAGCGTATCGCTGATGCCGCGCTTACCGGGTTCGGGCAAATAGATATCCTGGTCAACAATGCCGCTATCATCCATCCCCCCATAGACCTGGTGGCGTTTGAAACAGATGTATGGCGGCGGGTCATCGATGTGAACCTGACCGCCGCCGCCCTCCTCATCAAAGCGGCATTGCCGAACATGATTGAGAACCGGTACGGCAAGATCATCAATATCTCGAGTATCGGCGGACGAAAAGGAGCTCGGGGGCGAAGTGCGTATCGGGTGACCAAGGCTGGGCTGATCAGCTTGACCGAAAGTGTAGCTGCAGAGGTCAAAGAGTACGGGATCGACGTCAATTGCATCTGCCCGGGTGGTGTAGACACGGAAGGGTATCGTGAAGCGTTCAACAACAGAGGCAGGAAAGATAATCCAAAACTTATGCAGCCCGAAGAGATCGCACAGCTGGGGGTGTTCCTGGCCTCAGGTCACGGCACAGCCATAACCGGAACGGCCATTGACGCCTTCGGTGCAACGAACCCGCTGTTCGAATAACTGTGAACGGTGCTCCGGCCGGTATCTCTGCTGGTTGCGCAGGTACGCAGGCCTGGCGCTGCAGGGACACTGATCACATCGTTACGCCTTCGCCCCGTGGGCCACGGCGCATCCGCAGCGTTCGGATCGGCACCCCTGTCAAGCAGGTGTGCCGCCATATCTTTTTTTCCCAGTCTGGCCGCACAGCCACATCGTCGTGTCCCCGATCGCGGGCGACCGTAATCAGATCGGGTGAGTTGTATTTGACGAACGTCGGATCGCCGCCGGGCACCCGGCGCTCACAGGGCGACGGGGTGCGGGCTTGATGGACTCCGGTCACGCGCGGCCTTCGAATTCATGTTTCCTTTCTCACTGTGCGAATCGCGGCCGTCCCTTTCCCTGGGCCAGGTTCCAGCTCGTCTGATGCACCAGCCGGGCGATCTTTTCCATCTTGACGTAGTTGATCTTCTCCGGCTGGTCGTATACCGTGTGATAGTCGGGATGCAGGCCGGTGTGTACAAAAACGGCCGGTACGCCATTCTGCAGGAAAGGCCACTGATCGCTGCGTCTGAGCAGATTCGACGCATTGTTGTCATACCGCATCTTCAGATCGAGGCCGTAATGTACATTGGCCTGTTCAATTTCGGCGCGCAGGTCCGGACTGTATGTGTAGCCGAGAATGTTGACCGCATTGCTGTTCGATTCGGCGGTCTGGATCTCGAGTCCGCGAAATCGGCGTCCTCCGCCTTCCTGCACTTCTTCGTTGCGGCCGATCATATCCATATTGATGACGGCTACCGTTCTCTCGAGGGGATACAAGGGACGCTCGGTATACGCCCATGCCCCCAGGAGACCCCGCTCCTCGGCGTTCCACGCTGCGAACAGCACGGACCGTCGTGGTCGATGCCCTTTGCTCGCAGCCAGCGCATACGCCTCTGCAATTTCAATGAGTGCCACCGTGCCTGAACCGTCATCGTCTGCCCCGTTGTAGATACCGCCGCTGGAAACGCCGTTGTGATCGTAATGGGCGCAGAGAATGATCAACTCGTCAGCGACGGCAGGGTCGACCCCTTACATTCGCGCGACGACATTGCGTTCCTGAACGATATGACGGTTTACGGATACATGGAGATTGATCTCTACACCGGAAATCACTATGGGGGTGATGCCGCCTGTCTTTTCCGCCAAGCGCATACCGGTAAATCTCCCCTTTAAGCACCTTGTAAGGCTGGCCAGGCGACGGCTGCATGCCCCCATTCCGGGGATCACAGCGTTTGGCGGTGCCATTACGAGGCGCCGAAGATCGATTGCGGGATTTACAGCGAGCCTTGCCCGTTGCTTTTATTTTCATCTCTACAAGAATTGACAACGTAGAAGGTACCGAGTATTATCTCGAAAGCCGTCTACCTTTCTCTCAACCAACATATATTGCGAATACCGTCGAGGCGTGTACCACCGGAAGATTCAACTGCTTCTATTTACGATACATCGGATGATATCGATTTCTTGGAGGGCGATGACATGTTGCGCAGGCATTTTATTAAAAACACGGCGCTGACCACGGCAGGTATGATGGCCCTGACCAGACAACTCCGTGCCGCTGGTGACGGTCTGACGGACTACCTGTCGAATCTGTCTCACTTGTCACTGGACGAGCGGATCAGGTCCGAGACGCTCTGGCGAGCGGTCGGCAGGCACTTTAACCCGGCCGACGACTTCATCAACCTGGAATACGGGTATTTCAGCCCTTCAACGCTTCAGACGCTGGACCAGGAACTCGCCGACGCCCGTATGGTCAACGCCCGGGCCGCCCATTATTTTAGACGGGAGATGTATGGCGATGTAGAACGCGTACGGGCCGAATTGGCTGATATGGCCGGTGTGTTGGCCGATGAAGTTTGTCTGACCCGTAACACCACGGAATCGATGAACATCGTCATTAACGGATTGGATACAGCCCCCGGCGATGAGATCATCTACGGGGATCAGGATTACGGCAGCATGATCCAAGTCCTCCGCATGAAATCAGCCCGGTACGGCGTCACGCTGAAACGGGTAAAGATACCGCTCCAACCGGCCTCGGATGATGAGATAGTCAACGTATACGAAGAGGCCATTACCCCGCGAACCAGGTTGCTCCACATGACCCACATGTACAATTATTCCGGCCAGGTCATTCCCGTGCGGAAAATCTGCGACATGGGCCACCGGCACGGCATAGAAAGCGTGGTAGACGCGGCCCATACATTCGCCCATATCAACTACACCATACCTGAACTCAATTGTGACTATTTCGCAGCCAGTCTGCACAAGTGGCTGTGCGCGCCGGTTGGCCTGGGCATCCTGTACGTCAAAGCGGAGAAAATCCCCGACGTCTGGCCGTTGTTTGGGGATGTATTTACCGATCGCGACGACATACGCAAACTCGAGAACATGGGCACCCGTCCCGTACATCAGGTCCTGGCATTGAGCGAGGCCATACGATTTTACCGCATCCTCGGCGGCGAACTGAGGGAAGGACGGCTCCGGTATCTAAGCCGACGGTGGATGGATCAGGTCCGCGGTAGGGAACGTGTCGTTGTGAATACACCTGCTGATCCTGCCAGACACGGCGCACTGGGCAATGTAGGCATTAAAGGCGTCGATTCCAGGGACCTGGCGCGTTTTTTTCTTGACCGGCATCATATTTTAACCGTTGAAAAGTCGATGAAAGACCTCTTCACGGGGGTACGTGTGACGCCGGGCATTCCCACCCCATCAGCCCATGCAGATCGTTTTGTAGAGGCCATTGACGATGCCCTGCTGCACTTCGGCTGAGAGCGGAAACAGGTTCGGCTCCATCATAAGAGGAGAATACAATGATGCTTCCCATGAAAACCATGACGGATTATGTCATTCAGGTAGGTGCCGACAAGGTTCAACATTCAGGAAAAACGTACCTGTCCCATGTTGTAGGGGTGTATCGACTCATGAAATCCTGGGAAGAGGACGATGAGATGTGCCGGGCAGCACTTTTCCATTCTATTTATGGCACCGAAGGATTTCAGGATTTTACCCTTCCCCTCGATCGACGGGATGAAGTGCGTGCCCTTATCGGTGAACGGGCAGAACAGCTCGCATATGTCAACAGCGCCATGGACCGCGCCTCATTCTACAGCCAGGTGGGTGCATATCAGGACAACTTTCAAATTAAAGATCGGCTGACCGGCGGATACATCGGATTGACAGGCAAGGCCTTTGAGGATTTAATTCGATTACACCTGTGCGACTTTTTAGAACAGGTCGAACGGGATGAAGGCTGGCTTTACGAACGCGATACGATGAAAAAAATGAGCGCTCGGTTGGGCGGAACAGCATTAGAAACATACCGATCCGTTTTTGCCCGGGAGCCGAGACTGGTTTGATTATGTGCCGGGCGGGACAAGACGAATCTGGCTTACTGAATACCGCAACGACACGCCAATATACGCGCTGTATCAACGGTCGCCTTACAGATCCCGTGGGACGGACCGCCAACTCATCATCATAACTCGCCAAAGAAATGGGGAAGGGATACCATGCTCAGCCTGGTTAATGTTTTGGACCACGTATCGGTGACGGTGAGCGATATGGATCGTTCGCTGGCGTTCTACCGCGACATGCTTGGTTTAAAGGAGATCGAAAGGCATCACCTCGACGGAGAAGGCATCTCGAAGATGGCGGGTAAGGAAACCGTCGTCATGGACGTCGTGCGGCTTGTAGCCCCGGATACAGAGGGCATAGAGATCGACCTCCAACAGTATCTGGTGCCGGAGGGAAAGGACGCCAAGGCAAAGTTGGGTGATGTGGGACATTCACACATCTGCTTGGGTGTGGCGAATCTGGCGCAAGCCTATGAGGATCTCAGCAGAAAAGGGGTCAGGTTTGTCTCTGAGCCGGTCAGCTTCGATTTGGGTTGGGCCATTGTACATGTCGTTTTTCTGGAAGACCCCGACGGGTATGTCCTGGAGTTGATGCAGGTGCCCTACGAGACCAAGTCCTGACAAGGAGTTCGAAATGCCGAGATATGACCTTGAGGGACAAGTAGCCATCGTGACTGGCGCCGGACGCGGTATCGGGCGCGCAATTGCAAAGCGGCTGGCCCACGAAGGAGTTAGCGTCACCGTGGCTGATCTCGATGAAACGAGTGCACAAGCAGTGGGTGGGGAAATCACGGCGGCAGAGGGCCAAGCCCATGTGTCCAGAGTGGATGTAACGCATAAGGGCGAGGTGGAGCGGATGGTCCGTGAAACTGTGGACCGGTTTGGAAGCCTGGACATACAGGTCAATAATGCCGGCGTGGGAATTGTGGCGCCCCTCATGGATACGGACGAAACAGCCTGGGATACGCTGATGAATGTAAATGCCAAGGGCGTTTTGTTTTGTTCGCAGGCCGCAGCTCGTCAAATGATCGTCCAGGGCTGGGGCGGACGGATCATTAATAATGCATCGGGGGCCGGCAAGATGGCGCCGGGCAAAGACCTGCCCCTTGGCGCCTATGCGGCGAGCAAACACGCCGTCGTGGCCATCACCAAACAAATGGGGCTCGAGCTTTCAGACCACGGGATACTCGTTAACTGTGTATGTGCCGGCATTGTAGACACCCCCATGTGGACCCTGATAGATCGCGAAACTACGAAGTTGCAGGGGACACCCCTCGGCTCGGTTAAAGAGGCGGCGGTCGCCAGTATCCCCCTGGGCCGCATTCAGCAGCCTGGGGATGTGGCAAATATGGTGGCTTTCTTATCTTCATCGGATGCGGATTACGTGACTGGCCAGACGTACAACGTGTGCGGCGGTCTCCTACCCTATTGAAGAACAGTACGAGCCGGATGATCAAATCCTCTTGAGATGCTGCCTTAACTTCGAAAGGGAACAAATAGGGCGCATTGTGAGCGACTGCCTCCTCCAACGGTACCCCTTTGATTTGCAAGGCTACCTGGTCATTGAAGGCCTGGGAGACTGAGAAATGTATTTTAGTGCCTGCAATCCACCACGAAGGTGAATACGAATATTCCCGAAGAGGACCAATGCCATGGACCAAGCAGCCTACGATTTTTTTCGCGATAACGGCTATCTCGTTCTGGGTAAAGTATTGAGCGACGGGGAGGTGACACGGTTTGTACGTGACTTTGATCGCAACCATGGTGAATGCGCCTACCTGTGGCGGTATCTCGGTACGGATACCCATCAGACCGGAAACTGCGACGCCCTGCCCAGCTGGGTCGAGTTGGACGATATCGTCCGCCATCGCCTCATTCTGCCGGTGGTCCACGAACTGATGGATGATACTCTGTCCATCCTTGAGGTAAGTGCACGCCATATGGATATCCACCCCGGTCCGGTAAAGGTCGCCCAGCAATGGCACCGGGACACGCCGCATCTGGAATCCCATCCCTTGCGCATGGACTATATCCAGGCAATGGTATATCTGACGGATGTCAGTGAAGGGTCCCACTGCTTTACCATCTCGCCGGAATCGGTCGATGACCCTGTTCTGGACAGAGACGAGCAACTGTCATACCGCGGTATGAAATACCTCCATGGTCCGGCCGGCACCGTAATCCTGTTCAATGCCTCCGTTATGCACACCGCCACCGTCCGGACCACGCCGTTCGAGCGTAAGACGATCCAGATCTACTACTGCCACCGCGACGCAAAACTGGGCAAGCTCGATATGATCATTCCGGCGAAATTATGGCGCGATCATTCTGATCCTGCCGCAGGGGAACTTTACAGTCCCCAGAGCAGGGCTGCCGCTCTATCAAATTATAGGGAGATACGTGCTGGCCATATGCATATTGATGTACTGCCGGATTCCACCGACACCCTGTCACAAAATGCCTGCCCTTGGAATACGGCCGACGATACCGACAGCCACCAATGCATAGTGAAAGGCGGGACCATCTGCCAGCACTTTCACGGGATCAAAAGACCGGATACTGTTTTGTGCGGATATCCCATGTAAAGGGCGGATCTGACGCTCGATACACTCAGTCTCCTCGGACACGGCCTGCTGCTCCATTACCGCGAGTTGGTCTGGCCGGGCATTTCCCCTGGTGGCGGCCAGCTCGTCGGCTGCGATCACCGGCGCATTCAACGGTGTACCATTAACGTGACCAAAGCGCCCTCGCACCCGGCACAGCGTTGGATTTTTCCTTTGCGGTCACAGGCCCTCGACACGCCCGTATTTATCCCACCCTACCCCTTTCAGCTCGCTTGCAGGGGAATTCGTCCTTTACGGTGATCGGAGACCCGGTCGTCACATCCGGTCATCCAGGGCCGCCGGACGGGTACCGGGTCCCACCCACCATACATTTTTCCCGCGTGCGAGTTTGGCATCGCTGAACAGCTGAGGCCAGATTGCAATACACGGCCCTTTTTCCAAGTGTGAAAAAATTAGTCGAACACCACACCCGATCCGCCATAAAGTGGGCTGTAATGTTCTCCACTGGTAAGCCATTTGCCACCGATTTTTACGTATACCGTCGAGGCTCTTGTCCTATAATTGGTAACAAGAGGCTTACCTTCTATCATGACATTGCCGACAAGGTAATATGTTGCATAGGCCACATCTTTTTCGGAACCCATGATCTGAACGTTGATGTGCATTGGCTGAAAAGCCAGGGTGTTTGGTGAATCTGTAATCATGGCCACAGCCTCGGCGGGAGACTGAAACTGCCACAAACCGCCCTGGGAGGTTGCCAGCCAGGAGCCGGCAGGATTAGAGGCACCGGGATCAATTTGTTTTTTTGCTGTGTCTGTCCAACGTTTTTCAATTGCAGCAACAATGTCTTCCATATCACCCGCTTCAGCCCCAGCAGGAAAGGCCAGGAAGAGGGCCGCGAGCATGACTAAGTTATGTTTCATGGTTATCTCCTTAAATCTGACGGATATACAGGAATTCTATTCCGTACTTAACCCGTCCGTCATAGGTGAAAGTGAGCCCTACTGAAAAGTGGTTCATCTTTATCTCCAGCCAGAACGTCTGAGGCGCCAACCAGATTTACGGCGAGAGCGGCTACAAGTGCCTGTGTTTCTATTACGGTGTATGTCCTTTCGAATGGATGGACAAGGGCTGAAGGGGAACGGCTGTTGAAGTCTTCATAATATATCAATATTAACGCAAGAATCAATCAAATAATGATGGGGTTGACCTTGAGGTGAGAAGACAAGTGATCAAGTTTAATACGGTTAACACCTCCGGACCGGGGGCAATAAGGCATCCCTTAGATGTCCGGTGCGTACGAGATCCCGCACACGGGGTCGTTTGTCACCTGCTTTCGTTTATTTTGAGAGCTGGTCTCTTGTCAGAAAACCCTTGACAGAAGGACGTCAGGCCGATTTATAGGTAAGCATTCTATTTCTATAACTATATATCCGTAAGGTATCTGCAGGGTTAACTTTTTCAAAGGAGAGCACGACATGCTTAAGGCTACCATCGGTTTTGTAGTGGGAGCGGCAGCGGTTTATATTTTTTTAGTACCGCCTGCCGGTGATACAGAGGAGGCTTCCAATCTCAGCAATTCGCCTGTGTACCTGGCGAATTTGGCTGTTGTGAAATCAATGCACCAGGCCCACATGGATGAGGACATGGAAACATGGAGCACCATGATAGCGGACAGCCTGAAGTGGTCCGCTCCGTCATACGGTTCGGTAAACCAGGCAGGGACGAAGGAAGATTGGGCCGCGCTCTTGAAATCCTACCAGGACGACTTTGACGACATCAGCATACAGCAAGCGATCTACCTACCTGGTCTGGATGCCGTGACTGCGGAGCCCGACGGCTCGGTGCGTGTCTACATTTACTGGAAGGGCACGCACACGTCCTCCGGTGTTGTGGCTGAACCCTGGTATTACGCCAATTACGATTTTGAAGGCGGCAAAGTCGTTGCGGCTGTTGAATTCATGGATGTCGGAGGGATGGGGAATCACATCGCAGAAGCCGCAGCTGCGAGCGAATCCGAGTGAGGCTGCTGATCGCACCCTGATCGTTCAACGAGAGAGGGCACATTGAAAGCCTAAAGTGAATAAATGGAGGGTATTCATGAAATCCTGGACTTTGAGACAAATTCAGAGCCGCCTCGTGGTAGGCTCGGCAGGAGATAATGGCTCACCAGACCTTCGGTGCCACTAAGAAAATCTTAGGGCATCACCGTTGATTTTCTCGGAGAAACCCATGTTTTTTGCAAATAGACTATTCGTCGTTCTAGCGATGTTTACTCTTCTTTCTGGCTGCCAGGCACCTCCGTCACCGACACCGGAAACAGGGCCGCTGGAAGGCGCATGGCAGGTGGTGGCACGATCAGTCGCGGATCCGGATACAAGCTGGACCGGGACGAATACCCAGCCGGGCCTGTATATTTTTGGCAAGCAGTATTACAGTATGATGTATGTATCCGGGTCAGAACCGAGGGCCCTGTTCGAGGGCACTTTCGATGAAGTCACGGATTCCGAAAAGGTACAGGCATACGATACATTCATAGCGAATTCTGGCACCTACGAGATATCGGAATCTAATATCACGACTACGCCAGCCATGGCCAAGAATCCCAACTTCATGACCGGCAGCCAGTCCTCCAGTTTTTCTTACCGGATCGAAGCGGACTCACTGTGGCTGACCTGGGAAAGCATTTCGATTTACAGTGAACTGCCGGGGCTAAAAACCACGACGAAACTTGTCAGGGTAGAATGAGGAACCAGCACACCTGGACTGCTGAAGATGGGGGGTTGACGGTGTAACAGCCGGAAGTATTGCTCCCCGGATTGACCGATGATCCGCTGGACCGGGGAAATTTCAAGTGTCGGCACACGTTTCCTATGCATGAAACGTTTAAGGAGATCATTATGAAAAACCTCTCGATTATACTGACCGCCCTGTTCCTGACCTTTCCCGCTTGGGCCGAAGCAGGAGATCAGGACGATGTTAAGGCTGCCATTGACAGATTCTGGGCGAATGTCGCAACAAGAACACCCGCTCCCTCCGGGGACAATCCAGCAGGGGTTTGGCAGGCCGCTTCCAACGGCAGCCTCTGGAACTTCCAGGCTCCAGCCGAGAGAGCAGCCCAGACGACTAGTTCACCATATACCAATAAATTTCAACCAAGCCACATTAACGTGCGGATCATGGGCTCCGGTCAAGATGTTGCACATGCCGTGTACTATCTCGTCGGCACTATCTCAAAAGATGGCGAATCCGTAATTAATAATTACAGGACGAGAGTCTCGCAGGTGTTTGAAAAAATTGAGGGGAAATGGCTACTTAGCGGAGCCCATTTCAGCCCATTGTATGGAGGTTCAGGTGTGCCGCAAGACGCGTTCTCGAGCCAGAACAAGCGTTGAATTGTGCAGAGGTGCCAGATGCCAACGTTTCTGGATCTTCTGGCCAGCGGTATCTACCTGTACCGCATCACCAGCGTCAGCGGGTATACCGACACGAAGCGGATGACGCTGTTGAAGCAGGACCCACATGAAGCGGTTAGACGCGTAAGACACGACGTCAGAACGAAATTCCCGGCGGAGACAAACTCCGTCGGGTTTTCTTTTGCCTGTTACGGAACCGTGAGGTATGGCTGGAAGGCAGCGACCTGCTAATCCTGAAGCGGGACCGCAGAGAACCCATGGAGGTCATGGACTTGGAGGCGTGTCCACGCCTTCTGCATTCTGCACCTTCGGAGGACTAAGACCACAGGCTATACCGATGCACACTCCGATGCTGGCTATGGGTTCGGGAAGCAAACGTGACCGGGATCACAGACACGTTGACTTGAATACGTTATAATGTATATTGCATTGCCATAGTAACGATAAGAAAAATAAAACATCACATCCTTAATCTCGGCAAGAAGACGCTTTATGAGATCGACGGCGACGGCACAGACAGAACTTAAGCTCACCGCCGATGATGGCGCATAAGGCGATCATTTCGGCTGGTCGGTGTCCGTAAGCGGCGACTATGCCTTCGTGGGTGCTCGAAATGACGACGACGCTGCTGAAGTAGCGTCCGGCCGACACGGCTGGCCTCCTAAAAATCCGGGAAATCAACGTGACAGAGATCACAGACACGTTGACACAGGTCAATATATTACCATTACTTTAATAACAAATTAAAACTGCATATCCTAACATGGGGTCAATTACAACGTCACCGCGAGGAGAACTTCCATGAAATCGATGTTTAATGTTTTGTTGGTTGTGGCAATTTCGATAGTTGTAGGGCAATCAACTACTGTAATGGCACAGACTACAGTAGTCGGCTGGGGAGCTAATAATCTTGGGGAGTTGGACTGGCCCGTTGATTTAACAGGTGTCACAGCTATCGATGGGGGCCGGTATCACAGCCTGGCGCTTAAATCAGACAACACGGTTGTAGTCTGGGGTTGGGATGTTTATGGTGGAGCTCCCGCTCCTGATGGTTTAACAGGCGTTACAGCTATCGCCGCGGGGAGAGACCACAACCTGGCTCTTAAATCAGACGGCACGGTGGTCGCCTGGGCTGGTTGGGGGGTTAATGATGCCCGGACCGACGTGCCTGACGGGTTAAATAATGTCACAGCTATCGCCGGAGGATGGGACCACAGTCTGGTCCTTAAATCAAATGGCACGGTGGTCACATGGGGAGCAAACAATGATGATGGCCAGTTGAATGTGCCTGAGAGTTTAACAGGTGTCACCACAGCAATCAGCAGTACGTACCGCCACAATCTGGCCCTTACACAATCTGGCACGGTGGTCGCCTGGGGTTATAATGATAATGACCAGACGGATGTGCCTTTGGGGTTAACAGATGTCACTGCTATCTCCGCCGGCCCGCGTCACAGCATGGCCCTTAAATCAAATGGCACGGTGGTCGCTTGGGGGGGCACTAACTGGAACTATGGCCAGGCGGATGTGCCTGATGGTTTAACAGGCGTCACAGCTATTGCCGCAGGCCTGTATCACAGTCTGGCCCTTAAATCAGACGGCACGGTGGTCGCCTGGGGACGGCGTGAGGGAGATTTTGACCATGGCCAGGCTACCGTTTCTGGTGGTTTAACAGGTGTAACGGCTATCGCCGCGGGCGAGTTTCACAGCCTGGCCTTGGGTGTACTGGCTGAACCTTCTATTGCCACGTCGTCCCTGTTGACGTTCGGTGAGGTGCCGCTGGTGGACGGCAGTGCCACGGCCACCTACACCACCAAGATTTCGAACACGGGCGATGCTGCCCTTTCAGTGAGCGGTATCAGTGTCGGCGGTACGGATGCGTCTGCTTTTACGGTGACGTCGTCCCCCTCCTTCACGGTGGCCGCTGGGGTCAGTGTCCTGGTGTCGGTGGAGCTGTCTGCGACGACGGTGGGCCGCAAAGACGCCTCGCTGGCGATCACCCATGACGATGCGGATGCCGGCGGTCAGACGACCATAGCGTTGCATGCCAACGTCTACGAACGAGTGGAGGGGAGGGTGGTCGCATGGGGAGGCGGTAATTATGACCAGGCCGACGTGCCTGCAGATCTGGGTAACGTGGTCTCCATCTCGGGTGGATGGCGTCACAATCTGGCTTTAAGACCAGACGGCACGGTGGTCGGATGGGGATGGAATACCTATGGCCAGGCTCAAGTGCCCGATGATCTGACAAGCGTAAGAGCAGTATATGGTCTTGGCCTGGCTAGTCTGGCACTTAAATATGACGGGACCTTAGTCGGCTGGGGTGCAACCGGATACGGCGCCTCGATTCCTGCGAATTTGAACGATGTTGTGTCCGTTGCTGGTGGTACGTATCACGCCCTTGCGTTGAAATCGGACGGTACGGTGGTAGCTTGGGCGGGGGATAGCGATTCGGGTGCTGGTTTTGTTCCGGATAACCTGAATAATGTGATAGCCATAGCTGCTGGACAAGATCACAATGCAGCTCTGAAGTTAGACGGAACTGTTGTCGCCTGGGGAGAGAATAACTATGGCCAGACGAATATACCGGTGGGTTTGAATGACGTAACAGCGATAGCAACCGGAGCTTCCCACGTTTTGGCTCTAAAATCAGATGGTACGATGGTAGGCTGGAAGCCAAATTTCAGTTACGGCCAGGGCACCATCCCCGATAATCTTGACAGTGTGGTTTCTATTGCCGCCGGAGTACAGTCCTACCACAGCTTAGCGTTAAGATCAGATCGTACTGTGGTAGCCTGGGGACGAAATAACAATAACCAGATAGATCTTCCTAATGATTTGACAGATGTTTTGGCCATTTCAGCGGGTGCGGATCACAGCCTGGCTTTGGTACCGGCGAAGCCTGTAATTGCCACGTCGTCCCTGTTGACGTTCGGTGAGGTGCCGCTGGTGGACGGCAGTGCCACGGCCACCTACACCACCAAGATAAAGAACACGGGCTATGCTGCCCTTTCAGTGAGCGGTGTCAGTGTCGAAGGTACGGATGCATCCGATTTCAGTGTGACGTCGTCCACATCCTTCACGGTGGCCGCTGGGGACAGTGTCCTGCTGTCTGTGGGTCTGTCTGCCACGACGGTGGGCCGCAAAGACGCCACGCTGGTGCTCAATCATAACGATGCCAGCGCGGGCAGCAAGACTACCATAGCGGTGCACGCAAATGTATACGACCGTGTGGAGGGCACGGTGGTCGCATGGGGAGCCGAGACGGATCTGCCTTCTGGTTTAACAGACGTAACAGCTATCGCAAAGCACAGTCTGGCGGTCAGATCAGACGGCATGGTGGTCGCCTGGGGAGACAATACTTATGGCCAGACGAACGTGCCTGGTGACTTGACAGGTGTTACAGCAATCGCGGTGGGCTTCTCCCACCGTCTGGCGCTTAAATCAGACGGCACAGTGAAGGCCTGGGGACACAATAATGAAGGTCAGACGGACATTCCTCCTGGTTTAACAGACGTCGTAGCTATCTCCGCCGGTGGTAGAATTAGCCTGGCGCTTAAATCAGACGGCACGGTGCAGGCCTGGGGAACCAATAATTATGGCGAGACGAACGTGCCTGGTGACTTAACAGGTGTCACAGCTATCACCGCGGGCATGTGGCACTCCCTGGCGCTTAAATCAGACGGCACGGTGGTCGCATGGGGAACCAATGATTATGGCCAGATGAACGTGCCTGAAGGTTTAACGGGTGTCAAAGCTATCGCTGTGGGTCGAGAATACAGTGTGGCCCTCAAATTAGACGGCACGGTGCAGGCCTGGGGACGCAATGATGCAGGTCAGACGGATGTTCCTGTTGATTTAACCGATGTCAAGGATATCGCGACTGGCGACAGACAGTCTGGTGGACACAGTCTGGCCCTCAAATCAGACGGCACGGTGGTCGGATGGGGAAACAACCAATCTGGTCAAACGGACGTGCCTGATCAATTGTCAGATGTTTTTGCCATTGCAGCGGGTGAGGATCACAGCCTGGCCCTTTATCAGCCGCCAGTCATAGCCACGTCGTCCCTGCTGACGTTCGGTGACGTGCCGTTCGTGAACGGTGGCGATGCGGACACGCTAACCACCAAGATTAAGAACACGGGCGATGGCAATCTTTCAGTGAGTGGTGTCAGTGTCGGCGGTACGGATGCGTCCGCTTTCAGTGTAACGTCGTCCCCCTCCTTCACGGTGGCCGCTGGGGACAGTGTCCTGGTGTCGGTGGCACTGTCTGCCACGACGGTGGGCCGCAAAGACGCCTCGCTGGCGATCACCCATAACGATGCGGATGCCGGCGGTCAGACGTTCATAGCGGTGCATGCCAACGTCTACGAAGGTGTTAAAGGCAGGGTGGTCGCATGGGGCCTCAATACTTCAGGCCAGACGAATGTGCCCGAGGGGTTAACGGACGTCATTGCGATTGATGGGGGTTCA